>Ga0209542_10005974_pt1 | contig 23989 bp, 17 predicted proteins | sample RifCSPhighO2_01_FD_184028 | JGI IMG/M metagenome (GOLD analysis project Ga0209542, IMG submission 184028) | Soil microbial communities from Rifle, Colorado - Rifle CSP2_plank highO2_0.1 (SPAdes) (version 2) | ecosystem: Environmental > Terrestrial > Deep subsurface > Rock core/Sediment ...
ACAGTAACAATGGAAGCAAGCAATCCAATGATTGCGATAACCACGAGGAGTTCAATGAGGGTAAATCCTTTTCTCATAATTGTTTAGTATATCATGGCAAAAAAAAGATGAATAGACAATTTGGGGAAAACTCGCTACAATCAAAGCGAATCATGTCAACATACGACTCATCTAAAATTGAAAAGAAGTGGCAAAAGAAATGGGAAGAAAAAGGGATGCATCAGGCGCAGGAAAAATCTGATAAACAAAAACTCTATGTGCTTGATATGTTCCCTTATCCTTCGGGCTCCGGGCTTCACGTGGGGCATGTAGAAGGATACACGGCAACGGATATTTACAGCCGCTTTAAGCGTATGCAGGGGTACAATGTCCTGCATCCCATGGGTTGGGATGCGTTTGGTTTACCGGCAGAAAATTACGCGATTAAAACAGGTGTTCCCCCGAAAGAAACTACGGAAAACGCGATTAAAACATTTACCAAGCAAATTAAATCGCTTGGGCTTTCGTATGATTGGAGCCGCGAGATTGGAACCCATACCCCGGAATACTACAAGTGGACGCAGTGGTTTTTTTTGCTTCTCTATAAAAATGGTTTCGCGTACAAGGCCAAAGCAAATGTGAACTGGTGCGATTCTTGCAAAACCGTGCTTGCAAACGAACAAGTAATAAATGGTAAATGCGAGCGATGCTCAACACAAGTTGTCCAAAAAGAATTGGAGCAATGGTTTTTTAAGATCACTGATTTTGCGGAGGATTTGATAAACGATTTGGATAAAGTGGATTGGCCGGCTTCCACGAAGCTGAATCAGAGGAATTGGATCGGCAAAAAAGAAGGGATTGATATTGCGTATGAGATTGAAGGGTTCGATGAAAAAGTTGTATGTTTTACAACACGACCGGATACAAACTTTGGCGCAACCTTTATTGTTCTTGGAGCAGAGCATCCGCTTGTTGAAAAAATTACGATACCAAAATATCAAAACGAAGTCCAATTGTATGTAGAAAAAACGCTTGGGCAAACCGAAGAAGATCGTATCGCTCAAGGGCGAGTGAAAACAGGAGCATTTACGGGGAGATATGCAATCAACAATTTAAACGGGAAGAAATTACCGATTTGGGTTAGTGACTTTGTGCTTGGATATATTGGAACAGGAGCGGTTGTTGGTGTGCCTGGGCATGACATGCGCGACTTTGAATTTGCATCGGCATTTGGCATTCCCGTGGAACGGGTCGTAATCGCGTCCGATGGAGACGCTTCTTCGATTACGCGCGTGGAACAAGTACAAGAAGGAGAAGGGAAAATGGTGAATTCAGAATTTCTTGACGGTATGGAGATTCATAAGGCGAAAGGAAAAATGATGGATTACTTGGAAGAAAAGGGATGGGGTAAGAGAGTAACGACCTATCATCTGCGCGACTGGCTTGTTTCGCGCCAAAGATATTGGGGAGCTCCTATCCCAATTGTCTATGACCCCGAAGGCAATGCGCATGCAATTCCGGAAGAACATTTACCGTGGCTTCTACCGACTGATGTGGAATTTCGCCCAACGGGAACCTCTCCGTTAGCTGAATCGAAAGAACTCCATGAACGCACGGAAAAGATTTTTGGCAAAGGATGGAAGCCAGAGGTGGATACCATGGATACTTTTGTGTGTTCTTCATGGTATTATTTCCGTTTTGCGGATCCACAAAACACGAATGAATTTGCGAACAAACAAGCCATTGAACAATGGCTTCCTGTTGATATGTACATGGGCGGAGCTGAACATACCGTATTGCATTTGATGTACGCCCGATTTTTCACAAAAGCGCTGAAAAAGTTCGGGTATGTGAATTTTGACGAGCCGTTTTTGAAACTCCGCCACCAGGGAATTATCTTGGGAGAAGACGGACATAAGATGTCCAAATCTAAAGGAAATGTGATAAACCCCGACGATATTATTTCACAATTCGGCGCAGATACGTTGCGGATGTTTGAGATGTTTTTAGGTCCGATTGGCGACATGAAACCGTGGAGTTCCAAGAACATTATCGGAGTTCGCAGGTTTTTGGATCGCGTATGGGATTATAGCCAAGCGTGGGTAAAAGCAAGAGAAAAACAAGCAGATGCGCAGGTTATAAGCAAACTTCATCAAACCGTGAAAAAAGTTACCGAACACCTTGAAGAATTGCGTTTTAATACGGCAATCTCTTCGATGATGGAGTTGGTGAACGCGTTGCGCAAGACTTCTCAATTTGGTGAGCCCCAATTTATCTATCTTTCTCCAGACGAGATGAATATGTTTGTGCGGCTTTTAGCTCCGTTTGTTCCTCATCTGGCAGAGGAGCTGTGGGAACAAACTGGAAATGCGGGAAGCGTGCATGAACAACCCTGGCCTTCTTGGGACAAGACGTTTTTGCAATCAGACACGTTGCAGATTGTGGCGCAGGTAAACGGGAAAGTGAGAGATACGCTTGAAGTTCCTGCAAATTCGAATAAAGAGCAAATGCAAACTTTGGTTCTCCGAAGCGAGAAAGTTCAAAAGTGGCTCCAAGGCAAAACGCCCAAAACTGTGATCGTGATACCGGGTAAGTTAGTGAACGTTGTGGTGTAGAAAAATTTGAGATTTTTGATTTTGTTTATTTTGCACAACTTATACGAATCTTTCGTTTTACTTGTTTTTGTGCTAAAAGATAGGATATGTGCGGAATTTTAGCTTATATCGGCGACAAAGAGGCCGTGCCATTGATAATGGACGGCTTAAAGCGGGAAAGCTATCGGGGATACGACTCAAGCGGACTAGCTGTGTTTGATGGCAAAGACATAAAAGTTGTGAAAGCCGTTGGGAAGCTTGAGGAACTCGAAAAGAAACTTACCCAGATTTCTCTGCCGGGAACTCTTGGCATTGGCCATAGCCGATGGGCAACGCATGGAGGAGTAACAGAAGCGAACTGTCATCCGCATACAGATTGCAAAGAAGAAATCTACGTTGCCCATAACGGCATTATTGAAAACTATCAGGAACTCAAAAAAAAGCTTTTAGAAGAAGGGCATCTGTTTGGGTCCCAAACAGATACGGAAGTTTTGCCTCATTTGATGGAAAAGTTTTTCCAGGGGAATTTGGAGGATGCGGTCCGCAATGCTCTTCAATATGTGAAGGGAACATACGGAATGGTTGCCATCTCCAAGAAAGATCCGGAAAAAATTGTTGCCGCTCGTCTCTCGAGTCCCATTGTCATTTCAATAAATGGCAACGGCGGATTTGTTTCGTCAGACCCGGCTGCATTGGTGATACATTCCCACAAAATGATTTTCTTGGATGACGAGGAAATTGCTGTTGTTACGAAGAACGGATTGGAGGTAAGAGATATTCAGAATAACAAAAAAGAAAAACAAATAACGGAATTAGACTGGGATGTTCAGGAAGCGCAAAAGGGCGGGTATGAGCATTTCATGCTCAAAGAAATCATGGAACAACCCGAAAGCATTGAGAATACCATGCGAGGGCGTGTGATCGCGGAAGAAGGATTAGCTCGCTTGGGAGGATTGGACGAGAAGGAAAAAGCTCTTCGGGAAATCGAGCGCATGAATATCATCGCGTGCGGCACGGCTTACTACGCTGGCATGGTGGGAGAGTATATGCTTGAAGAATACGCGGGGATTCCCGTGGATGCCGATATTGCTTCGGAGTTCCGCTATCGCAAACCGATTTTGGACGCAAAGACCGCGTCATTGTTTGTTTCTCAATCTGGCGAAACGGCTGATACCTTTGGAGCTTTGCGGGAAGTGAAGCAGAAAGGAGGACTTGCTCTGGGGATTATTAATGTGGTGGGGTCTTCCATTGCCAGAGAAATTGACGCGGGCGTGTATAACCACGCGGGGCCGGAAATTGGAGTCGCTTCCACGAAGGCGTTTACTTCTCAAATGACATCCTTGGCATTGCTCACGTTGTATTTGGGAAGGCAGCGCGAGATGTCTTTGGTTACGGGAAAGAAAATCGCAGGCGAGCTTTTGGCCTTGTCTGCATTGGCGCGCAAAGTTTTGAGTCAAGCGTCAATGGTGGAGCAAATCGCTCACACCTACAAAGACGCGGAGAACTTTTTATACATAGGAAGAAAATATAATTATCCGATTGCGCTGGAAGGCGCTTTGAAACTCAAAGAGGTTTCGTATGTGCACGCGGAAGGATACGGCGCGGGCGAAATGAAACACGGCCCCATTGCTTTGATTGATGAAGAATTTCCCACGATGGCGATTTGTCTATCAGACAGTGTGTACGACAAAATGATTTCAAATGTTCAGGAAATCCGGGCGAGAAAGGGGAAGGTGATCGCGATCGCGACCGAGGGAAATGATGAAATCAAAGAGGTCGCGGACGATGTTATTTATATTCCAAAAGTAGCGGAAATGCTTTCTCCCATACTGGCGGTGATTCCTCTGCAATTATTTGCGTATTATATGGCGGTTTCCCGAGGATATGATCCAGATAAGCCGCGCAACTTGGCAAAATCTGTTACCGTTGAATAATTATGAAACGACAAAAGCGCATCGTGGTTATAGGCGGGGGAACTGGAACGTATACGGTATTGAGCGGACTGAAAAAACACCGAGTCTATTTGACTGCGGTGGTTGCGATGGCAGATGACGGCGGTTCCACGCGGGTATTGCGGGAGGAATTTGGCGTTCTTCCGCCAGGATCGGTGCGGCCGGCGATGGTTGCGTTGTCTTCTGCGGAAAAATCGCTCGCGGATTTATTCAACTATCGCTTTGAAGGAAACAATGGATTGAGCGGGCATAATTTTGGAAATCTCTTTATCACCGCGCTTACCAAACAATTGGGAAGTTTTGAAAAAGCAATTGAAGAAGCGGGAAAGATTTTGGATATGAAAGGCGAAGTGATCCCTTCAACGCTGGACAACTGCACGCTTGTGGCGCGTTTGGAAAATGGACAGATTATTCGCGGCGAAACAAATATTGATGTGCCCCAGCATGACGGGTCTTTGCGCATTCAAGAGGTTTGGCTTGAACATGACTGCAAAGCAAATGGAAAAGCGGTTGAGGCAATTGAGAAAGCCGATATGATTGTAATCGGTCCCGGGGATTTATTCACGAGCATTTTACCCAACATACTGCTCAAGCCGATCGCGGAAGCAATACGCAAGAGCAAGGGAAAGAAGGTGTTCATATGTAATCTGATGACGAAGTTTGGAGAAACGAACAATTTTACCGCGTTTGATTTCGCGAAGACTCTGGAACAATATATGGGGCAGGGAGTGTTAACGCATATTATCGTGAATAAGAAGCGGCCTTCTCCCGCGAGAATTAAGAAATACGAAAAGGAACAAGCAGAGGTTGTCGAATACGACGTGAAAGCATTGAAGGCGAAAAAACTGAAAGTCGTGGAAGCGGATCTTGTGCGGCCGGTTGGTTTTATACGCCACGATTCCGATACATTAGCCACTATCTTATGCAAGCTGTAATTATTGCGGCCGGTGAATCCTCGAGATTTTGGCCGCTTAATAATAAACATAAATCCCAATTTTCTCTGCTCGGCCGGCCGATTTTGTATTGGACGCTGAAAGGGCTGGCCGAGAATGGCGTGAAAGATATTGTTATCGTGCAGAGCGCGAAATCTTCTCTTTCGGAGATGATGAAGAAAGAAAACGATTTGAATATCAAGTTGCGCTTTGTTGTTCAGAAAGAACCTTTGGGAACGGGCAATGCTCTCTGGCAAACGAGGGAGTTGATGAAGGGATCATTTCTTGTAGTATGGCCCAACAAGGTGAATTCCGGAACATTGGTAAAGCAAGTCAAAGAGGCAGCGGAGAAAGAACACGCGGATGTGGTTTTGGTAGGAGCTTCCTCGGCAGAGGTTGCTGACTATGGAGTTATCCGCTTTGATGGAAATGGCAAACCAGTTGAGATTATTGAAAATCCAAGCAAGGGAGAAGAGCCGTCGAACACGAGACTGTTGGGTTTGAGATATATTACTCCCGATTTCTTCACATATTACGAACAATTAGGGGCTCACCACGAAGCTGATTATGTGGATGCGACCAACCAGATGATCAAGGAAAAGAGAACAGCTCTTGTGCAAACCAACCATGAAGAGCCCACGCTCAAGTATCCTTGGGATGCGTTTCCTCTCTTGGGCGCGTTGATGAATTCCTCAAATTTTGCAAACTCCATTGATAAAACTGCTAAGATCGGGAAAAATGTTGTAATCGAAGGAAAAGTAATGATCGGCAGGAATGCGGTCATTAAAGACGGAACTATGTTGCGCGGGCCGATATACATTGGAGACAATTGCGAGATTGGCTACCATAACGTATTGCGCGGGCCACTAAACATGGAACATGACGTGAAGACCGGCGCGTTCATGGAGCTGAAGCATTCGATTATTCAACAAGGAACACATTTTCATTCAGGGTATGCGGGCGACTCGATCATTGGAGAACGTTGCAGATTCGCCGCCGGGTTTATAACTGCAAACCGCAGATTTGACCGACAACCCGTCCGGACAATCGTGAAAGGAGTAAAGACCGAGACGCGGTTAGAAGCGTTTGGAATTGTTGTCGGGAATGGAAGCATATTTGGTATTCTTGCGAGCTCTATGCCCGGAGTAATGGTTGGATCCGGATGTCAGATCGGGCCGGGGGTAATGCTTTCAAAAAATGTTGCCGATGGAGAGGGCTTGATGAAAAAGGAATAATAAGATAGAGTAAACGCAGGAAGAAATTTTCTGCTCTTTCCAGCACCCCTGATTGGCTCTGGTGGTTCTCCCCCGACCTCCTAGCGCCCAATCAGGGGTATTTTTTTAATCAATGACGAGATTTGTTGTTCGTAGTATGATGGCGCTATGAAGCGTTTGGCTTTAACCGAGGAGAATGAAGCGAAAGTGGCGCAGGAAGTAATCGAATTGCTCGATCAAGGGTTTGTGTTTGTTTGCCCTACAGATACGGTGTATGGGCTGGTGGCGGATGCGACCAACCCAAAAGCGGTTGAGAAAATTTTTCAGATGAAAGGAAGAGCAAGCGATAAACCGATTTCTGTTTTTGTGGCAGATATGGTGTCAGCAAAGAAGCTTGCCCGGGTGAATGCAAGGCAAGAAGCGTATATGGAAAATGTCTGGCCCGGAAAATTCACGGTAATTGTAGAAAGCAAGCATATCTTATCTGAAGGATTTGAAAAAGACGGGAAGATTGGCTTGCGTATTCCTGATTCTCGGTTTCTTGGTCTGCTTTTGAGGGAATATGGCAAGCCGTTAACGGGAACTTCGGCGAATATCTCGGGTATGCCTTCTTGTTCAGAATCCCAGGAAGTAATGAAGCAGTTCGAGAATCAAGCACTGTCGCCAGACGCGCTTATTGACGGGGGAGTATTGCCTATCTCGAAGGAATCAACTGTCGTGGATATCACGGGAAATGCGCCGAAAATCGTAAGAGCATAATATAAATACTTTTTGGACGACATGGTATAGCTTTTTCTTATAATTCAAAAAAGTAAGAAGTCGTAACGCGGTATGTTCTCTATGAAAACGCTTTCTGGAACTGATAAGCAAATCGCAGAACTTATAGCGCAAGAGCAAAAAAGGCAAGTTGGCACAATTGATTTAATCGCTTCTGAAAACTATCCATCTCGCGCGGTGAGAGAGGCAATGGGTTCCATATTTGGAGCAAAGTATTCAGAAGGCAGGCCGTTCCGCAGATATTATGCTGGAATGGAGTTTGTGGATACGTTGGAAACATTGGTGGAAAACCGCGTGCGCAAGGCGTTTGGTATTGACGAAACGTGGGCAGTGAATGTTCAGCCGTATTCGGGAAGCCCGGCCAATTATGCGGTGGAACGAGGGCTTTTGCAGCCGGGGGACAAAATCCTTTCGATGGATTTAAGCCACGGAGGACATCTTACGCATGGCTCGCCCGTAAGTTTGAGCGGGATTGATTTTAAGATTGCGCACTATATGGTGGATAAAACAACCTATCGGCTGAACTATGAAGAGATTGCGAAGCTTGCGCGTAAAGAAAAGCCGAGGATGATTATTACCGGATACAGCGCTTACCCTCGCGTGATTGATTTTGAACAATTCGCAAGCATCGCAAAAGAAGTTGGCGCGTATCTCATGGCTGATATCGCGCATATCGCAGGGTTAATTGTAGGGAAAGCTCATCCGTCTCCGTTTCCTCATGCGGACGTGGTTACCACAACAACGCATAAAACGTTGCGCGGGCCGAGAGGTGCGGTGATTATTTGCCGGGAAGAATTACGGAAACAAATTTTCATGAAAGTTTTTCCCGGCTTGCAGGGCGGGCCGCATAACGAAACAATCGCGGCATTGGGAGTGGCTCTCAAAGAGGCAATGTCTCCGGCTTTTGGCAGATATGCCAGGCAAATCGTGAAGAACGCGCAAGCTTTGGCGAAAGCTCTGCAGAACTATGGGTTTGAAGTGCTTTCCGGCGGAACCGATAATCATTTGCTGCTCATTGACGTGAGCAAGCGCGGCATTGCCGGAAAGGAAGCCCAAGAATTATTGGAAGCTGCGGGTATTGTCTTGAATCGCAACGCTATCCCGTTCGATGAACGCCCGGTGTTTAATCCTTCGGGGTTGCGCATGGGAACGCCGGCTGTTACGACACGCGGCATGAAGGAAAAAGAGATGAAACAAATCGCCAACTGGATTGATCTGGTACTGGGAGAACCAGCGCGCGCAGCTCAAGTAAAAAAAGAAGTCGCCACTTTCTGTCGCAAATTTCCCTTGCCCTAGTATGTTTTTCAAACAACAACAATCTTCGATGCTGAAGGGAGATGAAATCGCGCAGGAAAGATTGAATAAATTGCGCGGGCATATTACAGGAAAGGAGTTATCTCTTAGCGTGGTGAAGGTGGGTGATCATAAGGTTTCTTCTTCGTATATTCGCAAAAAACAGGAGGCAGCTGATTTTATCGGTGTCCGATTTGATGTGCGCCAATTCCCCGATTCAATTTCCCAGTTTAGTCTTATCAACGAGATTCGCGCAATCATTGAGTCAGAGGTAAACGCATGCATTGTCCAGCTTCCCTTGCCCACGGCAATACGCAGTCAGGATGTGCTTGATGCGATTTCTGTTGAAAAGGACGCGGATTTGCTTTCATCTGGCGCTTTTGGAAAATTCGCGTTAGGAACATCAAAGATTTTGCCGCCCACGGTAAAAGCTGTTTCCATCGCTCTGGAGAAAGCGGGAGTTCAACTCAAAGGAACTCGGATTGCGCTTGTGGGAACAGGACGGCTTGTAGGACTTCCTCTTGCTGTATGGTTGATGCGTGAGGGGGCAACCGTTCTGACGGCAAATGAATATACGGAGAACGTAACTGAAATCACCAAATCCGCGAATGTCGTCATATCGGGAGTGGGCAAACCAAATCTTATCAATCCTTCGATGGTAACAAACGGAGTGGTGTTAATTGATGCTGGCACGAGCGTGGAACAAGGTCAGGCGCGAGGAGATATTGACCCACGGGCATTCAAAAAGGCGGCTTTCTATTCTCCTGTTCCTGGAGGAATAGGTCCGCTTACGGTTGCGTGTCTTTTGGAAAACGTTGTTGAACTTGCAAAAAGATAAGGCGTATCGGCGGCAGGATATGTAGATGGGGAAAAAATGAAATGTTGGAGTCAAAAAATTACGCGTGGTACAATTCGTGGTGAAAGGAGATGTTTTGCCCAGCACGCGTCTTGAGCCAGAGTTGCAATCTCAAGGAGAGCAGACAGAAGGGGTGTTCCGGCGCGAAATTCAGCAGGACAGAAGCAATATATGATTTTATCGCTCCGATTATCATTCAGACGAGCCTGGCGCGGAATCTGGGCGGGCCGATCGGATATTCGCGCGTGGCGCTTTCTACCGAAAAAATTCAGGAGCGTCAACAACAGCTTGTGCTCTTGTACGCATGGAGCAGCATTCTGGTGTTCTTGCTTGCGGGCGTGGTTCTCATTTACCTGACAAGAAGATTGACCAAGTCCATTGATGCCTTGATGTCTGGAGTTCAACGCATTACGAAAGGAGACTTGCAAACGCCCATCAAGATTGCTTCGGCAGATGAAATGGGTCAGTTGGCCGCGGCGTTTAACCGCATGATGTTAAATTTGCATGAGGTTCGCGAACGGGATCGCGCGATTTCTCAAATGAAGTCAGAGTTTTTGACCATTACCGTCACCAATTACGCACTCGATACCATAAGCGGTGTTCTAAAGGAGGTTGCGGTATTGGCGGAAAAGAAAAATCTTCACATTGAGCTGCACGCGCCCAAAGAAGGTATCCCTTTACTGTTGATGGATACGGAGAAATTGCGTCTTGCGTTCAGCAATCTTGTGGATAACTCTATTCGGTACACTCTCCCCGGAGGGAAAATTACCGTAAGCGTGGAACAATAGCAGCGTAGTATTTTGGCGCAAGTGGCAGATACCGGCATTGGCATACCCAAAGAACAGCATCCCCGAATGTTCACGAAGTTCTTCCGTGCCGCAAACGCGATTCGTCTGGAAACAGACGGAAGCGGGTTGGGGCTTTTCATCGCAAAAAATATTATCGAAAAGCACGGAGGAAAAATCTGGATTGAATCTGAAGAGGGTAAGGGTACGACGGTATTGTTTACTTTGCCTCTGCAGGGGGAAATAAATCTTTTGCGGGAATAAGATGGAAAAAATTTGCCCCCACCACTGAAGAGTGGTGGGGGCTTTGGATGAGGGGGAAATGGGAAGTGGCTACTTCACGTCTTTAATTTCAGGAGCACCAATCCAAACAGATCTGGTGGCTTGGACGAAGGCCTGGAAATGAGGCGTTTCCATATGGCGATCGAGGGCCTCTTGGTCACGCCACTCCTCATCCACAATGAGGATGTTGCCCTCACGACGAGGTATGTAACGTATGCACCCCTCTTCTTCCCTTGAAGGAATGGCGAGGTTTTTCAATGCCTCCTCCGCCATCTTCGCGGACTCTTGCTGAACTGTGATACGGGCTTGGATCTTCTTGGTTGCCATAAACCCTCCCTAATAAAAAATGCTCCATCGTGAAGCATTTTTAACCTACACTAAAATTAGTTTCATGTCAATAAGTTCGGGGTTGGAGGATTGCGCCCAAATGCTTTGAATGCTACTGTGAGAAGCAACGATGGAGGGCAATATCCTCATAAAAAACGGCAAAGAAAAAAACCTCGAACTCAAATTTAGCTCGATTGCCGAGCTTTTGCGTTCACATGCCAGCCGCTTTGATTGCCGGGATGCGTTAATCTCCGTAGATGTGGATACCAAAGAGGAGTACGCGCTTTGCTACTCTGAAATTGAAAAACTTGCCTATCAGACGGCAAACTTTCTTTATAAGCAAGGTGTTGCCAAAGGAGACCGCGTGGCATTTGCTTTTCACAACACCGCTCTTATCTGTATCCTTGAATTATCGTGCGGATTGTTGGGAGCCGCGAGCGTTCCCTTGGATGTGAAGCGAGACGCCAAGGAGCGCAAGATTTTCAAACTTCAGGATTCTCAAGCAAAAATGGTGATTGCGCGGATTGAGGACGAAGCAATTGCGCAAGAGTTCTATGAAATTGCAAACGCGCATCCTCTGTGTAGGCAAACTCTTGTGAAAAATGACCAAGAATTTTTTGAGAAGGTTCAACAATTTCCAGAGAAAGCGCAATTTCAAGGCGCCCATTCTGCCGAACAAGAATATATTCTTTTGTATACGTCAGGCACAACCGCAAATCCCAAAGGCGTTCCTTTGTCATTACGCGCGTGCATGGCAAATGCGCAAGGAATTGCGCAATGGCAAAACATGGACGAGAAAGATCGTTTCTTGATTGTATTGCCTTTGCATCATATCAACTCAACCACCATGTCTTTGGCAACATTGGTTATGGGTGGGACAATTATTTTGATGTCGCGTTATTCTGCCTCCCAGTTTTGGGGTATAGCCGCAAAGGAACAAGCAACCCTCACAAGTGTGGTGCCGACTATTCTTCATGATTTGCTTGCTCGCAAAGATGAGTTCCTTGCAAAAAATTTGTTACTTTCTTTCAAGCGCATCTTAGTTGGTTCTGCTCCCGTGTTGCCCGAAGAAACCTTGCGTTTCATGGAATGCTTCAGCGTAGATGTGGTGCAGGGATATGGCCAGACCGAAACCGCGTTGCGGGTAACAGGAGTTCCGGCGGATTTGCCGCGCGATTTCTATCTTGAGCTTGTAAGGACAAATAGCATCGGAAAAGAATTGGCATGGTGCAATGTCGCGATTCTCAAAGAAGACGGCTCTATGGCAGGAGAGAATGAAGAAGGCGAAATTTGCATCAGAGGGCCGGTGTTGGGAGAAGGATATTTGAACAGCCAAGAAGAGACTGCCGCGGCGTTCCGTAAGGGCTGGTTTCATTCCGGAGATTTGGGGTTTTGGAAGCAAGTCAACGAAGAGCAGTATTTTTTCATCAAAGGACGCATCAAAGAAATCATCATCAAAGGAGGCGTGAACATATCCCCTTCCGCAGTGGAGGACGCGCTTTTGAAAAACTTTGATGAATTGGACGAGGTCGCGGTAATCGGTTTTGAAGACAGCCGCATGGGAGAAGAGATCGCCGCGGTGGCAACGGTTCAAAAGAGCGTATCGCAAGAAAGAGCAAAGGAGCTGGAAATACAGATTGTGCGGCTCGGCCTTGAGGGCAAGATCGAGGGATTGTCTCGTTATGAATCTCCGGTGAAGGCGTTGATTGTTAAAGAAAATTTGCCCAAAACTTCCACCGGAAAAATTCAGCGCGTAAAGGTAAAAGAAATGGTAAAAGATGCGCTTGCTGTTGAAAAATCTTCTCACCCCTATTGCCGGCTTATTCTTCCTGCCGAAGATAGCATGCTTAAAGAGGCAGTAAGCATCAACAACGAACGGTGGAGTATTCCTTCGAGCTTTGACGAATTTCGGCAACGGAGCAAAAATGGGTATTTGGTAGGTGTGTTTGATGAACAAGGAGTTCTGCAGGGGTCCATCAGTTGTTTGCAGGCAACCAAGAAAGATTTGATGAACTGGAAAACATGGAATGAGGCGACTGCGAATGGAACGCTTTCGACGAGTAATCCTGCGGGAGATATCTTGCTTTGCGCGGCGATTTCGGTGCGAGCAGGAGCGCTTTCTCAATCAGAGCAAACATTGGCGCATACGGCAGACGCAATTTTGGAAAAGCGGTTTGGAGTCGGGCAAGAGGGAGAGGAACAATTACAAAAATTTGCCGCCGATAGTATTGAAGAGTATGCCAAATCGAATTTGGATAATGTTCTGCGTTTTCACAGGAAAGCAAAAGGAGGGTTTGCCGCGGGAGCCGAAGTTATCGAAATAATGCCCGAAAGCCGGCCGGAAGACAAAGATGCCTTGGGCTACAACATTCTCATGGAATATCCGCGTTTGGAAAAAGAAATCCAAATCCGCAAGACACCAAACGCGCATTTGAGCACGATGCTTATTGAACACGCTATGACCATTGCGAAAGAAAACGGCTGTACTCGCGTGCTTGCCTTCTCGCGTCCCGCGCAACTTCGGCTGCATATTGCGAAAGCATTTGACGAGACTTTGCCGTTGGAAATACGGGAGAAAGAAGCATTCGCGAAGTTGGTTCATCGCGTTCAATAGACACGCAACATCGCGTGTAGTTCGTATCATTTACTGGTGGTCCCTCGGAGGCCAGCCCCATCCGTAAAGTCTGGCTTTAAAAAATCACTCCGTGGATTGTCTTTCAAGTATTTTATGTATTCTTTGATCGTAATATATTTTGATTAAGATTAATTCAATGCCCAAATGGCGTAGTTTAGATACATTGCGAAACTCACCCATGCAATGTAGGGTACCAAAAGCCACGCGGCTGGTTTGGAGATTTTTGCAAAAGCGATAATCGTGGCGAGGATGGCGAGCCAGAGGAATACGATTTCAATGAGCGCACCGCCAGGACTATGCAAACCGAAAAAGATAATTGACCAAAGTGTGTTCAAGACCAGCTGAACCCCAAACAATATCAACGCAACTCTAATCCCTTTCTTTTTATCCTTTGTAGACTTGGCGTAGGAGGACCAAACAAGGAAGGCCGCGATACCCATAAGCGCGAACAATGTCGTCCACACCGGACCAAACACCCACGAGGGCGGATTGAGAGCCGGCTTCACAATCTCGGCGTACCAGCTTGATTGAACCGCCGGCGCGGTAAATATTGAGCCAATAATTTCCGCTCCCAGCGAAACGCCAACGGCGATGACTAATTTGAAAAAGTTATTTATACGCATAGATTGGGGTTTTGATTCGGGTTCCACAGTAATCTAAGCTGTCAATAAAAACATCGACAAAGGCATCTCTAGAATTGGTTGTTCGATTTTCCAGTCTTCCTTTGTAACCAAAATGCCAAAGTTATTTTTGCTTCCTTGTGTTTCCAAAAATGCGCGGATTGAATCACGATGACGACTATCCGTTTGGTTTTTATACGCAATCTCAATCGGCACCACGCGACTTCCGACTCGCGCCACAAAATCAATTTCTTGTTGACCGCTTGACTCACGATAATATGAGATATCCGAAACACCAGGAAATAACCGAATCACATTGTGGGCAAGAGTTTCTGCAATTCTGCCGCGCTCTTCTCCTTCCAGCGAAGTAACAATTTTTGTTATTCCTTGCATCAACACAAGATCAGCTGCATATAGCTTCGCATGTGTCGAACGTAGACGCACCGGCTTGCCGGTAAAACGATCCACCTTGCGAATTAGCTCTGTTTGCAGGAGAAGCGGCAATGCTTCGGTAAGTGTTACGCGCGTCGTATGGATAAGCGACGCTAATTCTTCAAGATTATATTCTTGGCCTGTCCGAGCAAAAGCGTAGCGCAAAAATTGGTGAAAAATCTCCGGTCGCCTTATTTCTTTTACAAGGCGCAAATCTTCCAATGTGCCGCGTTCGACAAACTGTTGGTTAATAAATGAGGAACGCTCAACAGCGTTATCCATTACCCATAATTGAGGAAAGCCGCCTTTCTGGGCGTATTCATCCGCAAAGCGATTCCATTGTCCGATCGCGCTTGGTTTTATCTCTTCGCTTAAACGCCGACTAAATTGAATGACTGAAGATGCTTCGCTAATATCTAAAATATCTCCCGTCAATTTATTGAAAAATATCTTCTAAGTCGTCGCTGATTTTCGTCGTTGACTTGTGCGCCAGTGGCTTTGGCTTCTTGATTTTATCTGGAATTTTTTTATTAAACATGGGTAATGGGCGCGTCTTTTTTTCTGGTTCCGTGCCCATTATTTCTACCCGTGGGATAGTCTTTAACTCATGTGTAGCGCTCCACTCACGCCACTGGTCAAAGATAATCGCAAGTTGTGGCTCAAGCCATTCACAGACCGCGCCGCTTTTTGATTCCGGCTCGTTCACGCTTGCCATAAATACCGGATAATCAAGCGCGGAAAAATCATCGTTGCCGAGAGGATTTTTCTTGTCTAAATCCCTAACCTTTTGCGCGCAAAAGATAGACATTTTCATTGATGCCGTTTGCGCGCCTCCGCCTTGGCGTCTCGTTGAAGTTCCTTTTTTGAAAACTCCGCGTGGCAAACTAACAACCGCCAACACTTTGCAATGCTTGGCAACATATTTACGCAAAAATTCGTCGTGAGAATTAGAGAAAAATCCTTCCGGCAAGATTAGGCAAATTTTTCCGCCGACATTCGCGCTTGTAATCGCCTGCTGAATGGAAAGGTTATATTCAGAAAAATTATCGTCTAGTGTGCCGTTTCTGTCTAAATCTCGATCAAGATGTCTGCCGATTTTTACCAAATCGCCGTGCTCATATTTATTTCCTCCGGCCGGATTACCGATTATCACATCCCAATCATTCCCTTGGTCAAGCAAGCCATTTTCTTTTTTCACCGGCAAAGCATCTATCCATTCACCGGTTTTTTTAAAATACAGGGCCAAATAAGTTTTGGCGACAATATAGGGCAATTCCTCTATATCCACACCGCGGATATTTTCCAAACTGACTCCGCGCTCAACAGCCGCGGCGAGAAAGCCGCCACTCCCACATTCAAAATCTAAAACTCTTGTTTCCGGTCTAAACCCGCCTGCCAAGTCAACCATAAAAGCAACTATGCACTGCTCGGTAAGATACTGATTAAATCCACCACCCTGAAAAGAACGAAGAATGGCGCGGCGGAATTCATGGGCGATGTCCACTCCGAGAGAGGCCACGAGATTAAAACGGTCAAACAAATCACGCACCGCCTTTTGTCCTTGTATAGTCAAGCCGGTATATGGCAACTGACCAGCAAATTTATCGCCATACGCCAAAAAATTAAGAATCTGCAAAGATACTTTTTTGATAACTTCGGCTGTAATTTTCTGCTCTTTAGCATCTGTCTTGAAAATCGCCACCAGTTCATCAAAGAAATCCGCCCTGAAACCTCTCGTGTCCAGCGCGCGGGCTTCGTATTGTTCGCTCAAACCATAGTATTCAAGAAGTTTAATAAACGGCAAAATATCAACTTGTTCGGTCAGAAAATCTGGAATTGGTTTTGAATAATCAATTGCCCACTTATAAAATTTTATTTCCCGACCGACTGTTGTTGCTAAAAACTTCGGCGGCATACCAGATGGTGCGAATTCTTTGTGACTGACCGGAAAATTACGCAGATAATCCAGCGCCTGCTTGAGCGCGACTTCATGGGACTTATGTTCACGCTTGGCTTCTATAAGTAAAACTGGCTCACCATTCCAATAATAAACAATGTCTATGGTCGCTCCAGAACGCGCACCACTCGCGCGGAAAATAGGCACATCATTTATTTTTACCTGCTCGGAATTGTTGAATGGATAGCCGAAACCGCTTGCCAAAAGAGGCAAGATTTCGTTGGCAATATACGAATTTTCAGATTGCGGTGTTGGCATTTTTCCTTAAATAAGCTTGCGGAAATAAGACATACTAAAATATGCCTATTTTAAGGGAGTAAACCCCCTCTTTCAGTTTTATTATCACCCCCCTTTGAAAATAAACCTTTCGGAATTTCTTGCCCTGGCTTACGGTAGTAACAATCCTTCTTGGCTTTACCTATCTTCTCTAACAATCCCTTTTCAACCCAGTTATGTAGTAGTCGAGACATTTTTAAAATATCATGCACGCTGGTTATTTCACGCGCTATTTTATTGGTAATACGATAATTCTTATCTAAATACTTACCAACGGTGTCCCAGTATTCGACTTTTTGGATGTTGAGCAGAAACAACAGCACAGAATTTGGCCGTATCGTGGGGGGAAAAAATAATGGCTCATACAAATTTTGCTCTTTCATAACTTTGAACATACGATCCACGCCCTCGCCAATATCTAAGTTAGGTGCAATTTGAAAACGATTTAGAGTTCTCAAAATTAAGGGGTTTCTAGCGAACCGTTCTGTCCTAATATTTTCAACTGTAACATGGCCTGGATATGTTCCGGGGCTTTCTATTTCAACACGATCATCAAAAAATCTTACTTGTATGTCATCTTGAACAAAATAATTTCTGTGAATAACCGAATTTGTTATGGCCTCTTGAAATGCCCACTCCGGAACCAGAAAGGTTGGATTGAAAGATGCACCACTAAGTTTTGGTGGTGAGTTCTTTACAATGTTCCTGAAGTACTCGATTGCCTGTTCAATCTGTTTCAATAGGGGCCCCTCAATCGTAAACGGACGGGTAACAAAATTAGGTTTGCCGGTATGACTCGGTTTCGTTCCGTAATAATGAGAGATTTTAATTCCACATTTATTTTTAAGTGCAACAGAAGGGTTTTTGCCGAACAACAAAACTCCGGCTTTTGTTAATTCAAATTTTCCTGATTGTCCAACAGCAAGACCGTTATCTTTCAAAAATTGCCAGTCATCAAGTCCTTCGCCAGAGGTGTCTTTCTTGTATAGATTCAACAAGGACATATCCAGCTCTTCCAGAATAGTGATGTTTGATTTTTCGCTTTCAAACTTGATGGCACCCTTTTCGTACTTGAGACGCATTATTTCAGTGGAACCAATTTTTACATTTTGTCTGCCTTTCCTTACAAAAGTATCACCTCGCTTGAGAGAATGCACATCATTGCTCTTTTTTACGCTTATCACAAACAGCTTGTCCGGCTGTCCATGAACATTAGTTATATCAAGTTCAAATTTCCCCCAAAGGATAAGCGGTGGCTCAATTTCTTTCTCAATGAGCTTCAAAAACTCTGAAATGTTATCCAGATTTTCACTGATTCCGAGTAAGCGTTTGTTGCCTTCTGCCTTAGACGGATCCTCAAGACCAACAACAATATACCCACCATCCGTATTTGCAAAGGCGACAACCGTTTCTAAAAGCCTAGCCGGTTCAATGGCGGCTCGTTTGCACTCAAAAGTTGACCATTCTTGAGTATCTAAAAATATTTTTACTATATCTTTATCATCCATAAAATTAAATTACATCGTCCCGCTCGCCACGAATGACAGCTTCGGTGCGGGCTATAAGGTCTTTAAGCATTTTTTCGGCAATTTCTATATTTTTCTTGTACGCGCTCTCATCGCTTTTTTCCTTCCCCTCCATTGCCTTGTCATGATATGCAGACATTTTTTTGTATTCTGATTCAATGTGATTTTGAATAGAGTCAGGTAGAACGGGAATTTTTATTGCCTTAATTTCATCAAAAGAAATCTTTGGTGCACCAACGCCTTTTGATCTAATCCATATCTGCTCGTTCCCAAATTTAGTTTTTAGAAAAGTGACGACATAATATGGATTGATATTTTTGAATCTTAAAATGTCAATATCTTGGCTTATATTCACCTTTTGTTTCTTGTCAGAGAAAATCACGGCCTTGCCAAGTCCACCCATACCAGAATTACCCATCAATAAATCGCCATATTTCAATCTGCTTCTAGCGGGATCGTTATGAGAACCTGCTTTAATCTTTGCTTTCTTTATTTCGTAATCTATACCGGTTGATTGAATGTTTATAGTTTGGATATAATCAACATCTCCTCTCTCATCGTAAATCCTTTGGCCTACCTGCCCGTAGGTAATAAACAATACGAAATCTCCAATTGTCTTCAGTTCGCAAAAATCAGAAATTTTACTCATTAAATCTTGGAAGTTTGGATGCCAGTAATCAGCATCCCATCTGCCAGACGGCTTTTCCTGCATCATTTCCTTGATCGTTTTATCTACCCGCACCATTATTGCCTCGCGGCCGTGTTGGTCTTTGGTTATTTGTATGAATTTTGAGTTTGTCATAGTGTTTGTTTATTATAGAAGTTTTGATAATATTTCACGACTGTTTGAAAATTATCTTTTGATATTTTCTCAACCGAGGCGAGAAACACCGGATAATCAAGCGATGGTTTTTCTTTTTCTGGCAATTTTTTCAAGAACAGAATACTCGTTTTCGCGCTCGTGCCAGCTTGCTTGAAGGTCTCGCGCGGAAGCGAAACAACTGCTTCTACTTTCGTTTTAGTGGTGATGAAATCCCGGACATAATGGGCGTTGGAGTTGCTTAAAATGCCGTCGGGGATAATTGCCGCAATCCAGCCATTCGGCTTCACAAGCTGAATGAACCGCTCAACGAAAAGAATTTCGATTGGCATACCATGAGCCAATCTTCCGACTTCGTTTATTCCAACGCTTCCTCGTCGTGCAGATACTTCACTTTTGGCGAATAAACTATTTTGATCGCTTGCTTCCTGATTTCCGTTCGTCGTTTTTTTGTAAGAGAAGATCTCGTACTTTTCCAGCACTTCCAAAAGTTTAAGCACTTCCGGAGTTTTCTTGCTCTCAAAATCAACACCGATGCCGCCATAAGGCGGATTGCCGACCGCCGCATCAAATCTCTTGAGTCCACCGGTCTTATGTCTAAAAACCTTGGTTTCATCAAGAGGCAAAAGTCCGTTTTGATGATAAAAATGATTATCTAATTCGGCTCTTGAGCCAAATGATTTCAGCAAGTTAATTTCAACCCATTTCTCTTTTACCTCTTCATTGATATCTACTCCAAATACATATTTAGGGAGAGTGAAATTTTTCTCTAAAGCTGACTTCAAAAATATACCTTCGCCGACAGCTGGATCAATTACAGAGGGGTAATGCTTTTTCGACCCCCATCGACCAGTTTGTTCATCTTCTTTTTCTTTCCAGATGTTCAGAATGTCAAAAACAAAGCCAACCACTTCCGGCGGAGTATAGAAAATGCCTAAGTCTTGTTTTTTTTGCTTTTCGTCGTGCTTTGCCATAATTAAATAATCTCAAAATGCGTTACAGCTATTAGTTCGTCATCAATTTTGAGATCTAATTTTTTATCCAACCCCTCAAGCTCTTTCTGCTTCTGCGATTCTGCCTCCTGCCTCAATTTTAATTGTTCAAGATGAAGTTTACCAAGCGCGATGTCAATGTCCCGCGCTCTCTTTTGTAATTTACGTCGCTCTTCCAAATCGGCAGAATTATCACGCTTACGATTAGCTTCAGCTTTTTCTTCTTCCAGCTTTTTCATTCTATCCTCAACTCGCAAAGCGTACCCGTCATAATAGCGAATGATGCGGTCGGCCTCACGGTCAAATAATCGTTCATTGCGTTTTTGATATTTTTCGACCACCGGCTTTTTCCACTCCTGCCACTCTGCAAGGAGGATTTCTTTCTTTATTGGCACCGAGTCAATTGTTTTTTTGTTGCTTCGCGCCTCCACTGTGAGCAATTCAGCTGACGCGGTTTGGTCCAATCTTTTGTATGTATCGCCAGTTTTAAGAAAGCCGAAGGGCATAATAATCTCCTCGTTCTCAACGCCAGCAATTCTCAACTTCCACAAGAATATAAATCCCTCTTTGCCATTGCTGTTGTCCAACTGGACAATTCTTTTACCATGCTTTTCTAATTCAAAAGTAAGCGACGGCACCGGCTTGGTGTGGATAGTAAGCGCCTCCTCAATGACTTTTTTTATAACCGCGTGGTCTTTATGAGCACGAGAAATTTTGCCTTTCTCCTTATCCTCAAGCTCCCGAAATGCTATGGGCAATTCGTAGCCATCAACCTCAAAAACGGCATCGCTAATTTTTTTCATACGACTGCCGAGAGATAGCTCGCACAGACGCAAAAGATCGCTGTCAAAATCAGAAATAACTTGTTTTGTTTCAAGGTTGGTTTGCTTAAAGAGCGCGGCGACGGCTTGGTCTGTGTTTTCTAAAAGCAGTTTGCGGTATTCCAACGTGGTGGAGGAAATCGCCTCCTGATATTTCTGTTGCAATTCAGAAAAAGCTTTATCGTATTCCTCCGGTGTTTTACAACTTTGATAAATCTGCAAGATTCTTTTTTCGAAATCCAAGCCGGATTCAAGCGCGCCTAAAATTTCGTCAGAACTGCCAAAAAGACCATCAAAGAGGTTTAATTTCTCCTTCAAAAGCTCAAGAACGCGCTGGTCTGCGTAATTCTTGGTATTTAAGAAATTAGCTACCACAACTTCATACTTCTGGCCGTAGCGATGACATCTGCCGATACGTTGCTCCACTCTTTGTGGATTCCATGGTAAATCATAGTTAATCACGATATTGCAGAATTGCAGGTTAAGTCCCTCGGCGCCGGCTTCGGTAGTAAGCAAAACTTGGGTGTTGTGCTTGAAATCATAAATTAAGGATTGCCGCACATTGGCCGAAAACGAGCCGACGCTTGCCGCGTCCGGAAATTCTTTTCGCCACGCTTCAAACGCAAGGCGCGCCTGTGGAGAATTATTTGAGCCGTTGAATTGAGTAAAGCTAATTCCTGCATCGCGCAAAAGGCCGCCCAAGTATTCCTGGGTTCTCGTTGATTCGGTAAAGACCACCGCCTTTTGTGGCCAAGCACTTTTTTCAGCTTGTTCGAAAAGTTTTTGCAAAGCACCGATCAATTCCTCGCCTTTGGTATTTTTCTTTATTTTGGTGGCTAAAGCGTGATACCCCTCCAGCTCCTCGATTTCTTTTTGAATATCCTCATCAGTAAAAGTTTTATTTACTCTCTGTTTTTCTTTTTTTATTTTTTGTTCAACACCTTCCAATTCCGCCTCCTCAAATTCTTCTTCTAGGCCTTCATCTTCGGGGCTTTCCGGATTTCTCGCCTCTTGCTTATTGTTGTCTTGTTGTCTTAACTCCAATTCCCGTTTTAGATTGTCGATAAGTTTTTTGAGTGTTGCGGAAATAGCAAACGAGGAACTTGCCAATAATTTTCTGTACACCAAGACCATCAGGTTTCTTTGGGTGGCAACAATTGCCGCCACTTCTGGCCGTTGCAGATACGCCGACACTTTTTCGTAAAGCTCAACCTCCTCATCTGTCGGTGTAAAATCAAAAATTTTAGAAACTCTATTCCGAAACGGAACATATTCTACGACCTGCTTGCGTAGGGTTCGCGTGATAACGCCGGATATAGATAACGGATTATTACTTTCTTCGCCTCTTATTAAATTCCGCAATTCTTCCAGACAAGCTTTAGCGATTTCCGGATTTTGCTTAATAGGATCAGCAAAACGGGTTTTGAAACTGTATGGCGTACCGAGTAATTTATCATCAATGAAACTGGCGATGCCGTATAATTCTTCAAGATTATTTTGCAGTGGCGTTGCAGTAAGGAGGACTTTTGGCTTATCTTTAATCGCCTCCCTAATTTCGTAGGCCATCTTGGAAGCATCTCGTCCTTTATACACTCTCCTGAAGCGGTGTGCTTCATCAATAATCACCACGCCCCATGATTGTTTTTCTATCAACGGCAGGTGGGTATAAGCAAACTGGAAGGAAATAATAAAAATGCCGTCATAGGTAAGAGGCGTCTTTTCACCGCTATTCACTCTCTCTAAATAAGACGGGCCGTCCCAAACTTCTGATTCCAAACCGAATTTTGTAAGCAACTCGTCTTGCCATTGCTTTCGCAGAGATGCAGGACACATTATCAAAATTCTCTTTTTATTTTCTGCCCACAATTGAGCAATAATAATTCCGGCCTCAATGGTTTTCCCTAAACCAACTTCGTCGGCAAGTATGGCTCCACGGGAAAGAGGACTATTAAAAGCGTATAAAGCGGCATGGACTTGATGGGGGTTAAGATCAATCGTTGCCTTGGCTAATACAGAAGACAAACGGGCAAGATTTCCGCCAGTTTTCTGTGAAATGATTTTTTCAGCCAAGTATTTTTTTAGAAAAGGGGACATAAATCTGCTTTATTAAATCATCAATGCCGACCTCTAACGACTTAGCGATTTTGGACCTACGGGGAGTCGGACCCCGACCTCGTCCATGCCATGGACGCGTTCTACCGCTGAACTATAGGCCCTTAGAAAAAATATAGCAGATTTTTAATCAAATATCCAAATTGGCGAGCTTGGCGTTGGATTGAATGAATGACTTGCGCGCCGAAACATCCTCGCCCATCAAAATTTCAAAGACCTTATCGGCTTCTTGGGTGTCTTCTACGGTTACTTTTTTCAGAATTCGGCGTGCTGGGTCCATTGTCGTTTCCCACAATTCTTCAGCATTCATTTCGCCGAGGCCTTTATACCTTTGAATAGAAAACTCGCTCTCGGCGCTTTTACCCACGATTTTATTTTTCTCATCATCGGAATAGGCATAAAAAATTTCTTTGCCTTTCTTGATTTTGTAAAGCGGCGGTTGAGCAATGTAAATAAATCCGCCGTCAATCAACGGCCGAAAGTGGCGGTAAAGAAGAGTCAAAAGCAAAGTCCGAATGTGAGCGCCGTCCACATCGGCATCAGTGGCAATAATAACTTTGTGATAACGCAAACGCGATAAATCAAAAGTGTCGCCAATGGCAGTGCCCAATGCCACCACTAAATTTTTAATTTGTTCGGAAGCCAACATTTTGTCCAACCGCGCCCGTTCAATATTCAAAATTTTGCCGCGCAAAGGCAGAATTGCCTGAATCCGCCGGTCGCGCCCGGTTTTTGCCGAGCCCCCGGCGCTGTCGCCTTCCACCACAAATAATTCCGATTCGGCTGGGTCATTGGATTGGCAATCGG
>Ga0209542_10005976_pt1 | contig 23981 bp, 26 predicted proteins | sample RifCSPhighO2_01_FD_184028 | JGI IMG/M metagenome (GOLD analysis project Ga0209542, IMG submission 184028) | Soil microbial communities from Rifle, Colorado - Rifle CSP2_plank highO2_0.1 (SPAdes) (version 2) | ecosystem: Environmental > Terrestrial > Deep subsurface > Rock core/Sediment ...
AATGGAGATGTAGTTCTGTGCCATCTCTCGGGTAAGATGAGAATGAATTTTATAAAAATTTTGCCAGGAGATAGGGTAAAACTTGAAATGACTCCATACGATAAAACAAAAGGCAGAATTACATATAGATATAAATGAGTTGAGAGTTGAGAGTTGATAATTGAGAATTGAAAAATAATTTTCAACTTTCCATTTTCAATTCTCAATTGATAATATGAAGGTACAGGCAAGTGTTAAACCAAGATGTATGAAGTGTAAAATAATAAGACGAAGAGGCGTTGTTCGTATTGTTTGCGAAAATCCAAAACACAAACAAAGACAAGGATGAAAAAAATAATACCAATACTACCAATAAATACCAATAATCCAATATTTAAATATTTGTTTATTTGAAATTTGTAGTATTTGTAGTATTAAGACTGAAAGGAGTATATGAGGATTGCGGGAGTAAATATACCAGATGAAAAAAGAATTGATGCTTCTCTTACATATCTTTACGGGGTAGGGAAAAGCAATGTTTATCAAATTCTTAATAAGGCTGGAGTAGAAGCATCAAAAAGAACAAAAACCCTTTCCGAAGAAGAACAGAGAAAAATTCAAAAGATTTTGGAGGGCTATAAGCTCGAGGGCGATCTTAAAGCAGATATTTTAGGAAATATTAAAAGACTTAAGGAAATAGGTGCATATAGAGGACTTCGTCACAGCAGAAATCTTCCGGTAAGAGGGCAGAGAACAAGGTCAAATGCCAGAACTAAAAGGGGCAAAAGAGTAACCATAGGAGCAATCAAAAAAGAGGTAGCGGCCAAAATGGGACTTTTAAAGGAGAATAAAGAGAATAAATAGTATATGGCAGAAAAAAAATCAAAAAAATCTTCAACTATAACTATAACTAAAACTAAAAAAAAGACCGGAGCTTTGGTATCCGATCACGGAAGAGCTTATATTGCCGCAACTTTTAATAACACCATGATCACAATTACAAATAGCAAGGGGGATACTATCGCATGGGGATCTTCAGGTTCTTCCGGATTTAAGGGAACAAGAAAATCAACTCCTTATGCTGCAACTATTGCCGTTGAAAGCGCTGTTAAAAAAGCTGTCGGAAAAGGCTTGAAAACCGTGGATGTTTATATAAAAGGTCCGGGATCGGGAAGAGACTCGGCAGGCGGTTTATCAATTTCTTTAATTTCTGATATCACGCCTATCCCGCATAACGGTCCAAGACCAAAGAAAAAAAGGAGAATATGATAGAAATAATACCAATACTACCAATAAATACCAATAATACCAATAACCCAATAATTAAAATATTTGTAGTATTTGAAATTTGTAGTATTGGATTATTACCGAGCGAAGCGAGGTTATATGGCTAGATATACAGGTCCTAAACACAGATTGGCAAGACGAGAGGGAATAAATATTTTAGATAAAAATTCCGCAAGTCTTAAAAGACGCCTTAATATTCCGCCGGGTGAACACGGACGAAAAAGACATAGAAGGCTTTCGGACTACGGGCTTCAGCTTAGAGAAAAGCAAAAAGTAAAGGCAACATACGGAATTTTGGAGAAACAGTTTAAGAGACTAATCAACTCCGCATCTTTGAAAAAAGGAGATACAGGAGAGATTCTTATGTCTCTTCTTGAAACCCGACTTGATAATATAGTTTATAGACTTGGTTTTGCTAAAACAAGAGCAATGGCTCGCCAGCTCGTTTCCCACAGACACGTATTTGTTAACGGTAAAAAAGTAAACATTCCATCATATACAGTTAAAATAGATGATGTAATTTCTCTTTCTTCCAAGATTAAAGAATCAACAAATGTCTTAAAAATCTTAGAGGAGAAAAATAATGAAATGCTGCCTTTTTTGGAAAGAAAAGGAGATATTGGCAAACTTGTAAAATCTCCCAAAAAAGAAGATTTACAAGTGCCCTTTAATTTACAATTAATCATTGAATATTATTCCAGATAGTGTTAGAATACTTATTTATGCTTGACCCAATTGTAAAAGTAAAAGAAGAAAAAGTAAAAGAAGATTTTGGAGAGTTTATACTCGAGCCACTTGAGCCAGGATATGGCCATACTTTAGGAAATGCTTTAAGAAGAGTTCTTTTAGCTTCCATTCCCGGAGCTTCGGTAACATCTGTTAAGATTTCTGGAGTAAGACATAGGTTTTCTACGATACCCGGACTTAAAGAGAATATTGTAGATTTTCTCCTTAATATAAAAGGATTAAATCTTCGCTTATTGGATTCAAAAACCTCAAGCACGATTAGACTTTCTGTTAAGGGTCCTAAAAAAATTACAGCTTCTGATCTTGATCTCTCAGAAGATGTAGAAATAGCAAATGAAGATCATTATTTAGGATATCTTTCCGATAAGAAAGCAAAGCTTGATGTGGAATTAATTGTAGAAAAAGGACTAGGATATTCTCTCTCCGAAGAGCGAAAAGTTTCCACAGTAGGTGTTATTCCAACCGATGCAATTTTTACACCCGTTAGGAGAGTAAATTATCAAGTTTCTGCAACTCGTGTAGGAAGACAAACAAATCTGGATAAATTAACACTTCAAATATGGACCAATGGTGCTATTTCACCAAGAGCCGCGTTAGATGAGACAAGTAGAATTCTTGCTTCATATTTTTCTCAGATTTATCAACCAAAGACAGCTTCTTCTGCGGAAATATCTTCCTTAGCGCCATCTATTCCAGAAAATATTTTAAGACTCACCATTGATGAATTGGATTTACCCACAAGAATATATAACAGCTTAAGAAATGGAGGAATAGAAACTTTCTTGGATCTTCTTTCTACTTCAAGAAAAGAGTTAATGTCTTTGAGAAATATGGGAGGAAAATCAATTGCAATTATTCAAGATAAGCTAAAAAGTAAGGGGATAGAGTTACCAGAATAAATCAAATCTTAAACCTTAGATCTCAAATGTCAAATCCACATCTATAAATCTCAAGCCTTCAAAGATTTTAGATTTGCCTTGTGGCTTTGAGCTTTGCGATTTGCGATTTGAGGTTATTATTTATGACCCATTCGGCAGGCTCAGGGTCATACTGAATGAAATTGAAGTATGAAGAAAAATGTTTTTGGGAGAAGGTTTAAGAGAGACATTAAAGAAAGAAAAGCTTTGTTTAAAAGCCTAATGTCCTCTCTTGTTTTAAAAGAACGGATTAAAACAACAGAGGCAAAAGCAAAAGCAATAAAGGGAAATATTGATAAACTTATTACAAAAGTTAAAAAAGGAGAAGACAATGCAAGAAGATTTCTTACAAAATCTTTATCGCCCGATGCTTTAGAAAAGTTAATTAGTGAAGTTACCCCAAGATTTAAAAACAGACAGGGCGGATACACAAGAATAATAAAACTTCCGAAAAGAGTTTCAGACCATGCTCCGATAGTTTTAATGGAATGGGTAGAGGGAGTAAGCGCTGATCGTCTACCACACGTTGCTCAAGACGCTCGTCAATCTAAGATCGGTGTCAAGGGCTCAAAACCCACTTCGCTAAATGAACGCCGACTACGAAAGTCAGACAAAACCTCAAGTAATAAACCGCGTCGGCGTTCAGCTCTTTCGCAAGTGGGCAGACGCTCATCGCAAAAAAGAAAGAAGAAAGAAAATAAATGAAAATGACAAAAGCAACGAAAGCTTCGGATATTAAAAGATCATGGTATCTGATAGACCTTAATAAAAAAATATTGGGAAGAATTTCTTCTGAGATTGCCAAACTTTTAATGGGAAAATCAAAACCTTATTATGTTAGAAATTTAGATTGTGGAGATTATGTGGTTGTAATAAATGCAAAAAACGTAAAAGTTACTGGAAAAAAAGAGGAGAATAAAAAATATTACAGACATTCAGGATATCCCGGAGGGCTTAGGGTCAGAACTTTTAAAGAGCTTAAGCAGTCAAAGCCAGAGGAAATTATACGCCACGCTGTAAAAGGAATGTTGCCGCAGAATAAACTAAGAGACAGAATGCTTACAAGACTTTTTGTCTACAGAGACGAAAACCATCCATATGGCGATAAGATAAAATAAATTCTATGCCAAGAAAAAAAACAGAAAATAAAGAAAAAGAGATTCAAAAGAAAAACAACAAATTTATTTATGCTATTGGGAAGAGAAAAGAGTCGGTTGCAAGAGTCAGGCTTTATCCAAATGGAAATAGCGAACTTAAGAAAAGCCTGCCTGCCGGCAGGCAGGGAGATATAATTGTAAACGGCAAGAAAATCGAAGAGTATTTTCCAAGTCAAATACAAAAAGCAAAATACCAAGAGCCTCTTCATATAACAAATACACTCGGAAAATATGCCTTTACGGCAAAAGTCTCAGGTGGAGGAACAAGTTCCCAACTTGATGCATTAATTCTTGGAATTTCCCGGGCACTTTCAAAATTTGACAGCGAAAAATATAGATCGATTTTACGAAAAAAAGGTTTTTTAACCCGCGATGCAAGAGTTAGGGAAAGAAGAAAGGTTGGAATGGGCGGAAAAGCAAGGCGAAAAAGACAATCGCCGAAGCGATAAATTATTTTCCCACTCTTCTCTCGGTTTTTAAGGAATCCAATATCTTAAGCTCAATGTCCAAGGTGGTTATGTCTGGCAAATGGTTGTCTATTACTCTAAATTCTGCATAATCAGCTCTCCATCCAAACGCTGAAGATCTATATTCTCCGGAAGTTCTTATAAGAACTGTTAGTTCTCCAAGTGCTCCGCCGTCATCTCCATAACGAAACCATATATTAGGAGTAAATGGCGCATCTTTTAGTAACTCTCCAATTTCTTTTGCATGTTGATATTTTTCATGTATTCTTATCAGTTCGTCTCTCCCGGAATAATTAATTGCCGGTGCAATTATCGCTCCTTTATTTCCCTGAGTTAGCTCTTCGGCAAGACTTAAAGTTGTCCTAAGGGGCTCGGGTAATCCAGGGACAATTAAGTTCCCATCCTGGTCGTACAAAGGATCTTTTCTTCCCATATGAATTACTCTTCCATCAACTTCCATTGCTTCCTTTGTTATAAGTTCTACGGTATCTGTCAACAGTGGAAAAAGTGCTTCTATTTCGTCCTGAGGCCTGTTCCAATTATCTGTTGAAAATCCCCATGGCATTAAATTCATCGGAGGAAGCTCTTCTCTAAAATGGCGTACTATACCAATTACTTTTTCTGTGCCTTTATTGTGACCTAATCTATGTGCGACAGGTGCGAGAAGACCAAATTTTCCCCTGGCCCAACGTCTGTTCCCATCGGGAATAAATCCAACTGTAATTCTTGGCTGACCTTTTAGAATTTCCCAAAGCTCTTGATGGATTTCTTCTTCGCTAAGTATTTCAGTTCTCCGTAAGGGTTCGGTTCTTCCCATGAATCTTACCCTTTCATGCTGTGGCATACCCATATTTGTAAAAGATAATTTTATCTTAAAAGGGAATCAAATGCAACTTAAAAAGTCTTTTACGAAGTCAAATTTTTTAGGAGGATTCTTTTTCTTCTATTCCAACAGCAACAGGGGTGCCTTTTGACTGGCTCTTCTTCATAATTTCATCAACAATTTTTTTAGCAACTTCCGGCTTTTCTTTTAAGAATATCTTTGTTGCTTCTCTTCCTTGCCCAAGCATCAAATCACCGAATCTAAAAAATGCTCCCGACTTTTGAAGAATTCCCATCTCAAGTCCTACATCTACAATTCCGCCTTCTTTTGATATTCCCGAATCTGCAATGACATCAAACTCTGCGATTCTAAAAGGCGCTGAAACTTTGTTTTTGACAATTTTTGCTCTATGTCTTGAACCTACAACTTTATCACCATCTTTTAAAGACTCAATTTTCCTTACGTCAATTCTTACCGATGAATAAAACTTAAGAGCAAGACCGCCTGTTGTAATTTCGGGATTTCCAAACATTACTCCTATTTTTTGCCTTAATTGATTTGTAAAAATAACGACTGTTTTGGATTTTGAAATAACTCCTGTTAATTTTCGCAAAGCCTGCGACATTAAACGCGCCTGAAGCCCAATCATTGCATCGCCCATTTCTCCTTCTATTTCTGCTCTTGGTACCAAAGCTGCAACAGAATCAATTACCAAAACATCTACTCCTCCGGATCTAATAAGACTTTCGGCAATTTCAAGCGCCTGCTCCCCTGTATCGGGTTGAGAAATTAAAAGTTCGTCTAGTTTAATTCCAATTTTTTCTGCCCACAAAGGATCTAAGGCATGTTCTGCATCTATAAACGCAGCAACTCCTCCATTTTTTTGTGCTTGGGCAATAATTGATAAACAAATTGTTGTTTTACCGGACGCTTCTGGTCCAAAAACTTCTACAACCCGTCCTCTTGGCACTCCGCCTACACCAAGTGCTAAATCTAAGGGGAGACTGCCGGTTGAAACAACAGAAACATCAAATTTTTGGCCAGCTTCTCCGAATCGCATAATAGAACCCCTGCCGTATTGTTTTTCTATTTGATCCATTGCTAGTCTTATTGCGTCAAGTTTTTTTGAAGATTCGGGAGGACCGTCCGGATGTATTTTTTGAGAGGCGCGTGCCATAACAACCCCATTCTAACAATTTTATGATAAAATACAATAGGCAAAACGGGGTGTAGTTTAACGGTAGAATACGCGGCTGGGGGCCGTGTGGCTGGAGTTCGACTCTCCGTACCCCGACATGGATGAGTTTGAGAAGTTCTACAATAAAACCCTTCGTTTCCTTTCATATCGTCCCCGATCAGAAAAGGAATTAAGAGATAAGCTGAAAAAAAAGAAGACCTCTGGGGAAATCATCAATAAAATAATCTTAAGACTTAAGGAGAATAATTTTATAAACGATGAGGAGTTTGTAAAATGGTGGATTGAGCAAAGGACAACATTCAAACCTCGCTCATTTAGATTAATAAAGATGGAGCTTAAACAAAAGGGAGTTAGCAATGATTTAATAGAAAAAGTTATTGACGATCTACGATTGACCATTGATGATTTAAAGTCGGCAAAGAAATTAATCCAGAAAAGATTATCAAGATACAAAAATCTTCCAAGAGAAAAAAAGTTCCAAAAAATCGCCCGTTTTCTTTCCTCAAGAGGATTTGACTACGATATTATAAAGGAGATATTTAAAAGCTATAAATAATTTCTGCTCGGAACAAAAATTTTTTCTCGGACCCGCAATTCGCTTGACGTCCTTCGAAAAAATTTGTTCCTCGCAAACTAAGCTCAGCTACTAATAGCTAGTTGCTAATTGCTAAGATGTGGTATAATTTAAAAAGGCAATAGAGAATTGTCAAAAAGAGGTTAACAGAATATGAGTTCAAACCCCTTAATAGACAAATATCAAATAAGCCGCGTCTGACGCGGTCTTCTATTGTCTTCAGTAATAATAAGATATGGCATCACAACCAAAAGATCTTATAGATCTTGAAAAAAAGCTTTTAGAGAAAGAAGAAAAACTCGAAAGAGAAAAAAAATCTCTTGAAAAAGAAAAAGAAGAGATCGCAGAGCTTAAAAGAGAATATAGAGAAAAACTTTCAAAAGTCTCCTCCTTGACTTTGGAAGAAGCAAAAAAAGAACTCCTTTTAGAAGTAGAAGAAAAAGAAGCACGGGAAGTTGCCCGAATTATAAAAGAGGCAGAAGAAAAAGCCAAAGCAACTGCGGATAAAAAAGCACAGGAAATATTAATTGATAGCATGCGTCACGGAGCGCTTGATTATATTGCGGAATTTACCTTATCCACCGTTAAAATTCCGGAGGAAGACATAAAAGGCCGAATTATTGGAAAAGAAGGTCGAAATATAAGGGCGTTTGAACAAGCAACCGGTGTTGATGTTGATTTGGATGAGGAAGGTGTTATAAGATTTTCATCATTTGATCAGGTAAGACGGGAGATTGCAAGGCGTTCTTTGGAAAAACTTATAAAAGATACAAGAATACAGCCGTTTAGAATTGAGGAGATCGTTGGTCAGACCAGAAAAGAAGTTGAAAAAATAATGTTTGAAGAAGGAGAGAAACTTGCTCACGAAGTTGGGGTTTTTAATCTTACCAAAGAACTTTTATCAACTTTGGGCCGTTTTAAATTTAGAACTTCATACGGACAAAATCTGGTAGTCCACACCCTCGAAGAGACAAAAATAGGAATCCACATAGCCCATGAAATCGGTGCAAATGTAGATATTGTCCGTCTTGGCTGCCTTTTCCACGATATAGGGAAAGTCGTGGAAGGAGAGGGAAGTCATGTAAAGCTTGGAGTAGATCTTCTTAAAAGATTTAATATACCAGAACCTGTAATAAACTGCGTACTTGAACATCACGAAGACAAGCCTTTTTCATCAATTGAGTCTGTTATAGTTTATATTGCTGATGCAATTTCTGGAGCAAGACCGGGAGCAAGATATGAGGACGTGGAGGAATATGCAAAAAGGCTTAAGGAGATGGAAGAAATTGCAAAAAAATACGAAGGGGTTGAGGATGCATATGCTTTTGAATTAAGGGTAATTATAGATCCCGGAAAGTTGGATGATGCCCAAACTACAATAGTTGCACAAAAGATAAGAGAAGAGGCAAGCCGCTCTCTGGCAGTCCCCGGAGAAGTTAAGGTTACTGCAATAAGAGAATTTAGAGCCGTATCCTCAGTGTCTGATCTTTAGTCTTAAATACCATTTTTACAAATATTTGATACTTGACAATGTTTAGTTTTCATTGTATTTTTAATCTAAATTAATCTTCATTTTGCAAAGGTGGTGATAAATTTTGACAAAAAAAGATCTTATTGAAATCGTTGCCAAAAAAGCAAACTTAACAAATAAAGCAGCAAGAGAGGCAGTTTCGGCTTTTGTGATATCAATTCGAGATTCCTTAAAACGGGGAGAAAAAGTTGTGATAACTGGTTTTGGAACCTTCAGCATTAGAAATAGAGTGGAAAGAATTGGCCGAAATCCAAAAACCGGAGAAAAAATTACCATTGCATCCAGAAAAGCACCCGGTTTTACCCCAGGGAAAACTCTTAAAAGGGCAGTTAGATAAAAAAATCACCTTTTAAGCAAAGCCTCTGTTAAAAAGAGAATTTAATTTATCTGCTATAATTTAGGCTGTGACCATATCGGTTTCTAGTCTCTCCAAGCATTTTCAAGTTCATAAAAAAGAACCCGGATTTTCTGGTTCTGTAAAATCATTATTCATAAGGAAGTACGAAACAGTAAGGGCAATCAACGACGTCTCTTTTAATATAAATGAAGGAGAGTTAGTCGGTTTTATTGGTCCCAACGGAGCAGGAAAAACAACAACACTAAAGTGCTTATCGGGATTATTGTTTCCAACATCTGGGGAAGTTTTTGTTTTGGGTTTTGTCCCATACAACAGAAATCCTGAATTCCTAAAGAAGATAGCGTTTGTTATGGGACAAAAAAACCAGCTATGGTGGGATTTGCCAGCTATGGATTCGCTACTTTTAAACAAGGAAATCTACGATATCTCAAGTGAAAGATTTAACGAAGTTTTAGATGACTTGTCAAGAATTCTTAATGTTAAAGAATTACTAAAAGTGCAGGTAAAAAAATTGTCTTTAGGACAGCGAATGAAAATGGAGCTTATTGCTTCTTTAGTTCATACCCCTAAAGTTCTATTTTTGGACGAGCCAACGATCGGTCTTGATGTCCTCATGCAAAGAAATCTTCGGGAATTTATAAAAGAATACAATATTCGATACAAAGCAACAATAATTTTAACAAGTCATTACATGGGAGATGTTGAAGAGCTTTGTAAAAGAGTTATTATTATAAATTTTGGGAGAATTATTTTTGACGGACTGCTTAGCTCTCTTGTCGAAAAGTACTCCCCTTATAAAAAAATAAGAGCAGTGCTTACTCAATATGCCGATCCTAAGAAAATTGATCGGCTTGGTAGAGTAAGTAGATTTGAGTACCCGGAGCTTATTCTTGAGGTTCCAAACAAAAAAGCAAACTTAATTGCTGTCTCAATACTTAAGAACTTTCAGGTTGAAGACATTACGATTGAGGGTCCCCAAATAGAGGACGTAATAGCCAAAGTATATAGAGAAAATAAAAGATGAAAAAATATTATTTGATTGCAAGAAACACCTGGGATGAAATACTAACTTACAGAACGAGTTTTATTATGTGGAGAGTAAGAAGCATAATTCAGGTACTAACCATTTATTTTCTCTGGTCTGTCGTAATTCCTCCTGGTAAGACTTTTCTTGGATACAGTCAATCTCTTATTACCACTTACATTTTGGGAACGCTTCTGCTTGAGTCTATGGTTCTTTCATCGAGGTCTTATATTGTGGGTAATGAAATAAACAGCGGTAATCTTATGAATTTCCTGATTCGTCCCATCAATTATTTTTCATATTGGTTTTCAAAAGATATAGGAGATAAAGCCATGAACATCTGTTTTTCTGTAGTTGAGCTTACCTTGATTTTTCTGGTTCTGCGACCTTCGCTTTTTATACAAACCGACCCTTTTTATATTTCATTTTTTATACTCTCCGTTATTCTAGCTATTTTTATTTATTTTTTTATAAATTTTCTCTTGGGTCTTATTGGTTTTTGGAGTCCTGAGATCTGGGCACCCCGATTCATCTTTATAACCATTCTTGGGTTTTTTGCAGGAGGCCTTTTTCCTCTAGATATCTTGCCTAAGACAATTTATGAGATTATCCGCTTTCTGCCTTTTACATACCTTATGTATTTTCCTATTAAAACTTATCTTGGACAGCTGAGTCTCTTTGAAATTTTATCCGGACTTTCTATCTCGGCATTTTGGGTTTTTGCAATATATTTTATGGTAAAAGCCATCTGGCAAAAGGGGCTTAAGAGTTATACGGCATATGGGAAGTAGGACAGGTTTAGTAAAATACATAAAACTTTGGTTTATGATGACTGGCATGGTTTCCCAAAATGCATTTGTGTCAAGATTTGGGGCAGCGCTTTTTGTTCTAGGAAAGCTTATAAGATTTACCTTTTTTCTATTTTTTCTTCTGGTAATAACATCAAGGACACAAACAATACAGGGATATACGCTTTGGCAGGTTGTACTCTTTTACATCACTTTCAATTTAATTGACAGCGTTGCCCAGTTTTTTCTGCGGGAAGTATATAGATTCAGAAACTATGTAGTCTCGGGGAATTTTGATTACTTTCTTACTAAGCCAGTGCCGGTACTGCTCCGTCTTCTTTTTGGCGGAAGCGATGTGCTAGATGTTCCTATCATTGCTCTTTCCGTGGGATTTATTTTTGTCGCCCTCTCAAATATCGGTTCAATCACAACACAGGACATTTTGGTTTATTTCCTACTTCTAATAAACGGATTCGTAATAGCTATGTCTTTTCATATTTTAGTTCTTGCAATTGGCATACTCACAACAGAAGTTGATAATACGCTCTGGTTATTTAGAGATCTTACACAAATGGGAAGGTTTCCAATAGACATTTACAAAAATCCACTTAGGCAGATAATTACTTTTATAATCCCGGTAGGAGTCATGGTGACATTTCCTGCAAAAGCCGCAATGGGACTTTTGTCTTTTAATGCGTTTTTAATATCATTTCTGGTTGGAGGAATGTTTCTATACTTTTCTATGAGATTCTGGAAATTTTCCCTCAAAAGATACACTAGCGCCAGCAGCTGATATTATTGCTATGATATTATTAGATTATGACAATAAGACTTAGGACGGCATTTTTTATAGGACTTGGAATTATTATCTTATGGTTTTTTTATATCGAAAGAACAATATTAACCCCTTTTATTCTGGGAGCAATTTTTGCTTATGTCTTAAACCCTGTTATTAACTTTATAACTCATAGAATCAAACTTCCCAGAACTCTTTCGGTTCTTATTATCTATGCTTTAATTGTAACTGCCATAGTTATGTTGGGTACTATTCTTACCAGACAAGTTCTTCAGGAATCAACAGAACTTCGTAAGTTTACTTCAAATATTGTCCCGACTCTTTACGAACAGATAAATCAATTGCCTTTTTGGATTAAGCCGGAAGCCCAAGACCTTCTTAACTCATTTGTAAAATCAAAGTTTTTAACCTCCTCATCGATAATTGTTCTTTTTCCAAGAGCCCTATCTGGATTTTTTGGATTTTTGGTTTTTCTGTTTTCCGGTTTTTATTTTCTAAAGGACGGCGGAAAAATTTTTGAAAAACTCGCAGTGTATGCGCCCCGGGAGTATAAAGTAGATATAGAAATACTCTTTAGAAAAATAAATTCTGTTTTTGGAGATTATTTAAGGGGTCAGATTTTTATGATCTTTTTTGTCTCAACTGTTCTTTTTGTAGCCTTGACTGTTTTGGGAATTAGGTTTGCTTTAATTCTTGCAGTTTTTTCCGGTTTTGCAGAAATAGTTCCTATTATTGGGCCAATTGTTGCAGGAACTGTAGCTGCAGTAACAGTTCTTATCAACGGCCAAGTAAATTTTGGGCTGACTCCTGTTGGGGGAGCTATTACAATTGCAATTGTTTATACAGTTGTTAGACAGTTTCAGGATTATTTTGTCGTGCCGCATGTTATGGGAAGAATCGCCAAGCTTCATCCGGTGCTTATTCTTTTTGCAGCGCTTGCAGGCGAACACATTGCAGGAATATTGGGTCTTGTCTTGGCAGTGCCGGCTGCAGCTGCAATAAGACTTATGCTTGAATTTTTCCTTAACAAAATCAACGAACGCAGCTATTCCGCAAACAAATAGTTTAATTGTTTTTCTCAGTAAAACCTGCTAAGATCTGTCACATGAAAGAAGGGCATAGAGGATTTTTTAGCAGATTCAACCCAAAAGAATTAGTGGATCACTTTCCGCGGCCTTGCCTATCCTGTGGCCATTTTTATGCTCCGTACTCAAAACGACTTCAAAATGAGGACTTTACAGGAACATGTTCAACCTGTGATGTTGAAATTTATGGATCCGCATTGTACATAAAATATGTTGAGGAAGGGCGAGAACTTGAAGAAAAGGGTATGCTTTTTGAGCCCTTCTATGATAATCCCGGAAGAGAAGATGTATCTGCACACGTCAGATTGCCAAATGGTAGAAAATCAAAAATGTTATTTATAACAAGAGAAACTATCGAAGAGCGGCAGTTTGGATTTAATGGTGAGAGACAGCAATACGCAAGAGTTCGGGTAATACTTATAGAGCAAAACGCAGCTTTAGTTAATATAAGAAATTCACTCATTGGTGAGGAAGAACAAACAGTTTTAGTCGACAGAAGACAACTTCTAGAGATAGCTTAAAACTTGATTAAATCCCTCAATTTTAGTAAAATACGCTTGCTCTGGGGAGAAGGACCGCTACTGCAATCACTTAAAACATGATAGCAGAGGAAAGTCCAGACAGCAGTAAGGAGGGGACGGAGCGTAAGCTCCGACTTGATAGTGTCTAAGCTTTTTACTCATATGTGAAGCTTAGAACAAGTCTTGAATTGACAAGACTTGAGAGCAACAGAGACGAGTGAGAGTGAAACGGGCAATCCTACCTGCTGCAACTTCAGAATGATGCGTTATCACCATCCTTACGGGAGCATCAAGTAGAAGGCATAGATAGATTGCGGTAAAAACAGAATCTGGCTTACTCTCTCCCTAGAGCAATTTTAATTTACACCACAGAGTCAAGTCAGACTTGGCAGAGCATTTTGTATTCACAGTTTTTACACAGTATATTTCCTGAACATTTAAATTCGCTTTTTTCTATTTCCTCAATTTTTTCAATAAGCCTATTCTCAAGCGTGTCTAAGTCGCCTTTTGTAAAGGTCATGGATTTTTTAGTATCTCCTTCAAGAAAATAAAGAGTTAAGGTAATATCTTTGGGGTCACGGTTTAAGACCTCATCTTTTATTCTTGTTGCCGCAAGCGCATACATTGCAAGCTGAAGTTCATGTGCCTTTTGCGCTTTTGGATTCTCCTCACCCGTTTTATAATCAATAATTTCGATGCCTTTACCCTTAGGGTCTATGCGGTCAATCTTGCCAAAAACCTTTACACCATTTTTTAAAATAAAAGAAAACGGCTCCTCAAGTCTCAACGGTCTTACAAAAGGGTTGCAGTTTGCTTTATAAAATTTATCAAGCAAATTTTTGCCTTGAGAAAAACGCTCTTCTTCGTATTTTTTGCTGTCGTATCCTTTTGAGACCCATTCTTTTTTATAAAGATCCTTAAGTTTTTTAAGAGATGGTTTTTCTCCTTCCCAAATTTGTTTGTAAAATCTGTACAATGTATTATGAACAGAAATTCCAAAGCTCTGAACCGCCGCTGGCGGTGTGGGGATATTAAAAATAACCTTTGCTTTATAGTGCATAGGACATATGTCAAACATTTGAAGATTTGAATATGTAATGTACCTTAATTTAAGGGGAGGTCTTTCTTCTTTTACTTTCCCGTTTTCTTCATAAACCGAAAGCACCTCTGTTAAAGAAAGCTGTTGTGTTAGCGCTTTTTTCTCTTTCTCTATTTTTAAATTTGGGAGAGCTTCGTAGACGAAAGGCGAAAGTTTTCTGGGGCGTTTCCCCGTCCCGTAATAGTCCGAGTAGGTAAAATATAATATATCCATAGCTCTGGTCATGCCAACATAAAAAAGCCTTCTTTCTTCCTCAAGATGAAAATCCCGATCTTTTTCTGCCTTTTCTTTAATAATACTTTCGGGAAGAGGAATTTTTTCGCTTCTTTCACGGGACGGAAAGCGATCTGAGACAAGATTTATCAAGAATACTGTCTTAAATTCCAAGCCTTTTGAGGAGTGGACAGTTAAAATATTAACTGCGTTCTTATCTCTTATGTCAATGTCTGCGGCAATCGGGCTGTCTCCCATTTGCATCATAAGCATGAGCCACTCGACTAAAGTAAATATATTCGCATCCGATCGCTCCATCTCAAAATTTTTTATTCTGTCAAAGAATTTTGCAATATTTTGAATGCGCCGTTCCTCTTTGAGAGAATCCGAAGTCTTAAGCTTTTCAAAAAGTTTTGAATCAACCAAAAAATAATAAAGTATCTGTCCGGCCGTTTCTTTTTTGGTTTTTTCAAGATGGCGCTCTGCCATTTTTCTAAAATCCTGAAGCTTCTTCTGGGTAGCCGGTTTTAAAAAATCTAAATTTATATCGTAAAGCGCTTCAAAAAGTGAAAGATTGTTTCTTTTTGCAAAATTAAGAAGAAAATTAAGCTGGGCATAGGGAATATCAAAGACTTCCATAGACAAGACTCTAAAAAGAGAAACAGAATCTGAAAGGTCGGTTAAAAAGGTAAGATATGCAATTAAGTCTTTTATTTCCTCCTGTTGGAAAAGATACCCTGGTCCTAAGAATTGATAAGGAATTCTGTGGCGGGCGAGAGCAGTGGTTATTCCCTGCGAGTGATTATTTGCGCGAACCAAAATTGCAATATCTTTGTATTCATAGGTTTTGGATAGTGTTTTTATTTCTTGGGCAATCCTGTCTGCTTCGTCTTCTGGTCGGGTTTCATGGATAATTCTTATCTCTTCTTCCAAAGAGGAGGAATGACTCTTAAGTTTTTTATTGATATTCTCAACCACTTCAAGTCTGTTAGGATTATTATTTTGAATAAGCTCCCAGGACGCATCTAAAATTGTCTGAGTAGATCTGTAATTATCGTTTAGAGTTACTATTTTTGCAGAGGGGAAACTTTTTTTAAACTGAAGAACGTTTGAAACTGCAGCGCCCCTGAATCTATAGATTGACTGATCATCGTCGGCAACCACGGTTATATTTTTACTTTTGCCAGCAAGCATAATGGCTAATTCATTTTGGGCAAAATTGGTGTCCTGAAATTCATCAACTAAAATAAACTTAAACTGATCCTGATATTTTTTTAAGACATTGGGCCTTTTACGAAATAACAGCAGGGTATTTGAGATTAAATCTGAAAAATCCATGACAGATTCTCTAATTTTTAAATCTTCGTATCTTTTATAAGAATCTGCGAGTTCTTTGTATTGCCGTTTTTCTTCTGAATTTTTTTGTTTTTCTGCCCACTTTATGTATTCCTGAGGAGTTATATCTTCGTCTTTGAGTCTTGAAAAATGAGTCAAAAGCGCATCCAGAAATTTTGTCGGGTTCGAAAGGGGTCTAAAGGTTTTAAGTCCTAAGTTAAAAATATTTTTTCGCATAAGAAGAACTGCTTCGGATTCGGAAATCAATTTGTATGAAGGGTCAAGTCCGATTGTGTGTGCCTCATCGCGCAAGATTCTGTCGCAGAAAGAATGGAAAGTGTGAATCCAAAGATTGGTATAGCCGTAGGGCATAAGAATATCAACTCGTTCCTGCATCTCATACGCCGCTTTGTCGGTAAAAGTTAAAGCTAAGATACTCCCGGGATTATAATTTTTGTCAACAATGAGATGCTTTATTCGTTCTGTTATTACAGTAGTTTTGCCGGTTCCGGCTCCTGCTATGATTAAAAGAGGACCATTTCCGTGTCTTACAGCGTCGAGCTGATGTTTGTTTAAAATTCTTTCACCATCCATGTGGGTATTTTAGCACAGCACCGATCACAAAAAAATATCACCCTTTGGCAAAGAGCTCCGTTTTTAAAAAGTGACCGATCGACTTACTCAACAACTACTGTCCCGGTTTGAGCCGGATTTAGATGGTTATGGTATTTGTATGTGCCCGGTTTATCAAATACAAGCTGGACAGATGATCCATCCGGAAATTCGCCTAAATTAAGAGGTCGATATACCTGATGGGTTGGATGAACAGCAGAATTTACGGTTGCCGCTCTGCCGCTTTTGTTGAGCCAAATTACTCTTGTACCGGTTTTTATAGTTACGGTTTTAGGGTCAAATCCAGAACTTGTTAATGTAACATTAGCAACGTTTTCTTTAGTAGTTGCTCCCGTTGTGCTTTGAGCCGGAGCTCCTTGTTGATTGGTGACGCTTGATGGTTGGCTAGGTTTATTACCGACTTTTCCGGCAACAACCACAACCGCTCCAATTATTATTAAAACGGCTATTACAATTACCAATGTTTTATTATTCATTTAGTAGATCACCTCCTTTACTTGAGATTTTTGCTATTTCTTGAATTTTTTCTTCTTCTAAACTTCCCGCAGACTGTATTTTATTTCCAAGCTGTAGGAATCCGCTTGCAACATTTGAAAACTGCGATGAAGCGTTTGTTATATGTTTCCCCAAAACTCCAAGATTTTCCTGCACTTTATCATAATCAATCTGAAGGGCGCGAAGAAGTCTTAAAACCTGACGGGACCTCGCTTCTATTTTTTTGCCTTCGAAAGAAAGAAGAATTGTTTGAAGATGAGCGTAGAGAGTATTCGGGGAAACAACATAAACCCTCGATTTTCTAGCGTAGTCAATAATATCAGACATATTTATAAGCTCATAAAAAACAGACTCGCTTGGCACATACATTAAGGCAAAGTCCATAGTTCCTTCATCGGGAAGGATATATTTTTCAGAAATCGCATCTATATGTTTTTTAACATCTCTTATAAATTCTTTTTGGGCTTCCTCTTTTTGTTTTTCGTCTTTTGATTTTACCATTTTTTGAAAGTTTTCCATAGGAAATTTAGAATCGATAGGCAAAATTCCCGCATCTGTTTTGATAGCCGCATCAACACGTTCGCCGGATCTAAATTGATACTGAAGATGAAAACTATTTTTTGGAAACATTTGGGAGATTAAGTCTTTTAAAACTTGTTCTCCGATATTCCCACGAAGTTTCGGGCTTTTTAAAAAATCCTGAAGTTCCTGCATGTTTCTTCCGATCTCGCTCATTTGTCCTACCTCTTTTCCTACATCTCTTATTACAGCTGCTGCTTTATCTAGTCTTTCGTTTAATTGTTTTGAATTTTCCTGAAGTGTTTTTACCATATTGGAAGAACTTTTGGAGAGTGCGTCGTTTAAGGTTTTATTAGTGGATTCAAGGGAAGACTGCATAGTCTTAAGCCATTCCATTAGGGCTTCATTATCCTGCGGTTTTTTAAGTTCGGAAAACTTTTTATTTAAAAAATAAAAAATTATTGCAAAACCTACAACAACAGCGGCGATTATGGACAGTTCATTTGGCATAAACTCTATTTTACCACATTAATCAAAATATAATTCTGGATTAGCATTGATTCGTTTCCATTCCACGGGTTTGTAATTGTAAAAGGCGGCGGCGGCGATCATTGCGGCGTTGTCGGTGCATAAGCTTTTCGATGGGACGAAAAGTTTGATTGACGATTTATGATTTATGATTGACGATTTTAGTTCACTTCTCAATTTTTGATTTGCGGCTACACCTCCGCCTAAGAGAATTGATTTTACCTTAAATTTTTCTGCCGCTTTTAATGTTTTGCTCACGAGTACATCAATTATTGCTTGTTGAACCGAAGCGGATAGATCGGAGATTGTTTCATTGTTCAACCCACCTTCGCCAAGGCTTCGGCGGGCAGGTTGTTCGATTGCTTTAACTTCACGAAATACTGCGGCTTTAAGACCGGAAAAAGAAAAATCCCAGCCAGAGGCTGGTCCGCCTTTGGCGGAAAAGTCATTTGAATCAATCATTGGTCGTGGAAATCTAAAAACTTTTGGATTGCCAGCTTTTGCAGCTTTTTCTATCGAAGGGCCGCCCGGATAGGAAAGTCCTAAGAGTCTTCCTATTTTATCAAAGGCCTCTCCTGCCGCATCGTCCCTTGTTCCTCCAAGCCATTTTATGTTCCGGTGATTTTTGATCAAAACCAAATCAGTATGTCCTCCGGATACAACAAGAGCAATGGCAGGAAACTGAATACCGGCAGCAGAATTATGAATTATGAATTCTGAATTATGAATTTCGCCAACGAAGTTGGCGTATATGTGGCCGATAAGATGATTTACGGGAATAATCGGAACTTTCAGCATGTAAGAAAGAGTCTTGGTAGTCTCGACCCCGACCAAAAGAGATCCGATAAGCCCGGGTCCTATTGTTACCGCAATGGCATCAACGTTTACTGGATTTATGATTGACGACCTGCCTGCCGGCAAGGCAGGTTTATGATTTACGATTTTTCTTTCAAGACAACCCGACTCAATAAGCGCCTGCTCGATCACTGGGATTATATATTTGATTTGCTCACGGGCTGCAGTTTCAGGAACAATACCACCTGTTTTTTTATGAAGAGACAGAGAAGATACAATGACATTTGATAAAATTCTTACATTCTTATCGCCAAAAGATCCCTCTATAACAGCCGCTCCGGTTTCATCGCAGGAAGTTTCGACTCCTAAAATTCTCATGCACCATTTAAATATTATTTAAATTAACTTTATCTCCTTCTTTGAATTTATATTTTTGGGAAAATCCAGCATTTATTTCCAACACCATATTAGAAGGTTCTTTTGGCTTATAGATTAATAGGCTTCCATTTTCTGATTTTGGAGGCTCCACGTTTTTGTATATTGTTACAATCTTACCGTCTTGGATAAATATAATATCGATTGGAAACTCCATTTGCTTCATCCAAAAAGAATAATAATCTTTTTTTTCAAAGAGGAAAAGCATGCCCATATCTTTTGATAAATTTTTATATTTTGACAGTCCAATCTCTTTGTCTTTAGGGGCTCTTGCCACATAAAGCTTAAAGGCATAATTATTAATTTTGGCAGTGGGAGATTTTGTGTAATTTTGCCAAACACCTAGTGCAACAATAAAAATTGCGATTATCAAAACAGCGCCTAAAAATTTATTCATAAAATATTTTGTTTAGAAATAAGTTTTGCTAATTTAGTCGTTGATTTACTTTCAATTCTTTTTGTAACGATTTTTAATTTTCCCCCAACTAACTTTGTCTGTCTTTTTTTATGTAAAATGTTTGGATCATCTTGTGTTGCCGCAATAAAATCAGGATTTATTTGGGTTATAAGCTTATCATAATCTTTATCGGTTTTCATCTGGGGAAGTAAAACAACATAATCGATTACCTCAAGAGCAGCTAAAACCTTAGCTCTCTCATTCTGGTTGTTAATTGGTCGGTTTTTTCCTTTAAGTTTTTTAACAGACTCGTCGCCTTCTACAAGAACAAAAAGAATATTGCCAAGTTTTTTAGCACTTTCTAAAAACTTGATATGACCCAAATGAAGAATGTCAAAACAACCACCGGCCAAAACGATCTGCTTACCTTGTTGTTTTAGCTTCTCAGAAAGTCTTATCGATTCCTCAACTGTTAAAATATTTTTTTTCATGATCGTTTTGGAATACTACAAATTTCCAATAATACCAATCATCAAATCAACTAATTAACAAATGTTTGAATATTGGACATTGGTATTTATTGGTAGTATTGGTAATTATTATTCACTCTTTTGTTCCTCGAAGGTATATAGCCTGCCACGCACGAAAATCAGAATCAAATTTATCGGATATAATTGCCTTCCCATTTTTTGTTACTTGTCTCGTAAAGTAGACTTTTGCTCCCCAAGCTGCAAAATCTACTTGCTTTATTTGACCTTTTGGCAAAGTCGGATCATCCTGATAAACATCAGGCGGGGGAGGAACTTCATTTGTTACAACAGGCTTGCCGATAGTAACCTCTCTACCGTCTTTTGTGCCATATAGTTCAAATGTTAATCTTTGTACATTAGGATCAATATAGGTTTGAATAAGTATATAATTTCCCGTGTCGTTTTTAAACCTTAAATCAACGCTTGGTGCAAATACAGTAGCGTCAAGCCCAGGTGGAGAATCCTGTTCATAATACCCCACTCTATATGCATGCGCATGCCTTTCTGCAATAGGTAAGCCTGCATTTAAAAGAGCTCTGAAAAAAGTAGTTGAAACTTGGCATACGCCTCCTCCATCTCCTAAAACAGTTTTTCCATTTTGTATAACGTATGCCTGCTGATAACCTGTGAAAGCCGATACATCCCCCAGTGCTTTATTGAATGAGAATATTTCATTTGGGGCAATAAGGATCCCATTTAGTCTTGTTGAAGCTAGTGAAATATTATAAATTCTGTTGGTTATAGAATGTTGAAAAAGAGACGTTCCGCTTGCCAAAAGTTCCTTAATGCCTAAATTATTTGCCTTGTCTGTTGTAATTTTTGGTTTTAAAACTTTTACAGGTATTTGAATGACTATAGTTTCTGGTTTTGAGGAGTACATAACAGTTAAAAACTTTGAAGATACTTGACTTTTAAGCTCTTCTATGTCTGCCGTTTGTCCATCTTTAGATGGTTTAAAAACTGTTACTCTTCCGTTCTGGAAGTTAAACAGCGAATCAACAGGTTCCAAATGAAGTTTTCCCGTAATCGGAGAGAGAATTAAGATAAGCTTAGTATCGGAATAATGATAAGAAGAAGGAAGGTTTATGCCGTTTGCATATGCCTGAACTATTAAACTTATGTTTGTTAGAATATCTTTTGACCTCCCAAGGCTAAAAGCTTGCTTGGAAAGCAAAACCTCATTGTATCCAAAATCTATTTCTCTTGCCGCAACAGTTGCGACTCCAGCCTCACTTGTAAAAACAAATTTTGTGTCTTTAACCTTTTCATTTTTTTTGGCAAAGAATTCTTTTACTTGATTTTCAGTTTTTCCTCCAAAATCAACCCCATTTACTAAAACGCCTGGGTAAATAACATTTTTATGAAGACTTTGAAAAATTATAAGAGCAAAACCTACAAATAAAAATAAGCCTAAAATTGCGCCTGTTAAAAACCAAAATACAACTTTTCCAATTTTAGGTATTTTTTTAAGAAATTTAAATTTAAAAACTGGAGTTTTCATTGATATGGGATCTGTTTGGTATTATACTATATCTATGGATGAAAATACCGTTTTTCAAAGTCCCCAAGTTTCTAATCAAGCGATTCAAGCAAACCCGCCTTTTAAAAACCCCTCTCAGCCTCAGCCGCCTCAGCCTGGGGAGCCATCACCTATTTCTCCTCCTCAGCCTCCCTTGCCACCCCAGTCCCCTCAACATCCCGCAAGTATGGCCAAATCTCCTTTTTCTTTATCGGCAATAATTAAGATTGCCGTTGGCTTAATTGTTATATTATTTTTTGCATTTGTTGTTTTTGGGCTTATTATTCCAAGATTTCAAAAGAATTCCGCAGGCAAAGCGGAAATTACTTATTGGGGACTATGGGAAGATTCAAACATCATGCAGACTGCAATCTCGGATTTTAAAAAGCAACATCCAAACATTACAGTAAATTATGTAAAACAAGATATTAAGCAATATAGAGAAAAACTTACAGCAAGGATTCAAAACAATACGGGACCGGATGTTTTTTTATTTCATAATACCTGGCTTCCGGTATTCTTGAGTGTCCTTTTACCAATTCCAGATGATATTATTTCAAAGCAAGATTTCAACACCTCTTTTTATCCGGTTGCCCAAAAAGATTTAACAAAAAACGGAGCAATTTATGGTATACCGACTGGAGTAGATACGCTCTCTTTATATATTAATGCCCAAATTTTTCAAGCAGCGGGGGCAGAAGTGCCGGACAATTGGGATGATTTTATAAGAGTTGCGCGGTCGTTAACAGTAACCGATGAAAGCGGGAAGATAAAGACCGCAGGTGCTGCAATGGGAACTTTTGATAATATAAATCATGCTCCAGATATAATGTCTCTTTTATTTATGCAAAACGGGGTAGACATAAAAAATCTAGCGTCTACATCAAAGAGCGCCAGCGATGCATTAACTTTTTACACAACTTTTTCAACAGGAGATCAAAAAGTTTGGGATGATACACTTGATCAATCCATGCTCGCCTTCGCTAAAGGAAACCTCGGAATGTATTTTGGTTACTCCTGGGACTATTTTATAATAAAAGCCCTAAACCCAGACCTTTCTTTACAGATTCATCCGGTTCCCCACTTACCTCAAAGAAATATGACAATAGCAAGCTATTGGGCGAATGGTGTTTCCAAAAAAAGCAAGCGCCAAAAGGAAGCTTTGTTGTTTACCGCATTTTTAGCAAAAAAAGAAACACAAGAAAAATTATTTGCAGAAGAATCTAAAACGAGGTTATTTGGAGAGCCGTATGCAAGGATAGATCTTTTGGATAAACTAAAAGACAATACAATTGTGTATCCATTTGTCTTGCAAGGTAAAGATGCAAAGTCTTCATTTTTTGCAAGCGATACTTATGATAATGCCCTCAATTCACAAATGAATAAATATCTTGGAGATGCGGTCCGTTCTATCAATTCAAATAATTCCACATCAGCGGAGACAGCTGTTGCAACTCTTTCCCAAGGGGTTTCTCAGGTATTAAGACAATATGGGCAGTAGCGAAAAAAAAATTATAAAGACCCTTCTTTATAGCGATATTTTTGATTTTCCTCTTTTGGAAAAGGAGATATGGAACTATCTTATTTCTGAAGAAAGAGTTTCCGAAAAGTATTTCATTGGAAAAATAAGAACAATCAATTCTGTAGTTTTTCGAAAAAGTAGCTATCTTTTTACATCAGGAAGAGAAGATATTGTTCAAACAAGACTTAAAAGAATTAAACAAAGCATAGCTAAGTTAGGGATAGCCCGAAAAATTATAAGAAAACTTTTTGTCGTACCTACGATTCTTTTTGTCGGCATAAGCGGAAATCTTTCTATGCTAAATTCCGAAAAAAAAGATGACATAGATCTTTTTGTTATAGTCAGGAAAAATAGAATTTGGACAACAAGACTCCTACTCATAGGAGTACTAAAGTTAATGGGAAAGTATAGAGAAAGAGGGCAAAAAAATGTCTCAAACAAGTTCTGCTTGAATATGTTAATCGATGAAACAGGCCTTAAAGTGTCCTCAAACCTTCAAAATCTTTATACAGCTCATGAGGTGTCTCAACTTATGCCCATAAGACAGAGGGAAGGAATCTATAGCAAGTTTATAGCATCGAATCCTTGGATCGTTAAATTTTTGCCTAATATAGAAGATGAAATTAAGAAAAGAAAAATAGAAAACCACAGTAACAATTTATTTGAAAAAATACTTTCAGTATTCCTGAAAGTATTTTTTCAAATAAAT
>Ga0209542_10005977_pt1 | contig 23972 bp, 22 predicted proteins | sample RifCSPhighO2_01_FD_184028 | JGI IMG/M metagenome (GOLD analysis project Ga0209542, IMG submission 184028) | Soil microbial communities from Rifle, Colorado - Rifle CSP2_plank highO2_0.1 (SPAdes) (version 2) | ecosystem: Environmental > Terrestrial > Deep subsurface > Rock core/Sediment ...
GGTCAATAATGGTATCAGAATTTTTCAACAAGCTCCGGATATCTGTGTATAATCCCTTGCTGCTCCAAAATTCTGATACCATTATTGACCTTAAACTCATTTAGGTTTCCTAGTAGCCAATCTTTTGAAAAAGGCAGCTCTTTATAATTTGCATATATATAATCCAACACTTCCCTTCCAATTCTTATACTTTTCAACTCTTGAATTTTATATACCCCTCCCAATTTACTTTCCTCAACTTTTCCATCACCGGTAGTTGCAAAAGGCTCAACAGCAAATACCTGCCCTTCCTTAAGCTCGACCTCGCTTTTATTATCATAATTAGGAATAATAATCCCGGCATGTAAATTCCACTGCTCGACTTCATGTCCGCTTAAATTTCTGATGGGATTAAAGCCATAACCGACGATGACTTCTTCGACAGCGCTTCCAATCTCTCTCAGTTTTACGCCAGGTCTCATTAAGCTTATTGCCTCTCTCAATGCATCTTTGCTTGCTCTTATTAATTCTAAATCACTATCGCTTTCGATATTAACACTCAGAGCATTATCGCCGATGAAACCGTTTACGTGAACGCCAACATCAAATTTAACCAAGTCGCCTCTCTTAAATCTCTCTTCGCATTCATTCCCAGCATAGCAGTGAGCAGCCTTGTTGTTCAAAGAAATCTGTGCAGGGAAAGCAAGTTTCGCTCCTTGTTTAATAACAAATTCTTCGGTTTTTTTAGTAACATCTTTTAACAAAGCATCTTCTTTAATTAATTTCTTGCCAAATAGCAACGCCTCAGCCGCAATCCTTCCTGCCTTTTTATAATCCTCCAGACTCATAAATTTTATTTTTGCAATAATATATTTAAACCTATCTTTCATCAATTAAGGATATGAAAGGTTTCATCCTCTATCCGACTTATAGAATAATTGATGGCAAACCCCATGTTTTACTATTCGGAAAACTGGAAAATGGGCAATCATTTCTAACAATAAACTCTTTTAGGCCTTATTTTTATATAGAAGAATCAAATCTAAGAGCGCTTCCAAAAGAATATGATTATACAAAAACAGAATATAAGAATTTCAACGAAGAAGAACTGGTTAAAGTTTTTACAGAAATCCCTTCAGATGTCCCGAAAATAAGAAGCTATCTGGAGGAAAGAAGTGTTGAGTGCTATGAAGCAGACATCAGGTTTGCATACAGATTTCTCATTGACAATAATATCAAATCAGCAGTAGAAATCAGCGGAGAGGATTTCGAACAGAATGAATATGTAGACAGGATATATCATGAGCCGGCAATATCCCCTGCATACTTTAAGCCTGATCTAAAAATATTTTCAATAGATATAGAAACTTCAATAGACGGAAAAAAACTTTATTCAATTTCGATATTCTCGGAAAACTTCCAGAAAGCGCTAATAATCAATAAAAAGAAAGTTACGAATGCAATTACCTTCAAAGATGAAGAGTCGTTGCTGGAAAAGTTTAAAGAATTAATCCTAGACGAGGATCCTGATATAATAACAGGATGGAGTGTAATTGATTTTGATCTGAATTTTTTAAAAGAGAAGTTTAAGCAGCATAAGATCCCATTTGTATTAGGCAGAACAGACCAGCAATGCAAGCTCAAGCTCGAAACAGATTTTTTCAGGACTTCAAAATCAGATTTTCAGGGCAGGTTGGTTCTAGATGCAATCGACTTAATAAGAGGATCATTCATTCAGCTAGAAAATTATAAGCTCAGCACAGCAGCATCGCATTTTTTGAAGCAGGATAAATTAATCGACGATTACAACAAAGCAACAGAGATAGAATCCTTGTATAAAAAAAATCCTGAAAGATTAGTCGAATATAATATGAAGGATGCGCAGCTCGTTCTAGATATCATTAGGAAAACAAAAGTTTTAGATCTCGCAATCCACCGCTCTTTGCTGACGGGCATGCCTCTAGACAGGGTAAATGCTTCTATCGCTTCTTTTGATTCTCTTTATTTAAGAAAGCTAAAAGAAAGAAATTATGCAGCACCGTCTTCAAGTTTCAAAAACAAAGAAACAAGAATTACAGGCGGATACGTAATGGACTCTATCCCAGGAATTTATGAGAATATAATCGTCTTAGATTTCAAATCTCTATATCCCTCGATAATACGAACATTCAATATAGACCCGCTTACTTTCGTCGGCAAGAAGCTTGGAAGAGGTCTGATAATTGCGCCGAATAGGGCAGCATTCAAAAAAGAGCAGGGGATATTGCCTGAAATCATCGTTAGTTTGATGGAAGAAAGAGAAATTGTTAAAAGAAAAAATGATGAACTGACTTCTTATGCAATTAAGATTCTCTTAAATACTATGTTCGGAGTGATGGCAAATCCTTCATTTAGATTCTTCAACACAGATATGGCAAATGCAATCACCCATTTTGGGCAATTCATTATAAAATTAACAGCAGAAGAAATGAAAAAAAGAGGATATGAAGTTATTTACAGCGATACAGATTCGGTTTTTGTAAAATCTGGAATTGAAAAATATGAAGATGCAGAGTCTGAAGGGAGAAAAGTTGCTGGTCTTATTAACATCTTCTTCGAGAATTATATTAAAAATACATACGAGACAAAAAACCATTTAGAGTTGGAATTTGAAAAAGTCTACAAGATGTTTCTAATGCCAAAAATCAGAAATGAGGAAGCAGGAGCCAAAAAAAGATATGCAGGATTGAGGATAATTAATGGAGAAGAAAAAATTGAATTTACGGGAATGGAATCAAGAAGAAGAGACTGGACAGAACTATCAAAAAAATTTCAGTATGAATTATTGGATAGGATCTTTCATAAGCAAGAGGTATCAAACTATGTAAAAGAATTTATTATGGAAGTGAAAGAAGGAAAATACGATGAGCTTTTAATATACAGGAAATCTCTCAGGAAAAATCTTAAATCATATCGGGTAAAGAGCCAGCACTTGAAAGCCGCATTGAAATTAAAGAAAATTGATTCAGGTATAATCGAATATGTAATCACCGAAGATGGGCCAGAACCAATTCAAAATAAAAAGCATAAAATAGATTATGAGCATTACATCAACAAGCAGTTAAAGCCTATAGCAGATTCAATTTTAGTCTTTTACAATAAGAAATTTGACGACTTGATTAAAGGAAGCAAACAAGTCTCTTTATTTAATTTCTAGTAGAAATCCAAAATATTTTTTATTTTAGGCAGGCCGCATTCATCCGGCTTGAACAAATAGCAATCATCTTTGTCAAAGTATCCGCACCTAAATCTCTCCAAAGGTATTTTTGTTCTTTTGCTCAGCATCAACGCATAGAAATAAACCTGCGTAGCAGCAAATTTTTCAGACTGAGCATTAGGCTTGTAATCCAAAACCCAGATTTTATTTTCTTCAACTCTTAGTAAATCTATATGTCCTGTTAAAGGTTCATTTATTCTAAATAAATTTTGATAAGATTCAGCTTCCTCAACTTCAAGCCACAACGGAACTTCAGCCGCAATTGTCTTGTCGTCATTTTCCAGCATAAAAACCTGTACCTGGGAATGAGGGGCATTGTATTTCCCATTGTATTTTTCCAAACCAACTTTTGTCCAGTCGCACAGATCATGATGTTTCGCATGTTTCAAATTTAGATTATCAAGTTTAAATCTAAGCCCTGAGCTTCTCGGGCCGATTTGGAAATAATCATTAGGGCACTGCTCAAACAGGGTTTCTAAGTATTTTCTAAGGGGAAGCAGATTATCTTTGCATAAAGAATTTAATTTTAGAGAATGAATTCTGTAATGATACCAACCGCCTTTATGGTCAAAACTAGTATGTCTTATCACCACTTTTTTAACACCCTGCTGAAAATTCAAAACTGCTTGAATATAAATCTTTTGAATAAATTAGATTGGGTATTACATCCAATGGTCAACCTTGAAGGGGGTATGAAGATTTTCTAATTCTATTTTGAATCTATCTATATAATCTCGCAAACTAATATGCCCTTCACCTTGTACATTTACATCTACAAATCGGAGCTCATCTCCTAACCTATCAGGGTCTTGAACATACAGAGTGAGAAGTTTTGGATGCATATTCTTAGGGGTCATGATAGCAAATTCATTGCCACTATAAACAAGGACACAGTATCCTCTCACAGAAAACCCTATGAGTGCAATGTACCCCCCATATGCCGTATGTTTTTTAGGACAAAAGAAGATATTCTTAGGAGCATATCCTCCAAATACCGAATAATTAAGGGAGGTATACCGTTGTGAAGACCTATATCCTCGTCTAAGAATAATTTCAGACAATCTTGATGCATAACCTTCTGGTGTAATATATGGACTATCTGTAGTATTATGAACCCACATTCCACTTATAAGAGCCTTTGGAACAACACCGCAATAAGCAATCATATCCAAATTGTAACCAACATAATCATCTGGGTTTTGTTCTTTTATCATCATGGCCATTGTTCTCTGGTCATCAAGTAAATACGCATCGTAGAGACGTTTATAGATTTGGCTCTCTTGTTTCATTCTAAGAATCTTTGCTCCTATCTTAATCAGATAATCTTGAGCAGATTTTTCTTCAAGAGTAGGGGAATACTCTCCTAAATACTTCAAATATGAACTAAGTCTTAGACGATATCCTTCCAAATATCGAATGATATTTATGAATCTCTTTTCAGCAAGCCAACCTGTTTCGTCTTTTCCAGAAGTATGTCTTGGGGTAATTTTGCTCATAAGCTGATTTTCCCCCATTAGACCATGGTCGATTATACTAACATATTTACGCAAATCCTGACCTTCTTTTATGATCTCACGAATCCTTTTTCCTTCTTTTTCAAGAAAAGATATAAAACTGCTGAGAACAGCATATAACTTTTCCAATTCCATTGCTAATCCGCTAACTGCCGCGATAATCACATAGAGATCGCTTTTGCTACCATCACTCTTCAGAGTAGTAGGAATATGTTCTATCTGAAAACGGAATGTCCTGCGTAATTCTTCTATGTAGGTTTCAAGAAGAGGCTTTTCCTGTCGCCGATAAATAAATGTCTCATCAATGTAGTTGTCATTAAGAGAGTTGAGTACAGCACGTGCTGCCTCTGCAATCTCCTTGTTCTCTGTCTGTGAGGATTCCTTAATAATCCCTTTGCACTTATTGAGAAATATTTCTACACAATAGAGATCGTCCAGGATTTCTTTGAACAACTCTTCTTTGCCTTCGATTGTTTTCTGCTGGAATTTGTGAAAGCATTGATACACATTTTCATCCTTATTCTCAATCAGCTTCCGAATTCGCTTCAACCTATCCTGCGAGAATTTTAAATAACTCAGAAATACCCGATAATCATCTCGAGTAACAAAGAACCTATCATAGAGTCTGCGGAATAACATAGAGTTGCTTTATGTAGAGAGTTAATAAATATTATGTCACATTAATTTATAAAATATAGATTTTACACATAAATTTAAAAATCCCATTTAGTTTTATATTAATATGGGAGTTAAACTGCCTGGGATATTGCCAGTGAAAACAATCTCTTGGGATGATCTGAAAAATAAGAAGGTCGGAGTGGATTCCTCAAACACATTGTACCAATTCCTCAGCTCAATTCGGCAAAAAGATGGAACCCCCTTAATGGATTCTAGGGGAAGAGTTACTTCACATCTATCTGGAATTTTTCATAGAAGTTTAAATCTGATGCAGAAAGGAATTGGGATTTGTTTCATCTTCGACGGAAAGCCGCCAGAGTTGAAGTATCAAACACAGCAACAGAGAAGAGAAAGAAAAGAAAAAGCATTTGAAAAATATAAGCAAGCAGAGCAGGAAGAGGATATAGAATCAATGTATCGCTTTTCAAAACAAGTTACTTATCTTAATAATGAAATGGTCGAAGAATCTAAAGGGCTGTTAAGGGCTATGGGCATACCGGTAATACAATCTCCAAGTGAAGCAGATGCGCAGGGAGCATTCATGGTTGAAAGAAAAGACCTAGATTATTTTGCAAGTTCAGATGCTGATTGCTTAATGCACGGCTGCCCGAGAACGATTCCGAATCTAACTCTATCACAAACAAGAAAACTTCCAGGAGGAAAATTTGTTTATATCCAGCCACAAGTTATTGAACTAAAAGATGTTCTTTCCCATTTAGGAATTAACCAAGATCAATTAATTGTCATGGGAATCTTAACAGGAACTGATTATAATCCAAAAGGAATTCCAGGAATAGGGCCAAAGAAAGCTCTTAACTTAGTTAAACAATTCAAGAAATTTGACAAACTATTCTCAGAGTTAAATCCAGATTTTGATTGGAAAAAAATTTACGCTATTTTTAAATCAATGCCAGTGATGAAAAATTATCAGCTAAAATGGAATCAACTAGATGAGAAGAAGATAAAAGAAATTTTAGTTGAGCAGCATGATTTTTCAGAAGAGAGGATTAACAACCTATTAAAAAAATACAATGAAAATAAAGAGCAGAGAAAGCAGAAAGGGCTAGGCGATTTCTCAAAATAGGAGGATTAAATATACAGAATATATTCTATAAAATTAGCAAAATTTATCGATTAAGAGAAGGGGTATATAGTATAGAATTCAGCTGATTAAACCGACAAACTTATAAATGGTATATGATATATCATCTAAAAATAGATAAAAATATATTATGGATAATATAAGATTAAAAGAGATATTGGATAAGTGGAATTTCTGGACAAAAGAACTAGATGTAGGAAAAAAAAGAGACGATGCCTATTTTCAAAAAATGCATTCCTTTTTCAAATCCAATTTTATTATAGTAATTACGGGTCCAAGAAGAAGCGGAAAATCTGTTTTAATAAGGCAATTTTCTAAAAACCTTATTGAAAAAGGGAAAGATAAAAAGGAAATCTTGATTATTAATCTTGAAGATTATCGATTTGAGAAGCTGGACCTGAAGCTCTTGGAACAATGTTATAATCTCTTTAAAGAGGAAATTTTCAATGGCAAGAAGCCAGTAATTTTTCTAGATGAAGTCCATAAAATAGAAAACTGGGAGAAATTTGTAAGAACCTTACACGAGTTAAAGGAAGCAAAATTATTTATCTCTAATTCCACCTCAAAAATCATTAGTGATAAATTGGGGTCACTTCTTACAGGGAGACATTTAGATATCTTTGTGCTGCCTCTTGATTTCATAGAATTCCTTTCCTTTAAAAATATCAGAGTGGAAGATGAACTCTCGATCCTATCTCAGAAAAGCGAAATTAAAAGAAAATTTTTAGAATATCTGGAATTCGGGGGCTTTCCAGAAGTCGTTTTAGGAGACAATAAAGCAGAAATCTTAATGAATTATTTCTCAGACATCTTAAATAAGGACATTGTAGAAAAATATAAGATTAAAGAAAGTGGCAAATTAAAATCAATTGCAAGGTTTTATCTTTCCAATGTAGGAAGCCATGTTAGTTTTAATAATGTGGGGGGATGGCTGGAGGAAAATGTCTCAACAGTCAGTAGATTTTCTTATTATTTTGAAGAGGTTTACTTGCTTTATTTTTTGAAAAGATTTTCTTTTAAAATTAAAGAGCAAGAAAAGAGTCAAAGGAAGGTTTATGCTTTTGATACTGGACTTGCTAATGCCTTGGGGTTTAGCTTCTTAAGAAACAAAGGAAAACTTTATGAAAACTCGGTCCTTCTAAATCTGCTAAAAAGAAAAAACAAGGTTCTAGATCTGGAATTATTTTATTGGCAAGACTCAGACCATTACGAAACCGACTTTGTTATAAAGGAAAAGAAAAAAGTTGTCCAATTAATCCAAGTCTGTTACGATCTTGATAATCCCCAAACTAAAAAAAGAGAGATCAGAGGTCTATTGAAGGCTTCAAAAGAATTAAAATGCAATAATCTCCTCGTGATAACAGAAGACAAAGAAGGAGAGGAGAAAATTAAAAACAAGAAAATAAAATTCATTCCATTATGGAAGTGGTTATTGGAGAAATGATTTAAGAGGAGAAATAAATAATTTATTAAAAAAGTATAATGAAAACAAAGAGCAGAGAAAGCAGAAAGGGTTAGGGAAGTTTATTTAAATTATTTCTTTCTAATATTTTTTCTAATTCCATGGTTTCTGCAAGCACGAGTCCAAATATTTTTAATATCTTTATCTTTAACATCAGGAGCTTCTTTTTTAGCATTATTTATATATCGAACATATTGGGCTTCAATCGTATTCCTGTCAGCCCCCTTTATAATCATCGCTTTTAATTCTCTAGCCATCTTTTCAGCAAGTTCTTCAACCTTAGCCATCTGAGGGGCAATGCCCATTCCTTCTCTCCAACCTTTTTTTATATTCTCTTTAGCTCTTCCAGGATAACTTACAACCTTGCCTGCAATTCTGCCTATTTCTTCATTATCTATTCTTCCTACTCCCTTCGCAACCGCACCAGGAGCACCGCTGAATATTCTAAAGAATTCTACTATCCCCATAATCAATGCGTAAATTATCGCAATGGCTATTGCAAAACTAACTGTTTCATTAAATATAGTTGGTACATCTACAATCTTAGTCAATAAATTCCCAAGTTTAAAGTTGATAGTTAAAACAAAAAAGAGATAGATTATAGATTTTATAGCATGCCCAAATCTACTTTCAACCTTAAGTTTATATAGCCAATAAAGTACTAAAATGATAAATATTAAAGAGAAGAAAAATGTAATGACTCCCGGAATTAATTCTCCAACATAGGTCTCAATTATCTTAGACGGAATTAAAGCTGAAACCATAAAAGAAAGGATTCCAGCAATGATTTTTCCCTTGCCTTCAAATTTATCTTTTAAACCTGCCCCATATACTAAAAGAATATAAATAACAAAAAGTAAAAAGATTTTAACAATTAAAATATTATCAGTTCCCCACAAGTTAAAAATAGGCTCTGCTATTCCTTCTGTAATAATGCTAAAAACATTACTTATTGATTGAGATATTGTCCCAGTATTAATTGTTTGTTCTCCAGTAACATCAACAAAAGCTCCAGTAATAGAGGTTAAATTATCGCTATTCGTACTAAAAGCAACAATGCCAATAAACACAAGCAGAGCAATCAGCAAAGTTTTCTCTGTCAAAGGAATATTTTTAATCAAAGAACCAGCACCGCTTAATCTATTAAATGGATTAGGAATATTTTTCTTCCCAAAAATGGTTTTATTAACTTTTAAAATTCTTCTTCGAGCAACCCTCTTTTTTGCCATTATTATCTCTAAAACATTAACTTCTTTATAAACTTTATTATAAAGATTGTACTTGCGAAAGCACACTTATCAAATCTTCTAATCTAGATTCTACAACATCAAGATTTTGGCTCAAATTGCTAAAGAAATGATGGTAGTTTGCCTGTCCAATAAACCAGTTATTAAACGCATTAAAATCAGCATGTCCATAATGATTACTAGATATATTTCGTTTGCAAATATTGATGTGTGTGGTTATGTCGCTGCCTCTCCTACTCAAGTCATTCAGGTTTGCATGTAAATTTATCAATGCCTGCTCTAAATTACGCATAGAATTTTTTGCTTTGTTTTTATTCTTTCCTTTTACTTTATTAAGCATACTAATAGCTCTATGTACTTCATTGTAAAGATTGTTTGTATGTCTGCTTATAGAATTCCATTTTCTATGATCAATTGCAAGCTCAAGAGCCAGATGAGCAGGTTCATTACTCAACTCTCTGATATTATTTAGCATCTCTTGAGCTGTCTGTTCTGCTCTTCCAGCCATTGCCTTAGCATCACCGCCCCCATCATCCTCTACTCTTTCTCTTGGACTTACAGCCGAAGCCCCTCCACCAACTCCCTTTAATCCTTGCACTAATCTATGAATAAACAAAATCAAAGAAGCCAGCACCCCAAAAACAACTGTTAAGCTGGCTAGGTTCTGCATAATCCCATAATTAAATGAATAGAGAAGCTGACTATCCAAGTAGCTGATAAACAGCATCATTAAAAAGAAGCCAGCAGCAGCAACTAAGTTAACTGCCCTGTCATCACTATCCTTGCTCCATTTATACAGCCAATACAACGGGAAGAAAATAAATGCAAAAAACAATAAATAACCGACGGCGCCGCTCAAAAAGTCCCTGAATAAAACCTGTAAGAGCTGTTCAGGAATAAAAGCAACACCAAAGAATGCGATAATAGCCGCAATTATTTTAGAAAACTTTGTCGGCATATTTTTAAAATAGCCTTTAAATATTGTGGAAAAGAGCATGAACAGGACAATCCACAAAGCAAGTTTTACAGCAACAGTGAAGTTGGAAAAATTAACATAATCGAATATAGGTTGGATTACCCCGCCAAAAATTAAATCTAATGTACTGCTTATGATATTAGAAAAGCCAGAAGCCCTGCTCCTTCCAAATCCAAAATCAAAGCCAAAGCCCTGCGCAACTACATTAACACTTAATAAAACAAACATTACTAGAAATATCACCTTTTTTTTAAACACCCTCAATTCACCTTTATTTATACTGCTTAAAATCTATATAAACATTTTGGTAACTTTTATAACAAGAGAGGATAAGGAATAATCATGAAACTCCCTTCGTCTTATGACGTAATTGGAAACATCGCAATACTCCCAGAAAAAACAAAGAACCCAAAGAAAATCGCTCAGGCATTACTAAAAAATTTCAAGAACATAAAAACAGTTGCAATTAAAACAGGCATCCATCATGGAAAATTTAGATTGCAGAAAACAAAAATACTAGCAGGAAAGAAAACAAAAACAACGCTACATAAAGAAAATGGCTGCGTTTTCAAATTGAATATAGACAAGACATATTTCTCTCCAAGACTAGTAAGTGAAAGATTAAGAATAGCTAAGTTGGTCAAAAAAAATGAATCTGTTTTAGTGATGTTTTCTGGAGTAGCAGTCTACCCGATAAATATCGCAAAGCATTCAAAAGCAGGAGAAGTCTATGCAATCGAAATAAATCCTTCAGCTCACAAATTTGCACAAGAAAATCTAAAATTAAATAAAATCAGTAATGTGAAATTGTTTTTAGGTGATGTTAAAAAAATCTTGCCAAAAATAAATAAAAAGTTCGATAGGATTGTAATGCCCTTGCCAAGTGATGCAGAATATTATCTGGACTTAGCAATTAAAAAATTAAATAAAAACGGAGTAATTCATTTTTATGATTTCCAAAGAAAAGAAAATATCCCAAATGCATCAATAGAGAAAATAAAAAAGCATTGCAATCCAAAAATTCTAAATGTTGTAAAAGTTGGTCAGTACTCGCCTAGAAAATATAGGATTTGTATAGATTTTATTCTTTAGGCCCAAAGTTAATCCCCAACCCAATACTGGCTGATTTAATTGCTTCCTCTTCATCTCTTGGGAAAAAATAATCAAGACCTCCCTCAAAGAAAAACTTCTTGTTGCCTACTTTAAATTTACCAAAAATTCCATAAAGGCTTCGTCTATCTTTTAATGTACTAAGCTCCCTTCCGAGAACACCTGTTCTTTTTAAACTTCTAAAGAACCCACCATCTTCAACAACAACACCCCCTCCACTAATATGTCTATAACGACTACCAATTCTAAGTCCGCTATAAATTCTGGTCAATGTTATCCACTCCTTTTCGCCCTCTCTTGGTTGGCCGAAAAGACCATATTCAATCCTTTCGTCTCCGCTCTTAAAGAATAAGTTTCCCCCCACCAAAAAACCAAGATGATTATTGCCATAATCCCCCCCAAGACCGAAACCAAAAGGAATACCTCCAAAGGACATTTCGGATTGAGAAGGGAAATAGCTTCCGACATTAGCAGAGCCATAAAACCTGGCTTCATCAGCCTTGCTTTCCAACGGGCTGATTAAACTAATGATACCGATACCGATTGCGCCAGCAGTTTTAGACAATCTATTTTTCATATTACCACTTTAAAGTAAAAATTAGTTTAAAAACCTTTCTATTCATTTAGCTTCACTAAAATCTCTCTTAATCTTTTTATCGTCTTCTTGTCTACAACATTATTCTTTTTAAGAGTTACATTAACACTCTTCAGTTCTCCAGCTTCATTCCAAAATCCCTTTTCCTCAAGGAGCCTAATAAAAATTTCAATCTCCCTGGGGTAGTTTCTTATCTCTTTATTGCTTAACTTTTTACCCGCTTTTTCAGAAAGTTCATTAATAAAATTAATAAAACTTCTCCGTATTACTTCTAGCGAGACCATAATCTTAAAGACAATTCTTATATATATAAAAACTTTCTGGAAATCATGCACCCGTTACTAAAAAAACTAGAGCATTTCACTGACCGCATTATTCCCTATCTTCTTATCCTCCTGGCAATAGTGTTGGGCATAGAGTTTTTTTTCAAGGATATAGCCGAGAAATATTATAGTTTAATCTTCTCTGTAGATATAACCATTATCGTTTTCTTCTCTCTAGATTTAATATTCAAATTTAATAGAGTAAGAAAAATAAAACTATTCCTAAAAAAATACTGGCTCGATATAATCGCAGTATTCCCATTTTTCCTGCTTTTTAGAGTAGTTGAAGAGGTCTTCGCCATTTTTAGAATCAGCACAGAATTAGGTGAAGGGCAAAAGTTTTTCCATATTGGTTTGGAAACAGAGAAACTTGCAAAAGAAGAGAAGGCTTTAAGAGAGCTCGCCGAATTGCAAAAAGAAACTGAATTAACAAGAACAAGATTATTTGCGCGCTTTTTCAGATTGCCGAGATTGACAAAAGTTTTTCCATTTTATGAAAAGCCGATAAAAAAAGAAATCAAAGCTATCGAGAAGGACATCAAAAAAGATATTAAAAAATTAGAAAAGAAAAAAAGGAAAAAACTCAAAATCTAACTATTTTATAATGATAACAAAGTAGAAAGATTTAAAAACCTAGCATATTAATTTTAAGTTATGAATCTGGAAATAAAATTAGGAAGTGATCCTGAAAAAGCATTTGGAGTATTAAATGCGTTAGCGCAGATATTAGATTATTCTATTAGTGAAGTTGGCGAAATCGCAGATAGTCCTAAAGCTCCAGCTCAAGAAAAACATAGATTAAATCCAGAGAATTTTATTTTCTTAGAAGCAGCAAAAAGAGGAAATCATGAGTATCCAGATTTAAGGATAAGCATGCATAACTTAGGAAGGTCATATGTCGGAGACACATCAAGATTAGATTTAGTTTTGAAAGACACAGCTAGAACAAATGATGGAGTTCCATATCTAGGAAAAATTAATTATCAGCAGGGAATGGATCTATTGCTTGCATCGAGTTATACTCCATTAAATTTAAGATTGTTTGCTGATTTCTTAAGAGAAGTGAGAGAAGGAGCTTATTATGAAGATAGAAGAGTTTTTGATGCAAGAGGGAGAATAATAACCTCAGAAAGATTAAAAGTAATTGATGATGAAATGACAGGAGTTAGAGACTCATATAGGGGAAGATGGTTTTCTGATAGATATCAGCAAAGAGAAGATGGAATGTATGTTTCTTTTTATAAAATAAATCAAGATGGAAAACCAGAGCTAATAACTGAAAAATTAGACGAAGATACTTTGATGGAGAATAGAACTCCTGGAATAGATATAAACTCTTGGATTAAAAATCCTACAGCTCAAGGGCTTCCAAGAAAAAATACAAAAAAAGGAAATTTATATTGGCGCTATCCGAGAAATGGATTTGTCGCGGGGTTCGTTGCGAATTCCGTTGGGGTCGACCTCAGCTGCCTCAGGAATCCGCAGGACTCGTATGCTGCGCTCGGGGTACAATTTTGCGCCGAAGGCGCACGCTTCGAAAATTAAAATCCCAACTCTAATCCTTTTTTCTTTTTTATAGCAGAAGGAGCTTCACCGCCATGCCAGCTGAATTTCGGCCTGACTTTCAATGGATAAACCCTTTCAGAAATATCATCAAGTATAACCGCAGCACCCTTTTCTTTAGGCAGATCATTTATGGCTTGTGTTAAACCTTTTTCCATATAGCTTTGCATCATCGCATTCAGCGCATCAACATCCTGTTTTGCAGTAACCCTATGGCATAGCACAATATCAGCTTGAGTCAAAACATCGTCGTGAACTTTAGCAGGCTGCTGTGTTGCAAGTACAAGACTAATTCCGGGTTGCCTTCCCTCCTTCAATAGTGAAATTAAAGCTTCAGTTGCAGGAGTTGTCTTTTCTTTTGAAAGAAATTGGTGAGCTTCATCCAGAAAGATCCACAGCAATGGCAACTCGCTTTTATATTCCTCTTCTTTAAAAATACTATAGCCCTTTTCAATGGATTCAACCTCTTCTTTTTTCCTATACAATATTCTTTCAGCAAGCAATTTATTACAAACAATCCCGACTACAAGAGATTTAATGTTCCAATTTCCTGAAACCTGGCTGTAAGCGCTCAAGTCAATTACATTCACTCTTCCTCTATCAGCTATCTTGCTCAGGTCAACTGCATCTTCGTCAAACAAGCCCCAGGTATTGGCAGCGATGAATAATCCCTGCACCTTATCTTTAATTCTTTGTTCCGCCTTATCATCGTCTTCAATTTCATGTAATATATCTATCATGGAATAATCTCCAGTTAATCTTTTCAAAACTCTTGCAATCAAAACTCCGTCGTCGCTATTAACATCGATTCCAAGCACACCGCACCAATCACCAGCATTCAGCAATTTTGGTTGCAGAGCAAATTCATAATCAGCAGGAATTCCCTTGTCTTTGTAATCCTGAAAATATCCTTTAGGCACAAACAAGTCAATGTCAAATCCTTTAGCCTGCAAGCCCCACTCCTCGAGCAAAGCTTCGTCTCTTTCATTGGGATACTTCATAGTCCAGAAGATCCCCATGGTGTCAAAAATAATTATGCTCATATTGTTTTTTATGTTTTCAGGAAAATCCAAGACGCTTTCGCACATCACACCCATCGAGTAGCTTTTTCCCGACGATCTTTTGCCACAAATGAGTATGACATGATTTCTCGCAACATCCAAGTAAACATTATTAGCTAAGCTCGTCACCCTTCCCATCTGCACATAAGTCTTCCCGAAGAAAATAGCACCTTCTTTTCCAAAATTCTTCTTGTCTTCTTCGTCTCTTCCTATTATGATGTCATAAGCCATGAGAATTATTTATCTTATCTAACTTAAATATCTTTCCGCAACAATTAAAAAGACAAATTCAAATATAAAAAGATCATGTCAGTTAAAATAACTTATTTTGTTCATGGAACAACAACAGATAATGAAAAAGATTTAGCTACTGGTTGGAATAATGGAAAATTATCTAAACTTGGTATGAAACAGGCTAAAGAATTAGGCAAAATAGTTTCAGATAAAAAGTTTGATGTTATATTCTGCTCAGATTTAAAAAGGGCTTTTGATTCTGCTAAATTGGGATTTGCAAAAAGGTATAAAATTATTCAAGATAAAAGATTGAGAGAATGTAATTACGGAGATTTTAACGGAAAATCAGCAAAAGGATTTAAAGATAATCTACATGATTATCTCAATAAATCATTCCAGAATGGAGAAAGCTACAAAGATGTTGAGAAGAGAATCTCTAGTTTTTTAAAATTTTTAAAGAAAAATTATGATGAGAAGCATATTGCAATAGTTGCACATCAAGGTCCTCAATTAGCTTTAGATGTTTTAATTAAAAAGAAAACCTGGAAACAAGCAATTGATGAAGATTGGAGAAAAAAGAAAGTATGGCAACCAGGTTGGGATTATCTATTGAAATAATTATTTCTTAAAGTAATGCCTCAATCCAAATGCAATTAAAGCGCCAAGTAGTACCCATCCAATGTAAGGCAATAGCTGATCAAGGATTGCGATTCCAGGATCTAAAACACTTAAGTAACTTAAAGCTGATTTTCCCCCTTCTGCGCCAGCAGTTAATGTTTCGGAAGTTAAAATTTTAATAATATTTTTAAACAGCAGGATATAAACAACGATGACAAGTATGGACATAAACCCGCCTGTAGCTGCATTGTCCTCAATAACTTCTTTCACCAGCACTCTTACCATCGGCAAAATAAATACTATGGCGATATAAGTTGCAACTAATGAAAATACAACGCTCAAAATGGAAGTAACCAAGACTTCAGTATTTGCCAATTTATCACCTCTCTTTTTAATAACAAAATCTTTTATTTAAATCTATCGCTATCTTTTTAAACCTTATTTTCTATAATATATTTATGATAAAGAACCAGCTGAAGACAGTTTTATTCCTGGGAATATTATCAGGAATTTTATTAGTCATAGGGCAGCTTATCGGCGGAGCACAAGGATTAACCATTGCATTAATCTTCGCTGTTTTGATGAACCTTGGAAGTTATTTTTTCTCGCACAAATTAATTCTTCTAATGTACAGGGCAAAAGAAGTTTCAAAAAAAGACAATCCCACATTGCATGAAATGGTTGAAGAGATTTGTAAAGAAGCAAATATTCCAAAGCCAAAAATTTATATCGTTCCAACAGATGCACCGAATGCATTCTGTGCAGGACCAAATCCAAAAAAAGCAGTATTGGCCATTACAAAAGGAATCTTAGATTTGCTTTCAAAAGAAGAGCTAAGAGGAGTTCTAGCGCATGAAGTAGCTCATGTCAAGAATCGGGATATCTTGATTGCAACAATAGCAGCAACCATAGCGTCAGTAATTTCTTACATAGCATTCATGGCAAGATTTGGGGCAATGATGGGAACAGGAAGAGATGATGATGGAAGAAGCAACATCATAGGATTATTAATCTTGGCAATAGTAGCGCCAATAGCAGCGATGTTAATTCAAATGGCAATTTCCAGAAGCAGGGAATTTATTGCAGACGAGACTGGAGCAAGGTTAATAAAAAAAGCAGAGCCACTAGCAAGAGCATTGGAAAAGCTAGAAGCGGGAGCAAAGAATCATCCATTAAAGTTAGGATCTGAAAGTACAAATTCTATGTTTATAATAAATCCTTTTAGAGGTAAAGGACAAAGCTTTCTCCACTTATTTCTAACTCACCCTCCCACAAATACTAGGATTCAAAAACTCAGAGAGTTGAAACTTTAGAGTTTGATGTCCAGATCTTGTCATTTCTAAGTCCCTTTCCGATAACATGAACTAAGTTATCCCTTTCAAGTCTATTTAAATGATCAATTATAACATCATGCGAAATCCCGATTAATCTAGATAACTGTTTCGAAGTAAACTCTTTTTCTTCAAGGTATTCTAAAATCATCCTCTTACTTTCACCTCTCACACCTATATTTTTGGTCTTAACTCTATTTATATTAAATAACAAATCTTTTCTTTTTTCATCATGGTCGAAACCGATAAGTTTCAAGTATTCTTCTCTTGATTTAGATAATACATAGAAGTAATATTTGGGATTTTTACTGTAGTCATTCCTTTTTAAATTAGAAATCTCTATCTCAGGAAATTTTTCTTTGAATAATCTCATGACATCCAACAATAGTGATTTGTTTACAGAATAGAAGTCTATATGATTGTCATAGACATGTCCCTCATCATCTCCAAAGCCCCGAATAAAATTTGAAACAACCTCTCTATCTAAATTATATATTTCCTTTGGCAGTCTTGAGTTAAAGGAATCTGTCTCAATTTTATAAATATGCTTTATTATGTAACCTATTGAATTAGGGACAAAAAGATGGCCCCCTTTGTAATCTATCTGAACTTCTATATCTCCAAACACCTGTAAATCTTTTGAAAACTGGTTTAGTAATCCCTCATTGAAGTTTCTATACTCCGAAGAACCTTTTCCCTTAGGCAATTTACTTCCGAATCCCCCTCCAATAAATCCATCTCCTATAAAGTGGGATAAAATTTTTATTAACCTTCCGTCCTCAACCAAAGGTAACTTTGGATTCCAAATAACCTTGCTGCTACTCGGACCGTGAAACCCTATAATCTTCTTCTCTACCTCCTCAATAGGAAATCTTTTACTGAGTATTTCTGAAACTTTAACTATGAACCACAGCGGAATAAAGGTTACTTTATGAGTCTTGTTAAAAGGAGAGTATCTTCTCTTCCATATTTTATACGTATGCCGGTTTAAACTACCCTTGAAATATCGGTTATTAAATTCCTCAAACTTATAACCCCCTTTTATAAAATCAAACAATTCATTATGAAGCTTTCTATCTAAGAGTACATAAATTCTATCTTGCGGAAATTGATCTATATGGAATTTTCTCATAATAAATCAAGAATTTTCTTTTATAAATGCCTTGCGGGTCCATGGCACGTATGTCACTTGAAATTATTAGAATCCAGAAATTATTCCTTAACAACTTCCAGTTTCCCAAATTTCCCAGCGCTTAATTGTTTTTCTCCCTGAAATTCGCTGCAGTATCCATTGATTATCTTAACCTTATCCCCAACATCTGCTTTATCAACTTCTTCATTCCATAAAGTTAAGGTTATATTTCCAGAATCATCTTTCAATTTGCAATTGCAAACCCTAATCTGTTTTCCAAATTTTTCAAATTCCCTTGGTTTATCTTTTGAAATAATCTCCCCTTCAATGTCTATTTTTCCTTGCTTTACTTGTATTTCAGCTATATCCATTTTTATTTTTCACCTCTTAAAAACTCAATTTCGTCATCGTCTAATTCTAGTTCATTAGCAACCCCGTCTTCATTTAAAAAGTTAACTAAAATAGGAAATTCTTTGTAAGCATTTTTTACAGAAGAATGTGTTTTCTTGGCAATTTTCTCTGCAATGCTCTTTCTTTTCATATTTCTCTGTTTTGCAATCCACATCTTCAATATCCTGCTTGGTCTTTTATATTCTACAAAACCATTCCTCTTTTCAGCCTTGCTTAAACCGACGCCGACGCTCATCAAAGCGCTTTGGTAAACTAAGAATCTATAGTATTGTCTTCTCAAAATTCTCCCTCTATAAACATCAACCTTAGAAAGTTTCTCATACGCTCTTTTTAAGTCTTCATCAGAATATTCTTCGCTTAAGTTTTCATCCAGCCATAACAGAATTTCATTTAAATCCTCGTCGACTCTAGAAAAAGCATTCAATAAAACTTTAACATCCTTGCTTTTGAAAACCAGTCTCAAAGCATCTTCAATCTTTTCTTTATAGTCTCTCTCATCAAAACTTTCAACAAATTTTTTATTGACAATGCTCCTTTCCAAATCCAGAATACTCGCTCTGACATCGCCATTGTTCTTCCTGGCTAAATTTTTCAATTCCTTTTCACTGTATCCAACCTTTCCCTCGTCGCAAATCTTTTTCAGCAAATTAAAAATCTCAAGATAATTAACCGCTTTGAATTCCAGCAATTCGCTTTTTCTTCTTAAGGCATTGAATTTAGAATCAAAAATCTCATTCCCAGTCAAAATTATTGGATGCTTGCTTTTTTCTATAACCTTGTTTAATTCAGCCAACCCTCCAAAATCTTTTCTTCCAGAGATTCCATCGACTTCGTCTATTAGTATTATTTTTTTCTTCCCGAATAAACTTTGTTGCTGACTCGCTTCCCCAGCTATGTTTTTAATATGTTCTTTCTTGCGGAAATCAGAGCTGTTCATCTCAAGAATTTCATAATTAAACTCTTTAGCCAAGGCATAAACCGAAGCAGTTTTCCCAGTTCCAGTAGGGCCGTGAATCAACAAGGATTTTTTCCTTCCAGAATTAATCCAGTCCAAAATTTTTTTAGTATCTTGGCCAATAATTTCATTTAATTTATTTGGCTTGTATTCGTTAATCATTTTTTCATAAAATTCGCAAGCAAAGATTCCAGTTGTAAATATTCATCACTCCCCTCAACCATTCTAAATTCTACTTCGCCGCATTTATCTACTAACTCTATTTTCCTCTCGTCTTTCAAATCCAGACTCCAAATTTCTGATTGAATTTGTTTTATGATGTCTAATCCAGAAAGGCCATGCTTCAACATAACATCTAATAATTTATCTCTTGCATTCTCAAATTTTCCCTTTACAGCAAAGTCTAAAATTTCTCTTATCTCCTTTGGCTTGGCAGCGCTTATGATTTCATAAACTAATTCTTCTGTAATCTCCCTGCTCATCGTGCTGCAGCTCTGCATAACATTTTCTAATCTTCTGACATCACCACCACTAACATAAATTAATGCAGCCCTCGCCTTATCATTAACTTTTAGTTTTTCCTCTTTAGAGATGTTATCTATAATCTTATTTATGCTCTCTTTCTCAAGTGGCTTAAATCTGAATACTGTACAGCGAGATTGAATAGGGTCTATAATCCTAGAAGAATAATTGCAACTCAATATGAACCTGCAGGTTCTAGAATACTGCTCCATCGTTCTTCTCAAAGCCTGTTGTGCATCCCTTGTTAAAGAATCGCTCTCGTCTAATAAAATAATTTTAAATGGAGAATTTCCTATCGACTTAGTTCTGGCGAAATCTTTTATCGTATTTCTAACAACATCTATTCCCCTGTCATCGCTCGCATTTAACTCTAAAAAATTTTGTCTCCAAGAATCTCCAAAAAGTTGTTTAGCAGCCACAAGTGCCAGGCTTGATTTTCCGACACCCGCAGGGCCAGAAAGCAATAAATGAGGGAGGTTTTTCTGTTTGACAAAGGCTTCGATTCTTTTTACTATCGCATCCTGTCCTATAATCTCTTTGAAATCTCTTGGCCTGAACCTCTCTATCCAGATGGAAGAATCTTTCATACCAGAAAACCTGTAAAATAGCTTTAAATAAATTTATGTTCTGCATGAAAACCTTTTTAAATTTGCATCTAATAGATAGGGTTATGTATAATCCGCAAGAAGTAGAAAAAGATGTACTTAAATTCTGGGAGAAGGAAAATATTTTTAACAAATTAAGGAAAAAAAATAAAGATAAAAAAAGATTCTCGTTCATAGACGGCCCAATTACAGCAAATAATCCAATGGGGGTTCATCATGCATGGGGCAGGACTTACAAAGATATTTTCCAGCGGTTCAAGGCAATGCAGGGGTTTGACCAGCGTTATCAGAATGGCTTTGACTGTCAAGGTTTATGGGTGGAAGTTGAAGTAGAAAAAGATCTTGGTTTGAATTCTAAAAGAGAAATTGAGGAATATGGATTAGAAAAATTCTCAAAAGCGTGCAGAAAAAGAGTTGAAAAATATTCAAAAGTCCAAACCCGGCAGTCTATAAAATTAGGGCAATGGATGGATTGGGATAATTCTTATTACACAATGGATGATGGCAATATAGAGCACATCTGGCATTTTCTAAAAGAGTGTCATAAAAAAGGATGGTTATACAAGGGGACAAATGTCATGCCATGGTGTTTGCGCTGCGGAACTTCCTTGGCCCAGCATGAACTAGTGGATACATATGAGGAAAAAATTCATGAAGCAGTTTATTTCAAAGTTCCAATAAAGAATACAAAGAATCATTTCCTATTGATATGGAGTACAACCCCCTGGACGTTTCCAGCGAATGTCTCAGCAGCGATAAATCCAGGATTAATTTATGTCAAGGCAGAGCAATCAGGCAGTATTTATTATCTAGCTGAAAAAGTAGCAGAAAAAGTTTTGGAAAGCAATTATAAAATTTTAGAGAGGGTAAAAGGAAATAAATTAATTGGATTGGAATACACAGGGCCATTTGATTATCTTCCTGTTGTCAAAAATATAAAACATAAAGTAATTGCATGGAAAGACGTCGGAGAAGAAGAAGGAACTGGAATAGTTCATATGGCGCCTGGATGTGGGGCAGAAGATCATGAATTAGCAAAAAAAGAAAATCTTCCAGAGATATCTCCAATAGATGAAAACGGAGATTATATCGAAGGATTTGAATGGCTCACTGGAAAAAATGTTAAAAAAATTCACAAATTAATTATAGAAGATTTGGAAAAAAATAATTTTTTATATAGAACAGAAAATTATCGTCATAGATATCCTCACTGCTGGCGCTGCAAAGAAGAATTGGTTTTTAGATTGGTTTCTGAATGGTTTATCTCTTCAGACGAGATCAGGCCATTGATGAAAAAGAATGCAAAAGAAGTTTTCTGGCATCCAGAGCATGGAGGGAAGCTGATGCAGGATTGGTTAGACAACATGCAGGACTGGAACATCTCAAGAAGAAGATACTGGGGATTGCCTCTCCCATTTTATGAATGCGAATGTGGCCATACAGAAATTATCGGATCGAAAGAAGAATTAAAAAAACTTTCAACAGATCCAAAAAAGGCAGATTCACTTCCAGAACTTCATAGGCCTTGGATAGATGAGATAAAAATAAAATGTCCGAAATGCAAAAGAGAAGTTTCAAGAATATTAGATGTTGGAGATTGTTGGCTCGATGCTGGAATAGTCCCGTTCTCAACTTTAAATTATTTGCAAGACAAAAAATATTGGAAAAAATGGTTTCCAGCAGATTTCATAACAGAGATGCGCGAACAAATAAGATTGTGGTTTTATTCAATGCTCTTCATGTCTACTACATTAAAGAATATCTCTCCGTATAAATCTGTTTTTCTCTACGAAAAAGTTTATGATGAGAAAGGGAGGCCGATGCACAAAAGTTTAGGGAATGCAATCTGGTTTGACGACGCTGTTGAGAAGATGGGAGCCGATGTTATGCGATGGATTTATTCCTTCCAAAATCCTTCAGTAAATCTGAATTTTGGATATGGTCCGGCAAAAGAAGCAAAAAGGGATTTAGATGTTATTTGGAATCTTGGAAACTATGTAAAATTATATTGCAAGCCAGGGAAAGAAGAAGCAGATGACATAGCATCTCTCTGGATTATCTCGAAGAGGGAGATGACAAAAGAATCTGTCACAGCTTTATTGGATAAACTCAAGCCGCATCAAGCAGTCCAGGAAATAAAACAATTCTTAATAGAAGATTTGTCAAGAACCTACGGCCAGCTGGTAAGGGATAAGTTGGAAGATAAAAAGATACAATCAACACTCTATAACTCATTTTTCGACGGCATAAAATTACTCTCTCCTTTTACACCATTTATTACAGAAAGATTATATCAGGATCTGGGAGGAAAAGAGGAATCAATATTCTTGGAAAGCTGGCCAGAGCCTAGCAAGAGAGAAATAAAAGAAGACTTGATTAAGAGCATGGAGGAAATAAAAGGGATAATTCAGGAGGTATTAGCGCAAAGGGACAAGGCAAAAATCGGAGTAAGATGGCCTCTGCCGAATGTATTGGTCACAAATAAGAATCCCAAACCTTTAGAGCACTTTTCTGAAATTATCAAAACCCAGACCAATGTAAAACAGGTCACTTTCAAAATAGGAGGAAAAGAAGTAAACTTAGACACTAAGATGACAGAGGAACTAGAAAGAGAGGGATACATTCGCGAATTAACAAGAAGAATCCAGGAATTAAGGAAGAAAGCAAAACTGAAAAAAGAGGATAAAATACAATTGCAGATAGCAACAAAAGAAAAATTCCTAAATAATTTTAAGGAAGAATTGCAGCAGAAAGTAAATGCAGCAAATCTACAAATAACCGATAAAATAGAAAAGAAGCCAAAGCACCTTTCAAAAGAAAAAATAAAGGATAAAGAATTTGAGATTGGGTTTTAATATTCGTTTTTCCTATGTAGCTAAATCATTTTTGATTAAGAAATAAACTAGTTAATTCTTAAAGTGTCTCTTCAGAACGGCTTCGAAATTGTCTCTAAAGATAGATTCAGAACCAGCATAACTTCCTAAAATTTCTTTAAACCGGTTTTTTAGTTCTTCTTTATCAACTTTTATCTTCTTAACAAGAGATGCTATATCCTCTTCATCCCTTGCATTATACCTCGCCGCCTTTGTCAAGATTATATCCATTGGGTGCAGAATCTTCAGGTTAATTTTTTTAAAACCAATATCTTTAAAGTCAAAAGCAATCCTTGCATAATCTTCAGGAAGCTGTTCAGAAAAGATGTAGCCGTCTACAAAAATATCAACACGGAATGTCTTGTCAATGGCATTTTTAAACAAATTATAATCATCTCTGCTCACATCAAAGTCAACATCTATTG
>Ga0209542_10005979_pt1 | contig 23970 bp, 20 predicted proteins | sample RifCSPhighO2_01_FD_184028 | JGI IMG/M metagenome (GOLD analysis project Ga0209542, IMG submission 184028) | Soil microbial communities from Rifle, Colorado - Rifle CSP2_plank highO2_0.1 (SPAdes) (version 2) | ecosystem: Environmental > Terrestrial > Deep subsurface > Rock core/Sediment ...
TGCTTGCAAACATTGACTTTAGTCTACATAAAATTTTCATAAAGTTCTGTGAAATATATCTAAAAATAGATAGGGAAAATCTGAAATTCTCTGTTTTATTATACCCCGATCTTGATATCGAAATATGTAAAACTAGATGGTCAAAAGAATTAAATATACCAATTAAAAATTTTCATAAACCACAAATTATTATTGGAAGATCAAAAACCAAGAGATTGCACTTTGGTGTTGGATCAACTATAATAAGTAGTAGTTTCCTAAAAAGGAAACTTTTGCTTTGGATAGAAACAAGTAAAGTTACTCTACCAAATTGACAAATTAAAGCGGTCATGGTTTAGTGGTAGAACACGATCTTGCCAAGATTGAGACAGGAGTTCGATTCTCCTTGACCGCACTCTTTTTATTTTTAAACTTAATGTCCTTTATTTATGCCTTACACAGTAAGGATTTTGTTGGAAACTGTGGATAAGTATGTTAGTAATGTTTATAAAGGACATATTCTAAAATTGTCTTTTAGGGGTCATTTTGTTAAAAATATGTTGAAAAATAGGGATATTTTTATAAAAGACACAAAAATAAATAGCTATGTTTCACGTGAAACATGTTTTATATGAAACAACATAAAAACTAATAATATAATAATAAAATGCCAAAAGTTTTTACTTCAGAAACACAGAAAATAGGAAAAGAGGGAGAAAAAATAGCTGAAAAGTTTCTCGTGAAACATGGTTTTTCAATATTAGACCGCAATTATACTAAAAAATGGGGTGAAATTGATATTATTGCTAAAAAAGCCCAAAAGGTATATTTTATAGAAGTAAAATCAGTTTCTTCAACCCACACAAATACTTTGGATAGTTATCGTGCAGAAGACAATATGCATCCATGGAAAATGAAGCGCCTGTCACGAACAATCCAGACTTATCTTTTAGACAAAAAAATACCAGACGAACAAGAATGGCAGGTAGACCTTTTGGTCGTCTATTTAGATTTAAAAGAAAGAAAAGCAAGAATAAAGGTAGAAAGTGATATTATTTTGTGACCTTTCGGCGGGCTCAGACTCGAAGAGGTCATGGTGAATAAAACTGAACCATGATATATTATTAACTCGGCGGGCCGTAGTATACCGGTAGTACAAGTGCTTTGGGAGCATTTAGACTGGGTTCAATTCCCAGCGGCCCGACATGACTTCATTTGCCTTACTTTTTACCCTGGCATCAATAGGGGTTAGCGAAACTGTCTACTTGATTCGCCAGAGAATTGCGAGCGAACTTCCAATCTGTCCTGTTGGGGACGGCTGTAAAACAGTGTTGTCCAGTAAATATAGTAAAATTTTTCTTGTCCCTAATGATATTCTGGGGTTATTGTCTTATATAATAATTGCGTTTATTGCTGCCTTTTTGGTGATTGAAGTTCCACCAATGTTACTTTGGGTATTGTTTATTAAAATTTTAATAGGTGTGGCTTCAATTGTATCTTTAATTTTTACCTATCTCCAGTGGCGTGTTATTCATGCATGGTGCTTTTGGTGTTTAATGTCAGCATTTACAATTTGGTTGATGGGAATTATAATAATACTTAGCGGAGCATTGTAAAATTAATATGAGTAAAACTTCATTCCATATATTAAGAGTCGGATTTGCTATAACTTTTCTTTGGATTGGGGTTTTGATTTTCAAACAACCCGAAGCTTGGGGAGGGTATATAGCACCGTGGGCTATGAAGTTACTACCTGTGCCCATAGAACAAGCTATGATGGGGACAGCCGTTCTAGATATCATAATCGGTGTTTTGCTCTTGATAGATTCTTTTGTGTGGCTTGCAGCTTTAGTAGGGTCAATTCATTTAATTATCGTTCTTGCTGTAAGTGGTATTACCGACATAACAGTAAGAGACATAGGAATTTTGGCGGGGATTATCGCCATTATGGTAGAATCTTTACCGGAAAGTCTTATTAGTAAAATTAGAAGAGGTCGCTGAGAATTATTTATTATTAATTTTAATTTAAAAAACAATATGAACAAAACAATTATCGTAATTTTAATTTTAGTCGTCATTGCTTTAGGAGGTTATTTTTTATTAAGAACTCCGGAAGTGCAAGCACCAGGGGATGAGGTGTCTGAAACACCAACATTAGAAACGCCAGCACCAAATAATACAGAGACGCCAGAAATGATAGTAACGCCGACGCCATCTACGGACGATTCTTCTTCGGTCAGTCAAAATATAGTTACTTATAGCGACACGGGTTATTCTCCCAGCACATTAAACGTGAAAGTCGGTGATGCCGTTACATTTAAAAACAGCAGTTCGCTGTCCATGTGGACAGCTTCAGCTCAACACCCAACTCATGCAGTTTACCCTACAACTGGGGGTTGTTTTGGAAGCACTTTTGACGCTTGTAAGGGTGTTTTGCCGGGCGAGTCTTGGTCTTTTAAGTTTGACCAAGCTGGTAATTGGAAATATCACGACCACTTGAAGCCCAGCGTATTCGGAACGATTGTTGTCAAATAATTCTAGCGAGGATGTTTTTGGCGGGATTAGTTTAATGGTAAAATAACAGTTTTCCAAACTGTGGTTAGGAGTTCGATTCTCCTATCCCGCACATGACAACAATATATTTATATACATTTGGAAGCGTGCTAGTGATTAGCCTAATTTCATTAATAGGAATTTTTACTCTATCTTTGCGGGAGGAAATATTGCGTAAATATATTTTTATATTCATTAGCATCGCTGTGGGTGCTTTGCTGGGTAATTCTTTTATAAATTTAATACCAGAAGCCTTGGAAAGTTCTTTAAACACTACTCTTACAAGTATTTTAATAATCGCCGGCGTTCTTGTCTTTTTTATTTTAGAGAAATTTCTTCATTGGCACCACCACGGTGAAGATAAAGAAGACAGTCATATCCACCCAGCGGGAAAATTGGTTCTTTTTTCAGACGGGATTCATAACTTTATTGACGGAGTAATCATTGGAGCAAGTTTTCTGGTAAGTATTCCCTTGGGTATCGCCACGGCTCTGGCTGTGTTGCTTCACGAAATTCCGCAAGAGATTGGAGACTTTGCCGTACTTCTACATTCCGGCTACACCAAGAAGCGTGCTCTATGGCTTAATTTTTTATCAGCCCTTTCTGCCATCTTGGGTGCTGTGATGCTGTTTGCTTTGGGCGAGGTAGCAAAAATATCTTCTTCTTGGTTTCTGCCCATTGCCGCCGGAGGATTTATATATATTGCGGTGGCAGATTTAATTCCTGAACTTCACAAGACAAAAGATGCCAAACAGTCTATGTTGCAAATATTGGCGGTTGTGGTCGGAGTTTTGGCTATGGTTGTTTTAGTTTATTTAGAATAAGTTCAAGAAAATTTACTGCTTCCAAGACCAATCAGCTCCTGGATTCTTAGCGCTAAAGACTTCAAAGTGCACATGTGGACCCGTTGAGCGCCCTGTTGAACCGACATATCCTATGATATCGCCTTGAGAAACTTGAGCTCCTGTACGGGTGCCGAGTCTAGACATGTGCGCATAGAGAGTTTTGGTGCCATTTGAATGCTGAATAATGACCATAGTTCCGTACCCTCCACTCCAGCCAGTTTTTGCAATAAGCACAGTACCGGATGCTGAAGCATAGAGAGGTGTGCCTGTGGGCGCTCCAATGTCTATCCCGCGCTTTCCCGGGCCATGAAGTCCTTGAGTTTTTCGTCCGGTCGGCAGAGGATTAATGAAATACCCAATGGCACTCTTTATGGGGTTAGAGGCGTAGTAATTTCTGTCTCTGGCTTCCGCGGTGCTCAGATTTGCCGCTGGTTTATCACCCCCTTCATCTACCATTTCAGCCCCAGGAATTATGAGTTTATCTCCTATGGCAAGAGATGAATCCTCGCTTATAGCGTTGTAAAGAGTTATGTCCAATATGTCTACTTTATAAAGCGTGGCAATACTTTTAAGTGTCTGTCCTTTAGTAACAGTGTGCTCAACACCTGAAATCGGCAAAATGAAGAGTGTGTCGCCTGGGGCTATTTTATCACCCTTTTTCATGTCGTTGGCAGCTAAAATAGTGTTTACCGAAACATCATACATTTCTGCAATTTGTGAAAGAGTGTCCCCCGGCCTCACCACATAGACACTCACTTGGTCAAAAGAGAAATCTCCGTTTCCTGTACCACCATAAAGACCAAGAGGGCTAGTGGCTGGCAATAGAGCATTATCAGAAAGTATATTTATATTTGTAGTTTCATTTTTGTTTTTTAAATTTGAAACAGAAAAAGCGTTGGCTTGGAGAAGTGCCATTGTTTGAGAGTTGTCGCCGGGGACAGGATAAGATACTACAGTCTCGGCGGAAACTTCGTTACCAAAAACTGAAGAAAGGAAACTTGCTTCTACATGCAGAGGCACAAAAAGGCCCCCAAACAATAGGGAAAGAGTCAGAATAGAGCTGAATATTTTAAATGGAGGTTTTATAAAACAAACAAATTTATCGTGAGATTTTCCATCTATCCCTTTTAAAATAAGGGCAGAATTACAGAACGACCAAGATTGTACTGCAAAGTAAGGTTCTCACGATGGTTACTATCTTTAACAGCTTTCGGTCAACTTTTTCGTACTTCTGTCCAGAACTATACCTAAAAGGGTAGCAAATGAGGGGGGTATGTCAAGGCTGGTGTGGAAAACTAAAATTTGACGAAAAAGTCAAAATATTGTATAAAAAGATTATATTTAACAAGAACTAGTCATTAAAAGATAATGTCTATATAATTAAGACACTATGACAGGAGGAATACTAGAGGGCTTAAATATAGGAGGAAAAAAAGAAGCCTTAAAACCACCAAGGAAGCCTAAGGCAACACAAGAAGAAGCTCCTGGAAAAAAGATTAACAGGGTTATTCTCCCACCTCCATCTATCCCCTCTGGCCACTCAACCAATACAGAAAAACTAAGCCAATTAAGAAAGAAACTGATTGGGCTTCTGGGAGATGAGCCGACCGATAATCGCAAGCCTTCTAGACCAGCAAGCCAGCCCAGTAACCAAGAAAGCCTTATCATTCGGCCTGGAACAGGAACCATAGAATCTACTGACCCAGCAGATAGGTTAAGCGACCTGGGAAGAGAACTAGAAAAACTCAGTAGATTTAACCCTTTTGCAATTTTAAAGAGAAAAGCATTACAAACTGAAATGGAAGTCTTGCAACGGCAAGTTGAAGCTGAAGAAAGCCCCCTATTGGGAGAAAAACCAGAACGCATTGAAATCTTACAAAGCCAAATTCCAATAGTCCCTCCGATAGACATTGAGAAAATAATTATTAAACCGAAAACCCCAGAGCCAGAAAAAGCGAGAGGAGGCGTGGAAATAGAAGAACCAGCATGGGTGATAAAGAAAAAAGAAAGAATACAAGCATTAAAGGAGGAACTTGCAAGACGTGCGCAAGAGTAATTATTATTAATTTTTTCTTAAATATGTCACCAGAACAACCAGATAATTTAAGGGAAAAATCTAAACAAGAGTTAGAGGCAGAGTTGGCGCAACTTGAAGCAGAGCTAGTTGGAAGTGTACCACCCGAAGAAGTTGAAAAACTACAAGTTCCAGTTGAACCTCAAAGAAACGAAACATCAAACCCAATGGACGGAGTTCCTGTGGAGAACAGAAAAGAATCAGAAAGATTAACTGCTGAAATTGTTGAATTGAAGAGAAAAATTGAAGAGAAAAAAGCAGAAATAGGAAGACTGGAAAGCACAAAACCCATTGACGGAAAGGGAGCAAAAAAGGCGCGCAAAGAATTAGGGGTATTGCAGAGGGGAAAAAAGAAATTGATGCAGGAAAGAAATAGGTTGGGGTGGGGGGGGGAAAAAAAAGAACCCGAGCAAGCCCAAGAAACTCAAAAACCAAAAGAAAGCGAAACCGTTGCTCCTGCAACCCAGAGTGGAGAAGGAGAAGCCAAAGGAGAGATTCCGGAACCGGCGCCAGGCGGAAGAAAAATAACCGAAGAGCAAGAACGAGCGCTTCTGGACAGGGACTTTGACCCGACTACTTTGGCAGGATTGTCGGCGGACGAAGCGGATAGACAAATCGCCGATTTCGACCGAAAATACGGCGCAGCGCCCGCGGGGGGAAGTAGGGAAACGGAGCCAGCAGCAAAGATAGAAGATAAAACTACCCCGGCAGAAAAGACGGAAGCAAAAAGAGCGGCCGCGATTGCGGGGCTGAGAGAAGTAATAGCCAACGCACAGAGAAAACTTGAAGAAAATAGAATAGAGAGGGCAAGACTGAGAGAAAGACTTCAAGAAATTGAGGAGGGGGGAAGGAGAGAGGAGGCAGACAGTCCAGAGAGAGAAAGGAGAGAGACCATAGAACAAGATAAAAAAAGGAATCCTTTTAAATATTTTTTGATTGATAAAATGAGCGACGAGGTTTTTAAGATTATCTTTGGAAAAGGAAAAGGAGAAGTTTCTTTAGAAGAGATAAACAGGATTCTTGGAGAATCCGGGAGAGAGGTTACCTACTGGAATTTTAATATCATTTCCCCAGAGACTTACAATGCGGTACATCATTCTTCCAACGGATTTTCCTTACAAATTCAAAACCCAGGTGAAGTAACGGAGGAGAAAGAGGGTAAAAGAGTTACAATGATAGACGACCCTAAAGCAAAATATAAACTGGTTTCCCCGGATGGAACTTCCGAGGGGAATGCCCCAACCTACCAGGAAGGATATACTTTAATGGAACAAAAGGCGGGAGATTATCAGGCACGCCAAATTGACGAATTCGACAGTGAGGCTGAATTAAAAGAGCTTGAAACTATACCGACCAAGGAGGAAAAAATACGATTTTTAGAAAGAAAAAGAAAAGAAAGAATAATGAATTTAAAAGAGGTCAAAAGATGGATTCAGATTGCCACTGAAGGCACAAAATCAGAACACGAAGGGCGAAGGGAGAGGAGCGCGAGAGAGCTTGAAACCTTAAATTCTTCTCCGGTTAAATTTTTTCTAGATGAGGTTGAATTTTTCAAAAAGAACACGAGCGACAATGCAAGGGAATCTGAAGCGTGGTATCAAACAGTTGTTGATGAAATAAATGTAATAAATGCAAGATACGATGCCTTGATTGCAAATTTGGGATAATATTAATTAATAATAAAAATTTATGGGAACACCAGAAAGCGGTTCGCGAGAAAGAGAAAAAGATAAGATAAGGGCAGCTCTTGAGAGGCTGGATGCAAGCGACGCTCAAACAAGAGAGGAGCTGGCCGAAGCCATGCGGGCATTGGAGGCAGCTGGGGGAAGCTCTGCGGAAAAAAAAGAAGGACCGATTAAACGCTGGCAGAAGGGAAGAAAAGAAAAAAGCGCAAAAAAGGAAGCCGACAAAGAAAAAAAGAGGGAGGAGAAACAGGCAAGACAAGAGAGAAAGGAATTGGAGGAGGAGGCATATAGAGAAGACAAGGAGAGGGAAAAAGCGAAGGGGAAAAAAGAAATGACTCCGGCGGAAGAAGTTGCGGGCTTTATTTCTCAATTTGGACTGGAGCCGGCTCTGCCGCCAGAATTTGCTAACTTGTCTGACGAGCAAAAATTATTGGTTGTCCGACAACTAAAAAACAGGATTTTAGATATTGTTAAAACCGACGCCCAAACTCAATATTCTGAAGATTATAAACAAAAAGGAGTCTTTGGGAAAATGAGAGCGTCCCTGAATAGAGAAGAAAGAACAAAAGGTTTTGAGTCGCTGGCGCTAAAAAATTTACAGGAAACGGAAGAGGGTAAACAACTTATTGCCCAAAATTTTGCGCAACTATCCGCGATGATGCAGGGAAGGGAAGTCCGACTTGAAGGCGGGAAGCCGGAAATTGTCTTCCTGCTCACTGAAAACGTCCCCGAGGCAGAAAAAGCGGCCAGAGTAGTATTTAATGCTGCCGCAAATAGATTTCGAGAAATCCCATACGAATGGGGTCAGGGGAAAGGAAAAAATAAAAAAGCTTACGAAAAAGCGAAGAAGGCATACGATGAAGCCAAAATAACAATTGTTCAACTCGAGATTCGAAAAACGGGACCTGGAGCCATGCTGGACATGCTGCAAGTTGACAACGTTATCCAAATGGACCAACTGATCCACACTCACCCCGAATTTGAAGCGGAATTGGAGAGACTTTCTAGGGGCGGAGGGCTTTGGGAACAAGCTAAGGACGTTTGGAATTTTGGAGGGAAAGGCAAAGCGAATAAGCTTCTTTTTGCCGGTGGTTTCGCCGCCAGAGGCATAAGCATGGGCATGGGACTAGCCACCTTGGTTGCCGCACCAGCAGTGGGTCTCGTCGTCGGAGGCTGGCGAGGCAGAATCCGAGGAAAGCAAACCCTTGAAGAGAGAAAACAACAGGCAAGATACGGGCAAAAAGGCGTCACTTGGAACGAAAAGAAAGGAGAATACACAGAAAGTGGGACAAGTTTTGACGCAGAGCAACTGACGAAAAAGCTTGAGAGGTCAATGGCGCAAGAATTAAATGAAAAAACTTTTTCTTCGCTTTCTGTAAGGATAGACTACACTCTAGAAAAGATAGAGCAAGGACAAGTAAATTTCGGAGATGCAAAAAACTCACTAGGAAATCAATATAAGTTAATCGAGGCAATAAACGAAGCTGTAGTGATGCGGGGAATGTATCAAAGCCTGGTCATTGATAACGAATTGTCCGCAAGACTTGATTTATTTTCTGCTCATCTTTCTAAAAAACTTAGCGAGAGACAGAAAAAATTCATTAACAAGCAGATGCTGATTGGGGCAGGCATAGGCGCCGGAGTCGCAGTTGCTGGTTACGGAGTGCGCTGGGTCGGTGAACAAATTGGCTTGTGGGGACAGGGGCAAGTACCCGACCGCATTCGGGAAGCAACTCCTCTCCAAGAAGCGCCTGTCGCGCCAGTAACGGGAGTTGAAATTGTGCCGCCGGACACAATTGGCATTCAGCCGGACACGGTCGCGGCAGTTGCTCCGCCCGCTACTCCAGACGCGGCGCCAACTCCAGAACCAACTGCCGCGGAAGCGGCTACGGCGGCGGCTACGCCCGAGGCGGTGCCGGAAGCGCTGGAGTTGCTTCCGGGCCATGAGATAACCGCTGACTTTTCGGTTAAACTCGGTGAAGGTGGTGTGCCGAAAAATCTGGAAACTGTTTTCAATGAAATTTCAGCTGACCACATGAAATTGCCGACGGATGGAATAATTGATGAACAATTCGCCACCAAAAGTCTCAACATGGCGGCAAACTTAGTACGTCTCTCTGAAGGCCATGGAGTTTCAGGCATAAGCGCAGAGGATTTCGCCAAAGTGGCAGGTTTTAAGGATGGCATATTGGAAATTAAAGACCACGATGGATTCAATAGAATACTTTCGGGCTTACAAACACACTCTGATGAATTATGGGAAAAAGGAACTCTTCAGGGTCAAGGCGCGGCCATCACTCAAATACCGAAAATAAGTCAGGACAATTGGTTGAAGATATTGCATGCAGACGGCCTGCACGAGGGCACTGCCCTAGACGGAACCTCGGACACCGCAACTGGAATATTGGGGCATCAAGACGTTACAGCAGAACATATAAATAACTTCAACGACAGCGAATTGGTCAAGAAGGCCACGGAAGTTGGAGAAAACACGACCATAGACAACACCAGGGCTCGAGTGATTGAAAGCATGGGAGAATCTAAACCATCTGTAAAAATCACAGAAGAGGTAATGGGGGGTACCTCACGCTCTGGACTTAAGGTTGTTTCTCCGGAAGATTTTCTGGCAGATAAATCCAGTTTAGGCATAGGAGACTCAACAACAATACAAAATCCAGATATATTTCTTTCGGCAGAAATGTTGAAACAAGTTGACGTGGTTTATCAAAACAACATAGTTAGAATCTTTCCGACAGATACGGAAAGTGTTTGGCATGTGGTAAGGGAAGGGTCTGCAGAACAAATGCTGGCAATGAAAGATAGCGAAATAGGAAAAGGCCTCAGTCCTTTTGTTTCTTTTCTTCGCAAACTTCACGACATTACAGGTCTTAACCCCAAAACAGAAACTTTGATTAGACCAACAGAAACTAATGCGGAATTCATAAAACGTGCTTTGCAAAAAGTGGCCCAAATGGGACAACTGGATAAAGTAAAGCTTTGATTGTGTGATATATTTGGTGAGTGGAACATCTTTCAGGTTTAAATGAAAAACAAAAAGAAGCGGCAAGCCACACAGAGGGCCCGCTTTTAATCGTGGCCGGAGCGGGCGCAGGAAAAACTAAAACAATTACACATAGAATAATAAATTTGATAAAGGAAGGAGTCGCTCCCGAGAAAATCTTGGCCGTTACTTTTACCAATAAAGCCGCCAAGGAAATGCGTGAGCGAGTAATCATAGAAATGGGGAAAAATGCTAAAGGACAGAACACAGTGCCATTCGTCAGCACTTTTCATTCATTGGGAGTTTATATAATAAAAGAAAATGCGCGGATGCTGGGGTTAACCAAGTATTTCACTATTTTAGATGAAGCAGACTCGGTTTCATTCATTAAAGAAATTTTAAAAGAAATAGACTTAGACCCGAAACAATACGAGCCACGGAAAATAAAAAACATAATATCAAGAGAAAAGGGTAAATTTACTCAAATGGCTGATTATGAAGAAGAAACCAACGACTCGACACGGGGCAGGGGCGGACAGTTAAGTAAAGTGGTTTCACAAGTTTGGGCTTTATATGAAAAAAGAAAAGCCAAAGAAAACAGCTTGGACTTTGACGACCTGCTCTTAAAGTCGACAAAACTTTTAAAAGAAAACGCAGAAATAAGGAAAATTTACCAGGAAAAATGGGACTACATTCACATTGACGAATATCAGGACACCAATGAAGTCCAATACTTAATGTCGCGGTTGCTGTCAGAGAATAATAAAAACATCTGTGTAGTCGGAGATGCTGACCAGAACATTTACTCTTGGCGAGGAGCAAATTTGAAAAATATTTTAAATTTTGAAAAGGATTATCCAGATACGAAAATAGTCTTATTGGAAGAAAATTATAGGTCAACGAAAAATATCCTAGAAGTAGCAAATGAAATAATTAAAAAAAATAAATATCGACCGGACAAGAATTTATTTACTAAAAATAAAACTGGAGAGAAAATAAGTTTCTACGAAGCGCTAGACGAGAACGATGAAGCAGATTTCGTGGCCACGAAAGTTTTAGAAATTGTGGAAAGCTTTGCTGATGCAAATTTTTCTCAGGTCCTCGGGTCGCCCCCAGGAAATCCTTTAGGGGCTCAACCAGACCATTCGAAAACTTTCATCAGCTCCGCTCTCTCTGAAATCGCCGTGCTCTACCGCGCCAATTTTCAATCCAGGGCGTTGGAAGAAGCAATGTTGCGTTACAACATTCCATACCAAGTTTTAGGAGTTAAATTTTTTGAAAGAAAAGAAATAAAAGACACCTTAGCATACTTGCGAGCAGCGCTCAACAGAGAAAGCACCACCGACATAAAAAGAATAATCAATTTCCCCGCGCGGGGCATAGGGAAAGTAACTCTGGCGAAAATTTTCTCTCAAAACACAGCAAGTCTGCCAATAAAAGTAAAAATAAAAGTTAATAATTTTTATAAATTGCTAGAAGAAATAAAAGAAAAAATAGAAAGTGCAAAAGTGAGTGAAGTTATAAAATTTACTATTAAAAAAACAGGTGTCGAAAACGAATTAAGAGGGGAGGGGGATGAAGGAAAAGAAAGACTAGAAAATATAAAGGAATTAGCAACCCTTGCACTAAAATACGACAACTTAGAAAATGGCAAAGGGGTTGAAAAGCTTTTAGAAGACGCCTCGCTCGCCTCGGACCAGGACTCTCTTGTGAATGTCACGGCTAAGATCGGAGCGGTAAAATTAATGACAGTCCACGCTTCGAAGGGGCTTGAATTCAATTATGTTTTTATCACTGGATTGGAAGACGGGCTTTTTCCTCATAGTAAAGATGGCGAAGAACAAACAGGAGAGGATGCTGAAGAAGAGCGAAGGCTTTTCTATGTTGCTCTCACGCGCGCTCGTAATAAATTGTTTTTATCATTTACAAACTTCCGCACCATATTCGGCTCGCGCCAAATCAACACTCCATCGGAGTTCATAAGCGACATTCCGGTGGACTTGTTGGAGAGAGAAGTCCTCCCAGATGAACGTCCGTTCGGACGAGGAGAAGAAGACGGAATCAAAATTATTTACATATAAATACATGATACATAAAAGCAAAAAATCTCTCGGGCAAAATTTTTTAAAATCTAGCATGGCTTTAAGAAAAATTATTGAAGCTGGAGAAGTTTCTAATAATGACACAATATTAGAAATTGGCCCCGGCAAAGGTGTGCTAACAGAAAAACTCTTAGAGAAAGCAAAGGTGGTAATTGCTGTTGAAAAAGACCGTGAACTTTTTGCCATACTCCAAAACAAATTTGCCGAACAAATAAAATCTGGCTCTCTCGTGCTAATACATGATGACATTTTGAATTTCAATATAGAAAGCTATCAGCAAGCAAGCTATAAACTGATAGCTAACATCCCTTACAACATCACTGGTGCGATTTTGAAAAAGTTTCTTACTGCACAAAGCCAGCCAGAGAGGATGATACTAATGGTTCAACTTGAAGTGGCAAGAAGAATAGTCGCATCTGACTCCAAAGAAAGCATTCTCTCAATATCGGTAAAAGCATATGGGAAACCAAAAATAGTTTGCAAGGTGCCGGCGCGATACTTTTCCCCATCTCCAAAAGTGGACTCGGCTGTTATCGTCATCTATGGCATTTCCAAAAATCTTTTTACAAGATCGAACCTTGTAGGGGGAGAGAGAATAAACGAAGAAAAGTTTTGGGAAATTGTTAAAGCAGGCTTTTCTCATAAGCGTAAAAAGCTTGGTGGAAATCTAAAAAATCTGTGCTTAAAGGAAGATTTAAAACTTTTTGCCGACAAAAGAGCAGAGAATTTAACACTATTGGACTGGATTTCGCTTGCGAGGTAGTTTTTATGGCTTTTCCTTTATAAAAAGTGCTATAATTGGGGAATAATTAAAGAAAGTTTGTTAAAACACAAAAGGATTCTTTTAATCGTTTTTGCGGTAGTTTTTATTGCGTTGCTTTTTTTCTTAAAAAATAAATCGGAGTTCAAAAACCAGGCCTCACAAGATGCAGGGCTTTCTTACGGCAACATACTAGTTAAAGACTTGATTACTAAAGACACCGATTTAGACGGGGTGCTGGACTGGGAGGAAGGTTTATGGGGGACAGACCCGAACAATAAAGATACTGATGGAAACGGGGAAGACGACGGTATTGCCATAGCCAAATTAAAAGCTGTGGCTAGAGAAAATAATCAAGGCACAGAACAAGACGAAGAGAACTTAACCCAAACTGACAAATTCTCAAGAGAACTTTTTTCCACCGTGGCCACCTTAAATCAAACCGGGGAAGTGGACGAAAATACGATAGACACCTTGAGCACTTCTTTGGTTGAACAAATCAGAAACTCCCCTCCGAGAAAAATATATTTGCAGTCTGAAATGAAAGTAATAAATGATAACAGTGTGGTAGCATATCAAAACTACAGCGATGCGCTAGATAGCATCTATAAAAAATACCCAACACAAGGAAATGCGCTAGAGGTGTTGCAGGAGTTCGTGGGTGATGGAGAGAATGTAAATGTTGACGCATTGCTTAAATTAGATCCGATAATAAAACAAACAAAAGGATTCATGGATGGAATGGTAAAAACAAGCGTGCCGTCTAAGATTGCGCAACCACATTTAGAAGTAATAAATGCATTAGAACGAATGGTGGAGAATTTAAGCGACATCCAGCTTGTTGAAAATGATGCAATCATAGCCCTGGGCGCCATGAGTAAGTACGAAGGGAACGCCGACCTGCTACAAGTGGCTATGGGTAAGCTTATAGATGCAATGCCACAAAATTAATCAGAAGGAATTTAAAAATAAAGACAAAATAATGATTTTCAAAAACAAAACAACTCAAAAATTCATCTCTACTCTTTTGATTATTATGGTTCTTGTACCTTCTTTGGTGACATTTTCCATCCCAAAAAGAGCAGAAGCTGCAGGCTGGCCAGTGGTTGATGTAGTTGGTAACATACTAGAACATATAGGAAATGTCTTTACGGCAACTGGAGCAGGAGCTGAAGTAACAAATACTGCTATTAGTGTTAAAAACGTCTTAAAGGAAATCACCAGACAGTTTCTCATGGCTGCCGCCAAAAGAGCATTAGCCCAAATGACTAAGAGCACTGTGAACTGGATTAACTCTGGATTTCACGGAGCGCCACTTTTCTTAGAAAATCCCCAATCTTTCTTCAACGACATAGCCAAATCTGAAATTAAAAACTTAATAAACATCATAGGCTATGACCCCAATAGATTTCCTTTCGGTAAACAATTTGCCCTAAATACAATAGATGCTTATAAAAGACAACTTTCCGATAATGCCAGCTACAGCTTGAGCAATGTGATAAACGACCCAGCACTACTTACTAATTACAGAAATAATTTTAGCTATGGCGGGTGGAATGCATTTCTTTTACATACACAGTACCCTCAAAACAATTTTATAGGGTCCCGAATTCAGATAAACAATGAACTTGGAAGACTGCTTCAAGGAACAAATGACAATGCGGCTGGAAAAGTTAATAAAACACTACAACAAGGTCTAGGATTCCTGTCTCCGCAAACCTGTCCATCTAATCCTTCTTATAATAACGATTACAATGAATTCAACAGACCAAGTTTTAAACCGACAACGCAGTGGAACCCGCCGGAGGTAGTATATGATGAGTTTGGTCCAATCAACCAAGCCGAATTTGATGCTTATGAAGCAAATTATAAAAACAAAATTGTGGCAGAAAAAGCTAATTGGGAGAAAACAAATCTGTGCCCAGGAGGATTGACAAACACCACTCCGGGGTCTGTGGTTAGTAATGAAATAATGACTTCCCTAACATCAGGAAAAAGACTAACAGAACTTCAGTCAGCCTTGGGTGGAAGTCTTTCCGCTATTTTTGATGCTTTGCTAAATAAATTTTTGGGTGATGGTTTAAATGCACTAGCAAGCAAGGTGAATCCACAACCGCCAGCTGATAATTGGGATTATTATGGCAACACCCTCGGTAGCCCATCAACAGACAGTAGAGATGTATTTTCTGGACCAGACCAAGAAGTTATTTTGGATGAATTTAAGGCAACCATAAGCGGAAGAACAACTACGGTTGACCCAACAACCGGAGCAGTGACGAACATCAGGCCTGGCAATACAACAAAAGGCATATATGTGGCTCCTGACGAAGCGCTGAATCCAGACAATTCACGCATTGGCGGTACATACATTCCCGGAGATATAGCGAACACTAAGGCAGAGCTTAAATTAATGGATAATAGCAACCCCAATGATCTGGGGATTATCCAATTCTTTTCTCTGATATGGCCCAAGGTGCGAGAGCTTGATATTTGTACACCAGGACCAAATTTAAATTGGGAAGTTAGGTTGACTGATGAAATGGAACGGAACATCCAAAAGATTCAAGGGAAATTATCTCAAGACAGTAATACAGTAGAGGATGTATATCAAATTACTCTCGCTTCAAAAAACTTACAGTTCGCTGTTAACTTCTTTAAAGATTGGATAAAGGATCAAATGACGATACCAGTATTAGAGGGGGGGCTAGGGTTACCAAGCTCGAGTATTTTCTTGGATGCGGTGCGGGACGTCACAACTCTAGGCGAAAAATCAACAGACTTAACAAAAAATAAAAGGACTAAACGAGAGGCGTTAATCAGATTGTTGTCCATAGAGAGGGGGTTGAGTTCTTTAACCACACAACCTCTCCCAGGTTCTCAAGAGGAAAAAGATCTTATAACTTTTAAAAAACAATATGATGCAATTTTTATTTCCATTTCTAACTTATTGAGTATAGAAGAAACGAAATCTGAATTAGAAATTGCAAAAGAAAAATATGGCAACCTAAGTAAACTTCTAGCAGAATGCACCACAGAAAGACAAGTTGAAGGCTGGTCCGTGCTAGCTGAGTGGACCAAATCAGGGGGAGAGAACAGTACACTATTCAGCGCTGCGGGTAAACAGTTTAAGATTGACTTTTTCTGGGGAAGAAATTTAAAAGGTTGGAACCCCCTAAGAAGAACAACAAAATTTATCACAACAACTGGAAACGAAAAAGAACAGTTTTGTGAACTTCCAATTGTTAGTGGATATACGCATGAAACTTTCGTTAACCCCCAAGACACAAATCCTGATGGAAGAAATGTCCCATATCCTGCAATTCCATTGGTAAACGCTGGAGAGCTTTCAGGTTTAGCCCCTTCAGATCGTGACGGAAAACCATCAAAAGCAGCGCCATTTTTTGGCGCATACGGTACTTTGCAAGACGTGAATATGAATCTAAGTTGTAATATTATTTACCAATCAAATATCCTCGACTATAAAGGAGATGCCCTCGGAACAACCACAGTAACAGAACCCCCTCGCCTGCCGGACATCGATCCCAATTCCCCTACAAACAATCCTGAGATAAATCCTCCGCCGGAAAATTGCGGAGGCACAGGGCAGATAGCCTGCATTTAAAAAAGTAAATGAAAAAAATTATTCCATATATTCTAATACTCCTTGTGGCTATATCGGTTGGGTTTTTTAGCTATGCGCCGGAAGCGCAAGCAGCGGGAACTTGCTGGAATCCTAGTGCAGACAAACCTGTTCTGGTTGATAACAAGGAAGACTGTCTGGCAAGTGGTTATGACTGGACAGAAAAAGTGGGGGATAAAGCTGTTACAACAAAAGCAGACCCCAATAAAGAATCCGCCCTATACGGCAGTCTGGATGATTGCGGGGTAATAATTGGAGGTTCTCTGTTGGGATGTTTCCAGGTATTTACTTATCTTGTTTTTGTTACGGTACCATCTTTCTTAATGGGACTAGCAGCTAACTTTTTCAACTTCCTGGCCAGCCTGACTATCAGCTCCGAAATGTATAAACTGGATTTCATTGATAAAATCTGGAAAGTGGTTAGGGACTTCGCTAATATTTTCTTTATATTAATACTTCTTTATGCGGCATTCCAGATTATACTCGGACTGCACGAAAGTGGTGCAAAGAAAATCATAGGCATGGTAATCCTGGTAGCCCTACTGGTAAACTTCAGTCTATTCTTTACTAAGATAGTGATAGATTCTTCCAACATCGTTGCCCTCATTTTCTACAACAGAATAGACACCACCAATGTTGGTTCTTATGAAAAAATAGGAAATGTGGCAAAGACGGGTGTGGCAGAAAAAGACATGGCTGGAGCATTGGTTTCAAGGTTTAACATCAACACATTTTTTGATGGAGAACTTTTTAAAAAATTAGGAGAAGAAGGAAAAGTAAAAGTAAAATACAAATTTTTTAGTTCTCTTGTTTTGGGCTCTCCACAGTTTTCTGTAGATGTAGAAATTAATCCATATGTTCTCATATCCATGATGGTTGCGTATGGATTGGTTGTTTACGCGTTAACTTATGCCTTTTTTATGACTGCCATGAGCTTCCTAGGGAGAATGATAACGCTGATGATGTTGATGATTATTTCACCCCTGGCCTTTGTTACTGCTGCGGTACCAAAATTTAAAGGCATAAGCACTATAGGCTTCGACAGCTGGCTGAAGAAACTCCTAGAGGCTTCTTTTGTTGCGGCGATATTTATGTTTATTCTTTATATAATATCTGAGATTCTTGCAGCGAAAATTTTTGACAACGTTGCCAACGAAGCAAACACAGGGATCATCTCGATGTTAATTATGATTTTCATCCCCGCCATTCTCATAGTAGTTCTTTTGCTCAAAGGAACCAAATATGCAAAAAGTGCTTCAGGGGAATTTACTGAAGGAATTATAAAAGGAGTAAAAGTGATAGGCGGACTTGCGGGTGGGATTGCGGTGGGAGGAGGCATAGGCTTAGCAGCAGCGGGTATGCAGGGAACTTTGGGGCACTTAGGTAAAAGGATTTTTGAAAATAAAGGATTGATAGATGCAGAATCAAAAGGCAGTCGTTGGGCTAAGACATTGAGAACTATTGGTGGTGGGGTTGAAGGCAAAGGTGGAATGGCTGGCTCAAGCTTTGATTTGAGAAGGGGTGCAGTTGGTGGAGCCTTTAAGGCCATATCGGCCGCGACAGGTGCTAATTTGGGGGTAGGATCTAAATTCTTAATGAGGGAAGAAGGTGGATACGAAGCGGACCTAAAGAGACGAGATGAAAAGAGAAAGAAACGAGCTGAAGGGCTTAAGATAAAGGAAGGCGAGGAAGAGAAACAAAAATTAAACGAATACGAAGAAGGACACCAAAAAGTTTCTATTGAAAATACAAATGCCCTTCATGATGTAGATCTAGACATTGCCGGAGCAAATAAAAGAAAGCAATACCTTAAGGACGTATTTGATTCTGCAAATAAAACACAAGACAAAGATGGAAAATATATAGACCTTGAAACTGAAAATAAACGAAAAGAATATGAGGAAGCTTCAAATAATGTTAGGAATCTAGAAAAGGAAAGGAGTGCAATAAAAAATGGGATGCTGTTTGACGAGGCAACAGGCAAGTATAATACACACAATGGTTTAATATCCCAAAAGACGGCAGATTTGGCTAACGAAGCAGCTGAGGTGGCGGCAAAGGAAGTAATAAGTTCAGCTGCTGCCGCTATTGCGGCCCCTGCTGCGGCAGAGGCAGCCAGGGCCGCCGTGGCAAGTGCAATGAGAATTGCTACCAATACTGCGGCAGCTAGGGCTGAAGCGCAAGCTGCTTCATTGGCAGAGCCTACTAATATTCCTCTAGCGGAGGCACTTAAGATCGCATCAGAGAATGAAAAGAAAGCAAACGAGGCTTTGGCAAAAACGGTAGATGCTTCAGCTAAGGCTAATGTTGCTGTGACAAATACTGCAGCTGTTAAACTTGCAGCAGAAAATAGAAAAACAGTTGCCGACGGTTTCGCCACAGCGGCCAATGAAGCTGCAAGTCGTGGAACTGGATATTCTCAAAATGATTATGAAGACCGCTTACTCCCACACCAGAAACATGCAGTAGAAGAAGTAAGTAAAGGAAGGGCACGGAAGTATGCTACAAATCTAGAAAATCAATGGGCTTTCCCGTGGAATAAAGCTGCACGCAAGAAGTCTGCCCACGAAATAAGAATGGGGGCTAAAGTAGAAAAAGATAAAGGAGGACATGGTGTTGATGTGGGCGGACACCTTGCTTCAGACTTTTTAGCAGCAGCGATAGTAAGTAAAGTTTCTGACCACGGGCATGATTCTGATAAAGGTAAAAAATAAAAAAATGACTGAAGAATTAAGAAAAACAATTAAAGAAGAAATAATGCAATTGCCTAAAGAAGGACAAGATGCTATTAACGCTCTTGACTGGGTCGGAATAACGGAAGAAATCGGTAGTAATCATCACCTAGATGGGGACGAAGTTAATAATTTTCAGCTAGAAACACTGTTGGTGTTAATCGGCATCGTAGCTCCTGAATTTTATTCAATAAATATTGAAAACCAAGTCGAAACCACCACAGACGAAGCAAAAAGTATAGCAAAAGAATCTTCCCAGAAGATATTCGCGCCAATAAGAAGAATATTGGAAGAAAATATCAAAAAAAATCTGAAAAACAAAAATCCAGGCTGGCGACAGTCGATTGACTTTATTCTTTCTGGTGGAGATTATTCTGTTTTTATGGAACAGAGAAGTGAGTCAAACAACAGCGACAACCAAAAAACAATTTTACCAGTCTTCCCCATAAGAAAATGAAATTTAAAAGATAAACTAGCTTATAATAATATTATGAACAACTCAATAGATTTATTGCAAATAAAAGTAGACAAGGCAAAGATGATGCTCCCTGAAGAAACAAGGCAAGCTATTGATGCTGTGAGTTGGAGGGACGTTATTTTGGGAATGAGAAAAAGTAAAGGTTATAGCTTTGAGCAGTTGGGAGATCTGGAGGTTGAAACAGAGTTATTGCTTTGTGGGCTTTTGGACCCCAAAGACTATCCAGGGGAATTAGAAAAAAGAATGGGAATTCCTAAAGATAAAGTAAACGAGCTTGTAGAAGAAATGAATCAGCTTGTTTTTAGTAGAATTCGAGAAGAACTGATTAAAAACAAGGAGCAAAAAGAAACAGCGGGAAGTGGCCCAAAAGTGTCGTCGGTGATAAGAAAACCAGAAACAAATTATTCCACACTCCAAATTAACCAAGATGAAGCAGATGTTTTAGACAAAGCTGGAATTAGGATTATTCCTGATTTGAACACCCCAGAAATCAGCGCTCCTACTCACCCCATACTGGGAGATAAGCTTTCTAGCTCTTTCAAAATACAGTCTTCAAAAACAGAACACGAGCTGGGCAATCTTTCGAAGACTTCCCAACAGAACGCAGCAACTATAAAAAACAAAATTGATCCCTACCGAGAAATCCCAGAGTAGTTTATAAATTTTAATGATTAATTATGCAATTCCAAGTTCCACAATTTTTAGAAATAGAAGATAAAATTTTTGGCCCATTCACTTTTAGGGAATTCGCCTACTTGGCAGGTGGAGGAGGAATGTGCTTTGTCTTATATAAAATATTGGGACTTTTCTGGGGATTTATCCCAATTTTAATTATGGCAGGGCTTGCTCTGATGCTTACTTTTTATAAACCAAACAATAAACCTTTTATCAATATGCTTGAGGCAGCATTCAGATATGCTTTTCAAGACAAACTTTATATTTGGAAAAGGCGTAAAGCATCTAAAGAAAAATCTGCTAAGGAAATCGAGGCCTCCCGACTAGAAGCAGAGGCCCTGACACGTGTAGTAAAGCTTAGTGGAAGCAAGTTGCGGGACTTGGCTTGGAGTTTGGACGTTTTAGACTTAAAGAAACATGGAGAATAAAATATTATGCCATTAAACGCAAAAGCAACTCAAGAGTTCGTGCCAATCAAGGAAATCCGTGATGGGATAATTACCCTTAAAGATGGCTCTCTTCGGGCAGTAATGCTGGCTAATTCAGTTAACTTGTCCCTGAAGTCATCCGACGAGCAAAGAGCTACAATATTTCAATTTCAAAATTTTCTCAACTCCTTAGATTTCTCCACTCAAATATCAGTACAGTCAAGAAAGCTCGACATCAGACCATATCTTTTGCTTTTAGAAAACAGGATGAAGGTGCAGAGCGAGCCGTTGCTAAAGTTGCAAACAAGAGAATACATGGAGTTCATCAGAAATTTTACCGAAACGGTAAGCATAATGACAAAAAGCTTTTTCGTTGTTGTGCCCTACACTCACGTAACCCTGGGAGGGGATTCTGGGGTGTTCCAAAAAATATTTTCAAGAAAAAACAAAGCCGAAATAAAAGCACAAGCACAGTTAAACTTTGAAGAAAAGAGGTCTCAACTAGAGCAAAGGGTAAGCGTGATTCAGCAAGGACTTGCTCGCTGTGGCATAAAGTCAATCCAGTTGGGCACAGAAGAAGTGGTAGAGGTATTTTATAAAGTCTTCAATCCGGGAGAGTTGGAAGGGAAAATACAGGTTGAATAAAAATTATGTCAATTTTAAACAAATTATTTAAAAAAAGGGGAATTAATGAAGTAAGCAGAACACGAGCTTCGGTTTTAGCTATCTTGCCGGAAGAAATCTACGAATCAGCCAATCTGGAACTTCAGGATGTCATCGCGCCGTCAGCATTAAAGATTGAATCAAAATCAATAAACCTGGGCGACAAAATTGCTAGAACTTTTTTTATAATATCTTTTCCTAGGTATTTATCCGACAATTGGTTTTCACCAATCATTAATTTGGATAAAGTTTTTGATGTTTCAATATTTATTCATCCCATAGACACATCATTAGTACTACGACAATTTCAAAAAAAGGTTGCTGAGGTGCAAAGCCAGATAAGCGTGAGAGAGGGGAAGGGTATGGTGCGCGACCCAATGCTTGATACCGCCCACCAGGACCTAGAGGGGCTTCGCGATAGTCTAATACAAGCACAGGAAAAAATGTTTGATGTGGGTATATATATCACAATTTATGCCGACAACGAAATGGAGCTTTTCAAAGTTGAAAATGAAATAAAATCAATACTGGAATCAAAACTCATATATATCAAACCCGCTCTTTTCCAGCAAGAAGAGGGATTTAAAAGCGTAATCCCAGTGGGGACTGATCTCTTGGCCATTCATCAGAAACTAAATTCAGAACCGCTTTCAAGCATTTTCCCATTTGTTTCTTTTGACCTAACTTCTGACAGAGGAATACTCTACGGTGTCAATAGACACAACTCAAGCTTAGTAATTTTTGATAGATTTTCACTAGAGAATTATAATTCCGTCACCTTCGCTAAGGCTGGTTCAGGAAAAAGCTATGCAACCAAGCTAGAAATCTTAAGGTCTTTAATGTTTGACGTTGATGTTATAGTCATAGACCCGGAGCGAGAGTATGAATACTTGGCTGAAGCTGTGGGGGGAAGATATTTCAATATTTCTCTTTCATCAGACCATCACATTAACCCGTTTGACTTACCAATACCACGAGAAGATGAAACAGCGGAGGATGTTTTACGTTCAAACATTATTAACTTAGTCGGTCTTTTCCGATTAATGTTGGGTGGACTCACTCCAGAAGAAGATTCAATGGTCGACCGCGCTATTTCAGAAACTTACGCCATCAAAGACATCACCCCAGAATCTGATTTTTCAAATATCGAACCACCACTCCTTTCAGATTTTGAAATGGTGTTGGCGGGAATGGAGGGATCTGATTCAGTTGTTCAAAGGCTGACAAAATACACGAAGGGCACCTGGGCAACATTTCTTAACAGACCCTCTAATGTGGACATCAATAAAAGATTCGTGGTGTTTTCTGTGCGTGACATGGAAGACGAATTAAAGCCCGTAGCCATGTATATTGTTATGCATTATATTTGGATTACCATACGCAAAAATCTTAAAAAGCGTCTATTGGTTGTTGATGAAGCGTGGTGGATGATGAAATCCGAAGACACCGCATCATTCTTGTATTCAATGGCCAAGCGAGGCAGAAAATATTATTTAGGTCTTTCAACCATAACCCAAGACGCGGCAGACTTCTTAAACTCTCCCTACGGTGTGCCCATCATAACCAACTCCTCTATTCAGCTTCTTCTTAAACAGTCACCCACCACTATTGAAATTTTACAGAAAACTTTTAATCTGACTGACGAGGAAAAATACCTTCTTTTGGAATCTGAAGTGGGGGAAGGAATATTTTTTGCAGGATTAAAACATGTCGCGATTAAAGTTATCGCTTCATACACCGAAGACCAGATTATCACCTCCGACCCATCTCAAATACTGTCAATTAAAAAAGCAAAAATGGACCTGGAGAGAGCAGAAACGGAGGGTTAGTTGTAAAGTAAAAAGCAAAAAAGAATTAGTAAGTTCGTAAAGTAGATATGATATAATCAAAATATGCGTTTAAATCTTTCTAAATCTTTATTTTTATGTTTACTGATGATTGGGGGGCTTATTTTTACGTCTCAAGCTTTTGCACTCTCTCCTAGTAGCATATCGGTTAACATAGCTCCGCCCAATCCAGCCCCAGGAGAAAACGTAAATATTACTTTAAGCAGTTTTTCTGCCAACTTGGATAGCGTTACAATTTCCTGGTTTGTGAACGGCAAAAGCGCCTTATCCGGTATTGGTAAAAAGTCTTTCTCTGTAAGTGCTGGGCTGGCTGGCTCTAGCACACAAGTTCTGGCTAAAATACTTCTGCCAGATGGAGAGATAAATAAAAATATAGTAATAAGACCTTCGGCTATGGTTTTACTTTGGCAGGCAAACGACTCCTATGTTCCTCCGTTTTATAAGGGCAAGGCCTTGCTTTCAGAAGAAAGTGACGTAAAGATTGTAGCCATGCCAGAAATAAAAGCGG
>Ga0209542_10005980_pt1 | contig 23967 bp, 23 predicted proteins | sample RifCSPhighO2_01_FD_184028 | JGI IMG/M metagenome (GOLD analysis project Ga0209542, IMG submission 184028) | Soil microbial communities from Rifle, Colorado - Rifle CSP2_plank highO2_0.1 (SPAdes) (version 2) | ecosystem: Environmental > Terrestrial > Deep subsurface > Rock core/Sediment ...
CATCAATATCAACAACAAAATGCCAAATAAGTTTTTTTAGTTTGAAATCGCCGATTTTACTTGCTCTGACAATCATTACTACTAGTATAGCTTATGCTATTCTAGTCTAGAGCCTACCATATATATGCGGCCGCGCAATAATAGTATCAAAATCATATATACTGTAAGCAGGGAAAAGATAATTATTTATGATGCGGTGCCGGATGATATGGCGGTTGGAACTTAAGAGTTAGAAAATACTAAACTTTTTCATATTCTTCAAAATTCTTTCAGCTTCTTGTTTGTGAGCAAATCGTGGTTGCCAGTAATCCTCAATGATAATGGGATAGAAACGGATTTCTCTTGCACCCTGGTCATCAAAAATATATTTTCCTATAACTCCTTCTCTGGTTTCCTGCGACCACATTTGGTCAAAAATAAAATTACCATGAGAATAAGCAATAACCGTATTTTTATATATTTCCACACCTTGTACCCAGTGTGGATGATTACCTACTATGAGGTCTGCTCCTGCATCGACAGCTGCGTGAGCTCGTTCAATTTGTCTTGAATGTGTCTGATATGTATATTCACTGCCCCAATGAAACATCACGACAACAAAATCTACGACTTTTTGCACGTTTTGGATATCTTGCAGATATGTATTGCTTATTGTTTCTCCTATATCGTTATAGCCCAAAAAACCGATCTTTTTGTTTTTTATCTCCACAATAGCAGGTTTTTCCTGTCCAGTGATGTAAAATTTATTACCCTCAAGAACTTCGATTGTTTCGGTAATGCCTGTTTGTCCGTAATTGCCGATATGATTGTTAGCAAGATTGACGACATCAATTCCTGAAAATAGTAGCCCTTCAATACCTTTTTGACTTCCACAAAAGGTCATGCCTGAAGTTGTGGCGGGGCATAGTTTTGGAAGTGGTGTTTCTAGATTGATAAAGGTAAGATCGGCATTTTGTAAAAAGGTTGCGGTATGGCGAAAAGGACCTCGAAAATCACCTTTCTTGATCATTTGAGCATTGACGGCACGGGCAAGAAGTACATCTCCGGTAACGAGCAGCGTAATCTCGTTGGAGTTTTGGCCTGTCTCAATTTCATCTTCAGGATCCCAGTACATGAATATATCGTCTAAACGAAGCTTTTTTGCTGAAGTGTTTTGTGGGTGATTTCTCGTGATAAAATCAATAATTTTATCAGGAGTTTCTTTTTTAGCTACTTTGGTTGATTTAGTTGAATAAAATAGCAGAAAAAACAGCAATATGAGGAAAAATATGAGTCTTTTCATGTTTACTCCATGATATCATGTTAATGATATGTCATCCATGAGGAGTATTTTCTCTATAATGCTGTTTCTTTTTATTCTTGTTTTTCTCATTATATTTTCCCTAAATAGGAGTAGCAACAAGATTGTTACAAATTATCAAGCGCCTCAAACTCCACTATCTTTCAAGTTGACGTCTTATCCTCAACAAAGACCTTTAGAAGATATGAAGACCCCCTGGGAACAGCTTAAAACTGCGCTTGAGGAATTTATACAACAACAAAAGGGAAGGTGGGCGGTGGTGGTGTCGGATTTATCAGATGAAAGAGAGCTTTTGATCAATGAAAAAGTAATTTTTCATGGAGCTAGTGTGACAAAAGTGTTGACTGCGGTAAGCATCCTTACCATGATTGAGAAAGGAGAGGAAGATTTTGCACGAAATGTTGGTGAAGGACAAACGATCGAAGATCTTTTAACCATAATGATCAATAAAAGCGACAATGAAGCCTGGGATATCTTAAATCAAATAGCAGGTTTCAAAAACATGCAACATATAGGAGAGGCAATAGGTATGAAAGGTTTGAATGTGCACACAAACGAACTCACCGCATATGATGCGGGCATTTTTTTGAAATCTCTCTACGAGGGTCGTGTCTTAAACAAACAGCTTACAGAATTTCTTTTTGGCACTATGCAAAAGACCCATGATGAAACACGCATTCCTCAAGCAGTAGCTCCACATATTCCAGTTATTCATAAAACTGGATATTATGAAGACGTTTATCATGATGCAGCGATTGTCATGTATGAAAAACCGTATATTTTGGTAGTTTTTGGTAAGGAAACGACAATTCCCGAGGGAAGAAAAACAATTCAAGGAGTATCTAAAATAGTTTATGACTTTTATGAAAAAAAGCTTCCGTAACCGCGGGGACCCGCCTGCCATGCGTTGCCGCACCCGACATCGCAGGACGCAGTCGTTGCGGGCGGGCCGCAAGGCATCGCGGGCAGGTTACGGAGAGCGTTGGAGTTATCCATACAGTTGTACCAATTTATTTCTGGAGATATACGCTCTTTGTGCAGGTTTAAAGTTTTTCTCAAACATGGTCCATGAGGGATGATACGATACGATTTCTGATATTAGTTGTTTGTTAGATGCAGTAACTTCATATCGAGTCAACGGGTTTCTGATTGCCGACACATCAAATCCGAGTCGTCTCGCAAGTGGTCCAGCAATATGTGAAAGTCCAAAAAAACTTTGCACTCTTTTGAGCCGTTTATCATTCTCTCTACACAAAAATGCGAGTTCTGTTAGTTCTTCTTGAAAACTACTAAAAAGTGTTCGCACAAAACCGACGACTGCTTCATTTCTTTTTATAAACGGAATATTGCGATCGAAGTGTATTTCACCAATTTTCTGCAATGTTTTTACCACAAAGCCATCAGAAAGTCTTTTCCACTGAAGGAGTGGATTACGATATGTAACAATAGTCATATGTTCCCCGATCAATATAATGTTGGGATCAACATAGTGAGGGTTATCCCCATACTTCTCCTCGATCATTGTTTTTACATCGCATTTACCCACTAATTCTCCCATAAACCTTTATTATACCATATTATAGGTCATTTTTCATACTTAATAATCCCCTTGTTTTTCTTGTAAAAGTTTTCTATGCTTGAAATAGAAGCTTATGGATATAAAGACGACGCTTATTATTGTTCATATCATAGGCACGGTGTTGGGTGTCGGGGGAGCGACGTTTGCGGAGATATTTTTTTTGAAAGCCATAAAAGATGGCCACATAGAACCTCTTGAAGCAGATTATTTGAAAACCACCTATAAAGTTTTGCGCATCGGTATGATACTTCTAGTGCTTTCTGGTTTTGGGTTTCTACTCTTCTATCGTTTAACTGGGAGAACAGAGCTTTTATACAGCGAAAAATTGTGGGCGAAGCTAACTATTGTTGGTTTGATCCTCATAAACGCTATTTTGTTTGAGCTGCGCAAAATTCCCGCGTGGCTAGGGAGTGCGGTCTCTCTCACCTCATGGTACGCAGCACTTATTCTGGGAATTGTAAGAGGTGGCAGTCTTTCATATGCAAAAATCATGTATACTTATATTATTGCAGTGCTTATCGTGGCAGTGATTTTGGAAGTAGTTAAAAAAAGCATGCACGTTAAACTATGAATGAAATCGTGCGAAATGCACTTATCATCCATGTGTTTGCAGGGGTTTTTGGGATGATTTCTTACTATACTGTCTGCATGGGCTTCTTAAAAAAAATGCCCCATTTTCGGTTTCTTGCTTGGGAAAGCGCATTCGGACTTGCATCATTTATTATTTCGTGGATTTTTGGTGGTTATTATTACATATTTTATTATGGCGGGATCGTGAAGCCGTTCATTCTTGCAGATGAACGGTCTTTCGCGCATACGATTTTCATGGAGGCAAAAGAACATATTTTTCTTTTTATTCCCATTTTAAGCGCGGTGGTTTTGCTGATGATCTTACTTGGAAAAGAAGAAATAGCAAAAAATAAAGATATGCGGTATGGGGTGGCAAGTATTGCGGGTTTAATAGTTTTCTTAAGCGTCGTATTGGCATTATCAGGTATGCTTATCTCTGGTGCAGCGCGATAATTATATGGATGATAAAATAAAAACACTCTATGCTTTTATATGCGGAGCGATTGTTTCGGTGGTGTTTCTTGCCGCTGTCACGGTATGGGCAGAGATATATCCGACTATCAAAGAATGGCTGACTTTGACATTTTTTCATCATTGGGTAGGAAAAAGTGTACTAGGCGGATTTGTTTTTGTGGGGGCTTCGACATTTTTCTCCTTTTTTCCGCTGAAGGAAAAATCGTCGGTAGTAGCTCAAAGCCTTCGCGCTCTTTTTTGGGCTACATTTTTATCAGCGTCTCTTCTTTTGCTCTTTTTCATCTCTGAAGTTGTTTCATAGGTATTGTTTGTTATGCCCCCATTCTGCAATAATACTCCTGGGTAATTATCTTCGATATATGTTCATACACTCGTCGCTTTTTTGTATGAAAACACTTCTACCCAGTGTCCGACATTGATTTTCTCTGTTCCGTATCCGCCGATTTTCTGCTCTCCCACGGTTTCTGCCCGAATAGATGCAATAGCCTTAGCAAGACGGACAAAATCAGTGCGCGCAAGCTGTGATGCATGCGCTTTTATCGCGGCGATTTTTTTCTCGAAAAACGGCGGTGAAATTGGAATGATGCAATTGAAATCACCTTGTGAAAACAATTTCCAAGGCGTTTCATAAAAAAATATTTGTATGTTTTTCATGCTTCTTAAAGCTTTTCCCACAAACAGGGTTAGTTGTTTATGGCGGGGTTGATCGTCATGTATGTCAGGTATAAAGACGATATCTGGTTTTTCTTTTTGTATGAGACGTTTTACTTTTTCTGCGTCCTTCGCAAAGTTTTGTGGACAATCTCGATCGTAGCTTGACAGGCGCAAAAAAACTGGCGGTGTGAACGAGAGAATACGTGCTTCATGAGTAATCTCTTTCTCCCGAAGGAGTATTGCTTCATTTTTTGAAAGTCCGCTGTCTACTCCGCACCAGCCAGTATATCCCAGAACGGGGATGACAGTATTTATCTTCGCAAGTTGTCCAAGAAATCCACCTGCTGCAATACTAATGTCGTCAGCATGAGGAGAAAAAGCCAGTATTTTTTGCCTCTTAAAAAAGGGAAGTAATGTCAGATGGCGAAACTGTGGCATTAGTTTACCATAGAAATATGTCGGCTTAGTCATGAGGTTTATTATACAATAAGGATATGTTTCTTTATAATACGGCACGCCGTGCGGTCGAAAAATTTATGCCGCTCTCCCCTCCTCTTGTGACGCTCTATTCCTGTGGACCGACGGTATATGATCATACGCATATTGGACATTTGCGCACCTATTGTACGGTGGATATTTTGAAGCGTGTTCTTTCGTATTTCAACTACCGAGTAAAACATGTGATGAATATTACTGATGTGGGGCACCTGACAGATGATGCTGATCGCGGCGAGGACAAACTTGAGAAGATGGCCCTGACGGAAAAAAAATCCGTATGGGACGTGGCGCGTTTTTTTACCGATCATTTCTTTGTCTCAACTGATTTACTCGGCATTGTTTGTCCTGATATTGTTTGCCGCGCGACAGATCATATCCCTGAAATGATTGCTTTAATTACCCGACTTTCTCAAAAAGGGTATACCTATGAAACAGAGGAGGCGGTGTATTTTGATACGAAAAAGTTCAAAAACTACGGTCAACTTACCGGTCAAAGTAGTGACGAAAAAAAAGTCGGCGCACGAGATAAGGTAATTATTGACCCTTTCAAAAAAAATCCCACTGATTTTGTATTGTGGTTTAAACGGATGGGTAAGTTTCAAAATCACACCATGCATTGGGATTCTCCATGGGGTGATGGGTTTCCGGGGTGGCATATTGAGTGCTCGGCAATGAGTATGAAATATCTAGGAGCAACAATTGATATTCATGCAGGTGGTATTGATCATATCTCTGTCCATCACACCAATGAAATTGCACAATCCGAAGGAGCTACGGGCAAACAGTTTGTGCGCACGTGGTTTCATGCAGGGTTTCTCATGGTAAATGGTCATAAAATGAGCAAGTCCAAAAACAACTTTTATACAATTGATGACATAAAAAAAGGAGGTTTTGATCCGCGCGCCTTGCGTTATTTATACGTACAAAGCCATTATAGAAGCGCGCTCAATTTCACGTGGGATTCTATGGAAGCTGCAGTAAATGGATATCGTTCGCTGCGTGAGGCAGTACATGCGCTCAAAAAGCAAACAGAACGCGTATCACTCTCGCAGGAGAAATTATCACACCTTGATGATTTAAGAAACAAGTTTGCAAATGCTTTATCAAACGATCTGCAATTACCTGAAGCATGTGCTGTGGTTTGGGAAATAATCAAGTCAAACATCCCTTCTTGTGACAAATATGATTTGATCATTGAATGTGATCGAGTGCTGGGATTGGGACTTGAAGATACGAAAGAAGAAATGATACCAGAGAAAATATATACACTTGCACAAAAGCGCGAGGAGGCAAGAAAAAAAAGAGATTTTGCGGCCTCCGATAAGTTGCGTCGTGAAATAGAAGAACGCGGATATTATATCGAGGATCACGAAGATAAGTTCATCATTAAGAAGAAGTAGTTTGATAGATTTCTTTTTTGCTCATCCAATATGATTCTTGCCGGCATAAGTGTGAAACGTCTTCTTCGTCGCGAAGAAGTGGTTTTATCGCCTCTTCAAGAAAAATGGTGTTTTGTGAACCTTTTACCAAAATGATTGAATTGTGAGGGGTTTTTTCCGCCACCCACTTCCCTGCCTTTTTTGCCGATTCCATCCATACGGATTTTTTCACTATTCCCGCATGTTTCTCGATAAAAGGAATGACATACTTTTTTGTCAAAGGCCCCACACAACAGAGATAGTCAACAATCGTTATAATCTTTTCAGCAACTATCTGATGCTCCTCACGGGCCAATTCTCCCAGTTCCCGCATATCTCCATATATGAGAACTATTTGTTTCCCCGTTTGTTGTTTCAGATTTTCAACAAGTTCAAGCATGGCGAGGGTTGAGGCGCGTGAGGCATTGTATGAGGAATCAATAATACTGGTATTTTTTATTCCCGGCAAAAGAGTAGAGCGTCCGGCAGGTAGAGTAAAATTGTCCTCAAGGTGTGTTTTTATTTTTGAGATATCAATCCCCAACGAAAGACCAACAAGTAAAGTAGCAGCAAAAATTTCCTGATATGCTTTGGGCAAAAGATATTTCTTGAAAAAAAGCTCCACTGTATTGTTTCCCGCAAACGTAAACGAGGTACCATCAAGACGTACGCGGTAATTTTTAAAAAAAAGTGTATTATCGTGAGAAGTGCCAAAAGAAAAAAGATTTTTTGGCTGTTTTTTCATTGTATTCAGTATTTCTCTCATATATGGACTGTCAGTATTGTAAATAGCGGTTTTGCATCCAGATTGCGTGATGATTTTTCCTTTTTCACATGCTAAAGTCGTAAGTATTTTTGACCTTTTTTCCTCATCAGTTTTGTGAATATCGCGTGCGTCCAATATCTTCTCAAATTGCATGGTGTGTACAGGATATACATTAAGCAGTACCGCAATGTCAGGTTTTACAATCGTAAGTAGGTGCTGCATGTTTTTGGGTGGCGTTGGTTCATCCACCCCCATTTCAACGATCAATACATCGGTGTTGCGAAGATTGAAAATCCCACATGGAGCACGCGTCACAACACACAGCCAATCAAGCAGTGAATAATCATGCAGTTCTCGTCCCACAATGCCAAGCGGTATACCTGTTTCAGAATTGCCTTTTTCAATCATTTTTGTGCAAAAGCTGTTCTTGATCGCAGCATAGATTGCATTGCGACAGGAGGATTTTCCGACTGATCCGGTAATGCCGATGATTTTTGGGCGATGAATAGTAAGGGCAACATGCGCCCAAAAACGAAGGTAACACAGTATCAACCACACAAAAAACCTTTTCATGCGATTTATTATAACAGTGAAAGATAGAAGTTGCATTTGTCTAAAAATATGCTATACTATTATTTTGACCATGAAAATTCTGACAATAACCAATTACATATCTTGGTTTCTTTTTTTCATCCTTTTTACTTTTATGCCCCTGAAGGCGGAAGGATGATGTAAAAAAGTAATTATTTTACACATGAACCCCCGCCTAAGCGGGGGTTTTTTCATTATATGGAACAATTAGAGCGGCAAGACTCAAAAGAAGTTGATATTAAGCAAGGAAGCGTCGAATTTAATTTACTGCCTCACATTGTAGTAAATGCTATGGACGTGAGTTTTGGAGCTTGTGTTATTGGTATTAGTAAGGAAGATAAAAATATCTTCTCAATCGGTCACTTTCAACCGGGAGAAATAGTAACAGAACTGAAGGGTCTGTGTTCTCGAAGCGTTGATAAACACGTATGTGTATATCAGTATGGAGTGCAGGGAAAGATTGGGGATCTTCATTCAAATGGGCGCAAACTATCAGCAGAAAAAGTTAAAAAACTGTTTAGGGAGCGTGATCAAAGGTATTGGTAAAAATTAGATTCAACAATAATATGGAAAGTCTGCATGTAACAACTGATATTACACGACAAGAGGAAAGATGGTGGAACTATAGAAGAGCCAATAGTGAAAAAAAACACGTCAGACAGAATGAATTAAATAAATTGCTGCGCGTATTAAACGCCGCCGAGGGAGAAAAAATTTGGGAAGTGGGTACAGGCGGTGGTTATGTTACGTTTCCTTTGGCAAAAAAGAGTTAATTTTCAAGGCGAGGTGATTACCACAGACATGAGTTCGGGAAATATCGCTGCAGTTGCCGAAAGAAATATAAAAGAAAATTTGAATATCAAAACTTTTCTTTTACCTTCAGATAACCCGTTATTAGGAGAAAAACATAACAGTTACTTCGATGCTATCGTAACCATGGCTACTCTCCATCATTTTGATAACAGAAAAAAAGCAACAGGAGAGAGGGGTCGTATTCAAGCTCTTCATTCTTTTTTTCAAAATTTAAAAAAAGGTGGAAGATTGGTTATCGCCGATCCTTTACACAATACCATCACACAAGAATATTTTGACGCTATTGATAATCCAACACATTGTCATCCAGATGGACATCCGCACGATTTCTTTTCTGAAAATAGATTATTACAAATCGTCAATAAAATAGGTTTTAGAGATGTATCCCTAGAGATATCGTATGTGCCATGGCATTTTATGGATGTAGATGAAGCAAAACATTTTATGCATACCATGCATAATGCTCAATGCAGTCAGGAAGAATCTTTTGAAATAGCGAGAAATATTCTTGATTTTAAAAAAATAAATGGTCATTACGAATTGGGTTGGGAATTATTTTTTTTAGTTGCACGGAAATAACTTCAGTATTTTTTCATTTACTCCTTGACAAATCGTTTGTACTTCTTTATAACAAAAATATCATGTCGTTTTATACTATTACAGAAACTTCGTTCAAAAAAAATCAAAACAAAAAATCTGTTCCTCTTCCCTATCTCCTTCCACAAACCGCGGAAAACAAAATTTTTTACGAAAATGGATTATCACATTTGATTCCACGGCTCACGGTCAAAGTGCATTCATCCGTTGAAGAATGCAACTTATTGTGGAAGAAGTTTTCGAAAAAACAAACGCTTTTTGATGAATGGGATTTTCGCTATGCTTGGTATGAAGGATATCAATGCCCGCTGTATTTCTATACCGTGTATGAGGGGAAAAAACCGCTGGCTGTTTTACCTCTGTGGTATGATGACGAGAAAAAACAATACCTGTGGTTTGGCAGTGATTGGATGGAAAATAATTATTTTTTTGTTGAGGACCCGAAATTTATCAATCTTCTTTTGAGAATTATTCCCCGCCCTTTTTTTCTCAATGGACTGAAAGAAAAATCATACGACATAGAACTGGATGAGGTAAAAGTAATTCCCGATGATCATAAATTCTTTAAAAATATAAGACAGTTTTCTCATATTGATGCGTATCTTGCGACTCTGGGAAAAAAACACCGGTATAATCTCAAGCGCGATTATCAGTGCATCATGGATCTTTCTCCGCGTATTGAAATAAGTAACTCGTCAGATTTTAATGAATTTAAACATGTTATTGAACTTTCAAAACATCGTTTTGCTCCGGAGGATGAAAATGATCTTGAAGAAGATGCGCGTGTTGAAACATACCGGGCGATTTTGAAAAATAGCGGTACGTACAAAACGAAGTTTATCAAAGTGTATATTCAAAACTATCTCGCAGCAGTTGATTTCAACATCCTTTATAAAAACATCTATTACACACCGCGGGGTGCAAATGATATTCACCGTTTTCCGGGGATTGGCAATTTCATGACCTATCTTGAATTTGAAGATGCCATCAAAGATGGATTTGGGATTTTGGACTGTTTACAGATTGATTATAGTTGGAAACATAAATATTTTGATGCTGAAAAAATGGTGAGTTTTGAAAAGAAAATGTAATTTTTATAGGTATTATTTACAAGTTACTATTTGTTTAGTAGGCTATCTAAAGCTTTAATATCCTCTGTTTTTGTCTCCTCAACATGTTCAAAATTTTTAGCATACCCAATGGGTCGTATGACTTGAAAGTCTTTGCCGTTATCGGAAATGATAATTGTCCATTCAGTGAGACGACCATGTGTAAACCCTGCTTCGTGGAGCTTGCTTACAGTCTGACGAATCTCTTTATTTAGCTCATCATTTATTGTACCTCCTTGTTTTTTATATCTATCAAGAGAAATATAATGATTATTTAATTTCGGATAATAATCAACAACAATATTATTTTCATTAATCGCGAACTGATCAACTGCAGGAACATGGTCTGGAATAATTTGATGCATTTGAGATAAAATCATTGCTTCATCATGTATAGTATAAGCTCGGTCAAATTTATAAGGCTGTGTATCGTATTCTGGATCGTCAAAATACCTTGCTGGAATAGGATCAGAATTCCTATGAGGATCATCTATTTTAAGAGTGCCATCATCATAATATCGAGTTTTTTTATCGTATCCGAAATAGCTCAATTTGCGCGCAGGACCAAAATTATTTTGAGTGACATCTAGAACTATTTCTTCTCCGTTATTCATTCTATATTGTGCCCATGCATGTCCATCTCTGGCGCGATAGGTAGCTGGACGAGGCAGTAATCCTTCCATATATGCTCTGCCGATCAAGGCAGCAACAAGCGGTCCATGATGTCGGCAGACTCCGCCTTTGTAAAGACATGTTTCTCCAATGTCAACATATCTATTAATGCTTTGAGCGTGTATGGTATCAGATATTATGAAGTCGACGGGGGTTGTTTTTTTTATAAAGTCATATATGTATTGCAAAATATCTATTTCATTAAGTTGTGTTCCGTGAAACTGTGTTGATTTTATTAGAGTGCTTTTGAAATCGTTATATGCAGTATCTAATTTAGATCCTGTTGTCATATTAATTACCTCATAATGAGTATTATCACCAACAGTGTATTTAAATATAATTGGAGTGTTGCCTGGCACAATAGGCATTGTTTGTTGATAAGGATCAAGTGGTAACGGTTTCTTTCTTTTTAATAGGCGGTCGAAAAACGTTTTTTCGGCGAAAGGATATTCAACGATTGTCGGAGATTGTTCTTGAAGTAATTCAACTGCTTTTTCTCTTATACCACCTTCTAAGGGTAGTAGTTCTTGCGCTGATTTGTTTCCCAATGCGACAGTTTCTGTTTGTTGTATAAGATCCAATGGATTATAGAGTTGATTGGTTTCAAGAGAAATGACCTGATTATTTTGAATATACGCGTTTAAATCTGACCAATTTCGGACGCTGGAAATGTTACTTATATCGGAAGAGAAAATAGGATATATTTCTTTCGATAAGAAAGAATACCAATCGAGCGATTTCACTTCGGTTGTTAAAGCAGTAAGATCGACGACGTTATTTGCGGGAGTTGCGGTATTGGAATCAAGAACCGCAAACGAATGATTTTCACTATCACGTATTGTAAATCCTCCATTGAACTCCTCTATGGTAATTTTAGTATTGGGTAGTGTTGAGAGATGCTGTCTTAAAGAAGAATAATTTACATCATCAGGTAACCTAAGAATAGGAGAAACGACATGATTATTTAAATAAACATTCTCTGTAAGAGAAATAGTATTAGCGTAATCTCCCGTCATGTTTTTCCAATAATAGTTAGAACGAGGATTTCCGTTTAACATCATTGAAAGAACTTCAAGAGAAGGATGGATTCTTCCTGCTGCATATTCAAAAGCCTCTTCTCCAACTTCTTCAATGATTCTTGAAATTACACTGCCATTGCCTTCACCTATGAATCTTTCCAACGGGGCGCCTATAAGCGTAGATTTACCTATTTGTACAAGTCTCAATAATTTGTCACCAGTTCGAGTCATGGCAATGACTGATCCGCCAGTTTGTGCGACTTTTCCATAGAACAAGAAAGCTGCGGGATTTGCTTGAGAAACTAGAATGTCTGCTATTCCAAAACTCAAGAATTCATCCGACATATTAAACCATCCTTCTCCTTCAATATCGCTTAGTAAATTAGAAGCTTCTTTAGCTATTTCAGGTGAATCCGACATAGTGAGCTCTTGTAGAATTGTTGCTGCAGCTAAGAAATTGTCTTGATTTTGATATTCTTTTGCTGTATGTAATAAATTGGCTTGACGATTAATGTCAAAAAATAGATAAGGGTTTTCCAACAAGCCTTTTTGAGTTTCTGAAGCAAGTGAAATCATAGGGTCTTTTGTCAGGATTTCAAAAATTGCGGTGGTATAATAAATCTGTTTATTTGATTTTGGATCACTCCATGATTGTTTATTTGCTTCTTTTATCCCCAACTCGCCAAACACATCGCGTATCTTTCCTTCTCTATCAATAATAGTGCCGTTTTGATTTATGATTTGTAATGCGGTGGTGATATCAAAGGCATATCCTTTTTCAATTAAAAGACTTATGAGGTTTAGTCCTTGTGTTTTTATGCTTTTTTCATACGCAGCTATTTCTATAGGATTTTGAATGTTTCCTGCTTTTTCGCTCATGTATCTTATGAAATAAGCAGGATTGAGAGTATCAAGCGTTTCAGTAACTGCATTTATTGGTTGATTTTTAATTTTATTAAATGCTTCTTCGCCTGCATAAAAACCTCGATATCGGAGGCGGTTTTTCCACTGTTCAAAGTCTAGATGATTAAATCGCACTGCACTTTCTATGAATACAAAAGAATCAACCTTGAGCAATAAATATTTTGCAAGTTCTGCTTCATAACCCTGAGAAGAAGTACCTTTGAGCAACTGAAAAAGTCGTGAACGTGCTGTTACATAATCTTTGTTAAATACATCTGTCAAAGCTAGATAAAGAAGAATTTGGTTGGTAGTTTTACTACCTTGATTTTTTGCAAAAATCTTCTCTAATTCTTCTATTCCTTTAGTAAGATCTCCAACAAATATTTTTGCTAGAGCTTCATTGACTTCATTATTTGAAGGTTTAAAAAGAGAATAATAAGGAATTGCTGATTTTGCTCGTTCTTGTGATTTCTTAATTTCTTCTATAATTTTTTCTACTTCTTCTTCAAATGATGCGGTTATCTCTTCTTCATTTGCTTTTCGTAGTTGAGAAGGAGAAAGAGGTGAAGGTTCCTCGAGTATCAATTCACTATTTTGATGAAGAGTTTCCAATATGTCCGACAATGGCCACTCTTCTGGGATTTCATAAAAGCTTTCTTCCTCTTGAATTCCTGGTTTTGGATCGTAATACTCTAAAATATAACCTCTCTCTTTTCCTTCCCATGTGAGTCTTAGTATTTCGTCGCGATGGGTCTGTCCACGTTCATCTGTAAATGTAATGGGTGTAAAAGTTTGACTATTGCCTATATACTTATTCTTTGCAATTAGTTCAAGTTCTTTCGTGTTACTATTGAGCGTGATGGTTTCTTCATTGGGTTCTTTTTGTTCAGATTGAGTATTATTTTGTTCCGAAATTGCATTATCATATGGTATATCGCGCGGTTTAATACCAGTGAGCTTAAACCATTGTTTTTTGCCGTCTTTATCGGTATAAAAATAACCCCATTCATGTTTGTTTTCGGTAGGATTTTTCTTTCGTTCCACTTGTACTCGTAAAGGTTTCCCTTGTGGGTCCTTTATCGTAAACCACATATTTCCAGTATTCTTTTTTTGTTTTTTTTCGCCTAAAGGATCAATACCATTGGTTTGTGTAAGCAATCCATTTACAGTAAAAATCCAGTCAGCATTATCTCTTACTATCATAATTTCTTCATCAGTCTCGTTGAGTCTATTTATCGGTCCGCTTACAGGAAGTGTTGTTATACCACGTTTATTGTTATAATCATGAAGAAAATTGGTGAAATCAATAATGGCAGGCCCCTTCGCATCTGTCACGGTCCACATGATTTTTCCACTCTCTGAAGCAGATGAATCGTCTATGTTAAATTGATGTTTGAATTCAATCTCATCATAAAGTGCATCCTGATTATTTATGATTACAACAAGAGCTTCATCTACGGATCTTTCCAGCAGATTTTCTATATGATCTTTCCTTCGACGTGTTTCTGAAAGACTAACGAGATTTTGACTCCCATCTGGTTTGTCTTTATACTTCTTGTTGTATTGATAAACGAATGCATAAACTTCTCTAGGACTATAGTCGGGTAACCCCAAACTACTACCTCTCATTTCTGGAGGTACGTCGACTTCTTTATGGACGAAATCAATGCGATATTGTACTTCGCTCTTTTCGTTATAATATTTTGCTGAAAATATTTTTTCTTTATAGCTGCCGACACTGCTTGTTCGTTTTCCTTCTGGTACATAATAACCAGTAATTTTTTCTGGCAATTTATCAAAAATCTCCTTTAACAATTGTTTTTTATTTACATCTATGATTTCTGCCTCTGTTTCAAATTCCCACTCATTTGATGGCGCGGTTAAAAGAGAACGCCAATAATGGCCGTAGCACTGGAAAGGAGCTTCATCAATAAAGAGAATTGTTCCGTCGTTAGTTTGATTGCAAGAATGCCACACACCATCGTTTCCACATATCAGTTCATCTGATGGTCTAAAAACTGTAGGAGATTCGGACAGGGCACATTTATTTTCTTCTTTACACTGATTTATCACATTATCTTTCCATGTGGTTTTGAGGATGTTACAGGTTTGTTCCTCTTCTTCTCCATTAATAGCTACACAGTCACCGAGAGTATTATATAGCGATTCATTTTGTGTTTTTCTTATCAATCTGCCCGATTTGACAGAATAATTGTTTTTTTATCTGGTCCGAGATTTTCTTCAGTTACTGTTATGCCGCAAGCACTTTGACTTTCCAGGGAACTATCATTATTACTTAAATAGAACTCGTATAGCTCATTTCTATCCAAATTCATTTTTATATTTATAGTTCTATAGAAGTTAACTGATTCTCGTGGAAATTGAGTTGGCGCAAGACATTCTGATAATTCGTTGACTTTTTGTTCGATCTTTTGAGAAACGAGAGAGACATCTTTTGTGTTTATAATACTGTCGTTGTTGATATCGAATATAAAATAAGGGGAAGAATTATCAACTATTTTTCCGAGAAGATTTTCTGTAGTGAACAAGTCTACGTCAGTTTTGTCGACAATTCCGTCTTTGTTAAAATCTGGGCATTTAAAGGTAAATTCTTGTGCTTTTGAACGATAAGTTTTCTTTTGAGTGTTTGAGTAGGCAATAATACCTGTAAGAAAAATGATCGCAAAAAAACTCAGGGAGAGAATAATTTTTTTTATAGACATATACTTACTTTTTTATAGTCTTTTCTCTCGAATAAATCAATGTTTTTTTTGGAAAGTCGTATAAACCTTCTTATTTCTCCTACTAAATACAAAGAGCCGGTGACGCAGATGATATCTGTTCTATGAGTTTTATTCATAATATATGCAAGCGCTTCCTGTGGTGATATATAGGTGGAAACTGGCGTTGAAGGAGTTATTTTTTTTACTGCATGTTCAATAATAGAAACAGGGCATGCGAGATTTTTCCCCACGTCAGTCGTCATGGTGAATTGCGTTATCACGAATGCTTGAGTTATGGGCGCAAGAATTTTTACCATGGTCTCAACATCTTTTTTCTGCTTGAATGCAATAAGGCTGACAATCTTTTGGTTATACAGTTCTTTTATCGTGGATACTAATGCGTTCATTTTTGCCGGATTATGCGCGCCATCAAGGATGATCGTGGGATTTTCTTGGATTGCCTCCATTCGCCCGGGAAAAGAAGCAGTTGAAAGAGCATTCTCTATATCCTTTTTATGCACTGTCAGTCCATATCTCCCGCACAACTCAACCGTTGCAATGGCGCAAGCAGCGTTTTCTACTTGATGTTTTCCAATAAGTGAGAGTTGCAGATTGCGGTAGTGATGAAAGGGTGTATACAGATCAAAAAATGTACCTATTTTCGTTGTTTGATGTATTGTGATAAATTTTCTCTCTATATGCATAAAATGAGCATTTTGTCTTTTGCTTACGTCACGGATAATTGAAATCACAGAAGGTTGGTGTGCTGCACTGACCACATCAACCCCTTTTTTGATAATTCCGGATTTATCACGCGCAATTTTTTCTATGCTATCGCCCAAAATTTCTGTATGGTCAAGATCAATGTTCGTGATAACTGCAATAATTGGTTGTATGACATTTGTGGCATCAAGCTTTCCGCCAAGTCCAACTTCAACAACCGCGATGTCTACTTTTTTTCGTCTAAAATACTCAAAACTTGCAGCGACTAAAACCTCAAAATACGATGGTTTTCCAAAAGGATTTTCCTTTTCAACATCTTTGATGAAAGGCATCATCCATTGAATAAGTTCTGCGCATTCATCATCTGAAATGGCTGCATTGTCAATCTGCATTCTCTCCGTGACCGATTCAAGATGAGGAGAAATATGAAGACCAGTTTTGTAGCCAGCTTTTGAAAGGATGTGTGCAATCAGGTAGCTTGTTGACCCCTTGCCCGAGGTGCCACCTACGTGAATGCTTTTGAAGTGATGGTGGGGATTTCCCATGCGTGAGAGAAGATCAGTAATGCGTTCGAGTTTGAGCATTTTCTCTGCTCGTTCACTTCCTCTTATCAAAGAGTCAAGATAAGATAGGGTTTCATCAAAATGCATAGTGTTCACAGAAAATTATGGCGTTATCAGCTCTTTGTCAGTTCCATAAACGTATAGGAATATTTTGCATCCCTTTCCTTTTTTTGAGATAGTACGTTATTAAAAGCAGAATAATCCGGGAAAAATACATCAGCGTCTTTGCATGTTTCATGAATGATTGTCAGATGCAATTTATCTGCATACGGCAAAGCAGCTTGATAAATTTGCGCTCCTCCGATCACAAAAATCTCGTTCTTTTCATGTCGTCTAGCAACATGCAGTGCTTCTTCAAATGAACAGACACAAACAGCATCGGGTAATACTCGCTTCTCATGACTAATAACGATGTTAATTCGCCTAGGAAGTGCTTTGCCTATTGATTCGTATGTTTTTCTTCCCATAATGATTGGATGATGAAGGGTCAATTTTCTAAAACGCGCAAGATCAGCAGGCAAACGCCAGAGCAGTTTATTATTTTTCCCCAACTCACGATTTTCACCAATTGCAGCAATAAGACTGATAGTCGGTTTTTCGATCATGTTTTTATGTATATCCTTTCCTATCTTTTTCATCAAATCCGCCAGCAACCGTAAGATTTCCTTTGATTGGTGGATGTGGACGATAGTCATGAAGGGAGACATGATGGGGTTTGAGAGAATCAATGTCTTTGACTGATGGATCGATGGTGATTTTTGGGAAAAGACGAGGTTTCCTTTTAATTTGTTCTTTTACCTGCGCAAAATGATTCGCATAGATATGAAGATCTCCAAACGTATGGACAAATTCACCCGGTTCATATCCAGTAAGATGCGCCAGTAAAATGGTCAAAAGCGCGTAGCTTGCAATATTGAAAGGAACGCCCAGAAACATATCTGCTGATCGTTGGTAAAGCTGCAGCGACAGTTTATTTCCGGCTATATTGACATGAAATAAAATATGACACAAAGGATAACTCAAGGCTTTTCCTTGATCTGCCATCGCGTAGAGATATTCCGGGTTCCATGCAGTTAACACCATGTGTTTCCGGTAAGGAAAGTTTTTTATCTCATGGAGTATCCATGCGATTTGATCGATAGTTTTTCCATTTTTTTTCGGCCACCTCCTCCACAGTTCCCCATAAATATAGGGAAGATTTCCCCATTTTTTTGCAAATAGCGCATCTTTTTTGATTTTTCCAATAAATTCTTTCTGGTTCATTTCGTGTGTTTTCTGACTTTTGATCTTTCTCTGATAGATTTTGTACGGGTAATCGTCCCAAATATGCACATCTTGATCGACCAGATATTTGATATTTGATTGTCCTGATAAAAACCAAAAAAGCTCATATAATACTCCCTTCCAGTAAACTTTTTTCGTCGTCAGCAGGGGAAACCCGAGTGAGAGATCAAAGCGGATTTGCCTACCAAACACACTTTTTAACACCATACCCGTATTATGGTCTTTTTTTTCCACTCCATTTTTCAAGATGTCTTTCAAGAGATTGAGATATTGATATTCAGGATGATCCATATTTTTTGTCTAAATTTGTTTTTCTCTCCTTTTCGTCGTGACGCGTCCTCCCTGCCATTGTCCCCGATACAAAAATCCTCCTCCCTCAACCATATAAAACTGCGCATGGATGATGCGGCACCCGAGTTCGATCTCAACAGGAAGGGGTCCATGATTGATAATCGCAAAAGTAAGTTTACCGGAGTAGCCGGGTGCGACATTCCCACTTCTGACATGGAGTCCGCTGCGAAAAGTGGTGGTGCGGGGTTTGAAGTTGACGGTAATAGTATCTGGCAGATTTACCTTTTCCATGGTAGAAACAAGGTGATATGCGTGAGGTTGAAAAATAAATGTTGTTTTTTTCGCAGGGAGGTATGCGGCGATCTGTTTGATTTTCGGTGTTTCGCGCTCTTCAACACCCAAAAATGCCTTGCCACCGACAATGGTATAAATCTCACCCGCACGCAGGTCAAAACCCGCTCCTTCGGGATTAGTCAGTTCACGTTCTGCGAGATCCTCTACGAGATTGATTGTTTTAACAAGTTGTAATAGTTTTTTTGGGCCGATGATCATAGATTATATTAGTCACTGTGAATTTTACTCGCTAATGGACCTTTTTGGTTGATATATTTTGCGTTTTTTTTCTTATGATACGGAATTTCAACAGGAGTGGTGATACGTTCAAACGTCAATGCGCAAATACGCATTTTTGGATAAAGTGCTACCGGAATCCTTCCTATATTACTTAGTTCAAGGACGATATTTCCCCTCCATCCCGGAGGAATAAGAGAAGCAGTTGCATGTATCGTTATACCCAAACGGCCAATAGAGGATCTTCCTTCAAGACGTGCTGCAATAGCGTTGGTTGCAATCTCTATCCATTCATATGTGGAAGCTAGCACAAACTCGCCGGGCTGCACGATAAAATGTTGGCTATCCTTATGTAAAGTAATAGTACGAGTAAATTCTTTGGGTAATTCTTTTTTAACATCAATGAAAGGAACCATGCCGTGCTGGAAAACGGTAAATTGATTACTCAATCGCAGATCAAGCGAACAGGATGAAAGTTGAACGCTCAAATCAGGAGGAGGCGTGATGATAATCACGCCTTTTTTAAGCTCTTTTTTTATGTCTTTATCTGATAATATCACGCTGGTGGTATGTGAAATTTACCTCAAAATATCTCTTTTTCGCTATTGTACCATAGATTGAAAACTTGAAGAGAGTAGACTATAATTACTATTTATACGTCTCTTCTTTAGGGTGAGTAGTTCAGTGGTAGAACGCTGTCCTGATAAGACAGAGGTCGGAAGTTCGATCCTTCCCTCACCCACAAGAGATACCTATAAAGTCTTGACCGGGCAAGCCCTATGATCTATTTTTCTGAAATAAAAAATAAACGGGTATATACAGAGGATGGGCTCCTTATCGGGACGCTTGATGATGCAGTATTTACCCTCACTGAAACTCCACAGATTGTAAAGATTGTCGTCAAACCGCTCAAACAAATATCACAGGAGGCGCTTTATATTCCCCATCAATACCTATTGCGCATGAGTCCAACGGTCGCTGTTTCGAAAAACTACGAGACCACTATTTTGGCAGAAAATGAACTGTTTGTTTTCAAAAACCTTGTTGACAAACAGATCATTGATATGAGCGGACAGAAAGTAGTACGCGTCAATGACGTTGTTATTCAGCAGAAAAATGGAAACTTCTTCTTTATTGGTGGTGTTGATATCGGGCTTGTGGGAATTTTGCGTAGGTTTGGAGCTGATAAAATTATTGAAAAAGTGTCTGCCTTTTTTGGCAAAGGTCTGACCTCGACCATTATCCCATGGTCAAACATCCAACCTCTTGAGCTGACCCGCGGAAAAGTGGTACTCAATATCAAGCAAGAAAAGCTGCAAAAGCTTCATCCGGCAGATCTTGCAGATTATCTTGAAGCGACAAACGTAAGGAATATTGTCAAGATTATAGATCTTTTGGACAAAGAATTTGCCGCAAAAGTCATCGCAGAACTCAACCTCAACTATCAAATCTCACTGCTCAAAAAACTCGCATTTGAAAAAACAGTTAAAATACTCTCACTCATTGATCCTGACGAGGCAGTTGATATCCTGACCCAGTTTTCATCAAAAAGAAGAGAAGGAGTGTTGAAGAGTTTGCCCCGGGACAGGCGGTCAGAAATAGAACATTTGTTGAAGCTTGAAGATACAGTGGTTGGGCAATATCTGACTACGGAAGTTCTGACAGTCAAAAGCTCTGACACGGCGGCAAAAGTGATAGAGGTGATACGAAAGGAGACGAGAGATATGTCATTTCTCCCCTACGTATATGTGGTCAACGGTCAAAACCAACTTCACGGCGTTCTTTCCCTTCACGATCTACTACTTCAGACCGTTGAAACACCCATATATAAATTTATGATCCAAAATGTCATCGTTATACATTTACATACATCGTTATATTCTGTATTTAGAAAATTGATCAAATATAAACTTGCTGCATTGCCTGTCGTTGATGTGAATAAAAAGATCATTGGTATGATTACGATGGATGATATTGGCGAAAATTTTTTGAGTAAAATATGAAAATATGCAAGCATTCGCCGCAAAATACAAACGAAGGCTATTGATTTTCCTCATGGTTTTTGGTCCGGGAGTCATCGCTGCAGTTGCCGATAACGACGCGGCAGGAGTGGCAACATATTCGCTCATCGCGTCCAAATTTGGCTACGCGATGCTTTTTATCCTTCTTATTGTGACAGTCCTTCTTGCGGTGACTCAAGAGATGGGTGCTCGTCTTGCGGTGGTGACTGGCAAAGGGTTAGCCGACCTGATACGCGAACATTATGGGGTAAAAATTTCTGCGATGATTTTTTTGATGCTTTTTATTGCAAATATGGGGTCAATCATCGCCAATTTTGCAGGGTTAACCGCAGCAATTTCTCTTTTTGGTCTTCCAAAGGCTCCTTTTTTACTTCTTGCCGTATTATTTATGACGATTTTCGTCTACAAAGGAAGCTATCGAACCAATCAAAATATTTTTTTGGGTTCTGCTTTTTTTTATATTGCCTATATTGCTGCGGCGTTTCTCGCCAAACCTCAATGGGAGACGGCCGTGTACAATCTTGTCCTTCCGGTGGGCATAACCTTTTCACGCGAATTTATTTTTTCTGCAATAGCCCTTCTAGGTACGACAATCACCCCATGGGGTCAATTTTTCATCCAAAGCTTTATTGTCGACAAAAAGCTTACGACCGACAAGCTCAAATACGAACAAGCAGAGGTGTACTTTGGAGCTTTTCTCACAGATTTGCTTTCATTTTTCATGATTGTCGCAATTGCAGGCACGCTTTTTATCCATAGTATCCCTATAAATGGAGCGGCAGAGGCTGCTTTGGCTATCACGCCGTTTGCAGGCCAATTTGCCTCACTTCTTTTCAGTTTTGGACTTATCAATGCCGGTTTTATGGGGGCAGTAGTCATTTCACTGACCACCGCATATGCGTTTTCAGAATTTTTTGGACATCAAGGGAGTCTTGATTCACCCATATCCAAAAGCAGGTCGTTTTATCTTCTTTTTCTCATCCAGATTATTATTGCTTGTTTGGTTGTTTTGAGTCCCCATATTTCATTGTTTCGTATAGTCCTTTATACACAGGGTTTAAACGGCGTGCTTCTTCCCGTTATTATTTTTTTTCTCCTTCGGTTTGCAAACAGCAAAAATCTCATGGGGAGCTATACGAATAATCGTTTCTATAATTACTTTGCCACTATTTCATGTGTTGTCATCACGCTCGCCTCAATTTTTGTAATAATGGGAGGGATTTTGGGAAAAATATGAAAAAACTTATTATTATTTCTGATTGGGCTTCTGATACGCTTACTTGTCAGGAGATACAATCAGTAGTTGAGGGTTTTGTAAAGGGCGAAAACACTCCTCATATTACGTTTGTTTCCTCACTCCCCTCGACGTTTCATACCGGTTTTTTGCTCTCGCAAGTGGTCGAGACGGAAGAACGATATGGAAGGCCTGCAAACACTATTATTTTCCAAAACACTGATCTTCGCACTCATACAGAAGATAAACTTGAGGCGGCAGAGGGGGCAGAATTTGTCGTGATCAAGTTGGTTTCAGGTATATATCTGTGCGGCCCAAACGCAGGGTACGATTTTTCTTTTATCAAAAGAAAGATTGACGAAATGTATCTATACAAAGGGTTTGCTGTGGGCGGGCAATTTCGCTCACGTGATCTCTATGCGCGAGTATGTGCACACCTTATAGAGGGAATGGAGCAAGAGTTTGATCTTGAAGGAGTGCATGTCAATAGTATTCCTGAAGTACGGGGTTTTCATGTGGCGCATATTGATAATTATGGAAACATCAAAACAACTATAACCATGGAGGATTTTAAAGGAAACTATGAATACGGCGGTTATGTGCCAGTATCGATTAATGGTTTTGTGCACAAAGCACGATATGTGAAAACTATATTTAGCGAAGTTGCAGGAACCTTAGTGGTTGCAAAAGGATCATCAGGCCACAAAGACAATCCGTATTTGGAACTTTCTGTACGGATGAAGGAAAATGGCCATCAGAAATCCGCTGCCTCACTTTTCCACCATCCTTTTCCGGGTGATTTAATTGAAATAAAAATTTAAAATCTTAATCAAGAGTTTTTTTGCCAAAAAGTGGAAGAAATAGAATGCATAACCCTCTCATGAAAATTGTGATGAGCTAAGGGTAACGACAACAGAAGAATTTTCCGTATTTCCTGTTGCCTGTATATTTTGATAATGTTCAAGAGACCTATCTTCTTGTATTTCAGGGTGAAAAGAGTCTTGTATTACTTCAAGGGGAAGAATAAAGTGAGTAGCCTTTCGTGGTTCCCAAAAATTCACGGTAACCATAGATATGCAATTTGCGAGGAAGCATTCTCCTTTAAAAGACGTCCCTGTAAGTTGAGCTCTATCCAAAGAGATATAGTGTGTATAGGGATTGTCTCTTGATTCAACGTATGTTATATCAAGACAGTGTAACGAGGGTATTCTTCCTTTTAAGTCAGTATATTCATGATCTGCTAAAAATATCATAGAGGGGAGTTGTATCATATTCAATATGGTGGACCAGAGGGGAATTGAACCCCTGACCCCTGCAATGCGAATGCAGTGCTCTACCGCTGAGCTACTGGCCCACAAGTTCAGACATTGACGGACAGGTGTGAATGCGGCGTATTTCCACTGTACTACAGGTCCATTGGTTTATGTGAGGAGTCAGTGTAATTATAGATTATATCAAAGTTTCATTCAGGCGTTTTTTTACTTTTTGAGTAGGCTCTAGACTAGGAAATTCTAACAAAACGATACTTTTTCAGTAAAACTATAAGCTCTTTGCACAACTGTTCTTTCTTCTTTCCGTATCTCCATTCGCATTCC
>Ga0209542_10005981_pt1 | contig 23966 bp, 25 predicted proteins | sample RifCSPhighO2_01_FD_184028 | JGI IMG/M metagenome (GOLD analysis project Ga0209542, IMG submission 184028) | Soil microbial communities from Rifle, Colorado - Rifle CSP2_plank highO2_0.1 (SPAdes) (version 2) | ecosystem: Environmental > Terrestrial > Deep subsurface > Rock core/Sediment ...
ATGACTTTAAAAGTAAACGGAGATGCAAAATGACGACGATTATCAATGTGAAAATCGGTGTTTCCCGAAAGGTGGCCAGAATTTGGCTTGAGGGCCGAAAGCTGTCCCACGCCGGCGTAGAGATCGTAACCGCGCCATGAACCCCACCTTCAAACCCGCGGCCTGAGGCCGGATGCTGAGCTCCCGATTCCCTCTGGAGCTTACCCGGCATGATGCGTCCCGATGCCAAGGTCGAAAAAGTCTACCTCTACCCCCAACCCGTGGACTTTCGAAAATCCATCGACGGTCTGGCCGCTCTGGTCGAACTGGATATCAAGGTCGCGGTGTTTGACCCCGTGCTCTTTGTTTTTCTGAATCGCCACCGTAACCGGGTCAAAGTGCTGTACTGGGAGCGCAACGGCTTCTGCCTTTGGCTCAAGCGCCTGGAGTCCGAGCGTTTCAAAACTTCACCCGATGAGGTGGACGAGGCTATCGTGCTGACCGTCCAGGAACTGAACTGGCTATTGGATGGCTTTGATCTCTGGCGCAATCGTCCTCACAAGGTTTTAACTCCAAGATTTGTCGTCTGACCGGTATAATCCTGGCATGAGTTTGATGCCCGAAGACCTCCCTGATGACCCTATTCTGCTCAAGCAAATGTTGCTTGAGGCACTCAGTCGTCAGCAGGTAACGGCTGAGGCATACCAGACTCATATCGTCGATCTGAAAGAACAGATCAAGCTGCTGCGTGACCGTTTGTTCGGTCGAAAATCCGAGCAGACCGTTGAACCCAATACTCCTCAACTAGCGTTGTTCAACGAGCCCGAAAGCGAGCCGATGTCTTTAATCGGCGACGCTGACGAAGAAGTTGTTGCTCCGACTTCACGTCGTGGCAAGCGCAAGCCTCTGTCTGCTGATCTGCCGCGCATCGAAGTCATCCACGAACTTCCTGAGCACGAACTGACGTGTGCCTGCGGTTGCCGGAAGCATGTCGTCAGCGAAGAAACCAGCGAACAGCTGGACATCGTTCCGATGCAAATCCGCGTGATCAAACACATCCGCAGAGTCTACGGATGCCGGGGTTGTGAAATGGCGCCGGTCACCGCTGACAAACCTGCTCAGTTAATCGAAAAGAGCATGGCCAGCCCGAGCGTGCTGGCCATGCTGCTGACCACCAAGTATGTCGACGGCTTGCCGCTGCATCGATTTGAAACCGTACTTGCCCGCCACGGCATAGAAATCCCTCGCCAAACCTTGGCGCGGTGGGTCATCCAGTGCGGCGAGCACTTGCAACCGTTATTGAATCTGATGCGAGATCGGCTGCTGGAAAGTTCGGTCATTCACTGTGATGAAACCCGCGTCCAGGTACTTAAAGAGCCGGATCGAGACCCGACCAGCCAATCCTGGATGTGGGTGCAAGCCAGCGGGCCGCCTGATCGAAAAGTCGTGCTGTTTGACTACACCTCCAGCCGTGCGCAGGAAGTGCCGTTGCGCCTGCTGGAAAGTTATCGTGGCTACGTCATGACCGATGATTACGCGGGTTACAACGCCTTGGCATTCCAGCCCGGAGTGGAACGTCTGGCGTGCATGGCCCATGTGCGGCGCAAGTTTGTCGATGCTCAAAAGGTACAGCCCAAGGGCAAGGCGGGACGTGCCGATATCGCCCTGACGATGATCAACAAACTGTACGGCATCGAGCGTGAACTGAAGGAGGTCAGTGACGAGCAACGATTTATCGGCAGACAGGAAAAGAGCCTGCCGATCCTGGCCCAGTTGAAAAGCTGGCTGGATAAAACGCAGTCCCAAGTGACGCCGCAAAGTGTGCTGGGCAAGGCGGTTAACTATCTTGCCAGCAACTGGGGCCGGCTGGAGCGTTACGTGGAGGCCGGTTTTTTACCGATCGACAACAACGCGGCGGAGCGCGCGATAAAGCCGTTTGTGATCGGACGTAAGGCATGGCTGTTCAGCGATACACCCAAAGGCGCTACTGCCAGTGCCCAGATCTACAGCTTGGTCGAGACCGCCAAGGTCAACGGCCGAGAGCCTTATACGTGGCTACGCCATGTACTGGAGCATGTGCCACTTGCGAAGTCGGTGGCGGACTATGAAGCACTGTTGCCGTGGAACTGCTCGCCAGAGATATCACGTTAGACCTGAACCCTAACATGGGGTGAGTGGATCGAATCGTACGCTAGGGAAGCCTCGACATCCTTTGGTGTACCGCCAAATCCACCAACACGTAATAGACTGCGGACATTTTTAGAGCTTCCAAACCACGGTAAAACTGAGCGTCCTACCCCCGGTACAAGAAACGTCCTACCGCTGGTACAGAACTGAAGTGGCTCCCATAGGCAGAGATAGGGCGCAATTCTGCATTTATGTGAAATAGAAATGGGCCGATTTTCTATTTTTGTGCCACTGAAATGGCCGGGCTTGGCATTCTTGTGTCACTGAAATAGCCGGGCTTGGGATTCTTGTGCCACTGAAATAGCTGGGCTTGGCATTCTTGTGCCCCCGCCTGGCAGTCCACTGGCTACTAGCTAAGTCATGAGTAGCAAATCTCGGTACGGTGGATGGCTCGGCTGATGGTGCTGAAACACAGTTCTCGCTCCAGCCTCAGCTGTCGGCGTTGGATGTGGGGTTAATGGAGCGGTTACGATCAACGGACTCAACGCGGGAAAATACGACGCGATTATCTCAGGTATGTACATCACAGCTGAGCGTCAGGCTCAGGCGCTGGCCATTCCCTACGCCAAAACAGGATCAGCCATTTTAGTGGCACGGGACAGCGCATTTCAGCCTCAATCTCCGGAAGATCTATGTGGCAAAAAGATTGGATTGGAGCAAGGGAACTCGTGGCTTCCGAAGCTGCAAAAATTGTCTGAGACATACTGCATACCTAATAACAAAGCCGCAGTGATGGTGAGCGAGTATCCATCTGCGCCAGAGGCGACCCAAGCGTTGCTTTCCGGCAACGTGCAGGCTCAAGTAGAGATCGCAGGTGCGGCTCACATCATTTCCGAGCGCACCAAAGGTCGAGTAGTCATCAGCTCTAAAGAACTCATTTACCCTGAAACACTGGGGATTTTCGTCAAGAAAGGCAACAGCGCCACGCACGCAGCTCTGATGAAAGCATTATCGCTAAGCAGAGCAAACGGGGAATACGAGGTCATCCTCAAAAAGTACAGCCTTGAACCCATCTCAGAATAACAACCATAACCCGCCGCTGTTTACAGCGGTGGAGTTATCAAGGGGCAACTATGTCATTTGATTGGAGTTACTTCGTCTCCCTCTTCGCGGTGGATTCGTTCTGGGTAGCCTGTCTTCAGGTCATCAAGCTCAGTACTGCGGCATGGCTGCTGGGCGGTCTTCTGGGGTTTCTTCTGGCATTGGCCAAGATGTCGAGTTCCCCACTACTTCGTGGCTCAGCTTCGGTGTACATATGGTTTTTCCGCAGCGTTCCCCTGTTGGTCTTGATCGTTTTCACCTACAACCTGCCGCAACTGATTCCTTCTTCCGGCGGACTGCTTTCGAATCCGTTTTATTCGGGCCTCATTGCCCTCGTGATCACCGAAGCGGCGTACATGGCTGAGATTCATCGAGGGGGACTGATTTCTGTTGCCAAAGGGCAAAAGGAGGCCGGAAAGGCGCTGGCCATCGGTACGGTCGGCGCGCAATGGCTTATTGTCATCCCTCAGGCCATTCGTATATCGCTGCCGACGATGATCAACGAATACGTCACCATCGTAAAACTGACATCGCTGGCATCCGTCATCTCCCTCACAGAGATTCTCACGGTCGGTCAGCGCTTGTACTCCCAGAATTTTTTGGTGATGGAGACGCTGGCAGCTGTTGCGGTGTATTACGTGTTAATTGTTACAGTGTTCGGATACGTGCTTGAGCGTTTCGAGCGCTCACTGGATCTTAGCCTACGTAAGCCGCATACCCTGGGTAACGACCAGGCCAACGCTTTAAGAAAATCGACGGAGAACTTTAAACAGGAAAGCCAGCGCCGTTCATACGAGGGCGATACAGTGCTGCATCTTCAGGGTTTGCATAAGAGCTATGGGAGTCATGAGGTTCTGAAAGGAATCGACTTGTCGATCAGAAAGGGCGAGGTTCTTTCCATCATTGGTCCATCTGGTTCAGGCAAAACCTCTCTCATCAGAACCATTAACGGGCTGGAAAAAATTGATAAGGGAAGCATCAAGCTCTTTGGCGCCGACTTCATCGAAAAGGACACACTGGATGGCGGTAAACTGCGTGCCTTTCGGCGACGCGTAAAACACATTGGAATGGTTTTCCAAAGCTTCAACTTGTTCCCCCATCGAACGCTGGTCGATAACGTAACGCTCGCACCGTTGCATCACGGCGGTTCGAAGAGTGAATGTCAGCTTAACGCCTATTCCCTCCTTGATCGCATTGGACTGCTTGAGCATGCGCACAAGTACCCGCATCAGCTTTCAGGAGGTCAGCAGCAACGAGTGGCAATTGCACGTGCGCTGGCGATGTCTCCAGACATTATGCTGTTCGATGAGCCCACTTCAGCACTGGATCCAGAGCTGGTTGGAGAAGTGCTGGAGGTTATCAAGGGATTGGCCGATGACGGCATGACATTGCTGATCGTCACCCACGAAATGGAGTTCGCGATGTCAATTTCTCACCGAGTCATTTTCATGGAAAATGGAAAAATCCAGCTTGATGCTTCTCCCCAAGAGATTCGAGAAGCGGACTATGCTGAGAGAGTCAGAAGGTTCATGGGGATACCCGAACCGACCTTCATAACCAAGAATGCAATTGCCTAATCGCTCACAGGCAAGTTCAGCAGGACGGTAACTGCGACAACGCGCTGATTATGGTGTTGCCGCTACCGTCGACCACGCCTACATGTTGCAAGTCGCCATGCCTCGCCAGTAGCTCCAGCGTCGCCTCTTCGGTGATGTCGCTGTTGTCCATTTCGATCACCACTTCCTGCAGCTGCAATCCAGGGGCGCTTTCTGCCAGATAACTGTGTAGCCCCTCGACCCGCGGCTGATGGTCAAGGAAACGGTGGCCGTCGAGTAACACCCCGACGCTGCTTTGCGGGCACCACAGGTGTTAGAAGAGTTCCGTAGTGGGGTAGAGGTTTGCTAATGGCATTTATTTTGCTTTGACAATGATGCCTTGAAGCGTATCAAGCGCGCACGAATGAATCTCCCCAAGCCGTTGCCGACGTCGTGATCCGATTTCGAAATGTTCAGCTGCTCGATCAGACGTTCGCTGAACAATGTAGCCTCCGTTTGATTCATGCACGGAGGGACTGACTGAATGTCGCCCACACGGTTGGTTTATCGCTGCTCTTGGCAGCCGTAATTCCAAGCAGTTTTACTGGAGCATGCCGTGGTCGTAAGTGATATTGATGTTCGCCTGTTAAGAGTGTTTCGTGCTGTCGTAGAGGCTGGTGGGTTCGCGAATTCTCAAGCCATCCTTAACGTCGGAGCGTCCACAATAAGCACTCAGATGTCTCAGCTTGAGACGAGGCTGGGCTATGTGGTTTGCCACCGAGGAAGAAGTGGATTCAAGCTGACGGACAAGGGCGAGATGCTATATCGCCTGGTCGTCGACTTCTTCCATTCAGTCCATAATTTCGAGATGCAGGCTGACGAGTTGCGCGGGGGCATGAACGGCCAGCTGCGAATCGGGTTTATAGACAACATTGTCAACGACCCGACGTCACCGTTTCGGCCTGCTATAGAGAAGTTCCGCCAACAGCCACGAAACAATGCGCGGCTGCTTATGGAGGTCCTGCCTCCGCATGAGCTCGAGCGTGGGCTGCAAGAGCATCGAATCGACGTGGCAGTTGGCATCCTATATAGCCGGGTTCAGGGTCTGAGCTACGAGCCGCTGTACCTGCAGAGGGAAGTGCTGGTGTGCCACCGAGATCATCCGTTGGCTGCTCTGAAGGACGAAGGAGAGTTGGCTGCGGCTCTACCCTCGTCGCCGAAGGTGCTGCGCTCTTTCTTGGGGACCCATGAGTTTCCGTTTGCAAGCTCAGGCAACCAGACCTTGATCGCTAGCGTCAGTCATATCGAAGCCGCCGCACTTCTAATCCTGACAGCAGGTGTTATCGGATTCCTGCCGCTGCACTATGCGCGAACCTGGCTCGACAGCGGTGAGATGGTGACGCTACTACCCGGACAGCTTCACCGGGATACACAGTTCTTCGTCGCCACCAGAGCACAGCAGGATCGCCATCCGCCAGCGCTGCATGCACTCTTAGGGTGCCTGCGAGAGGCTCGAGACCAGAGAGACCGCACCGTGGCAGAGCACTGCGCTGTTTAGTTCAAATCTCACAAGACTTACTTTGATTCGCCACGATTTATTCATCTTTGCCCCCATCGATACACTCACTTCACGACATCTACCGACGCGATTGCGACGGGTCATTTTGTGAAGGAGACATCGAATGCGTCAATTATTCTGGGGAGCGGTCTTTGCGATTACGCTGGCGGCGGGAAGCGTGGCGCAAGCGGCTGACAAGCCGCTCATCAAAGTTAAGGCGGGACACTTGGTCGCCGTTGATATGGCCCCCCTGTTTGTCGCCAAGGAAAGCGGCTGCTTCACTCAGCAGGGTCTGGACGTAGAGACGGTGTTTTTCGCAAATCCGGGCGACAACAATGCAGCACTCGCGGGCGGTGCCATCGACTTCAGTACAAACCCCTTTACTCTACCTTTTTTCGCGGCTAACAGCGGTGTGCCCATCCGTGTGGTCGCGGCCGCGGGCGGTTGGGGTGCGATAGAGGTCGTGGCCCAGGGCAAGCTCGGATTCAAGTCGATGGACGACGTGAAAGCCTACATCAAGGCCGGCAAACCCAAGCTCAAGTTCGCCACCCTGCAGGGCGACACACTGGAGCTCATCCTCAAGCGCGAATTTTCTCGACTTGGGATTTCCGAACAAGATGTCGAGCTTGTGTATTTCAATGACCTGCTGGCGATGGTGGAGTCCTTCCGCACCGGCCAAGTCGAGGTGCTGAGCCACATCAAGCCCTACACGACCGATTTGGTGATCAACAGGGGGGCGACGGTAATCACGACCAACGCGAAGACCTATTCGGTGACAACGCCGAACACGGTAGTTAGCGTCCTGGACAAGACGTTGAGGGACCGGCCGCAGATTGTCGAGGCGTATTTGAAGGGGCTGGTTTGTGCGGCAGCCATTATCAATAAGCAGCCCGAGAAGGCAGTAGCGTACCTCAGCGCGGGCAATTACTTCCGAGTGGCATCTAATGTCCTACTGGCCTCAATAACGGCAGCGCCGGCGCCCATCAGCTTTGTCCCCGATACCGTCGCAATCCAGAGTGTAGTCACAGAACTGACCAAGCTCGGTTACATCAAGGGCACGACGACTACTAACGACATTTTTCGACTCGACATGATCAAGTCACTGGAGCAGCAATGAGCATCGCAGCGTCCCCTGATGCACTGGCGTTCGACGATCTGCCGTCCTTGGCGCGCGCCTCGGTGCCGGACCACTCGACATCGTACTCCCAGGAATTGGCGCTTTGGCGGGAACGTATGCCAGGTGGGTTTCATTGGTCCGGTCTGCTGCGACGTGGGAACAGCCTGCGCATTACGACCCATGGCCCGAATGCTAATGTCTCAGCACTGTTCTACAACTTTGAGGAGCGCAGCGAACGCTACAACATGCCGGACACTCTCAAGGGGCAGAGCACGGCTTACCTGCGCAAGGGTTTAGTTTGCTACTCCGACATGGGGCGTGTTCTGTGTTCGGTGGCGGACTCCAGCTGTACTTGGCACGACACAATTGGTGGCATCAGCGATGCGGCGCAGGTCGATCGACAATACGGTGCCAAGCGGTACCAGGAGCATCGCAACGCCATGCACCGCAATGCGCGAGACGGGTTTCTCACACAACTTGGAAAGTGGGGAATGGGTAAGCGTGACCTTGTTCCCAATGTCAATTTCTTCAGCAAAGTCATGGTTGATGAAGACGGCAACATGAAGCTGGTGCCGAACCACAGTGTCAACGGTGACTTTGTGGATCTTCGATTCGAGATGAACACCATTGTCGTGCTTTCGACCTGCCAGCACCGGCTGGATCCGGGGCCTCGCTACGAACCCACCGCTGTTGAGTTGATGTGCTGGCGCTCCGGCACCGCTGGCAAAGACGACCTTTGCAGGCTGTCCATGCCAGAAAACGGTCGCGGGTTCATCAACACTGAACGCTATTACCTCTGAGGAGCACTGTCATGAGTGTGCGCATTGTAGAGAGCAATCTGGATCCTGTTGAGGCCATCTTTGATGCCGAACATCCGCCAGGGACACCCTGGATGCATGAGATCCGCAAGGGCCAAATCTTCCGTATTGTTGACCTGGAAGGCAATCAGGCAGTCGACACATTGTTTTACAACGCCCACGACACACAGGAGCGCTATAGCCTGATAGACACCATCCTGGCCCAGGGTAATCTGTACCTCAGCGTGGGCACACGGATAATGTCCAGCGAAGGCCGCCCAATGCTCACGATAGTGGCAGATACCTGCGGCCGCCACGACACGGTGGGCGGCGGCGCGTGCTCATCAGAAGGTAATACGGTTCGCTATGCGCTTGAGAAACGCTTCATGCACAACTGCCGCGACAATTACATGTTGGCCATTGCCGAGCATCCGGCAGCGCTGCATAAACGTGACGTTGTTCCGAACATCAATTTCTTCATGAATGTTCCCATGACACCCGAAGGTCGTCTGACCTTTGAGGACGGCATTTCAGGCCCAGGTAAATACGTGGAGTTGCGGGCGGAAATGGACATCCTGATCTTGATCTCAAACTGTCCGCAGCTCAACAATCCTGCCAACGGCTACAATCCGACGCCGGTGCGCTACCTCGTCTGGGATGCGCCCGCTGCCGAAACGGGAGCCGCGTGATGAAAAAGCGTCCTACGTCGCGCTTCGCCCCGCTGATTGTTGGCGCGCTGTCCGTCGCTGCTCTGCTGGGTGCATGGGAGCTCGCTGGACTGCAAGGCAGCATGCTTGCTAGCGTTCTGCCGCCACCATCGCAGTTTCTGCGCAGCATTGCGCAGAGCAACTTCCGCATCGGGCTCGGCTCCCAGGCAGCTACTGTTACCCAGTCACTGTTGGCTACTTTCCTGCGGGTCTTCGCAGGCATGGGTATCGCGTTCGTCGCGGCGATTTTCACCGGAGCTCTACTGAGCGTATCGCGCTTCGCGACGTGGAGCCTGTCTCCGATACTCCAACTTTTAGCCCCTATCGCACCAATTGCCTGGATTCCGACAGCTATCGTGGTGTTTGGAATCAACGATTTCACCGCGATCTTCATCGTGTTCATGGGCGTCTACTTCATCCTCACGCTCGCCACTCTTGCCGAAATTCGACGCATCCCTCCAGAGTTCCAAACCGTAGCCGGCAATCTTGGCGCGAATACTCTCCAACGTTGGATATGGGTCACGCTGCCAGCCATCCTTCCAGGTGTCTTCCTGCTGCTGCGAACCAACTTCATCGCCGCTTGGATGGCCGTGCTGGTTGCCGAGATGGTGGGGCTCCGTGACGGACTGGGCGCCATCATCATGATGGGACGCAACCTATTCAATAACGACCTCGTGATGTTTGGCATGGTCGTAATAGGTATTACCGGATTCGTTGTCGACCGGGTTTTGCAACTCATCGGTCAACGTGTGCTGTGGTGGAGAGTGTGAACATGCTCATGAAAACTGATCCTGTCACGGCGTTCCGTATTGAACAGTTGACCGTCGACTACGACACGAATGACGGCGGACCGTTGCGCGATTTCTCACTCTCTATACGCCAAGGTGAGATCACCTGCCTTCTCGGTCCTTCGGGCTGCGGAAAGACAACGCTTCTCAAAGCCCTGGGCGGGTTCGTCATTGGTCGAGATAGCGGTGGCGTTCTGTTCGAAGGCCGGTACCTGAACGGCCCGACGCCCAATATCGTGATGATCTTTCAAGAGAACAATTTGTTTCCCTGGCTCACCGTCCGGGGCAACGTTGCGTTCGGCGTCAAGTTCAAACGGGGTAATGGCCCGAGCGACCCTGCCATAGATGCGATGTTGCAAACCGTTGGTTTGGATGAAGCGGCTGACCGCTATCCGCACCAGCTTTCCGGTGGCATGCGACAGCGCACGGCTATTGCAAGAGCATTGGTATCAGCCCCTCAAGTGCTACTGCTGGACGAGCCCTTCAGTGCGCTCGATGTAAGCCTCAGGCGGCGTATGCACACGTTGATGCTCGACCTTTGGGAGAAGACGGGAAAGACCATGGTGATGGTGACCCACAACATCGAGGAAGCGCTGAAAGTCGGCCACCGAGTGATTGTTTTGGGAGACAGCCCTGCGCGCGTGCTGATTGATGCGGATACGAGTTCCGACGCGATGAATGACCGCTACTCTTCTGAATTTCTCCAACTTCAACAACGTATCGAAGACGTCATTTACTGAGGCGCCAATGAACGGCATTCACGACATGGGAGGGCTACATGGCTTTGGCCTTGTTGATCGTGAGGAAGATGAACCTGTCTTCCACTCGTACTGGGAGAGCCGCGTTTTTTGTATGACCCAAGTGCTCGACACCCAGCAAGTATGGAATTTGGACGAACACCGTCATGAGATCGAGTTGATGAATGCAGCGGACTATCTCACTGCCGGCTATTACGGACGTTGGCTGTTTGCAATGGAGCGACTGTTGGACCGCAAGGCCATCCTCAAGGTGCACGAAGTGCAGCGCCGGGTTGATGAGCTGAATGTGGGGGCGGCAACGCTGGCGCCGGCTGACGGAGGTCCGCGTGGATGGCCCCTTCCGGAGGAACAAAAGGTGCGCTGGGGCGCATGGCGGCACGAAATGAGCGTAACGCCACGGTTTGCTGTAGGCGACAAGGTGCGAGTACGAAATATCCATCCGGAGGGGCACACGCGGGTTACGTCTTATGCGCGCGGCAAGATCGGTGTTGTCGATCGTGTGAATGGAGAAGCGTGGGTGTTTCCCGACACCCGTGCCCACTGCCGTGGAGAGTGCTTGCAGAGCGTCTATGGCGTACGTCTTTGCGCGACAGACCTTTGGGGGCCACAAGCAGAACCCAATACCTGGGTCTTCATTGATCTAAGTGAAGACTATCTCGAACTTACATAACTTACTGAATTCATATGACTCAAGACTCTTCCAATGAAAAGCCGTGGCAGGCTGTCCGCACCGAAGCGGTCGAAAGCCTCCTTGTCGAACTGGGCGTAATCGACTCAACACGGGTCGACGAAATTGTCCACCATTATGAGGACAAGGTCGGCCCGAAGGGCGGGGCGCGTGTAGTGGCTCGTGCCTGGGTAGACCCAGCGTTCAAACAGCGTCTGCTGGCCGACGGCCTGGCTGCATGTGCAGAGCTGGGGCTTGGCGGGCCCGAGACAGAAAAGCTACACGTCGTTGAGAACACGGCGACCGTCCATAACGCCGTAGTCTGCACCCTTTGCTCATGTTACCCCTGGCCAATCCTTGGCATTCCGCCCGCTTGGTACAAGTCGAGCGCTTACCGGTCTCGCATGGTGCGTGAGCCCAGGCGTTTGCTTACTGAGATGGGTCTGATTATCGATCCTTCAGTTGAGATTCGGGTGTGGGACAGCGTTTCAGAGATACGCTACCTGGTTCTGCCAGAGCGACCGGCTGGTAGCGAGTTGATGTCTGTGGAGCAGCTTGCCGACTTAGTGTCCCGCGACGCAATGATCGGCGTTGCCAAGGTGAGCCTATGAGCCTGCCCATTAACATGGCTCCTGCGACCTTTCCTACACCGTGGGCAGCGCGCTCGTTTGCAATTGTAAGTGCGATCGCGGAGGCTGGCTGGTTCGAACTGCGTGACTTCCAACAGGCGTTGATCACTTGTATTCGGCAGCGTGAGTTAGGAGGTGGTTGCATCGATGATGAAGCCAGCTACTACGACTGCTGGATTGAGTCGTTGACCACATTACTGGGTCAGCGAGGCGCCTCGCATGAGCGCCTTGTAGCCATTGAATCGGCTATTCGTGATCGGCACGCATCCCGCGCGCATACGCATGATCCCCATGACGAAGATGATGCCCATGACCACGGTCATGATCACAGCTTAGCGTCGATACTTCTTCAGCCACTTTATGTCGAGCAAGGGGCGCTGTTGCAACTATCAGCCAAGCCATACCCATTTCCGATAGAGGGCGCCTTCGACCCTAAGCTCGCGGCGTTGATTGTGATTGATATGCAGCGCGATTTTTGTGATCCGTCGGGCTACATGGGCCTGCGCGGAGATGACGTGAGCGTCGCGGCGGCACTGATCCCGCGTATTTCTGAGCTTTGTGCTGCTGCGCGTTTATCAGGGATGCATGTCATTTTCACCCGCGAAGGTCACACCCCGGATTTGGGCGATCTTCCGTTGAGCAAACGCGCAAAGACGCGCCGGGCGGGCGCTGAGATTGGGGCTTCTGGCCCTTTAGGGCGCTTGCTTGTGCGTGGTGAGGCCGGATGGGAGATTGTGCCCGAACTCGCACCGCACTCCGGTGATGTAGTGGTCGACAAAGTCGGCACGGGAGCGTTTTACGCGACTGATCTTGAGCACCGTCTGCGTACGCAAGGCATTTCGGAGGTAGTGCTGGTCGGTGTTACCACTGGGGTATGCGTCTCAACTACTGCTCGCGAAGCATCGGATCGAGGCTTTAACGTTCTCGTCCTTTCAGACTGTTGCGCAGAGCCTGATCAGCACTTGCATGAGGCCGCCATCGAACTTCTTCAGGTTGAGAGTGGCTACATTGCCGCTGTGGCAGACGGCTCCGCCTTGATGGACTTCCTCTCTGTGCATGCGCAAGGAAGTCACTAATGACTGACATTGCAGTCGAACAAATCAGCGCTATTGCGTGCAATTTTCCGATAACTGATAGGCGGACCACGTTCGCCACCGTGCTCTGGATATGTATTGGCACGGTATCTGGTCCGCTGCAATACAGCGCTGATGCGCATTCCTAAAACCCTTTGCACTTTCTGACATTTATTTGGGCGCACCAATACGCCGGCGCGAGTCCCTTTTTCCCTACTCTTTGGAAATCCGCGATGAATCAAACGTTAGAACCTACGATCCGTGACTTGGTCCGGAAGGCCGCAACTGGAGAATTGCATCCGCTGACCATCGTTGCTGACGTGCTGCATCGGCGTGAACACCACAAAGACAACCCGATCTTCATCTCGATGGTTTCTCCCGAAGCACTTCGACAGCGTGCAGAGGAACTCGCTGCGCTGCCATTGGCGGCTCGTATAAAGATGCCACTGTACGGCGTGCCGTTTGCAGTGAAAGACAACATCGATGTTGCCGGTATGCCTACCACCGCAGGATGCCCCGAGTTCGCCTACACACCGACGAAGACAGCGTTCGTAGTGGAGCGTTTGCTTGCGGCAGGTGCCGTACTGGTAGGCAAGTGCAACCTAGACCAGTTCGCGACGGGTCTCACCGGCATGCGTTCGGTCTACGGCAGCCCTATCAATCCGTACAGCGCCGACCACGTCTCTGGCGGCTCGAGCTCTGGCTCCGCGGTTGCAGTGTCCTGCGGCATCGTGAACTTCTCTCTGGGTACGGACACAGCTGGGTCGGGCCGCATCCCAGCAGGATTCAATAACATTGTCGGCTACAGGCCATCGAGTGGCTTGCTGAGCGCGTCAGGCGTCGTACCATGTGCCCGATCGCTGGATACTATTTCGCTGTTCGGCAACTGCACGGACGACGTGCGACGAGTGCTCGTCGTGGCGGCCGGTTGCGACGAGGACGACCCGTATTCCACCAAACTGGTGTCACGCTCGGTGTCTGTGGCCGCTCCTGTATTCGGTGTACTCGCCCCCCAAAATGATCACTTCCTTGGTGACACCTACGCACGCGCAGCGTACGAACGCGGCGTCGCGCAGTTGCAGGCGCAGGGTTACTCTACCGTTACCATCGATTTCGCTCCTTTCAAGGAGATATCGGATATGACATATCTCGGCCCGTCGATGGCGGAACGGACTGCTGTGCTCGGGGAGTTTATCAATGCGCATCCGAGCGCGACCTACACTGCGGTTGTGCGTGACGCCATCGTCAAGGCATCGGACTTTTCTGCTGTTGATGCTTTCGGGATGTTACACCGCCTAAAGGCACTAGAATGCAAGATCGAAAGGGAGACTTGGTCCCGTGTCGACTTCTTGTGCGTGCCGACGGCACCGACGATTCATACGCGGGAGGCTGTTAGACGTGATCCTGCATGGGGTTCGACAAGCCTTGGTACCTACACCAACTTCGCGCCGTTCCTCGGCTTGCCGGCGATCTCGGTTCCGAATGGGTTCCGCCAGGATGGTCTGCCTACTGGAATCATGTTCGTCGGCAATCGGGCCGGCGACATGGAGCTCCTGCGGCTTGCTGAAAGCTTCGGCGCCTGACATTGCTCAAGGGTAAGCGCTCCACAAACCCCACATTCAAAGCCGCAATTTGATGCTGGATGCTGTGCTCTCGATATTTTTCTGGAGCCAGCCCCTCATGATGCGTCCCGACGCCAAAATCGAAAAAGTCTACCTCTACCCCAAGCCAGTGGACTTTCGTAAATCCATTGACGGCTTGGCCGCCCTGGTCGAGCTGGCTATCAAGGTCGCCGTGTTCGACCCGGTACTTTTTGTGTTTCTCAACAAGCCCCGCAATCGGGTGAAGATTTTGTACTGGGGTGTGTCACGAACGCTGGCGTAAGCCAGCGATGCTGTATCAAAGATGGGAGTAGGCCTCCCGGAGTCTGCTTGCGGGAGCTGGCTTCAAACCGCCTGTTGCTGCTGCGTTCAAAAGGCGTGGTGGTGAGCGACCGTTGGAAAAGGCGCCGATATCGGCGTCAGGTAGGTATTGAGAAGATGAGCGAAAGCAAACCGTCCGAAGACGCATCGTTAAGGACTCAAACGCTGTCAAAACCGAGGTCGCCCAGTAGCCTCGGGATCAGTCTGGAAGATACCTGTCTACTGTCCAGATGGCAGCCAGTGTATAGGCGGCATGAGCTCAATACAGGCTTTGATATGGAACGTGAGAACCTCGTCTTTGATGCCAAGGGAAATGACAAGCGGCTACACCACCGCGAGGGAGAATACCTATGCAAAGGCCGAGGGGCGGAGCCATTCGTAGTCGTGATGAACTTCTTGTAATGAGAGTGGCGCGAAGGGATGGCGTTGCCCAGCTCGCTTATGTCGTCAACCGGCTTCGGCGGGGAAGAACGGCATGAGCGGAGCAAAGTCGTACAGCATTCCAAACTGACAGTTTGGGAGGCCTTCCAGCGAGTGAAAGCCAATCGAGGAGCCGCTGGGATATCCAGGCGTTTGCTCAAGTCAACTTCACCTCGTGCAATCTGCGCCAAACTCTGGCTGACCTCTTTGACCGGCGGCACGATGCGGCGCCGCGTCAGCAACCATACGGTCCCGAAGGTGGCGAAATGGCGACGTTAGTCGAGCTTCCCTGTTGGGCTGAGGTTGAAAGGTGTTTTCGGGAATCGCTCACCGTCAGCCGCGTAACGTCGGGTGCTCGCAGCAGTTCATTCAGCAGATTGCTGATCTGTGCCTGATTGCCGGTTGCGAGCGGTTCGCTCAGGGATTGGCTGCAAGCTCAAGCGATGCAGTGGCTTGTTTACGCTACTGACTGCTCAACTCGGCGCAGGTGAATTGATAGTTGATCGTCGCGACAGTGATTAAAACGCAGAGCATGACCAATGTGAGTGTCATCATCATTTTGCCTGCTAGCGAATATTTCATCCTCGATCTCTTTTTTTGTTTTGGATGGCTTATCTCGGCAGAAACAGACTCATGCAGCAGTCGGTTTCACCCTGGTGTCGGTCGCGGTATCACGGAATAGCCGAGGCGACATGCCGAACGCCGATTTGAAATGTCTGCTGAAGTGAGAACTGCTGCCATAGCCCCAGGCGTAGGCAATCTCGGTGAGCGAGCGATGGGCGTGTTCCCGGTTGCGTAGATCTTCGGCGCAGCGCGACAAACGTCGTTGCCAGATGTATTCGCTGATGCTGCAACCGAGTTCATCCTGGAACGCGCGATGCAAGCTGCGCACTGAGCACTGCTCGGCGTTGGCGATGCGTTCGATGGTCAGCTCCCGGTCGGCCAAATGCCGCTCGATATATGCCTTGAGGCGGTTCTGCTTGAAGAAGCGGAAGTCGTGTTCGAGTTGTTTTTCTTCCTGTTTATTCTTCAGAACGTTGTCCAAAAGCGCCACGATACCGTCACCGATCAGCCCAGCCGAGTTGTTGTTGAGTAAGGGGTATTGGCTGTAAGCATCACTGATCAGGTGCATTAGCATTCGGCCCAGTCCATTGCGACCGTTGAGATGCACATCGCTCGCGTCCGCGAGTCGTCCGGCCGAGCCTTGGAAAAGCAGGATGAAATGTTCGCAGCCTTGGGTGCTGGTAACGTTGAACGGCTGGCCGCTGTCGACCAATAGCATCTCGTCAGGCGCTAATGCGCAGCTGTGCCGACCTTGCTCGAAATGAGTGACGCCGGCAATCTGGAGTATCAACATGCGTGGGGTGTCGAGCGAGTCGACCGCTTTACTCAGATGGCGTGAGTATCGATGTGCACTGGCGGTCATTCGACAGAAACGCAACTGACCGAGATCTCCATATTCCAGCCGCCCCTGAAAGTTGCTGTTATGCAACGGGTCGATAGCAGTCGACTCCAGGCGTTTTATATAGTCCGGCGTGCGACCCAAGTGATCACTCATGAACTCTTTCCACTTCATCAGTCGGTCGGAGCGAACAACCTGATCGGTGGACACACAGACTAAATTGTTCATTTTTCGCCTCTATTTTTTATTGTTTTGTTGCTGATTGGGCAAAGGGGTCAACACTTACCCAATCTTTGTCTGGTCAGTATTGGTAAATGGTCAGAAGGGGTAGTTATGGCCACCGGGTTGCCAGGTTACCCAGTGGGCCCGGGTGAACTCATCCAGGGCATAGTGGCCATTGAAGCGTCCAAGACCGGAGTTTTTTTCACCACCAAATGGCGCATTCGGCTGATCGTCGACGGTGATGTCGTTGATGTGAGTCATCCCAGCCACAATGCCACGGGCAAAGTTCAAGCCGCGGGCCATATCCCGGGTGAACACGGCGCTGGACAGGCCATACTCGCTGGCGTTAGCCAACTCCAGGGCATGAACTTCGTTTTCTGCGATCAGCAGCGGCAGCAATGGCCCGAAGGTTTCATCGCGCGCCAGTTCCTGATCGGCGCCCACCTCACCGAATACATGGGCTGGCAGTACCAGCCCGGATGCCTGGCCTCCACAAAGCCGCTTGAGGCCCGCGCTCTCGGCCGCATCGATCTTGCGCAGCAGGCCATCGAGCTGGTTCTGATTGACCACAGGTCCAATCACAGTGTCTGCGTTGGCGGGGTCGCCGGTCTTGAGATTGCGCACTCGCTCCACGACCAGCGCGGCGAAGTCTGCATAAAGCGAGCGATCGACGATCACCCGGTTGACGCTCATGCAGATCTGGCCTTGATGCAAGAAGCGACCGACCACCGCGGCGTGCGCTGCTATCTCAATATCCGCATCATCAAGGACAACCAGCGGAGCGTTGCCGCCCAGCTCCAGCGCAACGCGTTTGATGTGTTTGCCACCGGTCGCAATGCGGCCGACGTTGCGACCAACATCCGTTGAGCCGGTGAAGGAGATCAGGCTCGGTACCGGGTGCGCGACGAACGCATCGCCGATCTCCGAACCTGCGCCGACCACGACATTGAGCGAGCCATTGGGGAAGCCTGCTTCTTCGAACAGATGCGCAATAAGCAGGCCACCGGTGACAGCTGTGTCGCTGGCGGGCTTGAGCACTACAGTGTTACCGAGCGCGAGTGCCGGCACTACCGAACGCATACTCAGATACAGAGGAAAGTTCCACGGACTGATAACACCAACCACACCCAATGGTTCACGAAAGACAAAGCTCTGTTCGCCGGGCTTGTAGCTGGTCAGGATCCGGCCTTCAACCTGCATAGGCAAGGTTGCGCACTCACGAACAAGGTTCAGGGTGAATTGCCATTCCATGCCCGCTTTGATGCGCGTGCTGCCGGACTCGCGGATCAACCAGTCGATGATTTCTTCACTGCGGTTCTGGATGACGTGAGCCAGTTTTGCCAGCTGTGCACTGCGCTCTGTTGGATGCAGTTGTGCCCACTCGGTTTGCGCGCGATGTGCAGCCTGATAGGCATCATCGAGGTCGGCAATAGACGCCAGGGGCATTTCCAGCAGTTGTTCGCCATTGAAGGGGTTGCGGTCGTCCAGTCTTCGTGAGGAGCGACCTGCACGCCAGGTGCCGTTGATGTATTGGTCGCCATTAATGGCGTAAGGGGCGAAACGTTGAGTCGTCATAGTCTTACCTTTGGAGTCAGGTGGTGGCGTCGTTCAAGGACGTCGATGATGCAAAACCTTGTTCAGCTCCTGATCCAGGCGCGTCCCCAGGAATTGAGCGTGTATTCTCCCTGCGGCCAGATCCCGGGTTCGCGAGCCACATCGGTTATTTCAAGTTCGGCCGAGAACTCCAGGCGGTTGCGGTCGGCATCGACCACCATGAAGAACAAGTTGTTACCCGGCCCATGTCGACCTGGGCCGAAGAAGATGCTGATACGTTCCTTAGCGAAGCGATCACCCCAGTCGCGGATGTCATTCCACTCGTTGGTTTCGTAACAGTGGTGGTCCCATTCGTTTTTTGAGCCGCGGAAAAACGCCAGCGAATGATGCTCATCATCCGAGCGCAGGAAACACACCATGAGCTGGCCGGTCTGCTCATCAACGACATTGTCCGATACGGTAAACCCAACCGTATTGACGTAGAAATCGATCATGGCCTCCAGTTCAGTGGTCTGGAACACCACGTGCTGCAGGCGGCCAGGCATGCCTTGTCGGTCTGCGCCGGGATGGGGGCGGGACACGCCAAATATCGTTTGCCGACCCTGAGGGTCACGAATCAGAAACGCGCCCGGCTCGAGCAAGGGCGAGTGGTAGTCTTCAATAGTGCAGTCGCGTTCAATCAGACGGTCGCGTAGTGCTGCCAGACGGGCTTGGTCACCCAGGTCGTAGGCGCAGGCGAGCAGACCACTGTGGTCGGCAGGAGACACGAGCATGGCGCGTTTCGGGCCACTGAGAATCCAACTGCCATCGGCCTGCACCTGGCTGTCCATATCCAGCATCCGCTGGTAGAAATCGATTTGCCGTTGCGGCTCTTTGCTCGCCAGGTGCAGGTAGCACAGGCGTGCAGGTGTGGAAGTCTGGAGTGTTGGCATAAACACCTCTGTAGCTTTAAAGGTTCAATGAAAAACTGGCGTGATGCTCGATTCGGTTTCGCTATTTTTCGCCACGGCGATGCCGAACAGCGACTGCAGCGATCCGGCAGCTTTTGTCTCGCCTGCCTTGTCGAAGATGGCGGCGATATAGCGATCCGGGCGCAGCAAAAAAAACATGTTTGAATCGCCCAGTATTTCTTTGAGCAGACCCTGGCGGTCATGCAGCACTGTGCAGCCCGGAATCGAAGGCACTGTCTTGATGTGCTCGGGAAGGATCAGAATGCGTTTAGCTTCAAGATGGTTCCAAAAGGAATGCTGGAGTTCATCGATACGTTGGTGGGAGTGGTCGCCATACTGAATCAAGGCGAAACCGGCGCCGATGGCGTCGTCGAGCAGACGTTCCTGGCCATAGGTATCGGTGAGCATCGGTTGGGGGAACATTTGTCCGCAAGACAGCTTTCCAGCTTCACCTTCGGTCAGTACCAGTCCTTTAGTGAATCGAGGTTTAGGCTTGAAACGCATTTGCAGGAAATAGTCCCGCAACGGTGGAAACAGGCCGATCAGGGCGAATGCACCGCTTATCAAGCTAGCGCGCAGGACGGTTGCCGGGGCCATGACTACTCCGAGGTTCAAGGCCAGCTTGATCAGGGCCCAAGCGTGATCGCGACGCTCGCTTTCATAAGACAGTAGAGCGGTTTCAGCCATTTTCCCCTTCAGTACGCCGATCAGTTTCCAGGCCAGGTTATGGGCATCGCGAACACCGCTGTTCATGCCCTGTCCGGCATAGGGCGGGGTCAGATGCGCGGCATCGCCGGCGAGAAACACGCGGTCCACTTGCCACCGCTCAGCAACCCGGGCATGGAAGGTGTAAACGGTCTTGCGCACGACGGAAACCGGAGCGTTGCCCTTGAATGGGCGAAGCAACTCCTGCAGGCGAGTTTCGCTGAGCATTTGCTCATCCGTTTCGTCTGGCTTGAGCAGAAACTCGAATCGGCGAGTACGGTGGGGGCCTGGGACTTCGACAACGGGACGACGGGCATCGCAATAGACGCGTGTTTGCCAGAACGGGTCGTTATCCTGGTCGGTATCGACCACCAGCCAGCGCGAGGAGAAACTCGAGCCAACCATCTTTATCCCGAGTTGCTTGCGCACCGGGCTACGGCCGCCGTCGCAGGCGACCAGATAAGCCGCGTTGACTTCCATTATCTCGCCATCGGCGTCACGAATCAGCGCGCACACACCGTAGTGGTCTTGACTGAACTCCAGCAGTTCATGGCTAAACCGTGCTTTCAGGCTGGCAAAGCGCTCGAGACCGGCCTTTAAGGTGCCCTCGAACAGCGGCTGACGGAATGCATTGCGCTTTGGGAAGCCATATAGTTTGCCGGTGGGCTCGACTTTGCCGAAGCAACGGCCACCGGGCCGAGTGAAATAATGCACACCGTAGCCGGGCACCACATCATGCAGCACTGCCTGGTCCAGACCTACCGCCTGCATGGTGCGCAAGGACTCATCATCGATCGAAACGGCACGTGGTTCGGTCACGGTGCCGGGTTTGCGATCGATGATCAAGGTGTCCACGTCGGCCTGGCCAAGCAGGTTGGCCAGGGTCAGTCCCGTAGGACCGGCACCGATGATCAGGACGTCGGTGTTGATGCTTTTAAGGGTTGTCATTGTTGTTCCCTTTCGGATGGCTCAGTCCAGTTGCTTAGGACGATTGGCGAGCGCCGCCATGAGCTGCGACAGGTTCTCCGCCAGGGTAAGCATCTGCTGCCCTTGTCCTTCTTCCTGAGTACTGTCGCGTTGTTGAATCGGGCGAACGCAACTGACGCTGCCGACGACCTTGCCATCGCCATCGAAGATGGGTGCCGCGAGGCCGTAAACGTCGGAGTCGACTTCACCAGCGCTGGCAACATACCCCTGACGACGCAGACGCTGCAGCGAGCGGCGAAACTGTTCCCAGGTCTGGCCAAGGTTGCTGGCGCGCACCTCATCGGGGTTTTCCAGAAACAGTTGGCTGTGCTGGCGCGAGCTCATGTTGGCGAGGATGGCCTTGGAGGTTGCGCCGAGGAATAACGGCCGCGGCGAGCCACGCGAATAACTGACTTCGCTGAACAGCTCTCCGCACTGATGAATACAAACCACCTGATCCTTGAACAGCCGGCAGATCAACCAGACTTGCTGCTCACTCCAGCGTGGGAAGTTCGACTCCAGTGCGCGTGCAGCGCGAACCAGAGGGTCGCTCACCCGCAACTGACGGTCCCAGGTAATGATCCTGGCACCCAGCGCGTAGCGTCCGGCTTCTACCTGGAACAACAAGTTCGCCTCGGCCAGCTCGCGCACATAGCGATAGATGGTTGAACGGGTAAAACCCAGTGCCGAGCCCATGTCGTCGACAGCCCAGATGGGGCTCTCTTCGGTGAACAGGTCGAGGACCCGTAGCATGCGCTCCAGGCTCGAGCCTTTGGGGTCGGCATCCTGCTCTGACAGTTGTTCTGATACAGGTAGTCTGTCCATTGCTTATTGCTCGTCGACGATGTTGTTGCGCAGGATGCCAACTCGCGAAATCTCGATTTCGACTTCGTCGCCTGGCTTCATCCATACCGGCGGTTCACGGAAAGCGCCAACGCCGCCGGTGGTGCCGCTGACAATCACGTCGCCGGGAGCCAGTTCAGTGAAGGTGGAGCAATACTCGATGAGCTTGCGGACATCGAAGATCATGTCGCTGGTGTTGGTGTGCTGCATCACTTCGCCATTCAGGCGGGTGGTCAACTCCAGGTTCTGCGGATCACCGATTTCGTCGCTGGTGACCAGCCAAGGGCCAAAGCCGCCGGTGTTCGGGAAGTTCTTGCCCGGTATGAACTGAATGGTGTGCTTTTGCCAGTCGCGGACGCTGCCGTCGTTGTAGCAGGCGTAACCGGCTACATAGTCCAGCGCATCGGCTTGCTTGACGTGACGCGCAGGTTTGCCAATCACCACAGCCAACTCGCCTTCGAAGTCCAGCTTGTGCGAGGCATTTGGCCGAACGATGGGTTGCAGGTGGGCGGTTTGGCTGTCGGCGAAGCGGGTAAAAATCATCGGGTAGGTCGGCATCTCACGACCAGTTTCGCGCACATGCGTGGCGTAGTTGATGCCAATGCACAGCACTTTGCCCGGGTTAGGGATGACTGGCAGCAAGGTCACTTCAGCCAGTGAGATGCGCGGCAGGCTCGCCAGAACGACGTTGGTTAGCTCGGCCAGACGATTGTTGGCGATGGCTTGCTTGAGATCGGCGCCGAAGGTTTGCTTGACCGATTCAAGGTCCAGAAGGTGCTCGCCGTCGACGTCGATTGGTCAAGAAGGACTGGATTTCCATTGGTATTGTAGTGATGTCGTGCATTGGAACCTGCCAAGCAATCCCATCGACCTGGAACAGCGTGAAGGACGAGTGAATCGCTACCAGTCATTGGTCGTGAGACGGCGGGTGGTCCAGGCGCTTTCCAAAGAGACCGACTCGTCCCTGCGGTGGGCAGCACTCTTTGAGACCGCTGCAAAAATGCCCTGGAAAAGCGACCTCGTACCTTACTGGCACTATCCCGAGGGCGATGCTCAGATTCGTCGTCTGGTTCCAGTCATGGCGATGAGTCAGGAGCAACAACGCTATCCGCAGATGCTGAAAATCTTATCCCTGTATCGCCTGGCATTCGGCCAACCTGGCCAGAGTGAGCTGCTTGAGCATCTCAAGAGCCTCAACCTGTGCACCGGCGACCTGGAGAAGCTGAAGCGGCGGCTCATGATTCAGCTGGCCCCTATTCTTTATCAAGATGAAAGTCAGGACGTCCCGGCATAACATCTGGCGGGCTTGTGCTGGCCTTCATTTGATCACGACCGACAGTGGCCTATCGTCAACAAAACGCACACAACAATGGATCTCCGCTCGCCGTATGCTGCTTTTTCCCCTGTCGACGCGAGGAACCTGCTGCAAAACTTGACCTGTATATCCGCCCAATATTCCCCGGTAGTGTTTAACGACATATCGTCTGCGTGTACGGAATTTTGGCCCCGACCGCTGAAGCCTGAATCAAGGAGGATTTGATGTTTTCTATGTCATGTAGATCATCGCCAGGCGGGCGAAAGGGGGGGGAGTTCAGTCATCATGCCGTTCAGCGCTGTACCCAGCGGACAATTCGTGCGTTTCAGGATGAGTGGTTGCGCAAATTTGGCGTGCGAATCTGGAAGTACGGCGCCGAGATTTATCTGTTTGATCATGATGTGTTCGATGGCCTGCTACAAAGCGTGTGCAGCCAGGACCGACAACTCGCCGAAAAATCCCGCAACAGTTATGCGGTGGTGAGTGCCGATCGTTTCATTACGGTCGGTCATCAAAACACCTCTTTTTTTTGGCTCAAAAAACCGTCTGCGCTCAGCAACGGCGCTTGGCCTTGTTCCGATTTTGAAGGCGTTAAGGGCGAATCAGGCCCTAGTGTACTAACAGATTTTCCGATGCCGGCACCCAGGTGTTGGCGACAGTCTAAGAATGTGGGAGTGGTTTATGCAGGACGCTGACGAGTTGAAGCCTGGCTTCATGATTATCCACAGCAATCGTCTCGATGATTTGCGAGCCTTGGCTGTGAATTGGATGCAGCGTTATCCGCTGGCACCACTGGAAAACGAAGTGGTGCTGGTCCATAGCAATGGTATT
>Ga0209542_10005982_pt1 | contig 23966 bp, 30 predicted proteins | sample RifCSPhighO2_01_FD_184028 | JGI IMG/M metagenome (GOLD analysis project Ga0209542, IMG submission 184028) | Soil microbial communities from Rifle, Colorado - Rifle CSP2_plank highO2_0.1 (SPAdes) (version 2) | ecosystem: Environmental > Terrestrial > Deep subsurface > Rock core/Sediment ...
AGTGCCAGCGGACGCCTATTATGGCGTGTTCACCCAGCGGGCGCTGGAGAACTTTCCGGTCAGCGGCTGGCCGGTTTCCCCACTGCTGATTGAATCGCTCCTCGAAATCAAGCTCGCAGCGGCACAGGCCAATGCCAGGCTGGGCGTGCTCGACCGGAAGAAAGGGGCTGCGATTGTCAGGGCGGCGCGCGAGGCGTTGCATGGAAGGTTTGCCAAGGACTTTGCATTGGATGCGTTCACGGCTGGCGGCGGAACGCCTTGGAACATGAACGCCAACGAAGTCATCGCCAACCGCGCTAATGAGTTGCTGAGCGGGAAAAAGGGAAAGTACGACCGCGTTCATCCGAACGACCACGTGAACCTGGGCCAGTCCAGCAACGATGTCATCCCCACCGCTGGAAGGCTGATGGCCTTGAAGCAAGCGGAAGAACTGCTGGAAGGCGTTGAAGTGGTGGAGGCCGCGTGCAAGCGGAAGGCGAAGGAATTCCGGCGCGTGCTGAAGTCCGCGCGCACGCACCTGCAGGACGCGGTGCCGATTACGCTGGGACAGGAGTTCGCGGCGTATGCGGAGGGCATGGGAAAGGCTCGGAAACGGATTCAGACGGCTACCGAGAGCGTGCGCCTGCTGGGCATCGGGGGAACGGCAGTGGGAACCGGGCTGAACTCGCACCCGCGATTTGCGGGGGCAATGGTGAAGAACCTGCGGAAGATTACGGGGCTGCGGCTGGGCAACGCGCGGAACCTGGTGGAGGCCACGAACTCGATGGCGGACTTCGTGGAACTGATGAATGCCGTCGAGGAATACGCGATTGAATTGAACCGGTTGTGCAACGACTTGCGGTTGCTGGCTTCGGGGCCGTACACGGGGTTCAACGAGTTGAAACTCCCCGAGGTTGAACCGGGTTCCAGCATCATGCCGGGAAAAGTCAACCCCAGCGTGCCGGAAGTCGTGAACATGGTGTGCTTCCAGGTGTCCGGGCTGGCGCATGCGGTGCGCTTGGCGGCGATGGGTGGGCAGCTGGAGTTGAATGTGTTCGCACCTTCCGTGGTGTTGAATGTAGGGCGGAGCCAGCAAATCCTGGCGAATGCCTCGAAAATCCTGGCAAGGGACTGCCTGCGTGGCATCCGGGTGAACAAGATGGCGTGCGGTTACTACTTTGATTACTCGGCAGGCATCGCGACGGCGTTGACGCCCGTCCTCGGGTACGCGAGGGCAGCCGAAATCGTGAAGCACGCGCAGAAGCAGGGGAAGAGCGTGCGGCAGGCGTTGGCAGAGGAAAGCGGGCTGGACGGCAAACAGTTGAGGGCCTGGTTGAACGCGGCTTCGCTGACCAAACCCAACCTGAAGCCAAGAAAGTGAAAAGGGACACGGGCATGAAGGCGGAAACGCGGAAGAACCTGTTGGTGTCCCTGGCCGCCGTGGTGCTGTTTTTCGCGGTGTTTGAGGCCACCCTCCGGATTTTCTACATAAGCTCGGCGGCGGAGCTGTATGCTCCCGATGCGGAACTCGAGCGCAAACTCGCTCCCAGCCACCACGCTTTGGTCAGGGCACGGGACTTTGAAATGGTTGTTCAAACGAATGCCCTGGGCCTCCGGGATGCGGAAGTCGGGGAAAAGCGGCCGGGCGTGAAACGCGTGCTCGTGCTGGGGGACAGTTATCCGTTCGGGTACGGCGTGAAGCAGGCCGAGGCTTTTCCGGCGAGGCTCGAGGAGTCGTTGCAGTCACGGGGGAAAACGGTCGAGGTAATCAACGCGGGCGTGTTCGGCTGGGGCCCTGACCAGGAACTGATTTGGTTGCGGCGCGAGGGCGTGAAGCTCAAACCGGACGTGGTGGTCATCGCGTTCTACGTGGGCAATGACGCCATTGACTCCTTCACGAAAAAGTTTTTCGTGGTGGAAGAGGGGAAGCTGAAGCGCGTGAAGCCCCTGTTGTCGGGCGAGGAACTGAATGCCCTTGAATTCCGGTCGTTTTTGCGGAAAAACTTTTTGGTGTACGCGTTCCTGTCCGAGCAGGTCCGCACCATCCTAGCGGCGAGGGCAGCTAGCGGGGAAGGCGTTGCCTTGAACGAGTTTGAGATGCTGCGCAAAGACTATTCGCCGGACATCGAAGCAGGCATGGAAGTCAGCCAGGCGGTGGTGGCCGAGATGGCGCGGGTTTCGCGGGAGGCCGGGGCGGAGCCCCTGCTCGTGGTCATTCCCACGCAGATGCAGTATGACGGGGAAAAATGGGAAGCCGTCCGGCGGCAATTCGGGTTGGAGTCCAACGGGTTTGACTTGGAGAAGCCGGACCAGGCCTTGCAGGGGTTTGCCAGAGGCCAGGGACTGGCCGTCCTGGACCTTTTGCCGGCGCTAAAGGAGGCAAGGCAGGCAGGGGCCCTGAACCTGCCGGTGGACGGGCACTGGAATGCGGCCGGGCATGAGGTGGCCGCGGAGGCCCTTGCCTCGGCGCTTGCCGTCCAGGGCATGGTTTGAAAACGGTTACGGAATTGAATGGATGCAGATTGGTGTCAGCATGCAGGCATTGGACAGCGTTTCAGGGTTCTTGAAGAAGGTGGTGCCGAAACCCATCCAGGAACTCGCGGAATTCATCCGGTTCGCGTTCATCACCGTGGTGAACACCGTGTTGTTGTTCGCGGTGTACGTGGTGGGCATCGCACCCACCTGGCTGTTTGCCCGGCTGTTCAAGGTCGACCTGGGCTTCGGAAAGGGCGTTGACCGAAGGAGCCGCTGGATCGCGTTCGAGAAAGTAAAGTCGGAGAAGAGTTTTTACAGGCAGTTTTAACCAGGTGAATGGATGTACGTGCTGGGCATTTCGTGCCATTACCATGACGCTTCCGCTACCTTGTTGAAGGACGGCGAAGTCGTGGCGGCCGCGGACGAGGAGCGGTTCACGCGGAAAAAACACGACGATGACTTTCCCGTGCACGCCATCGGCTATTGCCTGCGGCAGGCCGGCATCACCATGAAGGACGTGGACTGCGTCGGCTTCTACGAGAAGCCGCTGCTGAAGTTCGAGCGCGTGCTGTTCTCGTTCCTCCACTATTTTCCGCGCTCGCTGCCGGTTTTCCTGGCCATGATGCCGAGCTGGCTGACGGAAAAGCTGCGCATCCCGGAAACCGTGCGCAAGAAGCTGGGCTGGAAGGGCCGAATGGTGTTCATCCGCCACCACGAGAGCCATGCGGCTTCGGCTTTCTTCCCCTCGCCCTTCCAGGAGGCAGCTATCCTGACCGTGGACGGGGTGGGGGAGTGGACGACGGCCGCGTATGGCGTGGGCAGGGGCAACCAGATGGAGTTGTGGAAGGAAATGCGGTTTCCCCATAGCCTGGGCCTGTTTTACAGCATGGTCACGGGTTATCTTGGCTTCAAGGTCAACTCCGACGAGTACAAGGTCATGGGCTTGGCCGGCTACGGCAAGCCCGTGTACTACGAGAAAATGAAGCAAGTCTTCCGGTCTTTTCCTGACGGCAGTTACGAGAACAACCTGGACTACTTTGACTTCATGAGCCTGGAGCGGATGTTCTCGGCGCGGTTCGAGCGCGAGTTCGGCAGGCCGCGGAAGCCCGGGGAAAGAGTCGAACAACACCACATAGACTTGGCGTGCTCGTTGCAGCAAATCCTGGAAGAATCCATGGTGGCCCTGGCCCGGCACGTGCAAAAGGAAACAGGGCTGAAGAAGCTCTGCATGGCGGGCGGGGTTGCCTTGAACTGCGTGGCCAATGCCAGGATCCTGAAGGAAGCCGGGTTCGACGAGTTGTACGTGCAGCCGGCTGCAGGGGATTCCGGGGGCTCGATGGGCGTGGCCTTTCACGCGTACCACCACGTGCTCGGCCGACCGCGTTCTTTCGTCCTCGAAAAGCCGTACCTGGGCCCCGGGTATTCGCCGGAGGAAATCCGGGCCTACCTGGAGGCCAACCGCATCCGGCACCGGGAGCTGAGCGTGGACGGCATGCTCGGGGAAACCGCAAGGCTAATCCAGGCCAACCACATCGTGGGCTGGTTCCAGGGGAGAATGGAGTGGGGGCCGCGCGCGCTGGGGTGCAGGAGCATTCTCGCGAACGCCATGCACCCCGACATGAAGGATATCCTGAATTCGAGGGTCAAGCACCGCGAGGACTTCCGGCCCTTCGCGCCCGCCGCACTGCTTGAAGAGGCGCGGGACTACTTTGAAATCCGGCAGCCTGACCCCTTCATGGTGCTGGTGTGCGACGTCAAGAAAGGCAAGCAGAAGCTGCTGCCCTCCATCACCCACATCGATGGCACGGCCAGGCTGCAGACCGTGGACCGGAAAATAAACCCCTTGTTCCACGCCCTCATCAGGGAATTCAAGAAGCTGACGGGTGTTCCCGTGGTCATCAACACGAGCTTCAACGTCAAAGGCGAGCCCATCGTCTGCTCGCCGCATGACGCCTTCAAGTGCTTTGCGGGAACCGGCATCGACTTCCTCGTCATGGATAGGTTTATAATCGATAAGAAGGACATTAGTGGAGTTGACCGCGACAAACTGGTGAACCCATGGCGTTTGAACTGTTGAAGGACGTGGCCGCCTTCCTCTGGGAGCGCAAGGCCTGGTGGCTGCTGCCGTTATTCATCCTCCTGATCATCGTGGGGGCGTTGGTGTTGTTGGCGCAGAGTTCCGTGATTTCGGCCTTCATTTATCCGTTGCTGTGAGGGGAGCCATGACCGAACCAAGGTATGACGTCATCGTCATTGGAGCAGGGCCGGCGGGCGGCAGTGCCGCGCTTCATTCGGCGCGTGCGGGCTTGAAGACGCTGGTGCTCGAAGAGCACCTGACGACCGGCGAGCCCGTGCACTGCGGGGAATGCCTGTCCGAGGCCTGCGTGGCGAAGCTGGGCATGCCGTTGCCGGCGGAAGCCGTTTCCCTGGACGTCAAGGGCGTGCGCGTGATTTTCCCGGATGGCACCGCGAGCCTTGTCGAGGAAAAGGGCTACGTCCTCGAAAAGCACAAGTTCGAGCAATGGATTTCGGCCGAGGCGCAAAAGGCGGGCGCGGAAGTAAAGCTGGGACACCGGGTAACCGACTTGCAGCGCGTGGGCCCCCTTACGGGGGCAGGCAAACTCTGGCGCGTGGCCTGTGGAGAGAAAAGTTTTTCGGCAAAGGTGGTGGTTGACGCGACCGGCCCCCAGGCGTTGAGCAGTTCAAAGCTGGGGTTGAACAAACGGTTTGACCTCGTCATCGGCATCCAGTATGAGATGATGGACATCCCCCAGGAGGGCTGGCTGGACTTCTACCTCTGGCCCAAGCTGGCGCCGGAGGGTTATCTTTGGATGATTCCCAAGTGCGCGGGCCGCGCCAACGTGGGACTGGTGACCACGGAAAAGAACAAGGCCAAAGCGTACTTGGACGAGTTCGTCAAGCAGATGGGTTGGGAGAAAAAAGTGGTGAAGAAAACCTTTGGCGGCCCGATTCCGGCTTCGGGGCCAGTGGAGAAAACGTTTGCGGACGGCTTGTTGTTGGTGGGGGATGCGGCGGGGTTCACGAGCCCCTTGTTCGAGGGCGGCACGCACCTGGGCATCGTGTCGGGGAAGCTCGCGGCCGAGACCGCGGCGAAAGCCATTCATGGCGGGGACTGGAACGCGAAAGCCTTGTCCGAGTACGAGCGGAAATGGAAGGCCGAGTTTCCGCCCTACCCCAAAATCGTGGAAGGCAAGGAAGCCATGTATGCATTCACGGACCCTGAATTGAATCAAATGGCGCATCTCCTGCCGAAGGACTTGCTGGGCATGACGGCCTGGCAAAAGCTCGGCATCGCCTTGAAACTGTTGGTCGGCAACCACAACCTGGTGCGGAAAGGCGTCCTGCGAGTGTTCCACGCCTTCAAGTACAGCTCGGCCAAGTACTATGGGTGGTAAGGCCTGGAAACGCCTTTTAAGGCCTTTACTTCGGCTTCTGACCCAAAAACCTTAAATAGTTGATGCATGAACTATATTTCATATGAATGCCGTGCCATACAAGCTCTGCTTTGAGACCCTGGCCAACGACTTGCGGCTGCAGATTTTGGAGACCCTGAAAGAGGGGCCGAAGCCGGTGTCCGAGATTGCACGGGCCTTGGCGGCCGAGCAGAGCCGGGTCAGCCATTCATTGGAAATCCTGCGCGCCTGCAACTACGTCAACGCGGAAAAGAAGGGCAAGCAACGGATTTACTCCCTCCGCGAGATGCCGCACAGCCACGACAACCAGTCCGGGTTGTCCGTCATCCAGATCATGAACCAGCACGTAACGCATTGCTGCCAGAACGAGTGCAAGCGGCTGGACTGCAAGTAGGTGAATGCATGCAAACGCCTTTGCTTGAAATAAAGAACCTCCACGCCACCGTGGCCGGAAAAGAGATTTTGAAGGGCCTCTCGCTTACCATCCTGCCCGGAGAGGTGCACGCCATCATGGGGCCGAATGGCGCCGGCAAGAGCACGCTCAGCAATGTCCTCATGGGCCACCCCAAGTACGAGGTCACGCAGGGAACCATTTTGTTCAAGGGCAGGAACCTGGCCGAACTCCCGCCGGACCAGCGCGCCAAGGCAGGGTTGTTCCTCAGCTTCCAGTATCCCTTTGAAATCCAGGGTCTTCCATTCATCCGGTTCCTGCACGCGGCCCACAAGGCGCGGTTTCCAGGCAAGAATGAGGGCATCCTGGAATTCAGCCGCAGGCTTTCCGGGAAAGCCAAGCAGCTTGGAATGAAAGACGAACTCGTCAAACGCGAACTCAACGTCGGGTTTTCCGGCGGCGAAAAAAAGCGCGCCGAAATCCTGCAACTCATGATGCTCGAACCCGTCCTGGCGATTCTCGACGAAACCGATTCCGGCCTCGACATCGACAGCCTCAAGCTGGTGGCCGAGACCGTCAACGGCTTGCGCACGCCGGAGTCCAGCGCCCTGGTCATCACCCACTACAAGCGCATTTTGAGCTACCTCAAACCCGACCGCGTGCACGTGCTCGTGGACGGCAAAATAGTTGCTTCCGGGGACGCGGGCTTCGCCGACCAGTTGGAGGCCAAGGGCTATGCCTGGATCACCGAGGACAAGCCGCTTTCCCCTGAAGTGGCCGTGGAGGCGAGGCAATGACGCCCAAGACCAAGGAACGCGCGCTTACGACCTTCGACTACTCGAAGTACGACTTCCGCTCGGACACCAAGAAGTACGAAATCATCCTGGACAAGGGCTTGAACGAGAAAACCGTTCGGGAAATCTCGCACATCAAGAATGAACCGGAATGGATGCTGGACCTGCGTTTAAAGGCCCTCCAAGCGTTCCAGGAGAAGCCCCTCCCCAAGTGGGGCCCCGACCTCTCCGCCATCAACTTCGACGACATCATTTACTACATGAGCGCGGGAAAGAACAAGACCGACTGGAAGGACGTGCCCGACTACATCAAGAACACTTTCGACAAGCTCGGCATCCCGGAAGCCGAGAAGAAGTTCCTGGGCGGGGTGGGCGCGCAGTTCGACTCGGAAGTAATCTACCACAACATACGCAAGGACCTCGAAAAACTGGGCGTGGTCTTCCTGAGCATGGACGAGGGCCTCAAGCAGTACCCGGAGCTCGTCAAGGAATACTTCAACACCGTTATCCCCTTCGACGACAACAAGTTCGCGGCCCTGAACACCGCGGTGTGGAGCGGGGGCAGCTTCGTCTACGTGCCGAAGAACACGAAGGTCGAGGTTCCCCTGCAGGCCTACTTCCGCATCAACGCCGAGAACATGGGGCAGTTCGAGCGGACGCTTATCATCGCGGACGAGGGCGCAAAGGTGACGTACATAGAGGGCTGCTTTACCGCAGGCACGGAAATTGTGACTGAAAACGGGCACAAGCCCATTGAAGAGGTTCGAGTGGGCGAGAAGGTGCTGACGCATGCAGGCGAATACAAGGACGTTTATCAAACCCAGGTACGGCCCTACACAGGCAACCTTTTCACGATTGAATACTTTGGCGACAGCTCTGAGAAAATTGAAGCCACGGAAGAACACCCGTTCCTGGTGGTCAAGCGGCAAAAAGCAGAATACAAGAATACTGCCTGGGAACCTGGCTGGCAGCCGGCAAACGCGCTCCTGCCGGGGGATTACCTGGCCATCCCGATTGACCGGCAGACCGAAGAAAAAAGCGTGCGGGAATTCATGGTCCCAATGGGAAAAGGCGGGCACGGTTTCAAGGAAGAAACACTCACGCTTGAAACCGACGCGGACTTCTTCCGACTACTGGGCTATTATCTGTCCGAAGGCAACACGATGGGCAGCCACTACCTCGCATTCACCTTCAACAAGAACGAGACGGAATATATTGAGGACACCAAGCGGCTACTGGTCAAATACTTCCACAAGGCGCCACTGCAATACAAGGAATACAAGAATGGTATCTCGCTGGTGCTGTGTTCGACCATGGCGGCGAGGTTCTTCGAACGCGAATGCGGGAAAGGCGCCGCGGGCAAGCACGCGCCGGCTTGGGCCATGCGCGAGGCTCCGGCGAAGCAGATGGAGTTGGTCAAAGGCTTCTGGAGGGGCGATGGAAGCTTCATGCTCAAGCAGTACGGGTGGGGCGTCAAGCGCCTGTTCCGCATGAACACCATCTCGAAGACGCTGGCTAAGCAGTTGCAGGGCCTGCTGTTGCGGTTGGACATTTTCGCCGGACTCAACGAACACAAACGCAGCGGCAAGCGGCGGAACATTTACTGCGTACACGTCGGCGGAGGCTTTTTGCCGAAGTTCGCGGAAATCGTGGACACCGTGGTGGCCAACGAGGTCGCAGTGGGAAAGCAGAGCGCCTGGCAGGCGGTCAAGGAAGTCAACGCCAAGTCCTACGCGCACATCAGCAAAGAGTATGCGTTTGTGCCCATCAAAAGCGTCTCGGCCAGGGAAGTCGAAAAGGTCTCCGTTTACAATTTCAGCGTGGAGAAGGACGAAAGCTACGTGGCTGGCGGCGTGGCCGTACACAATTGCACTGCCCCAAAGTACAGTAGTGAAAGTTTGCACTCCGCGGTCGTCGAACTCATCGCGAGGCCGGGCGCGACCATCCGATACACGACCATCCAGAACTGGGCCAACAACATCTACAACCTGGTCACCAAGCGAGCTTTTGCCTACCGGAATGCTACAGTCGAATGGGTGGACGGGAACCTGGGCAGCAAGGTCACCCAGAAATACCCTTCCGTTTACCTCATGGAAGAAGGCGCCAAGGCCGAGATTTTGAGCGTGGCCCTGGCCTCCAAGGGACAACGCCAGGACGCGGGCGGAAAGGTCGTGCACCTGGCTTCCAATACCACGAGCACGATTACCAGCAAGAGCGTGAGCAAGGACGGCGGCCGCGCGACCTACCGGGGCCTGTTGAAGGTCTTCAAGGGCGCCAAGAACGTCACCAGCCACGTGCAATGCGATGCCCTCATGCTTGACCCCGCATCCAGGAGCGACACCTATCCAACCATCGAAGTCGACGAGCCGACTGCGGACATCGGGCACGAGGCCACGGTGGGCAAAATCGGCGAAGACCAGATATTCTACTTGATGTCCCGCGGCCTCAAGGAAGAGGAAGCGCGCACCATGATCGTCATGGGCTTCATCCGCGAGTTCACGCGCAGCCTCCCCATGGAGTACGCCGTGGAACTGAACCGCCTGATTGAATTGGAGATGGAGAACTCCGTCGGCTGAGCCAATGGAACCGGAAGGGAAAGGCATGGCTACTGTTGGCACGCAACCCGGCTGGCTCTCAGCCTACCGGGAGAAAAACAGGCAGGTTTTCGAGGCCTGGCCCTGGCCCTACCGCTTGTCCTCCGACGAGAGGAAGTGGAAGGAATGGCTGACCGCCTTCGCGCCCGCCGGGGGTGCGACGCGCATCGCCGAAGTGAGGGGCGCGCGCGTGCTGGGCTTCGATGAGGCGTTGCCGGCCTACGGCGAACAAATCAGGCAGGCCCTGGAATCGGAGCAGGCCCCCCATGACGCCATGGAAGCGCGGGCAAACGCCGCGTTTGCGGACTGCTTTGTCGTGGTAATCGAGGGCGCACCGGCTGAAACGGTTTCGTGGACGGTTGAATTGGGCGAGCACGCGGCCGCCAAGGTAATCGTGCTGGCCGTGGCCGGCGCGAGCGCCAAGGTGCTGGAACGCGTGAAGGGCGGGAACGGGTTGCTTGCGGAGACGGTCGTGTTGGGCGCCGGCGCGGGGGTTTCCTGCGCGCGCATCCATTTGGCTGGGGGCTGGAATGGCGTGTGCCAGCAGCAGATCCTGGCCAGGGACGCAAAATTCAGGGGACTGAACTTGTGGGTGGAAGGCGAGAACGTGAAGGGCAGCCTGTGCCTGGCGTTGAACGGCCGCGGCAGCTCCGCCGAGCAATTGGATGCGATGCTGCTGGCTGGCCGGCAGAAAGCCGACGTCCGCCTGCTGACCGTGCACAGCGGAGAGCACACCCAAGCCTATAGTTCCATGAAGAACGTGCTGAACGGCCACAGCCAGGCCAACTTCGATGGCATGGTCCGAATCCTGCCCGGCGGCCAGAAGACGGAGTCCCTGCTCGAAGCCCACAGCCTGCTGCTGAGCCGGGAAGCCAAGAGCCGCAACGTGCCGGGCCTCGAAATCGAGGCCGACGACGTGAAAGCCAAGCACTCGGCCTCGGTGAGGCACATCGAGGAAGAGCCCCTGTTTTACCTGATGAGCCGGGGCCTGCCGGCTGGGGAAGCACAGGAAATGATTATAATGGGGTTCCTGGAAAGCTTGTTACATCGCATGCCCCCCGCCTTTCACGAGCCCCTGGCCGTGGAACTCAGGCGCAAGTGGGGCGAAACCAGGGCAGGAGCTGGACACGCATGAGCCTGAACGCACAAAAAATCAGGGAAGACTTCCCCATCCTCGAGCGAAAGGTGCACGGCAAGCCCCTCGTCTACTTCGACAATGCCGCGACGACGCAGAAGCCACGGCAGGTCATCGAGGCCATGAACGATTATTACCGGAATTACAATGCCAACGTGCACCGCGCGGTGCATTCCCTGAGCGCCGAGGCCTCCAATGCCTGGGAGCAGGCGCATGAAAAGGCCGCCAAATTCGTGGGCGCCAAGTCCTGGGATGAAATGGTGTTCACCAAGAACGCGACGGAGGCCATCAACCTGGTGGCCTACAGCTTGCTCAAGAAGCAGTTGAAGGCAGGCGACGAGATTCTCTTGACCAAGATGGAGCACCACTCGAACCTCGTGCCCTGGCAGCAGCTGGCCCTGGCGCACGGGCTGAAGGTGAACTTTGCGAACGTGCGCTCGAATGGAACCCTGGACACCGAGGATTTCGAGAAGAAGCTGTCGAAGAAGACGAAGCTGGTCGCGTTCACGAACTGCTCGAACGTTTTGGGCACCATCAACCCGGCCGAGCACCTCATCAAGGTCGCGCACGAGTTCGATGCCTTGGTCTTGGTTGACGGCGCCCAGTCAACGCCCCACATGCCGGTGGACGTCCGGAACATGGATGCCGACTTTTTCGTGTTCTCGGCCCACAAGATGCTGGGCCCGACCGGAATCGGGGCCTTGTACGCGAAGAAAGACCTCCTGGAGCGCATGGAGCCGTTCCTCTACGGGGGCGACATGATTGCCGAGGTTTTTTTGGATCACACGGTGTTCAACAAGCTGCCCTGGCGGTTCGAAGCCGGCACCCCCAACATCGCGGAAGGCATCGGGTTGAGTGCCGCGATTGACTACCTGCAGAAGCTCGGCATGGAGAACGTGCGCGAGCACGAAAAGAAGGTGATGGCGGTTGCGTTGAGGGCCCTGCATGAAAGCGAGGGCGTGACCGTGTACGGCCCCGACGAAATCGAGAAGCGTTCCGGGGTCGTTTCCTTCAACCTGAAAGGCATCCACCCCCATGACGTGGCCAGCATCCTCGACCGGTACGGGATAGCGGTTCGGAGCGGGGACCACTGCGGGCAGCCCCTCATGCGCGAACTGGGAATCAAGGGCACGGCGCGCGCGAGTTTCTACGTTTACAACACGCCGGACGAAATCAAGTTGATGGCCGAAGTCCTGCACAAGGCCAAGCAATTCATGGGGTGAACGCGTGGTCGAGTTGAAGGACATCTATTCCGAGGTCATCCTGGACTTGTACAGGAACCCCGTGAACTTCGGCAGCCTGGAGAAGCCGGACCTGCACCTGGCAGGGGGAAACCCTTTGTGCGGGGACGAAGTGGCGTTTGACGTCCGGTTTGACGCGGAAACCGGGAAAGTCGCCGAGATACGGTTTAACGGGCAGGGCTGCGCCATTAGCCGGGCCGCGGAAAGCCTGGTGACCGAGCTCGTGAAAGGCAAATCCCCTGAAGAAATCACGCACTTGACGCCCGCTGATTTGTTCGAAGTGCTTGGCAACATCATTGAAACCAGGGTCAAGTGCGCGTTGCTGGGCTTGCACGTCTTGAAGGAAGGCATGCGGGCCTACCGGAATGACCCGCAGCAGACGCACGTGGTGGCGGGCATCAAAATCTGACGGGAAATTTCAGTCAAACGCCTTGAAAAAAATCTTTAAATACCCGTCGCTCATTCCATTGATGGAGTATGAGCAAGATTTATTTCACGGTCGAGGAAGCCAATGAATTACTGGCGGAAATCCGGCCCAAACTCGAGCGGGTCATGAAGCTCAACGAGGACATCAACGCCATCAGCCAAATGAACCTGGAGCCCCTCGAGGAAAGCCTGGAAAACGAGTTGCTCATGATCAACGCCAACAAGGAATTCCACCTCCAGTCCGTCGAATTCTTTTCGCTCATGGAGGAACTGGTGAAGATGGGGTGCATCGTCAAGGACCTGGAAAAGGGCCTCGTGGACTTCTACCACCGCCTGGACGACGAAGACGTTTACCTCTGCTGGAAGCTCGACGAAAAGGAAATCACGGCCTGGCACCGCCTCGACACCGGCTACGAGGACAGGAAACCGATTGCCATCCTCCAAAGAGGCTACGAGGAAAAACTGCGACGGCTGCGGTGAGCCCCAGGCACGTGTCCAGCCGCTTCTATTTCAGCAGGAAATCCGACAACCAGGCGCACGTTCCTCTCATCCATAATCGATGAGGGGCATGAACACGAATTTCCCGCGGGCGTAGTCGACGAGCATCAGATTCTCGGTGTCGGTCCGCAACCGGTCGGCGGCCAACATGGCGATCTCTTCCAACCGCTCCCGGGTCACGCCCTTCCGCATGAGTTTGGCGAACACCGCCGTCCCCCTTTTCGTCTGGCGATCAATGACTTCGTTGCAAGTCGGTGCGCCGAGCCAGGCCATCGCGATGAGCTTGTCGTGGATCGCATGGGCATAGGGCATCAGAACCTTGTAACTGGTCTCGTGCCGGAATACCCTGTTGTGCCAGCGGACATCCCTCTGGACGACCCGAATCAATTCGGCGCTTGTGGTCCCGCCCCCATGGTGTCGCTTGATGACCACCCTCAGCCCAGGATGATTGCGCGAGACGTCCATCTCCCGGACGCGATAGTATCTCCATCCGGTCTCAGGATAGGGGGGAATCGATTTTTTTTCCAGCCGATGGTCGACGTTCCTCATCCGAGCCAAGCGGGAGCCGACCGGTTTGGCTCCATTTTCCTTTACCGTCTCAGCCAAGAGGCGAGGGGCCACCCGTTCCAGTTTAGCACACGCCCTTCAAGTGCCTGGGGGCTTCCGGTTCCTTCATCGAGGCCACGGGTTCTTGCACGACTTGTTGCACGGCCTCAGCCACGAGCTTGTCCAGTTGGACCAGGGCCTCGTCTTGGAGGACCAGGTCTTCATCGGCCTGCGTGGACGGCTTGCCCGTGGCCAGCGCGTCACAGTGCTCTTTTCCCTTGGACAAGTCGAAGGAACCGATTTTTTCCGCCAAATGAATGATTTCCACCTTGTCGAGGCAGAGCAGCGGCCGCACGATTTTGATGCGCGTGGACTTGTCGATGACGGCCAGGTTTTTCAGGGTCTGGCTGCTGACCTGGCCCAGGCTCTCCCCCGTGACCAGGAAGTCGTAGCCGTGGCGCAACGCGACTTGTTCCGCGATTTTCATCATGGCGCGCTTCATCAAGACGAAATAGTATTTCCGGTTGCCGTGGCCGGCGAGCCTGGCGAGCAGGGAACTGATGTCCACGAAATAGAATTGCCCAAAGCCCAGTTTTTTGGCGAGCAGACGCGACTTGTATTCCGGTTCGTTGCCGGCGAAGACCTCGTTGGCGAAGTGGATGCAGTCCACGTGGACGCCGCGCTGCCGGGCCAGCCATCCCGCGACCGGACTGTCGATGCCGCCGCTGAGGAGGAGCAGCGCTCTCTGGGTCCCCGACACCATATGGATACCTGGCCAGGAAAAGGAATTTAAACCCGTAAAGCGCCTGTTCCACATGGCCAGCACGGATAGATATTAAAAGATATCTTTATATATCTCATATGGTGTAATAGGGGTGTGGTGCCTTGCGCAAGGGCAACTATGAAGTCCTCCTGAAACGGCACGCGTTCCTGCGGGCGCTACAGCGGCAAGTACATCCAGGCCTCATCGAGGCCACCATCGAAACCGGCCGCATGGTGCGCTTCGGCAAGGACCGCGTGAAATTCGTGAAGCGCTTCAGGGAGTTCACGGCGTCCTGCGTGGATGAAATCGTCGGCCACACCATTCGGATAGTTACAATCGAAAAAAACAGGCGGTGAAGGAAATGAATTGCCCACAATGCGGAAAGAAGATGGCGGAAGGGCGGGACAAGACCCCGGAAGGAATAGGCTATGCCTACTTCAAGTGTGGTTCCTGTGGCGAGGAAATCGTGAACATGAGCCAACTGCACGCGGTCGCCAAGGAATACCGGGAAATGAAGCGCTACACGGCGAAAATCAGCCAGTGGGGGGAAAGCCTGGCCCTGCGCATCCCCAAGGCGCTTGCCCAGGAGTATGGCCTCAAAAAGGACGGGAGAGTAACCCTGGTGCCCGAGAAGAAGGCAATTAAAATAATTGCGTAAGAAAAGGGTATGCAGGCAAAAGCTTGGGGGGATGACATGGCATGGCAGGAAGTGGCCCGCGTGGACGAAATCAGGGAAGGCGCGGCCAAGGTCGTGAGCGTCAACGGCGAGGATGTGGCCGTCTTTTTGGTGGACGGACAATACCACGCGATTGCCAATACCTGCCCCCACAAGGGCGGACCGCTCGGAGACGGCGTGCTGGACGGTTGCGTGGTCACCTGCCCCTGGCATGGCTGGAAGTTCGACGTGACCACGGGGGTTTCGGCCGTGGTGAAGAGCGTGAGCGTGCCCAAGTACAACGTGAAAGTCGAGGGCGACAAGGTATGGGTGGAAGCATGAAGGCGGGGGGCGTTGCACTGGTATTAGTGGTCGTGTTGTTGGCGGGCTGCACGGAGGCACTTGACTTCCTCAAACCCAAGCCGAAAACCCCGGAAGCCAAGGCCGAGGCGCTGGCCCGGCAGCAGACCGTGGAAGGCGAGGCGCTGGCGACGTTAGCGAACGCGTTCGACAAGACCCGCAACTGTTCCGAGGAAGAGTATTTGCGGGTGGCGGAACTGGCAAAGAGCTTCGTCAAGGACGTGAAACTCGAAACCGATCCCGCGAAGGCCCAGGCCATCGTGGCCGCATCCAAGGCCTGTGACCCACGAGTAGATGACCGCACTACGCGGCAAGCCGAAAGCGTTTACCGCATCGAGTACGAAGTGCGGCTCAGCCCCTCCTGCCCCTACCCCGAACTCTTACAACAAGTGCAAGGCCAGAAAGTGGTCGTGGAAGCCAACCTGCAGACGGGAAAGGCCCGGGTCCTGGAAGGCGACTTTGACGAGGCGGCCCGTCAACAAATCGAGGCCATGCTGCCCGGCCTTCCCCTGATGGGGAACTGCGTGGCGGCCCTGACCCTCGGCAGCGGGTTGCTGCCGGGAGCCTAGGACAAGGGTTTTAAAGGATTGGCTGCATGAAGTGTGTAACCAATCCTGGGGAGGATGAACGACATGGGAATGCCATCAGGTCATCATATCGATAGCTCGTGTGCCAGCGTCGGCAACGCTGCCGCGGAGAAAAGCGAGACCAAGGCCGAGGGCGTGCTGGAAGTAACCTCCAACGCCGCGAAAAAAATCCTGGAATTCGCCAAGAAGGAGGACAAGGAGGGCTGGCTGTTGCGCGTGAAAATCATGCCGGGCGGTTGCTCGGGGTTCACGTACGGCTTGTGGTTCGAGAAGAAAGCCGAAGCCAACGACTTGGTCATTGAAAAGAACGGGGCCAAGGTCTGCGTGGACCAAGAGAGCTGGGCCATGCTGCAGGGCTCGGTCCTCGAATACCTGGAGAGCCTCCAAGGCAGCGGTTTCGCCGTGCAAAACCCGAACGTGCACGGCGGATGCGGGTGCGGGAAGTCGTTCAGCTGAGTTGACGGCATTCATTACTTGCCTGAAATTGCTCGGTTTGCGGCCTTTAACCTACGGATTAACTCCGTGCGCGGAACGAGAAAGCGAATGTGCCCCATGCCGGCCTTTGTAAGGCCCCCATTGGAACTCAAGAAGCCTCTTGCAATGAATTCATCTTCCTTAAGCTGCAAGAGGCGCGGGCTTACGTTTTTTGGGGGGTCGGCATATATCAATAAAAGGGACTCAGGGCCATGACGTCCAAAATACTGGTTAAACCATTTGAAGCGACGGTAAAGGCTCGCAGTTGAAACAAGAGCGCCGCCTGCTAGAGAAGACAGTGCGACCCAGGCGGGGGTCCCTAAAAAAGCAAAAACGAGCGGCAAGGCGGCAGAAACAAGCATAGTTTTAGGTCTCAGAATAGGAAGGTAAGGCATTGCCCTACTAAGTGGTGCGTCCTGCGAACTTGCACCAATTTCTTGGAATTCTAATGCTCGTGCGTCCCTAGATCGATTCTCGTGTTCTGCTTGTTTGGACGAGCGAAGTTTGGAGAGCCGAAAGCGTGAAGGGGTGGCGGCACCCAGCGTCATGTGGCTTGGCAAAAGTAAGAATTGCAAGCTGTGAAATAATTCATGCTCATAAACATGTGGCTGTTCGATATCGCCGCGCAGCTCGTGTCTTTTTGGATCATATTCGGCCACGACCATCGGGTGCTTGGCGTTTTGACCTCTATAAGCGGGAGTCAATTCCCGCACAGGCACCCCATACATCCTAGAAAGCAGCCGGTAAAGCTTTCCCACCATTGGAGGTAAAGGTTTCCTAGTGCCTCGATAATAAGGCGCAAGGCGCGTGCGGCTTGCCTTGCTAAGCTTTCTTCTTTCCGCGCGTGAAATTCTCCTCGAAGGCAGAGGGACACCCAAACAAGGGTTGCTGAACCACTATATAAACGTAATTGCCAAGGACGACTATTCCTTTCCCTTGAAAAACAGCCAGTGCCTGGGCCCGGCTTTTTCCGGACTTACCTGATTAGTGAAAGGTAATGATTATATACTTGGCCAGCCAATAGATTAGTATGCAAACGGTGTGCTGGACGGCCCATGCACAGCTCAGATTCGCGGAGAAGGCAGCCAAATATGGTATAAACTATGGCGACATTGAAATGGAAGTAGTCAGACAAAAGGTGCGATTGCGGGAACCCGGAAAAGACAAATTCAAAACAATATTCAAAGTGCTGAATTGTTTTCTGACGGTTGTAAAGGTTGAAAGAAAAAATCTTGTCCATGTACTTACCCTGTGGGAATCAAATGAGAACGAGGTGAATAAATGGCGGAAAACAGTAAAATAACTTGCCACTTGTGTGGGGGCATGGCCAAGCTTCGGGTTAGAGACCTGAAACTGGCGGATGAAAAAATAACGATAAAGGGATCCCCCTACTATAAGTGCCGCAAATGCGGAGAAGAATTTGCTACGGGCAAGCAAATGCAGGAGTTGAGCGACTTGATAAACCAAAAATTTTCGTTTCGCCGACCCGTAATTTCAGCCGGGCGGTCGCTTGCAATAACCCTTCCCAAAGACCTTGCAGAATACTGTGAACTCAAACAAGGCTCAAAAGTAAGGCTGGTGCCGGAGTCCAAGAAAAAAATCGAGCTAATCATTGGATAAGGGGCTCACTCTTTTCCCTTGAAGAACAGCCAGTTCTTGGGCCCCGCGCGGTCGAATTTCACGAGGAAAAACTTGCCTTTCAGTTTTTTGCCTTTCAAGTCAACCGCAATTTTTTTGTCCGAGCGCTCGGCCAATTCAAAGCTGCCGGTGTCCCAGATTTTCACGTTGCCGGCACCGTAGTTGCCTTCCGGGATGTTGCCCTCGAAGCGCGCGTAGGCCAGCGGGTGGTCCTCGGTTTCAACCGCCAGGCGCTTGGTTGCGGGGTCGGTGGAGGGCTCCTTGGGCACGGCCCAGGACTTCAAGACGCCGCCGAGTTCCAGGCGAAAGTCCCAGTGCAGGCGCGAAGCATGGTGCTCGTGGACGACGAAAAGGTTTCCCGCCCAGTCCTTCTTCCACCCGGGTTTGGAGGCAAGGCTTTCACAGAAAGCCTCTTCCTCCGCGGCCCTTTTGGCAGGCATACGGAAACGGTGCGAAAACGGGTTTAAAAAAACATTGGCGCTGGTTAAAACGGCTTTTAGCCAGGGAGGCGGGGAAATGAAGGGAGTTTTGCTGGTTGGTTTCCTGTTGCTGCTTGCAGGAACCGTTACGGCACAAGATGTAGGCACGCGCTGTGCGGAAGGCAGCTACAATTGTTACGAGGGCAGCGTAGCGGTCTGCCAGAACGGCGAGTACGTGAAGTATGACACGGCATCAGACTATTACAGAAAATATTGTGGTGCACAGACAACGTGCGGGGAAGGCACATACACGTGCGACCAGTACAGTGTCACGGTCTGCCTGAACGGCGAATACCAGAAATTCGGCACCGACTCTGATTACTACATAAAGTATTGTCAGACGCGCCGGGTAACGTGCAGGGAAGGCACATACACGTGCGACCAGTACAGTGTCACGGTGTGCCAGAACGGCGAGTACCAGAAGTATGACACGGCCTCCGACTACTACGCGAAATACTGCGCGCCACGCGTCGACCCGGCGCCCATAGAGAGTTGTGCTGGCTACTGTGAGCGCGAGTTCAAAGACGAATACCAGGCGCGGCTCTGCATACAAGCCAAGTGCGAGGGCCAAGAGATTTCGTGCAAGGACCAGTGCTACCTCAGCGAGGGCCCCAATGGCTATCAGGACTGTTACAGGAAACGCTGTGAGACGCGCAGTGACACGGGCAGCTCGTGCGAGGAACGGTGCAGGCAAAAGGCCTGGATAACCGTTTCGGCCACGGTCGCCAATGCGAAAACCGTCGGCATCAACGAAGCGGTTTTCGCGCGCTGCCTCCGCGAGGAATGCGAAGCCCGAGACGACGGGGACAACGACGCGTTCTGCGGTTCCTCGACCTATGGCAAGTGCGAGACCGACGCGGACTGCACGAGCGGAGGCTGCTCGGGCCAGTTGTGCCAGAGCCGGTCAGAAGAAAGCAGGGCCACGACCTGCGAAGCCAGGCAATGCTACAACGCGGGCAACTACGGCCTGGGCTGCGGCTGCGTGAAGAACCAGTGCCAGTGGGCGAGACAAACACCGATCGAGCTGCCGCCCGATGACTGCAAGGACAAGTGCAGGCGCGAGTACGGCAAATACCCGGAGAAACTCGAGTACTGCGTTCGGGAGTGCAGAGGCTACGTGCCGCCCACGCGCGGCGAATGCGATGACGGCGCCGTGAAGGTCATGGTCTGCAGCGGCGGCAACTGGAACCCGGTGTTCGAGCAGCCCCCCTACTGCTCCGGCGTAAAGGTGCCGCCCAGGCCCATGCCGGTCCAGCCAACGACGGCTGGAACGTCGAGCGGCGGGGAAGGCAAGGGCACCCCCATGCCCCGAACCGAGCCCATGAAACCCATGGAGCCCACGAGGCCCGTCGAAAAATTCGGGGAACCGTGCCGGGAAGGCTGGTACAAGTGCTACCCCGAGGAGCGGACCGTGGTCTACTGCCGCGCCGGGGAGATGGTGCGCAGCCAGGACCCCAAAGAGTTTGAGATGGGGTGCGGGAGGCGCAACATCGTCCAGGCCGTGGTGAGCGCCTTCACGGGCGAGAAGGAGTGCAAGGAAGGAGAATTCCGGTGCTATGACGAGAGCCGGAAGGCCGAGGTCTGCGCGAACGGGAGTTGGCAGGGCGGGGGCGCCGACCTCTTCGCGAAGGTCTGCGTCGACACCGCTGCGTGAGGACGAAGGGGGCTTTTCGCCCCTTCCTCCTTTTTTTCTTTTATTTTTGCCTGGTTTCCGTTTAGGTTTCCGAACAGTCAAGGCTCAATAACCGGGAAGGCGTTGGCTGTATGAATGCCAGCATCCTGTTACTTCAAGGGCGGCCAAAAGCGGTGTTTAACCCTCCAATTGGACGAGGCCGACAACATCCTGGCCTGCCTGGAAAAAGCCATGACCGACGCGCGCATCGGCGAGGGAAAGATTGTGAGTTGTGCGGGCAACGTGCGGGAAGGCGTGATGAACGGGTTCAGCCAAGGCAAGTACGTGGTCAAAGAAATCAAGGACGTTCCCCTTGCCGCGGCCTCGGGAAGGTTTGTCCGCACCAAACAAGGCCTCCAAGGCGACCTGCACATCCTCTGCAAGCAGGGCATGAACTCCTTCAACGGCACCCTCGTCAAGGGCACGGCCGCGGGCGGCCTGGAAATCAAACTCGAATTCGTTGACTTGGCGGGAAGCCAGACGTTCTAGTTTTCGCCAATAAATAAGAAGATATAGCCTGCAAGTAGATAGGGGAGACCTGCATGGTTAAGACCTATAAGTTCTTCGTCGGCGGCCAGTGGCGGGAGTCGGGCAAGTTCTTGGACGTGGTTTACCCGTTTGACGGCAAGGCGTTCGCGCGCGTGCACTTGGCCCAGGAAAAGGACATCCAGGACGCGTTGGCGGCTGCGGACAAAGCCTTCCAGGTGACGCGGAAGAGCCTGGCCTGGGAGCGGGCTGAGTGGTGCAAGAAAATCGCGGACGGCCTGGTTGAACGCCGCGAGGAATTGACGAAGACGCTTTGCCTCGAAGCCGGCAAGCCCTGGGTGTACGCGGACATCGAGGTCGAGCGCGCCATCTCCACGTTCCAGTTCGCGGCCGAGGAAGCCCACCGGTTGTCCGGGGAACTCGTGCCCTTGGACGTCACGAAAGCAGCCGGCAAGCGGGTGGGCATCGCCAAGCGTTTTCCGATTGGAGTGGTTGCCGGGATAACGCCCTTCAACTTTCCCTTGAACCTGGTGGCCCACAAGGTTGCCCCGGTGCTCGCGTCCGGGAACACCCTGGTGTTGAAGCCGGCCAGCAAGACGCCGTTGAGCGCCTTGAAGCTGGCGGAAGTCGTGGAAGCGGCTGGGGTACCGACGGGGGCGTTCAACGTCGTGCCCTGCTCGTCCAAGTTGGCTGGGCCGCTCGTCGAGGACCCGCGCGTGAAGATGGTGAGCTTCACGGGCAGTGACGTCGTTGGATGGGAAATCAAGCAGCGCGCGGGCAAGAAAAAGGTTGCATTGGAGTTGGGCGGGGACGCGGCCGTCATCGTGGAGCCGGACGCGGACCTGGAAGCTGCGGTCAAGAAGTGCGTGACGGGCGCGTTCTACTATAGCGGGCAGAGCTGTGTGTCCATCCAGCGGTTGTTCGTCCATGAACGGGTGTGGGATGCGTTCATGAAACCGTTCGTCAAGCAGGCACGGGAGTTGAAGGTCGGCGAGCCCTTGAAGCCGGACACGCAGTTGGGTTGCATGATTGACGAGGAGAACGCGAAGCGCGTGCAGGAATGGGTGGAAGAAGCCCGGGTTGGCGGCGCCAAAGTCCTGTGCGGTGGCAAGCGGAGGGAAAGCTTTTTCGAGGCCACCGTGCTCACCGGCGTGCCAAAGAAGTGCAGGTTGGGCTGCATGGAGGCCTTCGGCCCCCTCGTGATTTGCATCCCCTACAAGGACTTCGACTGGGCGCTCAAGGAAGTCAACCGCTCGCGGTTCGGCTTGCAGGCCGGCCTGTTTTCGAACGACTTGAAAAAGATTTGGCGGGCGTTCGAAGAACTCGAAGTGGGCGGCTTGATAGTCAACGAAGTGTCAAGCTTCCGCGTCGACAACATGCCCTATGGCGGGGTCAAGGACAGCGGTTTCGGCCGCGAGGGCGTCAAGTACGCCATGGAAGAGATGACGGAACTCAAGCTGTTGGGGCTGAACCTGAATTAGGACGAGCAGGATGAAGACGAGGCGAAAAAATGCAAAGGGAACATGTACGAAATCCGAGGCGAAGGAGCACCGATAAAGCAGCCAGAAAACCCCTGTTTCAGTCGGTACGCGAGCATCGCAAGCAATTGCGGGGCGTGGCTGAAAGGAACCTCCTGCACCGATTCCCTTCCTTAAAGGGAAAACGCGTGCTTCGGGCGATTTCAAACTTCGAGACCACGCCGCACCTGAACGAAGTCGAAAGAGCCCGGGCCTTGCTGGGCGCTTACCACCGCGCATTTGATGTGGTGGAAAGTGCCGCTGAAAGAGCCAGAGTAGCCAAACGAATAGCCGAAATTGCTATACTGCTTGACGTTACCATCCGCACCCTCCACGGCTATGGGACACGGGGCACGCGCTCCCTGGAATCCATGGGTGTGTTCACGCGCCGCAGAAGCCCTAGGTAATCAGATTTCAATTTCCTTCCACTCGAGGTGCCGGGCCTTGAGGTAGCGCCTGGTGAAGGCGACTGATTTCCGGGCCGAGAACGGCTTGCAGGTGTACGCATCCACGGTGAACAAGGGCGGGTTGGTGGGGTGCGTGTGCTCGGCAGGATAGGAATAGAAGTGCGCGCCCGAAGTCGCCCAGTGGATCCAGCCCCCGTAGCCCATGTCCCCTGCCACATAGGCATGGGGCTTGCGCAAGGCCTTCATTTTGACGGCCTTGGACAAGGCCAATAGATAGGCCTTAATGAGCGGGGGCTTGGCGATTTCATCGTCGTGCCCTCGATGATGATGCGCTGGCGCACGAGCTTGGGTGCGAGGTTCTTCATGCTGTTCTCCACCTAAACGCAGGGGCCGCGAATAAATAAAAGGCTATCGAAGAGCCGCCAGCATCTGCACCGCGGCCTCGACCGCGCGCTTGGGGTATTCTTCGGCGCGGGCTTCGGCCTGGGCTTCGGTGGCCGGGCCGATGACGCCGAGGGCAACGGGTTTCATGAACTCCAGCGAGAGTTGCGTCAAGGCGGGCGCGAGCGCGGACAAGATGACTTCGTCGTGCCCGGTTTCCCCCGCGATGACCGCACCCAGGGTCACGACCGCGTCCACGTCCCTGCGCTGCAGCAGTTTTTTCACGGCGAGCGGCAGGTCATAAGCCCCTGGCACGTGAAGGACCTGGGAGAGGGTGCAGCCAAGGGATGCGGCGTGTTGTTCGGCGGTGCGAAGCATGCGCGAGGTCAACTCCTCGTTGAAGCGGCTGACCGCGATTCCAAGCCTGGGACGGCGTTCAGAGTTTGAGGGGCCTGGCATTCGCTCTTCCCTGCCGCTGGCCGGTGCCCGCGCGCTCGCGCAACCAACCGGGGTCGGTCAACAACTTGACGGCGTTGACGGCGTGCTTAATCGTGCGGTTGCGCATGACCTCGGCCAGGTCCTGGTCGTTCTTGCCCTCGCCCTCGTGAACGAAGACCTCGAGGACGTGCTTGTTCGTCATCAACTGTGCCCACTGGATGCCCAAAGAGGCTTCGTGCGCGCACTGCTGGTCGATGGGCATCTTGCCGGGCATGCCCAGCGCGACCACGATATGGCACTTCCTGGCCTCGAGGAGGCGCTTGCAGGCAACCGGCAGGTCCTTGATGCCCGGAACCGTGACGCGGTAAATGATGGCCTGCGGGGCCTCCCTTCGAATGGTTTGCTCGGCCAGGGAACCCATGTCCGCGCGCGCGAACATCGTGTCCGCGATGCCGATGACCGGTGTTTTAGGCATGGCTTTCCTCCTGGAGCGTCAAGGAGACGCGGTCGCCGTCTTTGAGGCCGAGTTGGTCGCGCAGCTTCTTCTCGGCGATGACTTCTGCGACGTTCTTGTGCGTGGTGCGGTCTGGGTGAAT
>Ga0209542_10005983_pt1 | contig 23962 bp, 21 predicted proteins | sample RifCSPhighO2_01_FD_184028 | JGI IMG/M metagenome (GOLD analysis project Ga0209542, IMG submission 184028) | Soil microbial communities from Rifle, Colorado - Rifle CSP2_plank highO2_0.1 (SPAdes) (version 2) | ecosystem: Environmental > Terrestrial > Deep subsurface > Rock core/Sediment ...
CTCTCTTTGCGGCATGACCATTTTAAATACGATTCTGCCGCGCGGCACGCGTCTCAAGTCGTGTGTTTTCTGCGGGGCTTCTTTCAGGCGGCGGACACTCGATAATTCGGAGGTAATTAAAGTGCGTCTAAAGGAATATCATGAACGCACCGAGCCGATCTTCGGCTACCTGTCCGGGCAGGGCGTAGGGGTAATTAAAGTTGACGGCGAGCCAGCGCCGTATAAGGTTTTCAGTAATATTTTAAAAAAAATAGGCGTGCGTGATAGTTTGGCTAAGTCGGGAGGTGGCCAAAAAGATGAGTCGCGTTAGAAGTAAAGCAACGTATATATGACCACCAAGTATCACAAGATCATCAAACTTGGTCAACCAACTCAACTTTCTATCTATGCGGGTAAACTTCTAACGGGATGAGTCGCGACGGTTACTTAAAAACTAAAGAAGAGATTGCCGCCATGCGCGAGGGCGGTCTTATTTTGGCCAAGGTAATAAAAAAAGTCAGCGAAAACGCCGTTTCCGGGATTGCTCTTATCGAGCTCGACCGCTTAGCGGCCCGCCTTACAAAAGATTGGGGCGCTCTGCCGGCCTTTTTGGGTTACCGGCCAGATGGGGCTCTGCGCCCCTATCCGGCGACTATCTGCGCTTCGCTGAACGAAGTGGTGGTGCATGGCATACCCGGCAAGCGCGTTCTTGTGCCGGGAGACGTTCTTAAGCTCGATTTCGGTTTGCGCTACAAGGGTCTGTGCGTTGATGCCGCCGTTACCTTGCCCATAGGTGAGTGTTCAGCGGAGGCACTTAAGCTTATTGAGGTTACGCGCGAGGCGTTAGCGCGGGCTATCCGTGAACTGAAACCTGGTAACCGACTCGGCGATATTGGATTTGCCGTTCAGAATCACGCGGAGAAAAACAATTTTTGTGTCATCCGTGGACTTACCGGGCATGGCGTTGGGCGGGTGCTTCACGAGGAACCGGTCGTCTATAATTTTGGCTGGCCTGGAAAGGGGGAGCGGCTCGTCTCCGGCATGGTGCTTGCGGTAGAGCCGATGATTGCCGTAGGAAGCGAGCATATAGTTCAGCTTCCGGACGATAGCTATGCCACCAAAGACCGGAGTCTGTCCGCCCATTTTGAGCACACCATAGCCGTTACCGACGAGGGGCCGCGCGTTTTGACTATGATATAATAAAAAAATTGGCTCACATTTTTTCAGGCCGCATAATAAAAATGCGGCTACCAAACCTTTACCCCCTCACCTAATTGACTTATGGCCATTAACTTATCACAAAACAAAAGGCGAAGCCGCGTTGCAATTCTATTTATGGCTCATAATAAAACCCCGGCCATATTAGGTGAGGGGGTGCTCGGTTTTGTGGCTAAATTTTCTTCGCCACAAAAAGACTCAAAAATTTAGACAAAAACGGCATGGCCAACTTCAAAAAAATAGAAAGCAAATGGCAGAAGGCCTGGCGGAAGAAGGGTATCTACAAGGCGGAAGATGAAGTGAGGGGTAAAAAGAACTTTTACCACCTCGTAATGTTTCCATATCCTTCGGGCAATCTGCACATCGGTCACTGGTATAATTTCGCGCCGGCCGATATTTTCGCGCGTCTGAAGCGCATGCAGGGGGCGAATGTTATGAGCCCCATAGGCTTTGATGCTTTTGGTTTGCCCGCAGAGAATGCGGCCCTGAAGCAGGGTATCCATCCGGAAAAATGGACGCTCGCGAATATTAAAGCAATGACTAAACAGCTCGAGTCGATGGGCAACAGCTACGACTGGTCCCGGTTAATAATAACTTGTTTGCCGGAGTACTATAAATGGAATCAGTGGATTTTTGTGCAACTTATGAAGAAGGGCCTGGCCTATCGCAAGAAGGCACCCGCTAACTGGTGCCCATCTTGCAAGACAGTGCTGGCAAACGAACAGGTGGTGGAGGGTAGGTGTGAACGCTGCAGTACGCAAATAGAACGGCGGACGATAGATCAGTGGCTTTTTAAAATTACGCATTATGCGGAGGAGCTTTTACGCGGTCTAGAACACTTGGACTGGCCGGAGCGCACCAAGCTGATGCAGAAAAATTGGATTGGCAAGTCCGAGGGGGCGCTTCTTAAATTCCGCATAACCGAACTGGATCTTCCGATAGAGGTTTTTACTACGCGCCCCGATACGCTCTTCGGCGCAACCTATCTGGTTTTGGCGCCAGAACATGAACTGATTCACAAACTTAAGCCCCGCATCAAGAATTGGGTGGCTGTAGAAGAATATATCAGGAAGACTTCGCACTTGACGGAGGAGGATCGTCTGAAGGATGCGGCGAAAAAGACCGGTATGGAACTGAAGGGCGTAACGGTAAAAAATCCCGCGAACGGCGAAATACTGCCGGTCTGGATATCCGACTATGTGCTCGCCTCTTACGGAACCGGCGCCATTATGGCTGTGCCTGCCCACGACGAGCGTGATTTTGCTTTTGCGACCGAATTCAAACTGCCCATTCGTCAGGTTATTGTTTCGAGTCAAGCTGACGGATTATCCGAAGAGCTCACCGAAGCTTATAGCGGCGACGGCTATTTGGTAAACTCCGGCAAAATGAACGGCTTATACACAGAAGAGGCAAAGCGGGTGGTAACGGAGGCGGTCGGTGGAAAACTGAAAACGCAATACCGCCTGCGCGACTGGCTCATCTCGCGCCAACGCTACTGGGGCACGCCTATTCCGGTTATCTACTGCAAGGAGTGTGGCGCCCTGCCGGTGCCCGAGAATGACCTGCCGATAAAGCTTCCGCCGCTCAAGGATTTCAAGCCGTCAGATGACGGTCGTTCGCCACTTGCGAGGAACGAGAAGTTTTTGAAAACCAAATGTCCGAAGTGCGGTAAGCCCGCCGAGCGGGAAACCGATACCATGGATACTTTCGTAGACTCGTCCTGGTATTTTCTGCGCTACGCCGATCCTAATAACAGTGAGGCAATTTTTGAAAAAGAAAAGGTAAAAAAATGGCTACCGGTCAAAATGTATATAGGCGGCGCCGAGCATGCGGTTCTGCATCTTTTGTACTCGCGTTTTTTTACCAAATTTCTGCGCGATGAAGGCCTGCTGGAATTTTCCGAGCCGTTTCAGGCGTTGCGGCACCAGGGAATTATTCTCGGGCCCGACGGCCAGAAGATGTCCAAGTCACGCGGTAATGTTGTTGATCCGGATGCTTTGGTCAGGGAGTTCGGCGTGGACGCGGTGCGTCTGCACCTTGCCTTTATGAGCGAGTATTCACAGGGCGGGCCGTGGAATCCGTCCGGCATTTTGGGTTCAGCGCGTTTTTTGGAGCGGGCAGTCAAGCTGTGCAGTGACGCTCTGCGTAGCCGGAGCCATCGGGGGGTTGAGGCATCGGCGGGAGTGCCTGGAAATAAAACAGAGGCGAAAAACGAAATTAATGCGGCTGTTTCGCCCAGAGCCGGAGATTCCGACAAAAAGTTAGAACGTCTGCTCCATCAAACTATAAAAAAAGTTACCGAGGACATAGAAAACTTACGATTCAATACGGCGGTTTCCGCGCTCATGATACTTTTGAACGAAATGGAAAAAGAGCGGACGGCTGTTTCGTGCGATATGGCTGCAATTTTTCTTAAACTTCTCGCTCCTTTCGCGCCGCATTTCGCAGAAGAGCTTTGGCAGAAGGTGCGCAAGAGGTCCAAGCCCTTCGCCTCCATACATGCGGAAGAGTGGCCGAGATACAACCCAGCGCTGATTAAAGAAAACAGTTTTGAGCTTGTGGTGCAGGTGAACGGCAAGGTTCGCGATTCATTTATTATTCCTGCGAATATTTCCGAGGCCGACGCGAAAAAGTTGACACTGGAACGGGAGAGTGTAAAGATATATCTTAGCGGTCGCGAACCGAAACGGGTGATATATGTACCCGGCCGGCTCGTGAACATAGTCATTTAAAAACGAGGAAAACAATGCCTAGTCGCGGGATGTTCTACGAGGGTTTTTTTGTAGGTCAGAATTTCCAGTTACCGGCGTTTGGGGTATTTCCCGAAGAGATCGCCGACTTTTCGCGGCTTACCCGTGACGATAATCCGCTCCACGGCGAAGACGAGGCTTTTCACGCGGAGCGCAATCTGATCTTCAAGAAAAGAGTGGTGCACGGCATGCTGACGATGTCGAGATTGATGGGGGCACTGCACGAGGCGGGCATTATCAGCGGAACTTGCGTGGCTTTTGCCGAGGCCAGCCAGAAGTTTCTGCGGCCGGTTCTTCCCGGGGATGAAGTTACGACCCTCGTGACCGTTGTCGCGAAGGATGATATCCCGGAGGATGACAGGCTCGGTTTCGTTACTTTCTCCGCCACGGCATCCAAGTTGGGCAAGCCCGTGCTTGTCGCTACGCTCAAGATTGTCGTGGTGCGGAAGAAGCCGGGGCTCAGTAAGTAAACCCCCACACCTTGACCACGGGGCATTCAACCCCACGGCAAGGAAGAGAGCCACGTGCCAAGAGCACGGGGTATTACACGCCAAGGTGTGGGGGTAAATCTTGGCAAGTAAGCTTTACAAGTATTTCGGGACTCGTCCTCCCAATGAGGACGAGTTTTTGTTTTTAACCGGACAATGGAGTAGGATTGAAACATGTGTGGGATTGTGGGTTACATAGGGAAAAGGCAGGCACTGCCTGTTTTGCTTGAGGGCATTAAGACACTTGAATATCGCGGTTATGATTCAGCCGGCTTGGCTATTTTTAATGGCGACAAAATTGAAGTTCAAAGAGCTGTAGGCAGAGTGGCAAATCTCGAGCGAAAAATGGGTGAAAACCCGATTGCCGGCAGTTCTGGCATAGTCCACTCCCGTTGGGCGACGCACGGCATAGTAAGCGAAGCGAATGCTCATCCGCACGCAGACTGTAAGGGCGAGATATCGGTCGTCCATAACGGTATTATAGAAAATTACAAAGAGCTGAAGGAGGAGTTGCAAAGAAAGGGCCACGTATTCGCCTCCGAAACCGATACCGAAACGCTCGCCCATCTGATAGAAGAACATTACCCTGCCCGTAATGCCAAGCAAGGCGCGGCAGGCGGGCGGGCTTCGCGTAGCTCATTTTTGCCGCTTGAAGACGCGGTGCGCCGGGCGCTCCGGGAAGTGCGCGGCACTTACGGCTTGGCGATAATTTCTGCCCGCGAGCCGGATAAACTCATAGCCGTTAGGAACTTCAGCCCGCTTTTGGTGGGCATCGGCAAGGGCGAACATTTCATCGCTTCTGACGCTTCGGCGGTACTGCCTTATACACGCAAGGTTATTTACATGGAAGACGGAGAGATGGCGCTGCTAACTCCGAAGGGTTTCAAGATATTTGATATTGATAATCGTCTGCGTTCCAGGAAACCGCAAAAATTAGAGTGGGACGTCGAGAAGATACAAAAAGGCGGCTATCCGCACTTCATGCTTAAAGAGATATTCGAACAGCCCGAGGCGATTATAAACTCAACGCGCGGCCGGATAGCCAAAACTCCCGGGCAGGCGGTCTTAGGCGGACTTATGCCGGTCATTGGAGAGCTTCAGAATATGCGGCGTCTTATCGTGGTAGGTTGTGGCACCGCGTATCTCGCCGGCCGGGTCGGCGAGTACATGATAGAAGAGTTCGCGCGTCTGCCGGTCGAGGTTGATTTAGCTTCCGAGTTCAGATACCGGAAGCCTGTCTTTGAAAAGGGGGACGTACTGCTCGCCGTTTCGCAATCGGGAGAAACAGCCGATACGCTAGCGGCTTTACGCGAGGCCAAAGAACAAAAGGTGCTCACGCTGGGTATTGTTAACGTGGTCGGTTCTACGATAGCGCGCGAAACCGACGCGGGGGTCTACCAGCATGTCGGTCCGGAGATAGCAGTCGCTTCGACCAAGGCCTTTACCTCCCAAGTTTCCATTTTTGCCCTCGTCTCCGTGCTCTTGGGACGCAATCGCGGTCTTGCGCCCAAAACGGCCAAGGCGCTAATTGCCGAACTCCGGCGGATGCCGAAGCTTGTCGGGGAAGTTTTGAAAGCCAGCGAGCGGATAAAAGAGATAGCGGTCGAGTATCAAAAGTTCAGAAATTTTATATACATAGGTCGGAAATACAACTTCCCGGCCGCGATGGAGGGCGCGCTCAAACTTAAGGAAATTTCATACGTGCACGCCGAAGGCATGAGCGCCGGCGAAATGAAGCACGGCTCCATCGCTATGATAGACGCAGATTTTCCGACCGTGGCTATCGCGCCGCTTGATTCCGTTTACGACAAAAATATTTCAAATATTGAGGAGATAAAGGCGCGCGGCGGTCCGGTCATCGCCGTGGCCACCGAGGGTGACCGGGCGATTAAGAAGATTGCCGACCACGTTATCTATATTCCGAAGACGCTCGAAATGTTTACCCCGCTTCTTGCCGTACCGGCGCTTCAGCTTTTTGCCTACCACTTCGCCGTTTTGCGCGGTTGTGACGTGGATAAACCGCGTAATCTCGCAAAATCTGTAACCGTTGAATAGATAGAGGTGAAAATAACCGTAAAAATTAAGCCGAGAGCCGACAAAGCAGCGGTCAAAAAAACGGGCGAACGTGAGTTCGCGGTATCGGTTAAAGAAGCGCCGGAGGACGGCCGGGCGAACGTAGCCGTTGTTTCCACGCTAGCCGATTTTTTAGGTATCGCTCCGGCGAGGATCAGAATTCTGCGCGGTAAAAAGGCGCGGCTTAAAATATTGGAAATATTGTAGGGATAAGTAAAAAAAGCCCCGTTTTTATGGGCGGGACTTTTTGATAATGATAAGCAGGGCGTAGGTACTCCAGAGAAAAACAACGGCGCTGAACAGAGCTAAAGCGGCTAAAACCGCTAAGTTTAGCAGAACTCCCAAGTTTGCCCGCACAAAATCCGTTCCGCGGAGAGGTTCGAAGAGTTCTTTTTGGAGCTCTACCTCGGCGCCATTCTTCAGGTCATCCTCGGTCAGATAGCGGGAGAAATCGGCTTGGTGTGTTACCCAGTCGGCGTAGTACTTGCGCTCCAATGCGTAGGCCTCGAATATGTGCAGTCCGGGCTTCGCAAAGCGCTGGGTGAAACTGCCGGTCGGGAGGGTGTAACCAGAGTTGGTTTCAATGGCGTACCGGCCGTCTATTTTTATTTTGATTGTCCAAGGGGTTCGGTTGACGTAGTAGATGCGGACCAGATCCGACTCTTCTACCGCCCCGACCGCAAGCGGCGAAAGTACGGCGCCAAGCGTGATAGCGGCGAGCAGTATCTTACTCACCAGGGGCGCTCCTTTCTATTTCGGAAATCTGGGAAAATTATAATATGTGCGGCCTATGTTGTAAAGTTGGGAAAACGCCCTTTAATGCTTTATTATTAATTCAGATATGAGACCGCCCGTTCTTTTCGCGTTGGCGATTATATCGGTGATTTTGTCGGCTACCTCTGTCTTCGCACATGGCAGCGGCTATTTTGCTTTTGACCCGGATACTTCAAGTCCGCTTCTGCCCCCGTCGGGGGCGGCAGTTTATGAAGTGTTCCGTCCGCACAACGATTTTTTGAGGGGCTTGGATATCTGGGTTGATAACGTCACCGGCACCGCGGATGTGTCTTTCGGTCTGCGCGACGAGAACAATGACTTGCTGGCTGCCAAAACGGTAACGGTTCCGGTTTTAGCGGCCAAGTGGGGCGGCAATAAAGTTCACGTTGACTTTGACAGTTCTGTACCCGTTGCCTACGACCGGGAGTATAAAATAAAGATTCTGACCGATGATACTAACCTGCGTATTTATAAGGCCAATCGGATTAGCGTCGTTCTTCATAACGCCGACGACATTTCGGAGCCGCTTATAGGATTCGCGCGCCTCAATGCCGTGGACCAGAATTATTCTTTAAAGTACGCGCTTTATGAAACAACTGAGGCGTCTCTGCCGGCGATTGTTTCGGCGAGTGGTACCGCGGTCAGCGAAACTCAGGCAAAAATAAGTTTCAGCGCCACCGAACCGGTTGACGCTCAGGTTGAATACGGGCCCGCCGACGGTGCCTACACGAATACGGCGGGCTTCAGCGGCGTATATAAGATTTGCGTGCCGCTCGCGCCCGCCTGTTCGGTGATCATCGGAGTAGTTGCGGGCACCAATTATAATTTCCGGTTAACCGTAAAAGACGAATGGGGGAATACAGCGGAGTTCGTCTCATCATTTGGAACTCCCGGTGCGCCGCCTCCTCCCTCCGATACTCAAGCCCCATCAATTCCCACTAGTCTTTCTGCAACCGCCATCTCCTCATCTCAAATCAATCTTTCGTGGACTGCTTCCACCGATAACATCGGAGTCACTGGATACCATATATATAGAGGTGGCACACTAATTGCAGCCGTAACAACCGGCACAACATATTCCGATACCGGCCTTAACCCCGCCACTCTCTATTCGTACTCCGTAGTGGCTTATGATGCCGCAGGAAATGTCTCGGGATATTCCAGCATAGTGAGTGGGACGACACAAGCAACACTTCCGCCTCCGGGACCGCCCGCGCCTCCGCCTGGCGGCGAAACTCCGCCGGATATAATTCCGCCGACTATATTGAATGCGCGGCTGGTTTCGGCGACCGCTAATTCGGCTACTTTTGTCTGGACGACCAACGAGGCGGCAGATTCTTTGGCCTTGGTCAAGAGGGGCCTCGATATATTTGGCGTGGCCTCAGACCCGACATTTGAGCTTGAACACCTGCTTACCGTTACCGGACTTATGCCAAATACCGATTACTTTGTGACGCTGGTTTCACGCGATCCGTCGGCCAATGTCGCTTCGCAGAACCTGACTTTTGGTACTCGCGCAACCGACGAAAGTAGCGAACAGGCGAGCAGTTCGAATCCTGATACTCAGACTGTTGGAGGCATTATAATCGGTGGCACAGAGCCGGCTGGCGGAGACGGAGGGAGCTTGGGAGGTTTTAACGTTGCCTGGAAATCCAAAAGTGGAGCAGAGCCGGAAGGCGGCTATCGCGTAGATATTTTTGATGACAATTGGGTGCTGGTAGGGCAAAGGACTCTTCCGTCCGGTACTCATGCCACCAGGTTTGATGATCTTTTTGCAGGGAATTATCGCGTGGTAGTCTATGAACTTAAAAATGGCACCGCAGAAAAAGTTTCTTCACCGGCCCCGGTGACCATAAAAGTTTCATGGCTTCAAGGCGCGAGCGCCTACTCTGCTTACTTCGCTTTTGCCCTGGTACTTCTGAGCACTATGTTTATTTCGTTGTTTCTAATCGAGAAAAAACGCCGTGTGGGGTTGGCCGCGACGAAAGTATCGCAATAATCACTTACTAATTAAAAATATTTTATGGCTTTAGAATTCAAGTCGGAATATATCATTAAGGTCGCCGATTCGAAGATAGGCCTAGAGGGATTTCTCGTAATTGACTCAACGGCGCGGGGCGTGGGCAAGGGCGGTATCCGCATGACCGGGCAGGTAAGCGAGGAAGAGGTTTTCCGTCTGGCGCGGACTATGACCTGGAAGAATGCTGTCGCCGACATTCCCTTCGGCGGCGCCAAGGCGGGAATAATCTGGCGCGGCGGCTCCGATTCTTTGAAAAAGCAGTTTATCCAAAGCTTTGCCCGCGCTCTTAAGCCGCTTCTGCTCTCCAAATATATTGCCGGTCCAGACGTCAATACTGGCGAGCGCGAGATGCAGTGGTTTGTGGAAGCGGCTGGTTCCCGCAAGGCGGCGACCGGCAAGCCCGCTAAGCTCGGCGGCTTACCTCATGAGCTCGGCAGTACTGGTTTTGGGGTGTTCCAGGCTATAAAGGTTGCGGCCGAATTTTCGGGCCTTGATTTGCGGCAGGCGAGGGTGGCGGTAGAGGGTTTCGGCAATGTGGGAACTTTCGCCGTTAAATTTCTTGAAGAAGCCGGAGCCAAAATCGTAGCGGTTTCGGACAGGGGTGGAACGGTGGCGCGTGAGGCCGGTCTAGACTATGAGCTCCTCATGAAAACCAAAAAAAATAAAGGAACGGTTTCCGGGTATCCGGGCGGTAGGAAGTTACCGGGCGACGCTATTTTTGGCCTGCCCGTTGATATCCTGGTTCCGGCGGCGCTGACGGATGCCGTTAATGAAAAAAATAAGCGTTTCATCCGGGCAAAAATAATCGTTGAGGGTTCCAACATTACAATGCGCGACCACATAGAAAAAGAACTTTTCGGGAGAGGTGTTCTGATAGTTCCCGATTTTGTCGCGAACGCCGGCGGCGTGATATCGTCTTATGCCGAGCATATGGGCTATAGTCCGAAAAAGATGTTTCAAATGGTGGAAAAAAAAATAACCGGCGCTACGGAGGCGGTTTTAAAAGAGAGCGCTAAGCGGCGGGTCTATCCGCGCGCGGCGGCGCTCGCGCTTGCTCAAGCGAAGGTTAGAGCGGCTACCCAAAAAAGAAAAAATACTTTTTAACAGTATGAGATTCGTCTCCGCGAACGCAACAGCTTGACGTAGTTACCGGCGCTTGTTATATTTACCCACAGTGATTTTAATTTTGGAGGCAAGGGAGAGAAAACATGAGCGAGCCGGAAATTGTCAGTTACGGACGTGGTTTTGTCGGCAACTATACCCCGACAGAGTTTCGCGAGTCTCTGACCCGGGCGTTTAAAGACAAGCGCGCCGACTTCATTGTTCTCGATAGCAATATCCGCGGCCAGAAATTTCTTGCCGCTTGCGCGGCTTGGGCCGTTGACAGCGGCCTGATCTACAATGATGCTAATCAAGACGACGGGCAATGCGGAGTTTCTTCTTTCCGTCTGACGAAAGCCGGAAGAAAAAGTATTTTGAGCTAGTCCACGGACTAGCTTTTTTGTTTTTATACGGGTTTCAATTTTGCTTCAAGCCGTGTTAGCATAGGTAAAGCTTTACAGATATTTAGTCATAAGGAGCGTTAATAATGAGAGGCATTATCCGTTTGTTCGCAGTATCGGTCTTGGCTTTTGGTTTGGTTTTCGTGGCCGATATTATTGCCAAAACCGGCCTTGCGAATGTGGGCGGCCCCACGGATTCCATCAAAGACGCTACGGAGCGGGCTGTCGGTATTCTGAACGCCGACAACAAGAGTCCGGTAGAGAAACGCCGGCTTTTCCGGGAGCTGATGCGTGAGAAGATTAATTTTGAGGAAACCTCCCGGATGACTCTGGGACCAAATTGGCCGCGGGATCCGGCTAAACAAAGGGAGTTTGTCGGTCTTTTCGCGGAGCTTATTGAGCACACCTACGTGAGCAATCTTGTGAGGGCCGACGTGTCCTTCACATACGGCAAGGAGTACCCACCCAATAAGTCCGACCTCTCGCGTTACGTGGTTCAGACTGTGATGAGAACCAAAAAAGGTGATGTTTCAATCGACTATGCCATGATGTTCGTTGATGGCAAGTGGAAGATCTACAATATCCTGGTTGAGCACGTCAGCTTGGTCTCGAACTGGAAGTCGCAGTTCCAGCGCATAATTGCCAAGCGTTCTTTTGACGGTCTTCTCTCCGTGCTACGCGATAAGAACGCGAAATTTAATGAAGGCCACCCCTAGGGGGTGGCCTTTTTTCGTCCAAAAGCCCGTTTGAGGTTATAATTCAAGAAAGCAATGTCCGGCAATTTTCCAAAAGATTTTTTGTGGGGCGCGGCGACCTCGGCCCACCAGGTTGAGGGCGGCAATCTGAATGACTGGAGCGAGTGGGAGCGGCATAATGCCAAGCGCCTTGCCGAGGAGGTGAAGACGCGTATCGCCGGTGAACTTGGTGTAACCGAGAAAGCGGCCGAAAAACTTCTGCCGCCGGAAGCCTATATCCCTGAAAACTATATTTCCGGGGCAGCGGCTGACCACTACCACCGGTTTAAGGAGGACTTCAGGAACGCCGAATCGCTGGGTCTTAACGCCATAAGATTTTCAATTGAGTGGTCGCGCGTTGAGCCGATGGACGGCAGATTTGACGCGGTTCAGATTGCTCACTACCGCGAGGTTATGCGGTCGCTCCGCGAACACAGGCTTGTGCCTTTCATAACCCTTTGGCACTGGACTCTGCCGCTGTGGCTACGGGATAGGGGTGGCGTAATGAGTCCTAAGTTCTCTGATTATTTTGCCCGCTACGCCGCGTATATCGCCGCCGAGTTCGGCAACTCGACTAATTTTTGGATGACGGTGAACGAGCCAAATACCTATGCCGGCCAGTCGTACACGCTCCACGGTAACTGGCCACCAGGTATTAAGGGAATTTTCGAAATGCGCCGCGCGCTCAAGAATCTCTCTATGGCTCACGGCAAGGCTTATGATGCTATCCGCCACGTGAATCCCTCGGCGGTAATCGGTCCCGGTATAGGCACAATGTTGGTAGAAGCCGCAAGACCGGCTAACCTGCTTTCCTGGATTGTTGCCCGTTTTGTCAGCTATGTCAGCAATCATTATTTTTTGAGTTTAGTAAAAAACAAATGCGATTATATCGGAGTGCAGTATTATTTCCGCCTATGGATAGGGGCACTCGGCAAGCCCAGGCATGGCGGAGAGAATTTTTCGGATATGGGCTGGGAAATATTTCCGGAAGGGCTGTATTCGGTTTTGAAAAAAATGGCCCGTTACGGCAAACCGCTCTATATTACCGAGAACGGCGTCGCCGACCGCGCTGACTCTAAGCGGGCCGGATTTATCGTCGACCATATTGCCAGCGTCCGGAAAGCGCTTAGCGATGATATTCCGGTCAGGGGGTATTTTTACTGGTCGCTACTGGATAACTTCGAATGGGAAAAAGGTTTTTGGCCCCGCTTCGGCCTTTTCGCCGTTGACTATAAAACCCAAGAGCGCAGGATGTGCAATAGCGCTCTACAATATAAAAAAGCGATTGAGGATTCGGGTCAAAATTATTAACAATCCTGCTAACTGACGCTTATGTGGCTAATACTTGCCGTCTCGGGCCATATTCTTAACGCGCTATCGTTTTTGTCGGACAAGATTTTTATGGAGCGGGTGATTCCCGATGCCAAGGCGCTCGCCTTTGTCGCGGGCCTAAGCGGGATATTGGTTTTGCCGCTGGCTATCTGGTTCCCACTCACGGGCCCCTTCGCGCCGCTCGCCGTTTCTTTCATCTCGGGCATTTTTTTCATACTGGCGCTTATCTTTTTCTACAACGCGCTTGCCATTGAGGAGGTTTCACGGGTTGTGCCGGCGGTGGGCGGCATGGTGCCCGTCTTTACCTGGGGCTTGAGTTTTCTCATGCTGGGTGACCGGCTCTCGGGCCGAAGCCTGCTGGCTTTTCTGCTTCTCGTCGCGGGAGGATTTTTGATAGAGTTGCACTCATTTAAAGATTTGTTTTCGCGCAGATTCCAAACGTCTTTTTCGCTTGAGGCGTCGGCGGCGTTCCTTTTTGCCGCTTCGTTGGTATTTCAAAAATATGGCTTCACCGGCGCGGAGGCTATGACCTCTTTTATGTGGTCGCGCTTCGGAACCGTCTTCGCGGCACTCGGGATTCTTGCTTCGATGCCAGCTATTCTAGCGCGCCTGGCGCCAGGCAGTTTCAAAAGTATAAGCCCCGCCTACAAGGCGCTGGCTTTTCTTTCAAGGGTTTCGTCGGGTGTCGGGCCGCTTTTAATTCTGGCGGCCATCTCAATGGGTAACGTTTCCTTAATAAACGCGCTTCAGGGTTCGCAGTTTGCCTTTCTCTTCGTTCTCGCTTTGCTACTTTCAAGAAAATGGCCGACAGTTTTCGGCGAGGAGCTTAAGCGTGGTGTTATAATGCGCAAAGGAGCGGCCACGCTTGTCATAGCCGCTGGGCTGGCTCTAATTGCCTTATGAAGAAATTTTTAAAGAAATTCTTAAAAAAACTTATGTGGAGCTTGGGAATACTTTTGGGATTGCTGATTCTTGTGTATTTATTTGCCTGGTATGGCTACCGCCACGAGGCGCCGCAAGCGGCTTTCGGCGTTACTTTCTCAACTGTTATGGCGAAGCAACTGGGTTTCGCGCCGAGCGAAGTTTACGATGCCATTATTAATGACCTTGGCGTCCGCTATGTCCGGATACCGGTTTATTGGGCGGACGTGGAAAAGGAAAGGGGGCATATGGATTTTGCCGAGTATGATTATTTTGTAAGGCGTGCCGAAGAGAATGGTGTCCGCCTAATTCTAGCGGTTGGGCGTAAATTGCCGCGCTGGCCGGAGTGTTTTATTCCCGCCTGGGCGAAAAATTTACCAGAGTCGGAGATAGAAGACGGTCTCCTGAACCAGATCCGCGAAACCGTTACGCGCTACAAGGATTCGCCGGCGGTCACGGGCTGGCAGGTTGAAAACGAACCCTACTTCAAGTTCGGCGCGAACTGCGGTGCGGAAAAAGTGAGCGAAGAGTATGTAAGACGTGAAATAGCTTTGGTACGCTCTCTTGATGCGCGGCCGATAGCGGTAACCGACTCTGGCGAGCAGGGGAGGTGGCTCTGGGCCGCGAGCGGCGCGGATGTGCTTGGTATTACTATGTATAATCACGCCTGGAATCCCACGCTTGGCCTCGTGCGCTTCCACTTTGGTCCGGGATTCTATCGTCTGAAGTATTGGCTGCTTCAACTGCTTCTTGGGCCGAAGCTGGTGCAGGTCTATGAGCTTCAGGCCGAACCGTGGGGGCCGACGCTTCTGCCAGGTTACAGCGTCGCTTTGCAAAAAGAGCTGATGAGCATAGAGGAATTGCGCAAAGCGATAAAATACGCGCGGCAAACCGGCTTTGATACTTTTTATCTTTGGGGCGCGGAGTGGTGGTACTGGATGGGCAAGACCCAGAACGATTGGAATTATTGGAACGAGATGAAGGAGTTAATGAAGCAGGGTGTATAATATATTTATGAAAAACGGAATGGAAAGGGCAATTAAAAATTTCGCAAAGCAGTTCTCGTTCAGGCCGGTTATTAAAAACTCCGGCGCTTTGCCGCGCAGCAGAAATAGCAAAGGCAAGCACCTGCTTATCGGCATGGGCGGGTCGCATCTTTCGGCGGATGTGCTGAAGTGTCTCCGGCCCGGGCATCATCTCGTAATCCACTCCGACTATGGATTGCCGCCGATGTCCACGGCGCATCTCAAGGAGCACCTCGTAATTTTGAGCTCCTACTCCGGGAACACCGAAGAAACGATTAATGCTTTTCACGCGGGTCGGAGGGCGAAACTTAATATGGCGGTTATCGCGGTCGGCGGCGCGCTTTTGGAACTAGCCAAGGAGCACGGCGTGCCCTACATTGTTTTGCCGGAAACCGGCATCCAGCCGAGGATGGCGCTTGGTTTCGGTATGCTTTCAATTCTTGCTTTGATGGGCAATGGGCGGGAGATTAAGGCGCTCGGAAAATTGTCCGCCAAACTTCATCCCGGACTCCACGAAAAAGCGGGCCGCGCCATCACGCGGGAGCTCCGCGGCTCCGTGCCGGTGTTTTACTCGTCCGTCAGAAACGAGGCGGTGGCCAAAAACTGGAAGATTAAGTTTAACGAAACGGGCAAGATTCCTGCTTTCTATAACGTCTTGCCCGAGATGAACCACAACGAGATGACCGGCTTTGACGCGGTTTCAAAATCCCGGCCGCTCTCAAAGAGCTTTCGATTGGTCTTTTTGCGCGACTCAAGCGATCATCCGCGGGTGAAGAAGCGGTTTGGGATAATGGAGAAGATTTTAAAGAAGCGCGGTCTAGCGGTACTCCATGCGGACTTCAGCGGCAAGACCAGAGAAGAAAGGGTTTTCGGCTCGCTTCTTACCGCCGACTGGGCCAGCTACCATACGGCGCTTGGCTACGGCGCCGAGCCCGAGCAGGTGCCGATGGTAGAGGAGTTCAAGAAACTCTTAAACGATGCGTAGTCCTATGCGCGAAGGAAAACCACAAGTTTTTCCGCAAAAAAACCCAGAGAGGGAACAACTAGAAATAGCTGAGGAAATTCGAGATATACTTGAGGCTCATGTGGTGGAACTTTCCCCAAGTGCCGCAGGCAGGCGCGAACACACAAAAACTTTCGGAGATGCCGCGCTTGGTGTAAGAGAAGCAGCAGTAGATAGAGCTACCCCGCCGCTTGAAGTCGAATCCGCCGCTATAACTCGTGGGAAATCAAAAGTCCTTATAGGACCGAATGGAGCGGGTAAAAGCACATTTTTTGACGCGCTCATGGAACGGAGCGCGCACTTCTCAACCCGCGAAGGAAAAGGCGCTGTCGTAGTAGGTAAACCCTCTCATGTGCGGGAGAAGCTTCGCGTCGGCCGCCTCGATCAGGAGGAAATTCTTGGCAAGGTAGGCAATGCCACTACCAAGGAAATACTTGAAAACGCAGCCCGATATTTTAAAGGACAATTTACAATTGATTGGGAGCACGTGGGGCAGCATGAAGAAAATCTTGCAAACCAGGAGGTCCATACCCGCATTGATACGCTTATGACAAAAATAGGTGGCCTCTTTGAAATGGATGATTTTCTTGAACGAAGAGTGGAAGAGCTTTCCGGCGGGGAGCGCACGAAATTGGCTCTTTTTATGGTGCTTCTATCAGAACCCGACGTGTTTCTTTTCGACGAGCCGACAAATCATCTTGATCTCCACAGCATTGCCAAACTCACCGCACTTTTTGATGAGTATAAACGGGGCGGTGCGGCGATCCTTTCCGTCAGTCATGTTGATTGGTTTCTGCGCGATGTCGGTAACGACGGCGTTCTTGAGATCGAGTGGAACAAAAATAAACGAATTCTACGGGAGTCAAAACGGCCATATGGAACCTATATCCAAAACCCGACCCGCGAAAAAACCGGCGTGATTCAGGGAGAGATTGAGTGGCTCCAGAAAGATTATGAATACAAGCGGGGTGAGTTGGTCATCAACGGTCCAGCTTCGCTCACTGTTCCCAAGTCGCCCCTGCGAGACATCTGGTTTCCATCGGTCACCGGAGGAGAACTTATTGTTATGTCCGGCAAAAATGGAACGGGCAAAACAAAACTTCTCGAAGCTCTTCTCGCAGAAAATAGAGGGAGTGCCGCACACGGAAAAAAAATCCAGATTGCCTATCTTCCGCAATTCTGGCCGGAAGAGATCGCGGAAGGAACCATAGACAACTTCTTTGACTGGCTTAAAGTGCGCGTGAGTCCCCTAAGTAAGGGTTCAGCATATCATCCTGAGCATCCTGCCAAAAAGTTCTTTATTACACTGGCACGCGACCTCTCATTCGGAGGTGCTTCGCATATCGGGGAAGCGTGGCTCCGGCGACCCCTGAAACAGCTCTCTGGAGGGGAACAGCGGCTCCTTTGGTTCATCGCGGTAAGCGCTCTGCGAGATGTTGATGTTCTAATGCTTGATGAACCGACGAACCATATGGACAGGCAATTGCAGGAGAAAGTCATGACAGCCATACGAAATTTTCCCGGGGCAGTAGTCCTTTCCACCCACGATAAAAATGTTCTACTGGCACTCGCTGAAGACGGTGGCCTGTTTCGGGGCGCAGTACGCACACCCACCCATGTTACGCTGGAAAAAAAAGACGGAAAAACCTCGGTTGCGAAATCGAGCGAAAAGGTGGACGAATACATTGGGCGAATATTAAAAGAAGCGCGTCAACAAGCGAAACGCTTTACAAATTGATGGCGATTTCCGGCACAGCGGTTTCTAGGGAGTAGAGCGCTTCTCTGTTCGCGCCAACTGGTTTTCTTTGTTGGTTCTCCTCGTGGAGATATTAGGAGTTATAATGATTTCCTACGTTTTAATTTTTTATGCGTATAATCGCCCATCTTGATATGGATGCCTTTTTTGCCGCCGTGGAGGAGCGCGACCGGCCGCGGCTTAAGGGTTTGCCGATTGTGGTGGGTGCCGACCCAAAGGGCGGCAAGGGTAGGGGAGTTGTCTCAACCGCCAACTACAAGGCGCGCGATTACGGCATCAAGTCGGCCATGCCCATTTCCGAGGCCTGGCGCCGCTCGGAGGCGGCGCGGCAGAGCGGCAAGCCGCCGGCAGTTTTTATAGCCGGTAATTTTGACCGTTACGGCGAGGCCTCGCAGGCGGTGTACGACATCGCGAGCCGTTACTCGGACACCTTGGAGCGGGCAAGCATAGATGAGATGTATATCGACTTGAGTTTTTCCGGAACTTTTGAAAATGCGGAAAAACTTTGCCGTGATATTAAGGCCGCGATAAAAAAAGAACAAAAACTTACCGCCTCAATCGGTCTCGGGCCGAATAAACTTATCGCTAAGATTGCCTCTGACCGCGAAAAGCCCGACGGGCTTACGGTTGTTCCGCCGGAGAGAGCCGAAAAATTTCTTGAGCCGTTACCGGTCAGAGCTATTCCCGGAATCGGTCCTAAGGCGGAGGAGGTTTTGGCTCGGCGTGACGCCAAAACGGTTCTGGCGGCAAAAAAGTTTTCGGCGGACGAACTAGCCGGACTTTTCGGCAAGTGGGGCGTGGAAATGCACGAAAAACTGCGCGGACGGGACGATTCGGAGGTGCAGGAGAGCGGCGAGGTGAAGTCTATCGGTAAACAGGAGACCTTTTCGGAGGACGTGAGCGACCCGGCAAAAATTGCGACGACCCTCAAGGAGCTTTCCGGCGAGGTGTTCGCGGTTTTCCGCGAGTCCGGTTTCGGCACGTTTAAAACAGTCGTGCTTACCGTGCGCTTCGGTGACTTTGCCACTAAAAGTTCTGGCGTAACTTTAAAAGCACCCGCGAACGATCGGGCGGTCATTGAGTTTGAGGGGCTCAAGCTCCTGATGCCCTGTCTGGACAGTCGGAAAAACCCGCAGGCCAAGCGCCTGCGGCTCGTCGGTCTGCGCATTGAGAAGCTCATTTAACTTTAGTTGCCTAACCCCCATTTTTTGCTCGCTCGCCGAGAGCGCGAAGTTATTGAAAAAATTTAGAAAAAAAGTAATATAAAACTTACATGACTCAATCTCAAGCGCTGTCAATATTGAAAACCGGCGCGAACATTTTTTTGACTGGCGAGCCGGGATCTGGCAAAACGCATATAATTAACGAATATGCGGCCTATTTGCGCGTAAGGGGCGTCGAGCCGGCAATCACGGCTTCGACTGGCATTGCTGCAACACATATAGGCGGAATGACAATTCACTCATGGAGCGGCATCGGAATTAAAACAAGCTTGGATAAATACTGTCTTAATAAAATCGCATCAAGTAAGCATATTGTAAAACGCGTCCAGCGCGCGAAGGTTCTCATCATAGATGAAGTATCCATGCTTCCCCCGGGGACTCTTTCTATGGTTGATGCCGTTTGCCGCGAAATTAAACAAAATCCGGAGTCATTCGGTGGCATCCAAATTATCTTAGTCGGTGACTTTTTCCAGTTGCCGCCGGTTATGAAAATCGAAACGGAAAACAATGCACCAACTACGCTCATTAAAGAGCCCTTGGGCCGCTTTGCTTATGATTCTCCCGCCTGGGAACGGGCAAGCCCGATCGTCTGCTATCTCACCGAACAATACCGACAGGACGATAAAGATTTTCTTGCCTTACTCTCGGCGATTCGCCGCAATAGCTTTGGGGACGATCATTTACGTCGTATTGAAACAAGAAAAATTGAACATCATACTGCACCAAGTGGTACGCCGAAACTCTTTTCGCATAACGCCGACGTGGATCGCGTTAATGACGAAATACTTGCCAAACTTCCTGGCGAGCCGAGGGTATTTTATATGTCTTCACAAGGTTCGGAGGCCATCACCTCCGCGCTTCAAAGGGGATGTCTTTCACCAGAGACGCTCTATCTTAAAATCGGAGCGGCGGTGATGTTTACAAAGAATAGTCCGAAAGAAGGATTTGTAAACGGCACGCTCGGCATTATTGAAGACTTTGATAAAAACAATGGATACCCAATCATAAAAACGCGAAGCGGAAGCAAGATCGGAGTTGAGCCAATGGACTGGACAGTGGAAGAAAATGGAAAAATTCGTGCGCGAATTACGCAGTTACCGCTTCGTCTCGCTTGGGCAATCACAGTACACAAGAGTCAGGGCATGAGCTTAGACGAGGCGGTGGTGGATTTGAGCAACGTTTTTGAATTTGGGCAGGGTTATGTCGCGCTTTCGCGCGTCAGGCGGCTTTCGGGCCTGTATCTTCTCGGTTGGAATGAGCGCGCATTTCAAGTACACCCGGAAGTGTTAGCTAAGAATGTAAAGTTTTGCCTACAATCGGAGCAGGCGATAAGCACGTTCAGTGGAATGGCGGAAGATAAGGTTGTTGCAACACACGAGCAATTTATTCATTCATGCGGAGGGAAAATTATTTTAGAAAGACGAGTTAATATTCTAAAAACGCTCCAGGCCTCACTGTCGGATCACGGTAATAGCAATATTCGAGGCGAGCGACGCTGGGAACGCACACTCGCTCTTATTCAATCAGGAAAGACGATTTCGGAGGTTGCGAAAACGCGTAGCCGGACCGTAGGAACAATTTTAGAACATTTGGAAGCTCTGCAGACGCGCGGTAAACTATCGGTGCAAGACGTGGCACATCTCGCACGCGGTTCGGAGCAGGAAATTATCAAAATTAACGACGCGTTTCGCGCGCTTAACACCGACAAACTTTCGCCCGTATTTGAAAGATTTAGCGGTGTGTACTCATATGAAAAATTAAGGATAGCCCGACTCATGCTCGCCAAAAACTTCACATCGGCAGTTTCCGGATTAGGTGATCATGGGTCAGCTGGTTTTGTAGAAATAAGAAAAAAACATCCGAATGCCTATTTGCCGTGGGACAAAACACAAGATGAAAAATTGCGACAACTCTTTTTGAACAGCTCGCGCCTTGCCGATCTCGCGAAAATATTTAATAGAACAAGGGGGGCGATTAAGTCGCGCCTTGCCAAGTTGGGACTTGGGAATGATTGATAAATTATAGTGGCAAAGAGCTAAACTTTGTGCCTCGTCGAGCGGGCAAAGTTGGAATGGGTTTGGGCAACGAATGCGAAAAACTGTTGTAAACCCAACAACGGGTTTAACGAACAATCATACAGTTGACACGCGACATAAAATCTGTTGCAAATGCTTAAAATCAGATGATTAGAGTTGCGGCGTAGCCGCATTTGCGCTTTAATGTAGCCATATGGAGAAGGCATATTTAAAGAATTTGGCATTTTCGGTTATCGCGGTCGGTCTGCTTTTCGGCGGGGCGTTTTATTTTGAAAAGAGTAGTGATATAGGCAGGCTATTTCCCGGAATAGGCAACACCTCGGCGGAGGATGTGCCGCAGATAAAACCGGATGATGCCGTGAACACTCTTTTCGGAAAGCCGGCTGCCCAGGAGGAACTCAAAACGGAGGATTTAGTTGTGGGTTCAGGCGCGGAGGCCAAGAATGGCGACACGGTGAAGGTGCACTACCTAGGCACACTTACCGACGGTAAAAAGTTCGATAGCTCGTATGACCGTGGCGAACCGATAGAATTCACCATCGGTTCGGGCCAGCTCATAAAGGGCTGGGAACTCGGCATTCCCGGCATGAAGGTTGGCGGCAAACGCAAGCTTACGATTCCGCCGTCTCTTGGTTACGGTCCTTCCGGCAGGGGAGACATAATTCCGCCGAATGCCAGCCTTGTTTTTGAAGTTGAGCTCGTGGAGGTGGTGGGGAAAAAATAGTTTTCGCGCGGGGGCTGAAAAATGGCATACCCCGTAGGAAATTAGGTATTTTCCGTAAAATAATGCCTCAACCTTTGTTTTATGAATCGTTTTCCAATGCCGGTCTTGAAACGTCGCTCGCGCTGTCGCGCATCCTGTTCATTGACGCATATCTCTGCGTAGATATATCGCAGGGGGCATCGGGATTTAGTAGATAATACCTTTCCGGCATTATGTTTTAGAAGCCGCTTTCGGGAGTCGTTAGTAAAGCCAGTGTAAAATTTCTTGTCCTTTTGGCCCTGTAGAGGGTAGACGTAAAACATAATGATTTCCTACGGGGCATATTTAAAAAGGCACAAATATTTTTTTCTAGTACTGCTCGTTTTAGCCGCGGTCTTATCGGTGTCTTATTTCGCAAGCTCTTATTTTGATTTTTTGAGTGATCGAGAGTCAATTGCCGCTTACGCGCGTAGTTATGGTATTTGGGCGCCGCTCATTATCATCGCCCTTATCGCGGGCGAGGTTGTAATCGCGCCGCTTCCCGGCTACGCGCTCTCGGTCATTTCGGGTATTCTATTCGGCCCAGTTGAAGGCGGCGCTTACGCCGTTATCGGGAATGTGGTCGGTTCTTCCATTGCCTTCTGGATATCGCGTAGATTCGGCAAAGATCTCGCGTTGCGATTCATTTCGGAGAGGAAGCTCGCCAAATATGAGGAAGAAATAAACCACCACCGCTATTTTTTTTGGTTTTTTTACTTTGTGCCCGTTTTCCCCACCGATATTCTGAGCTTCGTCTTTGGCCTGTCGGCCATTCCCTTCAAACGTTTTATTTCCATAGTCACGCCCGGATTCATTTTTAATATTGCTATTTTAAATTTCAGCGGCAACACCATTCTTGGTTATCTGGGCGTCTATTAACGGAGCCACAGAGGGTAGGCTCTTCCCCGGCACGGGTTATACTGTTATAATTACGGGTATGGAGTATCTGATAATCGCGCAGACAGCGTTTTATGCCGTTTTTTCGCTTGCTATCCTGACGCTCTCAATTCTCCTTGCCGCCGCGCTTTATTATCTATTGGGTATCGCGAAACATCTGCGCAAGATTGCCGAGAATGCGGACGCTGTTTCGGGCGAAGCCAGAGAGAAACTACAGGAATTACTGGACGCTTTGACGCGCCTCCCCATAATATCTTTCCTTTTTAACGACAAGCGGGATCGGGATGACGCAAAATCCAAACCGGCCAAAGGTCGTAACTCCAAACAATAATATGGCAAAAAACAAAGCTAAGAATATTTTAGCCGGCGCCTTGGCGGGCGCGGCCCTCGGGGTCGCGGCCGGGCTACTGCTCGCTCCGAAGTCGGGCAAGGGCCTGCGCCGGGACATCAAGTCGTCCGTAGCCGATTTCTACAAGTACGCCGCTCCCCAGCTTAAAAAGCTTAAGAATGTAAGCAAGGAGCAGTACGAGGCCTTCGCGCTTAAGGCGGTTAAGAATTACGCCAAAGCCAAGCGGCTCTCTGCCACCGAGGAGAAGGCGTTGCTGAAGCAGGCCAAAGGCACCTGGTCCCACCTCAAGAGGCATTTCTAATCTTATTTGCGATAAAAATAACTCCAGTGCCCCGCTAAGCGGGGTTTTGGCTTTAAAACCTATCCGTCCGTCCGGAACTTTCTAACGGCCTCGTTTCTGTGTTAAGATGTTTTTCGGGTGTTCGTCCCATGGGCTGGCCATGGGAATATTATGAAAAACAAAGAATTAATAAAAAAAATATTCGCCTGGATAGTGGTAAGCTTCGTGCTGCTTAGTCTGGTCGGCTCAAGCGTTTTTTACGGCTTCTAGCAAGGAACAATTGACCATTAACACTAAACATTTGACCGGCTAGCGGTAATAAAGACAGACGATGCTTTCCGTTCTTTTTGTAATTGCCGGTCTCTCTTTTCTCATCTTCATCCACGAAGCCGGACATTTTTTAACCGCCAAATTTTTTAAGCTTAAGGTAGATGAATTTGGTTTTGGCCTGCCGCCTCGCGCTTGGGGCAAGCGTGTAGGCGAGACCATCTACAGCCTCAATTGGCTGCCTTTCGGCGGCTTCGTAAAAGTTTTTGGCGAGGAGGGGGGCGAAAATATAACTATGGTCGGTCCGGGCGAAAAGGCCTCGGCGGCCTCGCCGGACTACGGCCGGAGCTTTAACGTTCAACCGGCGTGGAAGCGCGCAATCGTCATAGCCGCCGGCGTCATTATGAACTTCCTGGTCGGCTGGCTACTGGTTTCGGCTGTTTTTATGATCGGTTCGCCCGAGGGGGTTATCATTACCGACGTGCGCGAGGGCTCTCCGGCCCTCTCCGCGGGGTTCAAGCCCGGCGACCGTCTGTCGGAATTTAAATCAGCGGAAGAGTTTATAAGTTTCGTGGCCGCGAGGAAGGGCGAAG
>Ga0209542_10005984_pt1 | contig 23959 bp, 26 predicted proteins | sample RifCSPhighO2_01_FD_184028 | JGI IMG/M metagenome (GOLD analysis project Ga0209542, IMG submission 184028) | Soil microbial communities from Rifle, Colorado - Rifle CSP2_plank highO2_0.1 (SPAdes) (version 2) | ecosystem: Environmental > Terrestrial > Deep subsurface > Rock core/Sediment ...
CGAAGGTGTTACAAAAATGGGAGTGCTCTTTGTGGCGCATAAATTCGGTAAACCCCAAGTTCAACAATCAATTGCAACACTTCTGTAAAATGGAAGTGTTATGAAAAAATATAAAAAAGCCAAACTGATAAAGTATTGGGGCATTATTGCCATAATTGACGGCAGAAAGATTAAAGTAATTATCAGAAAAGTAGGGGATAATGGAGCAATGTATTTTTGGAGCGTTGTGCCAGCGTGGACAACAAATAAGTATAGGGATATAAAATTATTTAATACAATGAAAGGCGACCCGGAGGATGATTAAAAACAAAAATATCCCGCAATAACGGAATATTTTTGTTGTGCCTGCCTTCAGCTTATGTCTTAGCCGAATAGGGCTGACGCCCCACAAGCACACCATTACTTTAGCAAGTTTTTATAAAAAATCAAGTTGGCGTTTTGGAGGCTGTGGATAACTAATTTCAGCACCTTTTTGTATTAGAAGTGGTAAAGGCTGGACTTTTTAATTCGCCTTGCTATCATTAAGCCAATTAAATTTTATGCCGTTGACCAAAGAGAAAATAAAACACTTCCAGGAGAAGCTGGAAGAGGAGAAAAAACAGCTGGAAAACGAGCTTTCCCGCGTGGGAAGAAAGAATCCGGAAGTGGCGGGGGATTGGGAAGCCGTGCCGGAAGATTTGAATGTGGAAACATCGGATACCGGCGAAATGTCCGGCGCCTTTGAAGAAATGGAGAATCGCTCGGCCATTGAAAATACTTTGGAGGAAAGATTTATTTTGGTAAGCCGGGCGCTGGACAGCATCAAAAAAGAAACTTACGGTGTTTGCGCCAGCCAAGAAGGCAAACCTCATCCCATAGAATCCAAGCGGCTGGAAGCCAATCCCGCCGCCACGGAATGCATTAAGCACGCCGGCATATAAATTAAACTTTAAACTATGGCGGTAAAAGTATTCTCCTCGCAGGTTGTCGGATTGAAGGCCGATGTTATTGATGTTGAGGTTGATTTGACCAACGGGCTCCATTCTTTTTCTTTGGTCGGCCTGCCGGACAAGGCGGTGGAAGAATCCAAAGATCGGGTTTGCGCCGCCATCAAAAATTCCGGCTTTATCTCGCCCAAAACCCGCAATCAGAAAGTGGTGGTTTCTCTGGCGCCGGCCGAACTAAAGAAAGAAGGGCCGGTTTTTGATTTAAGTGTCGCTATGGCCTATCTGCTCGCTTCTAAGCAGGTATTTTTTGAGCCGGCAGGGAAAATATTTCTGGGCGAGTTGGCTTTGGATGGTAAAATCAGGCCGATCAAAGGCGTTTTATCGCTGGTAAAAAACGCCAAGAGACTAGGATTTGAAGAAATTTTCCTGCCGAAAGCCAACGCCAAAGAAGCGGCGCTGATAGATGGCGTCAAAATTTTTGCCTGCGAAAAATTGGAAGACATTGCCAATCATTTTGACAAAGAAAGTGGGGCGGTTTTGGAAGAACAGCCGAAAACGGAAATTGATTTTGATAATTTTCAAAGCGAAATATTGTTTGATTTTTCCGACATAAAAGGGCAGGAGACGGCCAAAAGGGGATTGGAAATAGCCGCCGCCGGCGGACACAACGTGATGATGTCCGGCCCGGCCGGCACCGGCAAAACCATGCTGGCCAAAGCGTTCGCTTCCATTCTGCCGCCCTTGTCTTTTGAAGAAATTTTGGAAACCACTTCCATTCACAGCGTCGCCGGGTCTTTAAACGGCGACTTTGTTTTACAGAGGCCTTTTCGGAGTCCGCATCACACCTCGTCTTACGTGGCTTTGGTCGGCGGAGGAGTTTACCCCAAGCCGGGAGAAATAACTTTGAGCCATCGGGGAGTTTTGTTTCTGGACGAATTTCCGGAGTTTGAAAGAAGAGTGATAGAGTCTTTGCGCCAGCCGCTGGAAGAGGGTTTCGTCAATGTTTCCCGGGCCAAAGGAAGCGTTACTTTCCCGGCTAGATTCATAATGATTTGCGCCATGAACCCCTGCCCCTGCGGGAACCACGGCTCAAAAAAGAAAGATTGCGTTTGCCCGCAAGGCGCGCTGATAAGGTATCAGAGAAAAATTTCCGGTCCGATAGTGGACAGGGTGGATTTGTGGGTGGAAGTTCCTCAAGTGGACCACCAAAAACTTTCCGATGAAAAAATTGTTTCCGAACCGTCGGAAAATATCAGAAAAAGAGTGATCAAAGCCAGAGAAATCCAGAAGAAAAGATTTGCCGCGGAAAATAAAACAAAGAAATCAAAAAGAAAAGGCGAGTTTGAAGCCGGTGTTATGACCAACAGCGAAATGGGCGTCAAAGAGCTCAAAAAATTCGCCGTATTGTCGGAACAAGTGAAAGATATTTTGAATTCCGCCGCCGGCAAACTGGACTTATCCGCCCGCGCCTATCATCGCGTCATCAAACTCTCCCGCACCATCGCCGACTTAGACGGCGCAGAGAAGATAGAAGCCAATCACATCTTGGAGGCCTTGCAATATAGGCCGAAGTAGGTGTTGACTTTAAGTTTAATAGATATTAATATAACAATATTGTTATATTATGAAAAAGATATATTATAAATCATGGAAATCATATTTTGGAAAAATGACAATGATAAACAACCGGTAATTGATTTCATAAAAAGATTAGAAGTTAAAACTCAAAAGAAAGTGTTTTTTGTTTTAGGAATAATAGAAAAATATGGAACAATGGCTGGGAATAATTATTTTGAGAAGTTAAAAGGTTATCCATTATATGAAGTAAGAATTCAGTTTAATAAAAAATGGCATAGAATGTTTTGCAAGGTTGAGGGAGATAGATGTTATTTGGTGCATGGTTTTTTTAAAAAAAGCAACAAGACTCCGGCAAGAGAAATAAAGACAGCGGTTGAAAGAACAAAACAAATTTAACTTACTAGTTTATATAAAGTTATGAACCTACAAGAATTTAAAAAGAAATTATTAAAAAATCCTGAATTTGCCAAGGAGTATTACAAAAAAGATCTAGCTTTTGATATTGGCAACATGGTTATTGAAGCAAGAATTTCAAGGGGTATTACTCAAGTGCAACTTGCCAAAACTGTTGGAACAAAACAGCCTGGCATAGCAAGGCTTGAACGAGGGGAATCCTTGCCTAGCATAAGTCTTCTAGATAAGGTGGCAAAAGCGCTAGATACCAACTTGAGTGTTTTTTTTAGTAAAATACCTTATGTTGTTGATGTCGTTGAAACAGCAAACAATAATTTGATTTTAGGTGATGAAAAAATATACACAAAATTTAACGCAGTATCTTTTTCAGAAACAAATTTTGTTGTTAATTTAAGTAAATAAAAAATATGAACAAAGAAAACAAAAAAATAAAACACCTTTGGTCGCTAATTTGCACTAGTAGTTCCGTGGATAAAACTTCTAATAATATAAGTTTATTTAATATAATAGAACAATTAAATACCACTATAACCAAGGATGATATGGTAAAAATTGGACAAAAAGCCGTTTCAATTCCAATTAATTTTGAGATTGTAAACCAATTTGAGGTTTTACCCAAAACAAACAATTTTGAAATTAGACTGGACATAATTGATCCATCAGGTATTTGTTTAACTAAAACTGAACACAAAATAGAAATACCAAACAACAGCAATGCTAAAAACATTCGTTTCATTGTTAAAACTAATGGAATTAAAATTACTTCGACAGGAAAATACAATATTTCAGTTAATATAAAAGAAGCAGGTGAAAAAGAATTTCAGGTAGTTTACAAAATTCCATTAAATATAAACATAATAGTAAAATAAAAAACAAGGCTCTCCCGCACCATCGCCGACTTAGACGGCGCAGAAAACATAGAAGCCAATCACATTTTGGAGGCTCTGCAATATAGACCGAAATAAAAACATCAAGGTTCAACCTTGATGTTTTTTTGATATTGCAAACACAAGGCTTTTGGTTTAAGCCTTACACGGCAATAATTATTTTGATTAATTCTATAAATAAGTTCAGCATAAATTTGATTACTTTCTAACTAAAACGGATTCTTGGCGCCTCGGACTTCAAAGTGAAGATGGCATCCGGTGGATTTGCCGGTGGAGCCGATATAGCCGATGACTTGGCCTTTAACCACGTGCCAACCGGCGGAAACAATGCTGGATAACAAGTGAGAATAAAGAGTTTGCGTCCCGTTGGAATGAGAGATAACCACATAGTTGCCGTACCCGCCGTTCCAGCCGCCTTCTCGGCTGATGATGACATCGCCGCTGGCGGAAGCCATAACCGGCGTACCGCAAGAATCGGCCAAATCAACGCCGTTATATCCGTGCAAACCTTGGGACTTGCGGCCTCCGACAATCGGCCTTATGTAATAACCGGCGTATGACGGGCCGTTGGCGCCTCGCACCGGATTGGATTTCAAATCAGACTTAGCCGCAAGAGCGGGAGCGATTTCTCCGTTTGGGACGATAATGATCTGGCCCTCGGCCAGTTGTCCCGTAGCGGGAAGATCGTTGAATTTTATTATCTCGTCAGTGTCGCCGTTAAGTTTCTTGGCGATGCTTTTTACAGTATCGCCTTTTTTGACTTCATATTTTACTCCCGAGATGGGCAGAATCACCAAGGTTTGCCCGGGAACTATTTTGCTTCCTTTGGCTATGTCGTTGGACCAGACAATGGTATTGACGGAAACATTGAACATGGAAGCGATTTGGGACAAATTGTCTCCTTCGCGAACAACATAAATGCTGATTTGGTCGCTGCTGGAACGGTCTTCTATGTCGGCGATAGTGCCTAAAGGGCCGGAATCGGGCAAAAGAGAATTGTTATTTACAATAGTAATATCGCCTCCTCCTTTAGAACCGGTGGATTCGTAATTTAACGAACTTTCCAATAATTGAATGTTTTGAGCGTTAAAATTAGCCATTTTTTGGCTATTTTGGGTGTTTGTTTTCAGTATTTCCTCGCCAAAATAGAAAAAACCGGCGCGAGCAGTACCGGATAAGGAAAAAGTGGCTAAAAATATGGTCAAAATAGAAAATTTCAATATGTAATTTTGCTTTTTAAACACTTCCTTATCCTACTCATTTTTAGGCAAAAGTCAATCCGACAAGACAAGTTATCCACAGGGCGATTTTTGCGATAAAAAATCAATTTTAGGAAAATTTTGTTCTTGGTTGTATAGTTAAGAATGTTTTAAATTTAAAAACATGAATTTTTTATTGGAAGGACTGAATGAAGCCCAAAAAAAGGTGGCTCTTCACAAAGAAGGCCCGCTTTTAGTGCTGGCCGGAGCCGGTTCGGGCAAGACGAAAAGCATCAGCCACAGAATCGCTTATCTTGTCGGGCAAGCCGTTCCGCCAGAGAAGATTTTGGCGATAACTTTTACCAACAAGGCGGCCAACGAAATGAAAGAAAGAATTTTGGGGCTATTAGACAAGCTCCCAAACGCGGAAAATTTCGCAAGACATCCGTTTATCAGCACTTTTCATACACTTGGCGTTTTTATCTTAAGGAAAAGCGGCGACAAAATAGGGGTGCCTAAAAATTTTTCCATTCTAGACAAAGATGACAGTTTAGACGCGGTAAAGACGGCCATCAAGGAATTAAACATTGACCCCAAGCAATTCCAGCCGGCCAAAATTCAGTCCATAATTTCGCGGGAAAAAGGCGACTTGATGGACAGCGAAACTTATGCCAGTGAGGCGGGAAGCGATTTTTACCCTTCCGTTATCGCCAAAATTTGGAACAAGTACGAAGAATTGCTCAAAGCCCAAAAATCTTTGGATTTTGACGACCTTGTTTCCAAAGTCGTTTTTCTGCTGAAGAAAGACGAAGCGGTTAGAAATTATTACCAGAATCTCTGGGAATATATTTTGATTGACGAGTATCAAGATACCAACAAAAGCCAATACGAATTGTCCAAACTGTTGTCCGCCAAACATAAAAACATTTGCGCCATCGGCGATATGGATCAGAGCATCTACGCTTTCCGCGGGGCGGATTTCCGGAATATCATAAACTTTGAAAGGGATTTCCCAGGCCTTGTTTCTGTCGTTTTGGAAGAAAATTATCGCTCCACCCAAAATATTTTGGAAGCAGCGGCCAAAGTGATTGAGAAAAACAAAATAAGAAAAGCGAAAGATTTGTATACCAAAAATGCTAAAGGGGCGGAAATATCCTTGTTTGAAGCCATAGGCGAGCTGGAAGAAGCGGAGTTCGTCATTCATAAAATCAAAGAATTGCTATCCGTCGGATGTAAACCGTCAGATATCGCCATATTGTTTCGCGCCAATTTCCAGTCGCGCGTTTTTGAAGAAACCTGTTTGAAACATAATGTTCCGTATCAGATGCTGGGGACGCAGTTTTATTCCAGAAAAGAAGTGAAAGATGTTTTCGCTTACTTGCGGGCGGCTACCAATAAAGACGATATGATAAGCGTCAAAAGAATCATCAATTTTCCGCCCCGAGGCATCGGCAAAGTTTCTTTTTTAAACAAACTGGCCGGCAAAGAATTGCCGTCAGCCGCCAAAAATAAATTTGAGCAATTCACGGGTTTGCTTGATTCCATAAACAAAGCGATTTTGAGCCAGAAAACTTCGGCCGTTATCGCTTTTGTTTTGAAAAACGCAGGCCTGGAAGAATTTTTGGAAAACGGAGACGGCGAAGACAAAGAAAAGCTGGAAAATTTGAAAGAACTTGTTTCCATCGCCACCAGATATGACCAGTTCGCTCCGCCAGAAGGAACGGATAAAATGCTGATGGACGCAGTTTTGATGAACGCCCAAGACGCGATGGAAAAAAAAGAAAACAGCGTCCGGCTGATGACGGTTCACGCGGCCAAGGGGTTGGAATTCAAAAATGTTTTCATCGTCGGTTTGGAAGAAGGCTTGTTTCCCCACAGCGGATTCGGCGACAGGAACAAAGAGAGGGACGAGGAAGAAAGAAGATTGTTTTATGTGGCGGTAACCAGGGCGAAAGAAAAACTTTTCCTGTCTTTCAGCGTAATCAGGACTGTTTACGGCAACAAGCAGATGAATATGCCGTCTAGATTTTTATCCGACATTCCCGACCATCTTTACAAAATGGAGGAGTTTAAATTTCAGCCGGAAGATGTTATAAGGTATGAATAACATCAAGGTTAAACCTTGATGTGTAAATGTGGCTAAAAATATGGATAAAAAAATTTGTTATTTAATATTGATGCCCATAGCATTAATTTTTGCAACTAATATATTTTTAAATAAAAAAGACTCTTCATCTTACAAAAAAATTATTATTGGGGACAGGGTGATAAAGGTTGAAAGCGCAGAGTCTGTAATGGAAAAACAAAAAGGCCTTTCCGGTCGAAATTTTATGCGGACAAACAACGGAATGCTGTTTATTTTTTCTCAATCAGACTACTATCCTTTCTGGATGAAAGATATGAAATTTCCAATAGACATTATTTGGATTGATGAGAAATTGAAAATAATAGGCTTTGAAAAAAACATAAATCCGAATTCTTTTCCTAAAAAATTTATACCACAACTACCCGCAAAGTACGTGTTAGAAGTTAATGGCGGCTGGTCGGATGAAAATGAAATAAAGGAAGGGGTTAACATCAAGGTTAAACCTTGATATAATTACGCAATGTCTAGAAATAGCATCTTTTCTATTGGCGAAAATTACCATTTATATGGGAGGGGTACAGATAAAAGAATAGTCTTTTTAAAAACAAAAGATTATGAAAGATTTATTTCTCTTTTGTATGTTTTCAACAACACCAAAACGGTTCATGTGAGTAATCTTAGCAATGCGGCGCTAGAAGATGTTTTAAACCTAAAAAAAGAAGAAAATCTTGTAAAAATAACATCTTATTGTCTTATGCCTAATCATTTTCACATACTGGCGCAAGAAACAAGAGAAGGCGGGATAAGTAAGTTTATGCAGAAGGTTATGACAGGATACACTATGTTTTTTAATAAAAAATACGAAAGAACAGGCGCTCTTTTTGAAAGCAGCTTTAAATCCATTCATGTAAACAATGATAACCACCTCAAATATCTTTTGGCTTACATCCACCTTAACCCAGTAAAAATAGTTGACCCGCTTTGGAAAGAAAAAGGAATTTCTAATAAAAGTAAAGCGAAAGAATTTTTAAAACAATACAGATATTCTAGTCTCAGCGATTATTCCGGCGGAGAAAGAAATGAATCTAAAATAATAGACAAAGATGCGCTCCCAGAATATTTTGAGAATTTTACATGTTTTGAAAAATACCTTGATTTTTGGTTAAATTATAACACCAAGGTTTAACCTTGATATGAATAAACCTAAAAAATCATTGGGGCAGAATTTTTTGAAATCGGAAAAAATCGCCGAAGAGATAGCGGAAGCGGGAGAGGTTTGTCCTGACGATATTGTCTTGGAAGTCGGGCCCGGCAAGGGAATTTTGACGGAAAAGTTGCTGGAAATGGCCAAAAAAGTGATTGCGGTGGAAAAAGATGAGCAACTGGTTGAATTTTTAAAAGAAAAATTTGCAAGGGAAATAAACAGTGGCAAGTTAGAAATTATTTCCGGCGACATATTGCAATCTCAAATCTCAAATCTCAAATCTAAAAAATTTAAATATAAGTTGATAGCCAATATTCCATATTATATAACCTCCCATCTTTTGCGGACTTTTTTAGAGAGCGATACCCAACCTTCCTTAATGGTTTTGATGGTGCAAAAAGAAGTGGCGGAAAGGATAGTGGGAGGAATAAAGCTTGCCCGCCGAAGAGGCGGGGAAAGCCTTCTTTCCATCAGTGTTAAAGCTTATGGCCGGCCGGAAATAATAAGGAAAGTGCCAGCCGGATATTTTTCTCCGGCGCCAAAAGTGGATTCGGCGGTGATAAAAATTTCCGGCATATCCAAAAAATTCTTCCAAGATATCAGCGAGAAGAAGTTTTTTGAAACGGTCAAAAAAGGATTTTCCCAAAAAAGAAAAATGCTCATCAATAACCTGAAAGCCAAAAAAGACGATTTTACGGCTTGTAATATAGGCGAAAAAGCCAGAGCGGAAAACCTTTCTATAGAACAATGGAAGTGCTTGACTTTTTTGATGAAATAAGGTAACATAATATTATATTGAATCTTTGAAATAATTTTAATAACTTTTTGTTTTCTTGGAAAGGAGACCGGAAATGGTTAACGAAAAACTAAGTTTTACGGAAATCGCTCTTCTAGTTTTTTTATTAGTTTTATTTTTATTACTTTTGGGTTGTTCATCCGCGCCAAAAATTATTGCCGCTCCGGTTTATACTCCTCCTTGCGGGCACGAAATCCCGCTGGAAAAGATAAACAAGAATATTCGGGAGAAAAACGAATGTTCAAGTTGTGGAAAGATTTTTTTCTATACTCCTGTGGCTAAATCCCGCGAGCCGGAAGGCGGTGTCGGATATGGACGATATGGCGAAAGGTCATACGGCCCAAGTTCGGCTTACCAATCGGATGTTTCCTACCAGCACTTTGGTGTTAGGGGGTATTCCTTTAAGGAAAACGACTACGGTTTTTCGGAACTGTCGTGGTATTTCCATGATAGTAAAGTAAAAAGTTATAGAGTGATACCACGCTGGACAACCACGAGGTATCACTATCCATAGAACAATACCAAGGTTTAACCTTGGTATTGGAAAAACCTTAGTGTTGGAAGGGCGTTGCTAGATGTTTAGCAACGCTTTTTTATTTTTTTAAAATTTTACCCCGCCATCAAGGTTTCGCCTTGATGGCGGGGCATTACTTATCCACAGTTTGGCGTTAAAAACGCCAGTTTTATTATTTGGAAATGATATAATAAGAGCGCGGTGGAGAGCCGTTATTTTGGCATACTTACCGAACAAAAAAATATGGTTTCTTCTTGTTTTCATCCTGCTTATTTTCGCGGGCTGGTTTTACTTTTCTGATTATAAAAACAAGCAAATTCAATACATCGCCGAGCAAGAAAAAAGCCCCTTGGCCGTTGTTTTGGAACAAACAAGCCAGCTAGATGCAGACAGCGATGCCGACGGGCTGAAAGACTGGGAAGAATTGCTTTGGAAAACCGACCCGAACAAAGAAGACACTGACGGCGACGGGATAAACGACAACGAAGAAATAACTCTCAACAGAAATCCGCTCAAAGCCGGTCCGAATGACAAAATTTCAGAAAAAGAAGACCTTGTCGCCCAAGAAAAAGCCGTCTCGGACAGCAATCAAAATACTCTGACCGCCGCCTACGCCAGAAAATTTCTGACGGAATATATGGCGCTGAAACAGCAAAAAGGGGAATTGACGGAGGAGGATAAGCAAAATTTAGTGGATTCATTTATGGACAACTTAGAGCCGTTAACTGTCGCCAATCAATATAGCGCAACAGACATAAAAATAATCGCCGACACAAACGATTCCGTAAAAAAATACGCGGAAGAAATGAAAAATGTTTTTTTTGTTGAAAAACATGCAACTGTCAATGAACCGGTCGCTTTTGAGTCTTTTATGAAAGCGATAAAAAACAAAGATGAAAAAGAAACACAAAAATATGCGGAAATATTGGATTATTCTATTTCCAACTATGAAGAGTTGGTTAAAAGATTAATTTCAATTTCTATCCCAAGAGCATTTTCAAAGCAATATATTGAAATGATAAACGGATTAAATAACGTAAAATTTGCCGTAAAAAATATGACCCTCGCGCCCATTGATCCGGTTAAAGCGATGATGGGAAAAAAACTTTACGACATTGAACTTCAAAGGGTCAGTGACGCTATGGGTAACATCCAAAATATTTTTGATGAGTATGAAATTTATGTTTTTTAAATAGTATGAATTTTTATTTTTATAAAAAACAAATAAGTAAGTTAATTATATTGACGTTTTTTTTTAATATAATTAGCTATGTTTTAATCCCTACCCCAAAAACAGAGGCGGTGTTTGGAAATAATCTTGTCATTGTTGCCCAAGACACATCGGTCACAAACAACGGAACATGGGCGCAAGGTATAACCACCGCCTTGTCTACCGTCAAGACCGCTATTTCAACTCATCTTATAGAACTTAAAGAATATGTCTTAGACGGCTTGGCGTGGACGGCGGCCAATGTGATTATAGATCAATTCGGCGACGCTTTGGTGGACTGGATAAGAAACGGCTTTGACGGCAGTCCGATGTTTCTTAGCGACCCGGAAGGGTTTTTCCGGGACACGGCCAATCAGATAAGCGGGGCGATTATTGACGATTTGGATATGGAATGGCTGTGCGACCCGCTCGGCAAACTGCGTCTTAGCATTGATTTCTTTTTCCCTGGCACTGACCGCGCCAAGTATAGATGCACCTTCAACGATATCGCAGACACTTTGGAGTCTTATGCGGACAGAGATGACATTAGCGACTGGATAAATGTCAACGTGAATGTTCACGAAAGAAACATAGTCAGAGCGTATGGCAGCGATTATAGAAACGGCGGGTTTTTGATGTGGCTGTTCACCGCCCAGAAGAAAAACAACGACCTTGGCCGGACAATTCAGACGGCCAACGACGCTTATGCCGCCGCCAGAATAAGCGTCGGGACGGAAAAATTCGGCCTTACTCTAAACTCCGGTTTTTTTGGAGTAAGAAAATGCGTGGAGTATGTTGAAGGAGGAGAATTAGCGGGAATGACATCAGAGGGGAAAAATGCCGGCAAGCCGCCGTGTAAAAAATGGGAAACCAAAACCCCCGGCACGCTTGTCCAAGATCAACTTAATGATGTCGGCGGGAAAGATTTATCCAGATTGCAAGTAGCTGACGAAATAGACGAGATAATCGGCGCATTGGCCACCACGATGATTGGCTGGCTGCTTACCGGCGGAAATGACGGCGGAGGGGTGCTTGGTTATGATAAAGATTCCGATTATTCCGGCAGTAACCGCGATCATTACGGCGAGTTAAGCAAGAGCCAGCAGACTACCAACAAAAAATCAAATATCTCCAGCCAAGTTCAAAACATAAAAAGCAACGAGGAGAGTTATAGTAATTCTTTGGAAGATTACGCCGACGCTTTGTATGGAACAAGGGAAAAACTGGAAACTGTTTTGGCTAAATTGAAGTGCATTAAGGCCACAAGCACTGCCGATGCGAGCGATAATGCCGATTGCGACGGCGCAGACGAAGACACTAAAAACATTCTCCTTTCCGCCGTGGATAAAACTGAAAGCGACATAACTTCCGATATCAGCAAAACGGAGGACCAAATAAGCAGTGTAGACGGCAAAATATCAACTTTTACCGGCAAATATGGCGATAACGCCACTTCCACTTCGGCGCAATCCCTGGAGTTGTTTGATGAATTTGAAAGCGAAGTGAACAATGCCGGCAGTCTGGGGAAGATAACCAGTATTGTGGACGAGTATTGCTATTCCTATAATAAAGATAACAAGACAGGAAAAATCTGCGGTTTGTTTGGCGAGAAATCTTCCGGCGACAGTATGACCGTCCATATTTCCAGCGAAAATAATCCGGCAACGCAAGATAGTTTAGGCAACATAAAGACCAAAATTTACTGGAAAGCTCTTAACGCCGAATCTTGCCAAGCCACTGGCGGAGACAGCGACAAAACATGGAAGAAAACGGAGATTTCCACCAGCGGCAGTTACACGACAACAAGTTTTGAAGACGGCGAATCTAGAACTTACGGCGTGAAGTGTACCGATTCGGAAAACAACACCGAGACGGCGGAAGTTTCCGTTTCGGCGGACAGTTCCGTGGCCGCCGAGATGACCGGCAGTTTGTTCGCCAAGTCTTATTCCGTCAAATCCGGCGAATCATCTTCGCTGTATTGGCTAAGCTCCAACGCCAGCCAATGCTACTTGTATTCCGACCAAGACTCTTTCTCCGGCGACGCGGAATATGTTACCAGCACTTCTGACGGGTGGTTTGTGGGAGGCGAAGGTTATTACCTGAAAACTACGCTAACCAAAACAACTGGGCAATCCACAGCCGCATTCAATGCCGGCGAAACTTTCCAGTATAAGATTATCTGCGGAGATTCCAGCGAGGCCTACAGCATTCTTTCCGAACTGGAAATTTCGTCCGAAGACAGCGAAAAAGAGACTTATAAAACCCACAGCGAGAAAGAATTCAAAGCTTTAAATAAAGAAGCTGGTAAAATAGAAGGCAAAATGGAAGAGGTAGAATTAGAATTCACCTGCATCCTTGACGATTACACCCAATCTGAAGATGTGAGCAAGTCGGAGTGCAGCGGTTTTGAGTCAAGTTCATCGTCGTCTTCGCAATAAAATTATGCTTAGAAAAATTATCACATATTTCTTAATACTCGCGGTAGTCTCTCCGGTATTCGCTTCGGCCATTCCGTTGGGCGCGAGCGTAAATGTCGCTTTGGCGAAAAGTGTTACAAACAAAGGCAGCAATAACGGAGAAATTTCCAGTCCTTGCGGATGGACGGCCGGACTTTTTTCCGGCGATTTTTTGGACTGTATCGCTTATACCGCCGTCTACATTTCTTATGAGTTCTTTTTGCAGATTTCCATATGGATTACCGGATTGGCAAGCGATATTTTTAATGTGAGCATCCAGTTTTCTCTAACCGGCAAAGCTTTTGACCCGGATGAAAATGTGATGATAAAAGACGGCTGGACAATGGTCAGAGATTTGCTTAATCTTGTCTTCATCTTCATTCTCCTTTACGCGGCGATATCCACTATTTTGCAATACGGCAATATGGATATTAAAAAAATACTGCCAAACCTTATCATTGCCGCCCTGCTCATCAATTTCAGTATGCTCATTACCAAGATGGTTATAGACGCTTCCCATATTTTCGCCTGGGAATTTTATAATCAGATAGATGTTACAAACGGCGGAACGGTTGCTAACATGAAAGGTAGCGCGGAAGTATACGGCGATTTTGAAAAGAAAAACTTGTCCAATGTTTTTTTGGCCGGTTTTAACCCCCAAAGGTTGCTGATAGAAGCCGAAATGGCCACCACAACAACGAACGAAAACAGCAATGAAGACGAGGCGCACTCTCCGTGGAAGCAAGTGGCGGCGAAAGCGATTGAAAACGGAGAAGGCTTTATGTCCACGTTGTGGCGCATGGCGATTATAATATGGCTTGAAATAGCGCTGGCTATTTTTTCCGTTTTCATTTTGTTGGCTGGGGCGATTATGTTTGTCGCTCGGATAGTGATTTTGTGGGTGGTTATGATTTTCTCGCCCATAGCCTTTTTGGGAATGATCCTGCCGAGTATGGGAAAATATTCCAAAATGTGGTGGGAATATTTGATAAACCAATCATTTTTTGCGCCCGCTTTCTTGTTTATGTTTATGCTTGCCACTAAATTTATAAACAGCGGATTTGTGGACAAACTTCTGCATTTGACAAAAGAAAACGATTCAAAAATTGTTACTGGCTTGAGTATGGGCGAAATAACATTAATGTTTTTCAATTTCTTGATAGTGGGCGGAATTATGTCCCTTTGTCTTGTTGTCGCCAAACAACTGGGCGGCAAAACGGCCGAATTCGGCATAAACTGGGCGCATAAAGGCAAAGATTTGGCGCTGGGCGGAGCGAAAAAATTGGCATGGAGTCCGACACGATATGGTTTGAGATATGGCGGAGGAACGGCGGCCGATAGTAACTGGTGGGCTAAATCAATCGGGAGAATCCCCGGCGGAAATATTTTAGGAAGAAAACTTGGCGCCATGAAAAAAGCCGATGAAGACAAGGCGAGAAAAGCGGCGGAAAAGTACGCGGGAACATTGAGCAAGGCGGGAGTTGCTTCTCTAAAGAGCGATATAGAAGAAACTAAGGGAGTTGGAGGTTTTGTTAAGAGATTTGCGCGCACCGGTCCGGAAGGCGCGTTTAAACCGGGCAAAGAAGGTTATGAAAAAATTATCGCCAAGAAAGATGAAGAAAAGAAAGAAAAAGAACTTTACCATGAATCCTGGGCATATTTACTTGGTGATTTAAGGCACGGAGAAGATTATAGCAGTGAAGAAGGAAAAAAGAATAAAGAAAAGAAAATCAAAGACACAGAAGGAAGAATAAGAAGAGGCGAGCTTGGTCTAATGGAAGAAGAAGTTGAAAAATTGCAAAAAGAAAGGACAATAGCAAACGAAAAAGCAAAAGAGGAGAATAACTTAGAAACTAAGAAGAATGAAAGAGAGATAAGGGTGCTCGAGGCTCAGCAAGCAGAATTGTACAAGGAAGGAAAGCACAGTGCTATGAAGGAAGCAAGAATAGATGAATTGGATAAGGCAATCGCAAAACTAAACAAGACAAACGCAGAAATGACTGTTACTGAAAAAGCATTTGAACGCCATGAAAAAAGAACCGAAAGTTACAGGTCAAGACAGGAATTAAAAGGCAAGCCATCGGAAGAAAAAAAACCGGAAAAGAAAAAAGATTAATTATTTTATTTAAAAATTTATGCAAAATTACACAGACCAACAAATATCTCAAATGTATGACAGCCTTCCCGAAGACTTGAAGGACTCCATTTTCAGCGTGGATACGACAAGCGTGGTAAACGAAATAGGCAGAAAATACGGATTGGCCATTGATAAAATCGGCGATTTGGCCAACGAGACGGGGATGGTGATGCTCGGTGTTACCCATCCCAACGAGTTTATAGGCAATCTGGCGGACAGGTTGGAAGTGGACAAAGAAAAAGCCAGAGCGATAGCCCAAGAAATAAACGAGCAGATTTTCAAAAAAGTGAGAGAATCGCTCCGGAAGATTCATAATATAAGAGAAGGGGCGGAAGAAGAACAAAAAACCGAAATCGAACGCCATCAAGGACCGTCCTTGATGGCGGGACAGAGCCGCGAGGATATTTTGAAAGAAATAGAAAAAGACCATAGCCAAGAAAATCTTGTGCCGGATATTATGAAGGGCAACGCCAATCCGTTTGAGGAAAAAATGAAAGAAGGAGTGCTGATAGCTCCGGTGGAAGAAAAGCATTATATAGAAGAGAGCGCGAAAACGGCGCTTTTACCCGAACCGGAAAAGCCGAAAAAATACCAAGGCTTTGATCCCTACAAAGAGCCGATAGAATAATTTTATGCGTTTTCAAGTCCCCCAATTTATAGAAATAGAGAGCAAAATTTTCGGGCCGCTGACCTTCAAGCAGTTTATTTATCTTGCCGGCGGGGCGGGTATCGCTTTTCTTGTATATATAACTTTGCCGTTTTTCATCGCCATGATGCTTATTGCGCCGGTCGGCGCTTTCGCCGTCGCTCTGTCTTTTTATAAAGTTCACAATCGGCCGTTTATAAAAGTCACCGAAAGCGCTTTTAGGTATTTCACGGCGCCGAAAATTTATGTTTGGAGGAAAGAGAAAATCCAACAGCCGACTTCCATTGACAAGTTGACTTTGAAGCAAGCGGAAAGGGGAGTAAACCCCGGGTATATACCCAAGCTTACCAGAAGCAAGTTGAAAGATTTGGCCTGGAGTCTGGACATAAAACACAATATAAAATAAATAATGTTATAATTAAATTAAATGGCTGTTTCAACCAAACCAACCCAAGAATTCATTCCGATAAAAGAGATCCGCGACGATGTCTTTGTCTTAAAAGACGGTTCTTTGCATATGATTCTTATGGCCTCCACTTTAAACTTCGCCCTTAAGTCGGAAGAAGAACAAAACGCCATAATTATGCAATATCAAAACTTCCTTAACTCTTTGGATTTTTCGGTCCAGTTTTTCATCCAGTCCAGAAAACTCAACATTGATTCTTATATTTCTATGCTTGTTGAAGCCGAGAAAAATCAGGACAACGAGCTGATGAAAATCCAAACGAAAGAATACATTGAGTTTATCAAAGGTTTCGTCAAAATGAGCAATGTGATGGCCAAAGCTTTTTACATCTCCATTCCTTATTCCACGGCCGGTATGGAAGTTAAGAAAAGTTTTATAGGAAATCTAGTGGGCGGTTTTTCCAAAAAATCGGCCGGGCAATTGTCGGACAGATTTGAAGAAAACAAGATCCAGCTTCAGCAGAGAGCTGACATCGTGTCGCAAGGATTGGCGCGCGTCGGAGTCAGGGTGGTGCCGCTTAACACCGAAGAATTGGTGGAATTATTTTACGAACTGTTCAACCCGGGCGAGAAGGAAAAAGGAGGAGCGAAAAAATAAAGCAAAGATTATGGACATTTTAAATAATTTATTGGGCAAAAAAAACAAGGCGGACGAGCGGGAAATTCTTCCCGTTATTCCCCGTGAAATTTACGAAGCGGGCGTGTTGAGGCTTCAGGACATAATCGCTCCGTCGGCCTTGGAGATAACTTCCAACCACATAAAAATCGGGGAGAAGGTGGCTCGGGTTTTGTTTGTGATGTCGTATCCCCGTTTTCTGGCGTCCAATTGGTTTTCTCCGGTGATAAATTTGGACAAGGTCTTTGACATTTCCATATTTATTCACCCAATAGACACCGCGTCAGTCTTGAGGCAGCTGCAGAAAAAGGTGGCGGAAGTGCAGTCGCAGATTCACCTGAAAGAAGAAAAAGGCTTTATCCGCGACCCGATTCTGGATACCGCTTTTCAAGATTTGGAGGATTTAAGAGACAAGCTTCAGCAGGCGCAGGAAAAACTTTTCAACGTCGGAGTTTATCTGACGGTCTACGCCGACAACGAAGAAGAACTGAACCAAACCGAAACGGAAATAAAATCCATTTTGGAATCAAAATTGGTTTACGTCAAACCGAGCTTGTTCCAACAGAAAGAAGGGTTGGAAACAGTTTTTCCTTTGGGAACGGACAAACTGGATGTCAGCACCCAGCTTAACTCCTCTCCTATTTCCAGCCTTTTTCCGTTTGTTTCTTTTGACTTGTCTTCGGACAAAGGAATTCTTTACGGCATCAATCGCCACAACAACAGCCTGGTGCTTTTTGACCGGTTTTCTTTGGAAAATTACAATTCCGTCATTTTCGCCAAAGCCGGTTCGGGAAAATCTTACGCCACCAAATTGGAAGTGTTAAGAAGTTTGATGTTTGAAACGGAAGTCATAATAATAGACCCGGAACGGGAATACGAATACTTGGCCGAAGCGACCGGCGGAAGATATTTCAATATATCCCTTAACTCCATCCACCACATCAATCCTTTTGACCTGCCTCCGGTGCGGGAAGACGAATCTCCGGCCGATGTTTTGCGGTCCAATATCATCGCCTTAGTCGGCCTGTTCCGTCTGATGCTCGGCGGGCTTTCCACCGAAGAAGATTCCATAATGGATAGGGCGATTACCGAAACTTACGCATCCAAAGACATCACGCCGGAAACGGATTTTACCGGCGCCGTCCCGCCGACCTTGTCCGACTTGGAATTGGTTCTGGCCGGTATGGAGGGTGGAGAATCTCTGGCTCAAAGGATGGCCAAATACACCAAAGGCACTTGGGCGGGATTTATCAATCAGCCGACCAACGTGGACATAAACAAAAAAATGGTGGTTTTTTCCATCCGGGATATGGAAGACGAATTAAGGCCGATCGGAATGTATCTTATCACTCATTATATTTGGAACACCATCCGAAGAGACATAAAGAAAAGACTGCTGGTCATAGACGAGGCTTGGTGGATGATGAAGTACGAGGACACCGCTTCCTTCTTATACGGCATCGCCAAAAGGTGCAGGAAATATTATCTGGGGCTGGCCACCATCACTCAAGACGTGGGCGATTTTTTGGCGTCTCCTTACGGCATTCCGATTATCACCAACTCTTCCATCCAGCTTCTGCTCAAACAGTCGCCGGCGACCATAGACATCGTCCAGAAAACTTTCAACTTGACCGACGAGGAAAAATATCTGCTGTTGGAATCCGATGTCGGGGAAGGGATATTTTTCGCCGGACTTAAGCATGTCGCCATTAAGATTTTGGCTTCTTACACCGAAGACCAAATAATCACTTCCGACCCGGCCCAGTTGATGGCGATAAAAAAAGCCAAAGAAGAATATAATTTGACCCAGCAATAATGCCAATGGACATCAATCAAATTGAAGAGGAAAGAGCGGGGCGGCTGAATCAAGCCAGAAAGGCCGCCATTTTGGCCAATAATGTTTTTAACGCAACTCACGCCGATCCGCGCGCCATAATGTCTTTGACAAAAAAGTTCGGCAAATATTGGCCTGTCTTTATCATGGCCGCTGTTTTTGATTTGTTTGCTCTCATTCCTTTTTTAAGCGCAGTATTTAATTTGTGTTTTGGCGGGGTTATGTTTTTGTATTTCGGCAAGAAAAAGGTTGTATCCGGGATAGTCGCGCCAATAGTTATAGGCAGCGTTTTTGATTTTTTTCTGAGCATATTGCCGGTTAATCTCGCGGCCGCGTGTATAAGGATAGCGTTAAAAGAAACAGTAGGGTAAAATAAAGACAATGAAAATCACCAGAGATTTAAAACAAAAAGCGGCAAAAATTGCTCAAAAACATCATATTTCATTGATGATCATTTTCGGTTCCCAAACGCAAGGGAAAACTCATCCCAAAAGCGACATTGATATTGCCGTTTTGCCGGCAAAAACGGCAAGAGATATATCTATGAAAATTTATTCTGATTTTCTTGGCGACATGGAAAAGATTTTTCCCGGTGTTAAAGTTGATATTGCTTTAATTCCTTTAGCCGACCCGTTCCTTTTGGACAATATTGCCAAATCAGGACAACTTCTCTTTGGCAAAAAAATAGATTTTATTAAATTTCAATTGCGGGCTTTTAACCGCTTTCAAGATTATTTGCCTTATTTCAAACTGGAAGAAAAGTCGGTACGCGGCCTTATCAAGCAACTTCTTTAAATAAAATGCCTATTAGCCAAAAATTAATTTTTCGGAAAATAAATTTTATTCTTCGGGACATGCAAAGATTGAAGCCCATTTCCTTGTTATCTTACAACGATTACCGGAAAAATTATGACAACGAAGTTTTAAGCGAAAGATATTTAGAGAGAATTTTAATGAGAGTTATAGATATTAACTACCATTTGTTAATAGAAAGCAATTATGCTTCGCCCAAGGATTATTTTGAATCATTTACAAGGTTGTCTAGCGATTTGCGTATTTTTTCTTATGATTTTGGCCGCCGTATAGCTCGTTTTTCCGGTCTAAGAAATCGACTGGCGCATGAATATGACGAAATTGACGAAAATAAAATTTGTAAAGAAGTCAAAAACATATTTAAAGAATTGCCGCAATACCTAAGAGCTGTTGAAAAATTTATAAACAAAAGTCAAAAACAAAAGAAGTTAATTCAATGAAAAAAGGATTTATTTTTTTTATATCGTTGCTTGCGGTTTCGGCTGTTTTTACTTTTTCAAAATACGGACTGGCGCAGGAGATAAACGATTATAGTTCTGATTTTACGATAGAGTTAGTTCCGGATAATCCTCGTCCCGATCAGGCGGTTTCGGCCAAAGTTATCAGTTATCAGTTTGATGTGGACAGGAGTGAAATAAACTGGATTTTGGACGGGAAAACAATCGCTGGCGGGCAGGGCAAAAAAACAGCCGATTTCGTTTTGCCTAGTCTTGGCAAAGAAAGTATTTTGACGGTGAACATCGTCACCAACCAAGGCGTTAAAACTTCCAAAACGAAAAAATTTTCCGGCAGCGACATAGATTTTCTTTGGCAAGCCAACACTTCCGTTCCGGCCGGATATAAAGGGAAAGCTTTGGCGGGACGCAAGACGTATGTCAAGATAACGGCTTTGCCGCATTTGTATTCAGCCTCGGGAGCGATCTCCCGCTCAAATCTTGTCTATGATTGGACTTTTAATTATAAAAATTTGCCGGATGATTCCGGCGCCGGCAAAAATACTCTGCTTATAAGAATGAACGATATGGGCGATTATGTAGTAGGAGTGAAAGTTTCCACCAAAGACAAGAGAGCGAGTTTTCAGAAATATCTCCACTTGTCGGCGGAAGGTGTTTCGCCAAAACTTGTTTTTTACGCCGATGACCCATTGGAGGGACCGTTTTACGCCAAAGCTCTGGGAAGTAAAATAGCGTTGAAAATCAAAGACATAAATATAAGGGCGGAAACGTATTTTTTCAACCAAGAAGACGGCAAGACAACTTACAGATGGAGTATGAACGGCAAAAGCGTCAAATCCGGCAAAAAGCCGAACACCATTTCTTTGGTGTCGGAAGAAAATTCGGGCCAAGCCGGAATAAATTTTGAAATGGAAAAAGAAATAGAAAACAGCCTGCAGACGGCGGACGGCGGAGTAAATATATCTTTCTAAAAAAATGAAAACTGATTTTTCAAAAAAAACAATAAAAATTTTTACAGTAACAACTTTTAGTATTTTTGTTTTAATGTTGTTTTTTGCCATTAGCCATGTTTATGCGGAAACAACGGAAATTAAAGATTGCGATTGGTCATATGCGGGTCAATGCGTGGTAACGACAAAAGAAATTGAAGAAGACGGTAAAAAAATTACTAGAACAATGGAAGTTCCAATGGCTGAAGAGGGGGAGGAAGAGGATGGAAGAGTCACAGACGAGTACATTGATAGCGATGGTAATAAACATTATAGAATGGGAACAGTGAACATTGATGAAGAAGTTACAAATATAGATGAGTGGAAAACATCGGAGGAATATGAAAAAGCGTTAGAGGATCTAAACTCTCCAGAAGGAACATGGGATGAAAATCAACTTGAAGATAGCGGAAATGGCGATAAATTCACCTACACCCTTTTGCAGTCGTTGCCTAAAGAAGGGCCGGATTTGGAAGAAAATGTAACGCTTGAAGAATATCTGACTTGGGCTTTCCGGTTCATTTTGGCCTTGGCCGGATTTTTGGCGGTGATGATGATTGTGATAGGAGGTGTGGAATATATTATCAGCGGAGCCAGCGAGTCAATGAGAGGAGAAGCCAAAAAAAGGATAGAAAACGCCATTTGGGGATTGGTGATGGCGCTTGTTTCTTATCTTGTTCTTTATACCATCAATCCGAGTTTGGTTGATTTTAACAATAATCAATTTTTTAAAGAAAAAGAAACAACAACTTCTGAATCTAATTCTGAAAGTAGTAGTAATAATACTGAAAACGACAACAGTAGTAGCAATGTCGGGGATAATCTTAGGGGCGAGGGTATAACGGAAATAGAAGATGTCCCGTTTGATTTTGGCGACCAATAATAATCAAATTATATGAACAAAACGACAAAAATTATCATAATAGCCGTAATCATCATAATGCTTGCCGCGGGGTTTTTCGCTTTTTTTGTTGGTAAAAAACCGGTTGGGGTGACAAATGAACCGACAATCACCGGCGGTTTCCCCGACACTGGAGACAACGCTGGAAGAAAATCTTCCGTGAGTTTGGGTGGAGGAAACAGCAGTTCCAAGTTTGGAAAAGAAGCTCCCAAAAATATTCTCACCCAGCTGACAAAAAACGCTATAAGCGGGGCGGCTTATTACGGCACGACCACCGCGTTATATATGGAAAGAGCCACCGGCCATATTTACAAAATAAATTTGGACGGAACGAACAACATAAGATTGTCCAACGCCACGGTGCCCAAAAGTTTTGAGGCGAGCTGGTCTTACAAGTCGGACAAAATGGCCGTGAGATATTTTGAAGACCCGGCGCCGGGAAGCGTCAAATTGACGGTCAAAACCTTTTTGGCTTCCATCGGCCACTTGCTCAAAGCGACCAGCACATCGGAAGCGGAGCTGAAGGGACTAGCTTTGCCGTCCAGCGTTTCGGAAATTGCCGTTTCACCGGCGGAGGACAAAGTTTTTTATTTGAATAATTTAGGAAATGACGGGGTAGAAGGCGTGGTGGCCGATTTCAGCAATAAAAGTCAGAAGAAAATTTTTGAACTGCCGTTCGGCGAATTTAATGTAAGTTGGCCGACTAAAGACAACATAGTCTTGCTTACCAAGCCGTCGGCCAAGGCGGATGGTTATTTATATTTTTTGAACTCAAAAACTGCAATTTTGACCAGAATTTTGGGCGGAGTAAAAGGATTGACGGCGGTTGTTTCGCCGGACGGCGAAAAGATTATTTTCAGCGGTATTGGCCAAGATGGAACGGAATCAAAAGTTTACAACGTTAAAAGCAAGGCTGTTTCCGAACTTGGGTTTGCCACTTTAGCCGACAAATGCGCTTGGGGCAAAAAGAACAAGAATATGGTTTATTGCGGCGTGCCATTAAGAATTTCCGGTTCCAACCAGCCGGACGGATGGTATCAGGGAACGACTTCTTTTGATGACGGCATTTGGAGCAAAAATATTTCAACCGGGGAAAGCAAGAATATTTTAAGTCGTTTTGGCGCCGATATTATGAATATTTTTGTCAGTGACGACGAAAATTATCTTATTTTTACCGACAAAAACAATGGAACACTATGGAGTTTGAAGTTAAAACAGGGATAAAAAAATTCTTGCATTAAATAATTTATGTGATAGTATGCTAAGCAATAGCAATGGACAAAGAAAATAAAACCTACGAAATAAATTATTTGATGATGCCCCTTCTTCCGGAAGACAGGGTGGCGGAGGAGACGGCTGTTTTAAGGAAAGTAATTGAAGACAATAAAGGATTTGTGGTCGGGGAAGATCAGCCCAAGACGCAAAAATTGTCTTACCCAATCAAAAAATTTGACAACGCTTATTACGGTTGGTTCAAGTTTTCCGCCGGAGCCGAATCCATTGATAACATAAAAAACGGTTTCAATAAAAACGAGAAAATTTTGCGGGCTTTGGTTACTGAAGCCGGAAAGGAAAATGCGGTTCAATTTGCCCCCAGATATAGCGTTGTGGCGCCGAAATCGGAAGGCGCAGCTTTGGAAAAAGCGGAAAAAGTTGAAATTAAACCCGAACAAATAGACGAAAAATTAGCAGAAATATTAAAAGAATCATCTTCTTAAAATATGAATTTAAACAAGGTTTTCATAATGGGCAACTTAACCAGAGATCCGGAGCTGAAAACTCTTCCTTCCGGTTCCTCGGTGGCGAATTTTGGAATCGCCACCATCATAGTTT
>Ga0209542_10005987_pt1 | contig 23947 bp, 33 predicted proteins | sample RifCSPhighO2_01_FD_184028 | JGI IMG/M metagenome (GOLD analysis project Ga0209542, IMG submission 184028) | Soil microbial communities from Rifle, Colorado - Rifle CSP2_plank highO2_0.1 (SPAdes) (version 2) | ecosystem: Environmental > Terrestrial > Deep subsurface > Rock core/Sediment ...
AAGCGCCATCAAATCCACAGACAACCCTGCTACAGTTCAGCTGAAAAGGACTCGGTGGGCTTTAGCCCACCGTAGTTCAAGGTGTGCAGAGAAAATTTCAATAGAAGACCGCCTTGCATGCCTTGAACTAACCTCCTACGCATTTACAGAGGTTCCCGAATGCACTTCACAGGATACTTGCTTCAGCGAGGTTCAAAATGCATTCCCGTTCAATGAATCGGTTTTTTCTTCAAAGGTTCAAAGCGAAATTTTCGATTCAAAAAACCATCTTGCAAGAGCATGGCTTTTCCTCAACAAAGCTCGCAACAACCTAAAAATAATCAACAACCAATGCTATCTCGCAAAGGACTTTTCGCAAATTCCAAAAGAAGTCAACGAACTCAACTCAAACCTTGTAACCATTGGAAAGGAAGTTGATGAATTCAACAAAAGCGCGGTAAAGGCAATTCACTTTGAAACAACCTCTTTGGAAAACGAAGACGTGAACCTAATCAAGGAAGATCCGTTGTTCGATGACTATATTCTTCTAAACCAAAATATTACGGATTTTTCCCAAAAAAATTTGTTCAACAATACTTATGCATCACGCTTTCTTTTTGAAGCGGAAAAATTCAATACAATTGCACAAGCACTTGATCTCCAAGACACTGTTCGTGAAACAACATTGTTCACATTGATTTCCGCAAATGAAAAAACAATTGCGGAAGAAGCACAAAAGCACGATTTTCCAATTTCTTTCATAGAGCCGTTTTTCACAAAAACCGCGAATTTCCTCAAAAACCTTTTCTCGCTAACCGATTCGGTTTCCTCATTAAAATTACTTCCCTCATTCGAATTCTTCTCCGCGGTAAACGGTCTTATTTCAGCAAAAAATTCATCGGCTTCCGCATTTTACGAAATTTTTCAAAACGATTCGTTGCACAGAAAAACCCTCGCGGAAAAAAACATTCTAGAAAAACAAAAAATCTCAGAACTCCTGAATTCTGCGGAAGAGAAGCTTTCGAATTTCACAACAAACTACGATAAAGACTTTTTTCCGGAATTATTTTCAGAAAATGAATACTTTACAATTGAAACAACCGCATTTCCGGTTTCAGATTTTGATGATTTCCAAACCGCAATAAAAAACAAAAAAGAATCAATTGAATCATTGCTCCGTGAACTCGAAGAAGCTGAATTCCTTGGAAAAGTCTCTTCCGGTGAAAAAACCCAAAGGTTAAAACAAATTACCGATTCCGCGGAAAATCTTTTGGAAGAAATTTCCTTTGCCGAAAACCTCATTTCAAATGCAAATGAAACATGCGATGCAAAACTTTCCGCAATCAAAACAAGCATTTCCGAAGAAAAATTCAAATCCGAAAACTCAATTATTGTTTCCCTCAAAGCAAGAATAAACTCCGAAATAAACTCTTTCGAGGATACAAAAGAAACGCGCTTTTGTTCAAATGCAATAAATGATTATTCCTCGCTGACCAAATTGGTAGAACAAAATTTTTCCGAAGAAGAATATTTTTCAGTGATAGAAAATTGTATTGCCGAAACTGAAAAACTCGTGGAATTTTCCGGAAAAAACAGTTTCGAACTTCAGCTCTCTTCCCTGAAAAACCTGCCAAAACCATACTCAAATCCTGATTTGGCGCTTAATTCCTGTCTCGAACTCAAACAAAATTTCGAAAACGATTTACTTTCAGATTCTTTGATAAAAGAAACCGAAACAATTTTTGCGGAATTGAATGAAAATTCCTTGATTATGCGCAGCCTTCTTGGAAATTTTTCACTTCCAAAATCTGAAAAAAAGACACAGGATTTTCTGAGCGAATTCACAAAAATCTCTGAAAACTTTGAAGGAAAAAAATTCAAAATCTCTTCTCTTGCAACAAAAGATTCTGTTCATTCAAAAACCCTTGAACTGAAAGCAGAAGCAGTTAAATTGCTGAAAGAACTTGCTTCTGAGGCAGTAGAAGCGCAGTATGAAATCGAAAGTACTGATGCGGGGTTGTCAAGAATCTTTTTCCGAAACCCGGGTTCGGAGGTTCCGTATGAGTTTGAGGCTACGCTAAATTTTGATTCCAAAAATTTAAAAAAAGTTTTTTCCACGGAAAACATTGATTTCAGAACTGTCGGAAATAAAACCATGCTAAAATTTTCCTCACTCCTTTCAGGATTGAATTCAATAATATTCGATGCGAATTCCACTCAAACCCTTGATGAAAATACCAATGTTCCAGCACAAACTGCTTCACAGAAAAGCTTGATAGAGGAAAAGGAAAAACTTCTTGGAGAAGCAAAAAAACTGAGCGGAAACAAAGCGGAAGCGGATTTTTTAGGGGAAAAAATAGATTTTTTTGCACAGCAAGGCAAATTCGAAAAGGCTTCGGAAGAACTCGCAAAACTTGATGATTATGTGAAAAACCTTAAAACAAACGAGCAAAAAGAAAAAGAAAACAAAAGTGTTTCAGATTCAACGGAAAAAGTTTTGCAATTAAAAGAATCCGTTTCCAAAAAAATCCTGGAACTCAAAAAGAACTTTGATTCTTTAAGCGAAGACCAGCTTGAAGAAATATATGCTTTCTCTCCAATAACACTTGAGCGCATACAAGAAATAGATTCCCTTTTGAAAAAAACTCCCCTTGCTGATACCGAATCGCTTGAATTGTACATGCAGGATTTGCAGGCTGCGGAAGAAGAAACAACAAATGCCATTGAAAAACTCAAAGAAAATTCCCTTTCCTCGTACAATGTAGCTGTTTCAAAAAGAAATTCATCAGAAACAAATCCTGAAACAGATTCTTTTTTGTTAAAATCCAAGAATGCACTCGAACAAAAATCCTATTTAGAATCAATTCTGAATTCAAAAAAGGCATCGGAATCAATAACCGGGAATGTGGTTCTTTCGCAAAATTTCGAAATTCCTGTTGCAATTTATCCGCTTCTTTTAGTTATACTCGGAATCGCTTTTTACGTTTACAAAAAAGCAGAGGAAGAAAAAAAACCAAAACCGGTTTTGAAAATAAAAAAAGCTGAAGAAAATTGACTTTTTGTATTTGCTGTGAGTGTTTATGACTAAAAATACAGAGAAAGGATTTAAACTGCAGGAACTAAAGCAGGGCAATTCTAAACAGAGCAACGAAACATTAATAGTTGAAAAGGAACTTATTCAAAGTGGTGTTATGTCCAAATATATAACTGCTTATGATCCTGTAATAGGGAAAAGAGTTCCGCGTGTCGTTGTTAAAGGTTATGCCGTTTCCATGATACTCGGCATAAATTCAAGTATAAACCTTAAAGGCGATTTTAATGGGCGGAATTAAATCCAAATAAAACTATTTATAATTTATTAACTGCCAAGGTCGTAAGTAGTTTCTCCATAGCCGCTTTTTCTGGTTGGAGAAGTTCTAGTTGTGTTCAAACCAGCGAATTCTTTTAAGTGATCCAGGTCGCTTCTTGCTTGCTTTATGCCACGATCTAATGTTGCAATCTCTTCTTTAGAATGTGCATTACGTTTGTAGGCGGTCAATTTTTGTTCAAGCTCTGTCAGTGTCACAATTCTGTTTACAATTATTGCAGTAGTTATTTCATTGGTTTTTCCGGTTCTCAATGCCATTTCTATTTCAGCAATCTGTTCAGCAGATGAAAGAGAAAAAGGCTTTTCTGTTTTGGCTTCATTTGGTGCATGAGATTTTGCAGCAAGATCTACAATAACATTTTCAAGTATTTCTCTTACTATTGGGTTTACGCTTCTATCAACTACAAGTTGTGTTGGTTTTCGTACGCGTCTTTTCAGCAAATTTCTAATTGAATCGCGTCCGCTTGCTAATGCTTTTTTAGGGGTGGCAATTACAGACCTAACTCTGCTAAATAATTGTCCCATAACAATAACCAGGATTTGCAGTTATTAAAGCTTTTGCTGATTGCGAACGTCAATCCTTAGAAATTGATGCGTAATGGAACAAACTTTTTGCTTGCCAGTAGAGGCTTAGTAGATACTTTATCAAGTATACAGGCAAAACAAGTTGAAAAAATTACTCTAGATATTAAAAAGGCCAGCTCAGATACTGTGTGAAATAAACTGTGAAAAAAATGCGAACTTGCTTTATTGTATCTGTCTTATTTCTTAAAATAAAAGTACGAAAACACTGCAATTGCAATTAATACAAAGGCCAATCCGAACAATAGTTCGTTGCTCAAAAGCGAGGGCGCTTCAAGGGAAACAGTTCCTTCCGAACACTCCAATGTTTTTTGGTTGTATGAAACCGAACAACCCAAAGTATATTCTCCTTCAATTAATCCTTTTGCCGAGAATTCAACTTTTTCCGTTTTTCCGGGCTCAACAACTCCAATGGTTTTTGATTCTCCCCCAATAACTTCCAAACCTGTATCGAGCTTTACAACAACATTTGAAACAGGAACATTCCCAATATTTTTCACATTCAAAACTATAGGAATAACATCTCCGGCAAAAGGAGAATCATTGTCCAAAAAAATCTGCGCGGAAAGAATGTGCGCGTGCTCAAATGCTTCTACTTCCGGTCTGTTGGTTTCAATTTTGGACGTTTCCCCGAAAATATTTTCAAATGTCATTATTGCCGGAAGCAAACTAAACGGAACAGCCCTATTAGCCGAGGCAGTGTAAACAATTTTGTATTCTCCGGGTTTGATGCATTCTCCTAAATCATCTCTTCTCTCGCATTTTGGGACAACCCCATTGTTTGTTGTTTTCCCGGAAAGAATTGTTATCTCAGGAGTATTTTCTTCTAATTCTCCTCTCCTGTATGTAAGTTCAACTTGTGCATCTTCGCTTCCATAATTTCTTGCGATTGCTTCCATTCTGAAAGGCTCTCCTACTATGAGAGAATGTTTTTCAAGTTCAAGGACAAAACCATTTTCTTTTGGGAAATAAGGTGTTGTGTAAATTCCTAAAGTTGAATCGGCTACAATTCTAACTTGGTTTGCCGTAAATGCGGTTTGCCCGCAGACTTTGATATTGTTTTGCGATTTCAATTTTTCTTTCGGAAGCCAAATCCTGGTTTTTCCGGTTTGCTTTTCTATTCCCGGTTTAAGTTCCGCAATAGCATTTCCATCATTCAAAAAAACAGTTATTTTTGCGTCCTTTCCGGGCTTTGGCAAAAATTCGAAATCAAGAGAAAAAATCGGGAACACAGTTGCATTGATATCTGAATTGAAAACAAAATCGTACTGTTTACAATCATAAGAATCAAAACCTTCTATGTAGAAGTCCTGATATCCTTGGCTCTTAAAACTGAACTCCTCCACTGTTCCCGCAACCGTTATGTAGCTAAGAAGAATGATAGATGCAAATAGTAAACTGTGTTTCATGTGAATCCCCTTTTTTTTATTTCGTTAATTATTATGTTGGTGGTTTCTTTTATACTTTTCCTGCTCTCGATTTCCACTATTTTTGCCTTAGGATAATTTCTAAGCACATGTTTTTTACAATATTCTATTCCTTCGCAGAACACATTGTCCTGTATTTTTTCCGCTTTGTAACCTTTAGCTTCAAGCCTTGCCTCCAATAGCTCCGGGTTGCACTTTAAAAGTATGAGCAAATCAAACCCGGCCTTGATTTCACAGATAAGGTGGCCCTCTATAATGATGTTTTTTTCTTTTTTCAAAAGCTTTGCGAGGCGTTCCTCAAGCTTTTCAAGCGGAACAACAAGTTCATTTTCCTCGGTATCAAATTCTCCTATTCCTTCTTTGAGAGAGAATTCCTTTTCATTCAAAACTTTGTACTTAAAAAATTCCCCAAGTGCTTTCGCAACTGCGGTTTTCCCGACTCCCGGAGTTCCTGTAATGCCTAGTTTCATTAGTAAAATTCAATAAGAAAGTGATTAAAAGGGGAGAGAAGGAGTGGAAGAGGGGTGAACAAAACCAGTGTCACAAAGTTTCTAAAACCGCTTTTTGAGGGCGATTTCTTCATCTTTGAGCCTCTCTCCGCCTTGTTCTAAACACAGAATCAACCAGTCTACATTAGGTGTAAAATCTATAGTGAGCCTAGTCCCAATGTAACCATCCATGTTTTTTCACTGTTTTAGAACAGAAGAACAATAACTTAACTAGTATAAAAACCTTTCTAAAAAAGAAGCTTTATTCTGCCTCCGTTTCAAAATCCAAGTAATTGTGTTCAGTTATTTCGGAAAAAAAGGCTAAATTGAGCTTTTTTCTTATGTATAGGAGCTTTTTTTTGAGACATTTGAATCGGGAAAAAAAATCACAAAAAATCACGTTATGTATAATGAGGTTCTTGTGGGGAATTCAAAGCGTATGCGGGAATTTAGTTTTCGAAAATATTATTGGAAAAAGAAAGAGATTGTTGGATAAAATTTATTCTTTTATTGTGGGTGCATTTTGATAATATTTTCATAAGCGCACTATAGAAACTTTCCGTTCTTTGGTAAACAGAAATAAATTTAAACTGGTTATACCAATATAATCATTGGTGATTATTATGGTGGAAGTTTTGGCGCAAATAAGGAAATGGGGCAGATCCCTTGGAGTGGTCATTCCGCAGGATGCTACAAAAAAAGAAGGTCTCAAAGAAGGCAATAAGGTACGACTTATAATCTCAAAACCCGGAAACCCGTTCAAAGAGATGTTTGGAGCCCTTAAGGCAAAAAGGTCAACAAAGAAATCGCTGAAAGAAATACGCAAGGAAGGATGGAATGAGTGAACAATATTTTTTTGACACCTACGCCCTATTCGAAATGGTCTATGGGAACAAAAAATATGACAAGTATGCCGAAGCAGGCGGAACAACGACAATCATAAACCTCGCAGAACTCAATTATGGTCTGAAAAAAGAGTTTGACAAGGAAACAGCGGACAAAATAACGGAAAGGTTCTCAAACAGCACCTCCGAAATCACAATCAACGATGTTAAAGAGGCAATGACCTTAAAAATTTCAAACAAAAAACTTTCAATTCCAGACACGATAGGATATGTAATAGCTAAAAATAAAAAAATGAAATTTGTCACAGGAGATGAAGATTTTAAAAACATGAATAACGTGGAATTTGTGAAAAAATGACAAAAAGCCGTGAAATTGAACCTGAAGTCAAGGAAAGCTATATGAAAAAGCTACTCCGAATTGAAGAGGGGATGAAGAAGCGTGGTGACAAGCCACAAACAGTGCAGGAACTCAGACGAGAAATCGAGAGCTGAGCCGAATTTTGCAGAAACATTAATATATGGGCTTTCGCCTTAATTTTCTTGGAGTTTTATTGATGCCGCCAAAACGCTACAAAAGAAGTAAAAATGTCAATGATGTAACAACTTTTTTTGGAAAGCTTGGTTCTCGTCCGAAAAAACAGGAACGAAGAGATTCAACCGGAGCTAAGGATAAACGTGTTTCCGGCAACATCTATGCAACTAGCGGTAGAAAAGTGAGAATGTATGCTGAAAATATTGCTAAAATGCCAAAGGGACATAGACCTAAAAATGTTAAATATACAACTGTGTTTGGGAAATCCATGCCAGGTGGTGGAACTGGCCCTTATGAAAGATCACTTAATCGTGCCCCAGATGAAAGATATGGTGAGTTTACAGAACGTCGCGACACGGAAAGACGATTACAGGATGAGAGAAAAAAGCAAAGAAGGGTGCTACCACGCGATCTTCAGACTTCTAGAAGAAAAAAAGAGTAAAGCAATTAATCTGTAAACTTTATAGTTTTGAACTATTGAGCTATAAACCTAATTCGCTTAAATTTTATTTTTTATAAAACCTTTTTATTCCCCAAAACACTTTATTTTCTTCATGCCCCTTTATTCAAAAAACTGGAGAAGTCTTTCTCCAAAAAAGCGGTTGGAATTATTTCGCGGAAAGATTGCGACTTATGGAAGTATAAGCAAGAAAGCTTTTGCAGATATTACTCAAACGGATGAAGAAATAGGGAAAATAAACTCCAAAAGAGGTGTTCAATATCTCCGCACGGAACTCAAGATTGCAAAAACACTCACAAACAATCAGCGACTTGAATATCTCAAAACTTTTTTAGTCCAAATGCAGGAAATATCCGAGCACATTATTGCGCATGACGGGAACAACCTCACTCAAGAGCAGTTGAATGAAGTTAAAGAGTTTTCAAAAGCATTCGAAGCCCAAATGCATGATTTGAACACCAACCTAAAAATACAGGAGAAGAACATTGAAGGCTATCGCCAGAAAGCAGAAGCGGAAAGAGAAGAAGTTAGAAAAAGATTGCCTAAAAAAGAAGTTGATGAATTCAGACTTCGATTACCAAAACCACGAAAAACGGATCCGCGCCAAATGGAATTAAATTTCAAAAGAAGAGTCGCCTAAAATTTATCTCAATCTAACCGAATCCAAATTCCTTATAGATTGTGAGCTTATGCCGAATTTGTTTGAAAAGAATTTTGCAAGTTCAATTGTTTTCGAAGCCTCTCCGTGATCGGTTAAAATTCTTTTAGGTTTTGGTTTCAAATTTCTCACATAAGCCTGCAACTGTTTCCTATCAGAGTGTCCGGAGAAACCGTCAATTGTTTCAAGGCGCATGTTAATGTTCAATTTTCTCGTTCTGCCGTCATTCAATGTTACAGGAATGCTTTTCAAACCCGATTGAACTTTTCTTCCCATTGAACCTTCGCCCTGATAACCAACAAAGATCATTGTGTTGATAGGATTTTCCGCCATTTGGTAAAAATACGTTACAGAAGCTCCGCCTGTTAACATTCCGCTTGAAGCAATTATAATCGCTTTTCCGTTTTTTATAATCCCTTCCCTTTCATCAGGTTTAGGAACATGGAAAATGTCCGCGGTAAAAGGAGAATCGTTTTGTAAAACTCTTTTCTGGACAGCATTCCTCAAATATTCGGGATAAGCCGTGTGAATAGCAGAACTTTCTTTTATCATTCCATCAATATACACTTTTACTTCAGGATCAATCAAACCGCGCCTGTAAAAATTTTCTATTATAAGTTGCATTTCCTGTGCTCTTCCAACAGCAAAGCACGGAATCAAAACCGATCCGCCGTTTTTCAAAGTTTCCTGTATTACTTTCAAAAACTTTGCTTCCGAATCCTCACGCTCGCTCTGAATATCTTCCTTAGCCCCATAAGTACTTTCAACGATCAAAGTTTCAAGTCTTGGATAATTAATATCAACATTATTGAACAATCTTGTAAAACCGTATTTTATGTCCGCACTATAAACCAAATTATGCGCTCCCTCTCCAATATGCAAGTGACAGGAAGCGCTTCCAAGAATGTGCGAAGCATTATGGAATGTCAATCTCATGTCAGGCGCAATATCGGTTACTTCTCTGTACTCTCTTGTAATGCAGTACTTGAGCATTTCCTTTACATCCCTCTCCAGATATGGGGGTTCTTTGTTTTCTTTTGCCATTATGTCAATGTAATCAAAATGCAAAAGCGCGCTCAAATCTCTTGTTGGTTCGGTCATGTACACAGGGCCCCTATAACCTAATTTGAACAAATAAGGAATGAAACCGGAGTGATCCATGTGTGCATGGCTTAACACAACCGCATCAAGCTCATTTATCGGAAACCTAATTGCATCCAAATATGGAAAAGCATCTTCATTGTTTTGTGCTGCAACATTGATTCCACAATCCATCAAAATTTTTGTTTTTCTTGTTTCAACAAGCATGCAGCTTCTTCCAACCTGTCTAAATCCTCCGAGTGCGGTTAACCTAACCCAACTTTGCTGGGGTTTTTCAGAATAAATTTTTTTCGCAGTTTCCTGGAGAATTTTTTTTCTTTCGCTTGAATACTTAATCAAGTGATGCCTTATTCCTTTGAGCACTTCGCTCGGAGATGTTGGTGCTCTAAAAATTTTCGGAGTCCAACCTGTTCTAAGAATTATTTGTTTGCTTGTTTCCCCGCCCTTTCCAATAACCAAACCGGGCTTTAAGCATTCGATTACAACTTCGTTGAATGCCTCGCTGAATTGTATTTCCGCAATCTGTGCATCCGCGGGAACAATTTTCATTATTTCCTCTTTCGCTTCCTTTTGATCAATCAATAAACTTTTATCAGCCCTAATATTGATTTTTTTCTTGAGCTGATACGCTATGTTTTTCACATAATCCTCGTTCTCGTGGAAAATTTTTGGATTCTTTGTGTAAATTGCTATTTCCGGTCCCTCAAGATCAACCGTGGTTATTCCGGCTTTCGCATCCACAATATTGCTTATGGTTTCCTTAACTTCTTTCAAATAATCCATTTTTACTCTTTCCTAAAATCATTTTTTTAAAATAAAAAAAAATTGTTCATTTATTTATCCAAAAAATAAGTTTCAAAAAAATTTTTTATAAAGTTTTTTTTGTAAAAAATTAATTATTTTTTTTTAGTTCTGCGGCGCAACTTCTTTCTCTATCTTTTCAACCTTATCAGCTGCAATTTCCCTTATCCCATTCTTGTCTATTACGAAAACCGTTGCTCCTATTCCACCGGAGTACAAGTCCCTTCTTTTTCCCGAGCTGATTGCGCTGATTGCAAGTGCTATTGCGTCTTTTTCATTCATTCCTTTTTTATAACCCAAATCAAGTGTGTTCAAAGCCTGTTCTGTTCCGGAACCTGAAACCGCGTACTTATCCCTTTCCAAAAGCCCTCCGTCAGGAGTCAAATCAAAAAGTTCTGCTTTTCCGTTATAACCGCCGACAACAAGTTGGACAATATAAGGATAATATCTGTTCCCGTTCAAAATGTTTGAAATGAAAGTTGTAGCGGCCCTAGCTGTCATTGGTTCATTTCGTTCAAGCTCGTAAAGCCTTGCCTGGCTTTTCAAAAATCTTATAATTGTAAGAGAATCTCCAACGCTTCCTGCGTTTGTAACGGCTAAATGCGGTCCTATTTTGTAAATCTTTTCAGATTCATCATCATAGGCAATATGCCCCATGCTTGCTCTTTTATCCGCAGCAAGGACAATTCCAGAATCGTAGATTAATCCTATTGTAGTTGTTCCTGTTTTCAAAATCTGAGTCAACTAAATCACTCGAAAAAATAGCTAAATGAGCCTAAACTAATTTTACGGCAGAACCTTTATAAAGCTCACTTTCTGCGAAAAAGAACTGAAAATATCCTGCGTAAAAGACCTTCGGGTTTCGGCTATAATTCGGCGAGCTGCTTATAAAATTCCCTGTATTTGATCAGATCCTCTTCGACTATCTTTTTTATGTCCTTCCATTCTGCCATTGTAATAGGCTCCCTTTTTCCCTTTACCTTGATTATTTTCATCTTCTGCTCCCCCTTGTGTGGTTTGCTATCCATGTCGAAATTTCTTCAATTGTTGTTTTTGGTTTCACAGTCCACACGACCACATTGAATCTTGAGGTTTCTCCAACTTCTAATTCTTTTCCGTTTATTCTTAAAAATGCGACCATTGCCTCAAATGCCGTTCTCTTGTTCCCGTCCGCAAAAACATGCCTTCTCGCAATGTCCATGAGCAAAGTTGCGGCTTTCCTGTCTATTCCCCTAGTGTTTGCAACCTTGTAAACAATGTGCTCAAGTTCATCGCTTCTTATGATGCCTTTATCAAATTTCTTGTTTATTTCTATTATTGCCTCTTTTGACAGAGTTTTTGCGGAAATCCTTGCCATGCACAAATTATGTAAATTACATAATTTAAACATAATGTTTTTGGCTACTCGATTCTCTTCCCGTGCTTTCTTTTTATGTGAAATTTCCACATGAAAAAAAATATTATTACTACAATGACAATTCCGTAAACTGCCCAATTGTTTATTATGATTAAAACCAGGATTGCAACGAGAACAATTGTAATGTTTTTTGTTGTGAAAATGCTTTGCTCCTGAACAGGCATTGATTCATCAGCAAATTCTTCTCCTGCTTCATTAGGAAGTTCTTCTTCTCCTTCTTCAGGTTCCTCTTCAGCTTCTTCTTCGCTTTCCTCTTCAGAAGCTTCTTCCTCAGGAGTTTCTTCTTCGAATTCTTTCTCAGGTTTTGGAGCGGTTTTTTTCTTGGTTTTTTTCACCGCGAAAATTAGTGGCATGTAAAAGTTATATTTGCCTAATATTTATTTCTTTTTGCCCGGGTTCCACCCTCTATTTCCCATTCCTTCCCATTTTGGCTTAGTGAATCTTTTCATAAATCTTGAAGTAAGTTTATCTTGTGGCTCCACATAATCTTCTCTCTTCCGAGGTTTAACAGTTGTTCCTGCAGCTCTTTCTGCATTAAAGCCGAAGGTTATTACTTTGGATCCCCTGAATTGTTTCGATGTGTTCCTCTGGCCTTGGAAACCTGCGTGTCTTCTAGTAACATCAATTCCATCAATTCTAAACCTATCAGTATCTGGAACTTTTATTTTTCTACCTTTACGTATTACTCTTACTTTTCTTTTTTGATTTCTTGCCATCAAATAGAAAGAAACATGGTTGTATTTATTCCTTTTCAGAATGCGTTTTAGTCATCAAACGATATCATACTCGGAATAAATTATTTGTGTAGCTGTTTCTCTGTTGCATTTTCTAGCGGTCATAACCATTTCAATTTTAGCGTCTAAATCAGCAAATTTTAATCTCGGTCTTACATTTTTCGGAGTACTCTGTGCTTTTTCAGCTTTTTTTTGCTCCCGTTTTCTTTCTCTATCAAAATGCGTTCTTCCGTGATGTCCTACCATAAAAAATAAACTCAGTGCCAGTATTTATTCTTTTTTGTTTTCTTTTTTCGGCTTTTCTTCAAACGAATCATCCATTTCCACGCTTTTGATTTCCGGGAGCGCCTGTTTCATGGACTGAGTGAAAGGAACGATCAATGGGGTTAATTGTTTTGCAATTTCTTTGCTTGGAAATTTTAATTTCAAAACATCATTTTCAATTTTGGTTTGGACTTTTTCATTCCTCAATGGAAAAAATTTTTGTGTGAGCAACTCGGCCTTTTCTTTCAAATCGGTTATTTCTTTTGTAATTTTAATTTCATACTCAACCTCTTTTCCGGCAAGATCATTGTTCAAATCAACCCTAACCCTTCCCCCTGAAATTGTTTGAACCCTTCCGTAATTTCCGTTCAAATCAACAATCAAACCCGGAACAGGTTGTATTTTTCTTGTGCGAAATTCCTGCAAAGGAACAACAACAATCAAATTGCTTTTCCTATTTCCAAAAGCTTTTTCCGGAGAAAGCCTTACTTTTTTTGTTTCCCCTTCCCGCATTTCCTTCAAAGCTTCATCCAAACCCGAAAGAACATCTCCGTTTCCAACTATAACCGGAATTGCCCTGAACACTCCGCCTTCTCTGTACAAACCATTTTGTTTTGCGGTTGCTTCGCTTGTTGTGTCAAATATTCTCCCCGAACTAACTTCTTTTCCGGTAAATTCGAGCATAACCATGTTTTTTTCTTTCATAAAAATACTTTCCAAAAAGCTGTTTTTTTAAAGTGTTTTCCACAAAAATTGAATGCTTTAATTCGTATAATTTTAGCTTTGAATAGTATTTTAAAGGTTATTTGAAAATGCATCTCACAAAAAACCAGCTTTGGTCCTTAGTAATAGCCTTCATAATGGTTACCTCTACAGTAGGTTTCCTCATTAGTGCGAACAATAACCCGGCCACGCAAACCCCCGTAAACCCAGATCCGCAAAATCAGCAGACAACTCAGGTTAATTACCAGGCATCCAACATCCAAGCAAAAGTAATCCAATTGTTTCCAACAGCGGTTCTTGTAGGGACAACAGACCAAAATAATGTTGCAATTGTAAAGCAGGAGCTTGAATTAATAGATGGAATTCTTTCCGCTGAAAATTCGCAAATAGTTCCGGTACAAGCCGGAAGAACGGAAAACTTCCGCGCGGAGCTCAGGCTTTCAAGCATCGACAAAATAGGTGAAATAATTTCCAAATTGAATACTTTGGAAAACCTTTCAGGGGCACAAATGTTTGTACAAGCACTTGTATCCCTTCCTCCAAATGTTACATTCACAAACCCTTCTCTTGACCTAGACCAAAATTATACTTTTCCGAATCCGCAAACACAAGCCTACATTACAACAAACTCTGTTATTGGAGATGAATTAATTGTTTCTCTGAGTGCGGTTTTCCAAGGACAGGCAATAGTGGAGATGATAGCTTTTGAAGAATCAAACCTAACAAACAACCCGCAATTTTACTTTTTTGATGGAGCATTTACTCTGAGTAAACTCGAAGAAGAATTCTTTGTAAGATCATCTCTTTCGATAACACAAAGCCAAAAACTTGATTCAGCAAAAACTTCTTTGGAAACACAATTTTCAAATTCTTCCCTTCTTGTTGCTCCAACATCAAATGATTTGCGCGTGAATTTCACGGATTCGAATTCTTTTTTCGCACAGGATTTGGAAACTTTTTTGAACGGCTTTGAAGGAATTTCCTCTTACAACAATCAGCTTTCCTCCGGATTTACAATGATAACAACGGATGCAAATGTTGATTATGCGGAATTCAAAAGTTCTTTGGAAACGCAATTGAATTCCTTGGATTTTAAAGTTTCTTCAATTGAAGATCCAATGGTTTCTTTCCAAGGAACGATTATAGGAAACAAAACCGATTTTTTGAACGCAATCAATTCTATTGAATCCGCAAACGGAATCACAATTGAGGTTCTCCAGAAAGCTGTTGTGGAAACGGATTCCGTTTTCGTTTCGGATCAAAACCTCACATTTGCGCTTCCACAAGGTTCATTCAGTGCATTTGTTTCTATTGATAGAAAAGCAGGCGATGAGGTTTCGCTCACAATTATAATGAATGCTTCCGAAAGAAGCGGAGTAACGGATATTCAAGCGCAGGAAACGCAGGAAGAATTGGAAATTTCTGAAAGCTGATTTTCACAAATTCGGTTTCGTCAAGTTTTGCGGGTTCAAATATTTTTCAACTTCTTTTTTTGAAAGCAATTTCTTTTCCAGCACGAGTTCTTTGATGGATTTGTTTTCGCGCAAAGATTCCTTTACTAATTCCGCAACCTTATCATAACCAATCAATGGATTCAAAGCAGTTCCCAATGCGGCGGAATGCTCAACATAATATTTCATTTGCTCTTTATTCGCGGTAATCCCTTTCACACATTTCTCGGAGAAATCTTTCATTGCATTTTTCATTATTTCCAAAGAATCAAGCATGTTCGCGCCAATGAGCGGCATGTGGGTATTAAGCTCAAGCTGGCCAGCGGAGCATGCAATAGTAATCGCATAATCATTCCCCATTGTTTTAATACACGCCATGTTCATTGCTTCAGAAATTGAAGGATTCACTTTTCCAGGCATTATAGAAGAACCCGGTTCAACCGCGGGCAAATTTATCTCATTAAAACCTGTTTTCGGGCCCGAACTCAATAACCTTAAATCATTAGAAATTTTGTTCAAATCAACCGCGAGATTTTTCACTGCGCTGGAAAGTGTTCCAATATCAGTTAGAAATTGCGTTGCCTCCACTCCGTTCTTTGTAACCCTAAAACCCAATTTTGTGTCAGCATTCAAATGCTTCACGATTTTTTCGCGGAAACCTTTTCGCGTGTTCAAACCCGTTCCAACTGCAGTTCCACCAACTCCTAATTCCTTCACATTTTCCAACGCGCTTTTGATCCGCTTTGAATGTTTTCTCAGCGCGAAAGCATAAGCATCAAATTCCTGTCCAAGAGTTATTGGAACTGCATCCTGCAAATGCGTTCTGCCTGATTTGAGGATTTTTGAAAATTGTTTTCCTTTTTTTCCGAGTTCGCGCTCCAAAGAATCCAAATTCCGCAAAAGCAAAACACCTTGCTCCGTTGCTGTAACTCTAATCGCGGAAGGAAATTCGTTGTTAGTGCTTTGTCCTTTATTCACATCATCGTTCGCGTGAACAAATTTTGACCCTTTTTCTTTTCCCAAAATTTCCGAAGCACGATTCGCTATAACCTCATTCACATTCATGTTCGTGCTTGTCCCGGAACCTGCTTGAAAAATTCCAAGTGGAAATTCTGCATCAAATTTTCCTCGAAGAATTTCATCGCACGCTTTTTGAATTGCTTTTGCTTTTTTTGCATCCAAATCATTTAATTCAGAATTCGCTTTCGCGCAAGCTTTTTTTATTTTCACTGACGAATAAATTAGTTCAATTGGAAGTTTTTGAGAAATAGAAAAATTTTCTATTGAGCGCTGAGTGTGAACTCCGTAATACGCATTTTTCGGAACTTTTTTTGTTCCAAGAGAATCTTTCTCAGTTCGAAATTCCACAATTAATCAGTCCATATTTTTCAAATAATTTATTTTAATTTTGTAATTTCCACTATTTCCATTTTTCTGGATATAATGCTCGATCGTCATCCGTTACGGTTCGTCTTGTTTGGTTCCGTCTATTAACAGGATTAGCTCTTTTGTCACGTTTGCCTTCTCTTCTATCAAACTCTTTGCCGCTTCTTGTGATCCTTCGTTGTCCCTTTATATCAAAATGTTCTACAGTGCCATGGCGCTCCAACTTAATTGCTCCGGCGGTATTGTCTTTAGTTTTAGATTGATATTTTGGGAGAAATCCAAATCCGGTGGTTCTATCTCTTAGTCTTTTAGCATCTGCGGTGAGTACAGGTCTGTTTTTAATTGATTGCATGCCATCTCGAAGTAGTTCCAAAAACGGAACCTTCTTCAAAGGAATTTCTACTCTCCCTTCTTTCCTAAATTTTCTTCTTAATATATTGGGCAAAGGCATATGGATCAATTAATTTATTTTATATTTAATGGTTTGCTCATAGCTACTTTGATTCTTTTATAGAATAAGATGTTCAAATTCACTCTTGCAGTTTGGAGATTGCTTCAGCAATATCTCCATCGGATTCTTCGAGTGCTTTCCTGGCGTTTTTTTCGGAGACCTTTGCCTGTTCAGCAACCATTTTTACATCCTCTTCCGGAATTGTTTTTTCCTCAACCGCGTTTCCCGTAACAGTATAAGTTTTTTGTCCCTGCATTTCTATTGCGGAAACCGTAGGATTTTCTATTATAATTTTTCCATTCTCTAATTCAAAAATAACTCGTGTGGCATTAATGTCTTCCTGCTTGATGCCCATTTGCTTCATCATCATTTTCATTCTACGCGGATCCATTCCGCCCATTCCCGGAAACATTGTCAAATCACCTTTTCTGTTTATTATTTCCATTACAAGAAGGCTTTAAATTATATGGAAAATCACAACACCCTACTTCAATTTTTTTTTCTATATCACGGGGTTGATTGCCTTAATCCACGGGATTTTTTTGAAATCTCTGGTGTTTTCCGTGTAAATTGTCCGGATTCCGTTTTCTTGCATTGTAGCCGCAAGAAGCGAATCCCAAAAATGCGATTTGTGTTCATCCTCTGTTTCGATTGCTTTTACGACGGTTTTTTCATTGTAATTGACAATGTTAAACTGCTCCGAAAGCGCTTCAGTAATTTCAATGGATGTTTTTTTCCGAATGCCGTTTTTTCCCTTGGTAATATTCACGTGGAATTCCGCGAGATTTTGTGCACTCAGAAATGCGTTTCCATTTCCCATGGATTCTTTCAGGAATTTTTTTGCCTTTTCAAACTTCTCCTTTTCCGAGCTGTCAAATGCATAAACAAGTATATTTGAATCCACAAGAAATCTATCTGTCATATAACTCACTCCTGTGCTTTGCGGCTATTTTTCCAAGTTTGAAACCCTTGTCCATGATTCTCAAAAGCATGTTTTTCGAACTTTCGACGGATTTTTCCTGTTCAAGCTTCCTTATGCCGATGCCCACGGTTTTTGCGAGAGAGCCCTTTTTTCCCGAAAACCTTTCCCTTGCCAGCCTTCTCAGCCGCAGCTCATCCTCATCGCTCAAACCAATGGTTATATTGCCCATGATAATATACGTATATGCTGCTTTTTATAAGTATATCTTTTTCTTATTTTTTCCGCCTTTCCACATAGTGTAAAACAGTCATTTACATGCGGAGTTATCAATCTCGTTTTTCCCCCAAAGTTTATTAACCGATTCAGCCTTCTCTCCTTTAGATGGCAAGCAATATCATAAGTTCGATAACAGCGTTCAACGAAAAATTCGTGGTTCCAAAGGATGATCGCTATAATGCATTGGAAAAATATTTTGCGCGCGGCGGAGTAATAAGCGCGGTGAAAAGCAACGGCAAATGGCCAAAACTTGTTTATCCCTCTCCGCAAAGAATAGAGGACCAATTGAAAGAACTCCAGGCTCTGAAAAGCGTTTACGAATCAAAATCAAGGGATTGGAGCAAAAAACTCAGCGAAGCAAAAAATTATCATTCAAAGCACCAACTGCTGAAATTTAAAGATCCATTGTACTGGCAGCATGTTGCAAAAAAAACAATGGATTCGGATTACAAGGCGGATTCGGAAAAAGTTCAAATTCCGGTTCATTTGGTTGCAGATCCGAGATGGAAACCAATGGTGAAAATGTTCGTGAATGATTTGGAGTACAGAAAAAATCTTGTTGAAACTGTAGAGAACAGCATTGTTTACAAAGACGACAAGAAAGTTGCGAAGTACGCGGACGAACTCCAAAATTTCAGAAGCGAAATGTCCACCTCAAAATTAGATGATATTGGAAAAAAATTGGGAAAAATCAATCAAGAAATTTCTTCTCTTGAAGCCGTGAAAAAGTGGGCGAAGGAATGAACAATAGTAATTATTTAATTTCTCTGTGCTGATATTGAATATTATGTCTGCAAATAAAAGAAAATATGAAAATTTATTCAATTCTTCTGGAGTCATAAAGTCCAGATCTAATGAGGACGCTTTAGCAAAGAAGGCTGACGAATTTGGTTTTCTGCAAAGAAAACCATTTAGAGTTAAACACACTAAACTTATAAGTGATCTTGAAGATGCGTTACGCTATGGGAGTCGTTTAGGTCAATCTCCTCAGCATGTGGAGGGAATAATCTACAAAAATCAACGTAAAGATCCGCCTGTTGTGTTTGCTTATGTGAAAGACACAGAATGGTATAGTCATGATAAGCCAATTGCCAGATATATAAAAATTAGAGGCCATTGGTATAAATCAAAGCCCACCATTCAGCCTTACTGAACTTTTTTCACGAAATAAGAATTTCAAAAAGTTTAAATTCTTGAAGGAAGTACTTTTTGTATGGAAACAGTGACAATATCAAAGAAAAAATATGATTCTCTCAAAAAGAAAGCAAAGATAGATAAAAAACTGGTGGAAAGCATCAGGCGCGGTTTAGAGGACATCAAAGCCGGAAGAATTTCCGAGTGGAAACCGTCTAAATAAGCCCTTCTTTTTTTAAAGTTTCAAAAACCGATTGCTGATATTCTGCCAGGTTTTTTATTATTTCATTAATGGTTGCTTGTTGCGCTTTTTTGTTGCTTATAGAAACAACCAGTATAACAAAAACCTTTTTGTAAACCAAATAGTAAAGTCTTTTTCCGCCAAATTTTTTCTCCCTGAAAAAATCCATTCCAAGCGGTTTTCCTGTAATATCTCCATTGTCTGTAAGCTGATTCAGAATTTTGTCAACACGATTTTTATCAGATTTTTCAAGTTCTTTATAATTTTCATCAAATTCCTTTGCTTTAAAAATCTTGAATTTTGAGCTAGATTTTTTGTCCATTAAATTATTTCCAATCCGTGCTTTAAAAATCCGCACCGGCACCGAACCCCTTCCTTTTCTTTATAAACACCTCAAACTCATTTTGTTTCAGAGGTGATCTGATGTACGAATTCAGAATCATGAGATTTGTAGAAAAAGCAGAACCAACAAAAAACCCAAGAAATAGAATTTGGAGAGGGCTTGTAAGGGGGGTTTATGCATGAAAGAATCCAAACCCCCGATTGCAAAATTCAGTGCCGGAAGCATTCAGGTTTCGGTTTGGCAAAATGAAACCAAGGAAGGGAATGTTTTCCACAATGTTTCACTCCAAAAGAATTACAAAGTTGGAGAACAATGGAAATCAACCAATTCCATGAAATTGAATGAAATTCCCAAAGCAATCCTCGCGCTCCAAAAAGCATACGAGCACCTTGCCCTCAAGGAATATGATTCAGAGGTTGCAATAGCGGTCCATTAAAACCCTTCCCCTAAGATTTTTTTATGGACGTAATCAACCTGGTTAAGGAGCACAACGCTTTCGATTCCTACAACCCAATGCAACAAAAAGTACTTGATGCGGGGTTATTGGAAAAAAATATTGTTGTTAGTTCTCCGACCGCTTCAGGAAAAACCGTAGTTGCAGAACTCGCAGCGCTCCAATCAATTCTCATAAATAGAAAAAAAGTAATTTACACTTGTCCATTGCGCGCACTTGCTTCCGAGCATTACAATGATTTTAAAAGAAAATATTCAGAGCCTTTGGACATCAAATGCGTTCTAAGCACCGGAGATTTGGATTCTAGCGGAAAATTCCTTTCCTCCAAAGATGTTATTTTTACAACGTTCGAAAAACTTAATAGCCTTCTAAACCACAATGCGGATTGGCTCTCACAAATAGGTTTGCTTGCGGTTGATGAAATCCATTCTTTGGGAACAGATCGCGGAGTTACATTGGAAATGGTTATTACAAAATTGCGTTTTTTGAACAAGAACATGAAAACCCTTGGTTTGAGTGCTACAATTCCCAATGCAAAAGAACTATCAGAGTGGCTCAAAGCGGATTTAGTTGAATCCAATTATAGGCCGGTTGTCCTCAAAGAAGGGGTATTTTTTGATGATTCAATAGATTTCATTGATACAACAGAAAAAATCGGTTCCGAAAGCGAAGCAGTTCTCGCGATTGCAAAAAATACTTTAGAGAAAGGAAAACAAGCATTGGTTTTTGCAAACACTCGAAAATCAAGCGAAGCCAATGCGCGAAAGCTCGCAAAAATCACTTTTCCGAAATTAACTCCTTCAGAAAAAATTGAATTGGAAAAAGCATCCAAAAAAATTCTTAGCGTTCTCGAACAACCAACCGAACAATGCAATACAATTGCAGGTTTGGTGAAAGAGGGAGTTTGTTTTCACAATGCTGGTTTGATGATGAAGCAGCGCGAAATTATAGAAGAATTGTTCAAAAAAGGTCTCTTAAAATTCATTGCATCGACGCCTACCTTGGCAGCCGGTATTAATTTACCCGCCTTCAGAGTTATCATAACCTCTCCGTACAGATATTCAGGTTATGGAATGCAACGGATTCCTGTTTCAGAATTCAAACAAATGTGCGGTCGCGCGGGAAGGCCAAAATACGATACTGAAGGACAGGCAATTTTGATTGCAAAAACCGAGTTCGAAAAAGATGATTACATTGAATACTTTGTGAAAGGGGAAATAGAAAACGTTGAATCACAATTGGCAAATGAATCCGCATTAAGGTTTCATCTCCTTTCCGTAATTTCCACAGGATTTGTTTTTGATTTAGATTCTGCTGATAGATTTTTTTCAGAAACATTTTATGCAAAACAATCCGGAAACGCTTCCTCGCTTTTTACAAAAATTACAAAGCTTGTTGCGGAGCTCGCGGAAATGGGTTTTCTAAAAACAAGCGAAAAAAGAATTGATGCAACTCCGTTAGGAAGGCGCGTTACAGAACTTTATTTAGATCCGATTTCCGCATTCAAAATAATCAATGCAATGAAAAAAGAAAAATACAATGATCTTTCCTATCTTTTCACTATCTCAAACACAATAGAATTTTTCCCGCTGATAAGAGTTACGGGAAAAAATCAGGCCGAATTATGGGAAAAGCTCCAGGAACAAAAATCCCTTATTCCATTAGATGTTGATGCGGAAATGTTCTCTGATAATGATCTTGTTGATAAATATTGGACTTCTCTAATGCTCCAAGATTGGATTTTGGAAGTAAAAGAACAAAACCTTGTGGATACATTCAAAGTACAGCCGGGAATATTGCGCGCAAAGCTCCAAAATGCCGATTGGCTCACCTATTCCTCGCTTGAATTGGCAAAAACCCTTTCAATGGAAAAACATTTTTCGGGTTTGAACAAAATGCGCAAAAGATTGCAATATGGGATAAAAGAGGAATTAATTCAATTGTGCGAATTGCGCGGAATAGGAAGGGTTCGCGCGAGAAGATTATTCAATGTCGGAATAAAGAGCATTGCTGATGTGAAAAAAATCGATGTAAAGGATTTGGAAAAAGTTTTAACACCAAAAATTGCTGTTCTTGTGAAAAAACAATTGAGTTTAAAAAAATAAATTTATCTTTTTGGCGATCTTCCAGGTTTTCTTCTTCTCGCCACTTCGTTTTTTTCTGCGGGAATTATTTTCAATTTCCTAATAAATGTTTTCGCGGTTTCGTGCTCGGTTTTTGACTTCATTCTTCTTTTTGCCTTTTCGAGAAGTGCTATTATTGCAAAATGCCTTTCGGATTGGTTCATGAATCTGCTGGTTTGTATTTCCACAAACTGCTTCGCCAAAATAGTGTTTGCAAGAGACGGAAAAAGTCTGGAGAAGTCGCTTCTATAATGCTCTTTTACGCCTTTCAATGAGAGAGGGTGAATAGTGGTAATAGGTTTTCTGGCTTTTCTTTTTGCAACGGGCATACAATTGAATACTGTTTTTCAGTATTAAATTCTATTTGGTCATTCCGCCAATTCCTTTTCAATCAAACCCTTTATTTTCTGCGCATCAAAACCTAATTTTATCAATCTTGTTTGTCCTTTAATTCCTTTTCCGGAGTTTGTTGAAATTATTAACCCGTACATTTCAAGTTCGCTGATGTACTGTCTGTACCAGCGCGCTGAAACGCTTGTTTCCTTGAATTTTTTCGAAATCCTACAATATTCATCATAAATTTCTCCGGAAAAAAGTATTCCTTCCTCTGTTTCTCCTGTAATTTTTTGAAACGGTTTTTTGTGCAATGAAAGCGATGCAATCGCATACAAAACCAATTGCTCTTGCTCAGGAAGAGTTGAAATCATGTTGAAAATAATTTCTTCTTCCACCTGATTTTTCGCCTTTTTCACTTCTATATCAGTTACTTTTGAGGATTCTTTTTTATCCGCTATTTCTCCCGCGCGAAGAAGAAGCATTACCGCGGTTCTCGCGTCTCCTGATTCCTGTGCCGCAATTGCAGAAGCAAGGTTAATTGCCGATTCTTCCACAACCCCTTTTTTGAAAGCCATTGAAGCGCGTTGTCTCAAAATTTCGGAAAGTTCCTGTGCATTGTAAGGAGCAAAAATCATTTCATGTTCGCACAAACTGCTTTTAGTTCTTGGATCCAAGCGATCTTTGAACATCAAATTATTAGAAATTCCTATGATGGAAATGCTTCCTTTTGAAAGTTCATCATTGCTTCTTGTCAAACCGTAAATAAGTTCATCCAAATCCTTTACTTTATCCACTTCATCCAGGACAAGTACAATGTGATTTCCTTTGCGCGCAAAATCAAGCAGTTTTTCATACACAAAGGCAGCGGAAAAACCCAAAAAGTTTTCTTCCGGATACAAATCCTTCACTATTTTGATCAAAATCCTGTACTTTGAATTGTGGTTCCTGCAGTTCACATAGTTTCCGCATACAGGGATGTTTTTCGAGCCGGCAAATTCAAGCAATTGGTGCATTACATGTTTTGTAACGCTTGTTTTTCCTGTTCCTGTTTTTCCGTAAATAAAAAGATTATCCGCTTTTTTTTCTTTGAGGGTTTGTGAAAGCAATCCTGAAATTTTTTCTATTTGATTATCGCGAAAAGGAAGAACTTTCGGCGTATAATGCTGTGTTATCATGTTCCTGTCCGTAAAAATAGATTCGCGCGCGAACTCCTTTTCAAAAATGTTGACACTTTGATACAATTAAAATCAGCCCCTAAAGCAATGAGTGTTATTTTGTTTTAAGAGGAACGAGTTGTGGAAGCAAACCACTTCCGATAAAAAGAATTTGAATTCTGAATGACGGTTATGTTGAGAACTGAGTATTTATCTGTCATTAGCAGTTTTTTTTCTATCTGCTTGTCTTCGCATTTCAAATTCAGCTAACTGTTCTGGTGTTCTCTCTGCCATCCGC
>Ga0209542_10005988_pt1 | contig 23945 bp, 23 predicted proteins | sample RifCSPhighO2_01_FD_184028 | JGI IMG/M metagenome (GOLD analysis project Ga0209542, IMG submission 184028) | Soil microbial communities from Rifle, Colorado - Rifle CSP2_plank highO2_0.1 (SPAdes) (version 2) | ecosystem: Environmental > Terrestrial > Deep subsurface > Rock core/Sediment ...
TAGCTCCGCCAAAAGTACCGGAGGAGTTAAAAGCGCTGTCGCCTTGGACAGTTAACGTCATAGCTGAGGCAGGGTTAGAAAGAGTTCCTGCCGTGAAGGTGAGAGAGCCGGTGATAATACAAGAACCACCAAGAATCATGTCCTGATTTCCGTCTTTATTAATGACCATGCCTCCTAGGGTTACCAAGCCACAAGTCAAAGTAGTGTCGTCATCTGCACCAACATCAATAAAGGTAACAGTAATGCCATTTGGGAAAGTACCAACTGAAACATCCAAGTTCCCAGCAACTGACATGGTCGTGCCGGAGTAGGTGACTATCCCTGACGAACCATTCACAAATCCTCCACCCGTTGTCCATCCATCACCACTATGGGTGATCGTGCCATTATTAGTTAACACTGAGGCTAAGATGGTACCAACTTCGGTTATGGTCCAAGTGCCGGAGGCTACCGTAATTGTACCGTTGTTGGTGTAAGTCCCGCTATCACTTGTCGCTGTGGTTGGGCTAGCGCCTAGTGGCACGGTGCAATCAGAGGAGATGATCATATCGCCATCTGAGTTTTTAGTAATGATAACTTGAGTAAAAGTGACACTCCCACAAGTCAATGTCGTATCGTCCCAGCCACCAGCGTCTGTGAAGGTTACAGTTAATCCACTAGGGAAAGTACCAGAGCTGACGTTGAATGTACCATCCACACTCATTGTCGTTCCGGAATAAGTAACCACACCCGATGAACCATTAACAAAGCTTCCGCCTGTGGTCCATCCATCACCACTATGGGTGATCGTGCCATTATTGGTCAGAGTATGATTGGAACCACCGTTTGTGTCTGTAATAGTCCAAGTACCGCTGGCTATAGTAATTGTGCCGTTATTGGTGAAGGTAGCTATAGAGCTATTCAGAGTAGTAGTAGGGCTAGCGCCGAGTGGCACAGTACAGTCAGAAGAAATAACCATACTGCCAGTGTTATCTTTGGTGATGACAACTTGAGTGAATGTCACACTCCCGCAAGTCAGAGTGGTATCGTCGTTGCCATCAGAATCAGTAAAAGTGATAGTTTTGCCGGATGGGAATGTACCAACGGAAAGATCAAGATTTCTGCTTAAGGAAATGGTACTGCCCGAATATGTAACCGAGGCACTCGCACCGTTGGTAAAACTGCCACCTGCCACCCAGCCAGAGCCACTGTGAGTAATGGTGCCGTTGTTGGTAAAAGTTGGCACTGATGAAATTGTCCAGGTGCCGGAATCAACGGTAATGGTGCCGTTGTTGGTAAAAGTGCGAGTGCCATTGAACGCGCTAGTTGGGCTCGCCCCTAGGGGCACGGTACAATCGGAGGAAATAACCATTGCTCCGCCAGAATCTTTGGTGATGACAACTTGAGTGAATGTCACACTCCCACAAGTCAGAGTGGTGTCATATCCGGTACTCACATCTGTAAAGGTAATAGTCAATCCCGAAGGAAAAGTACTGCCCACAGGAGAAATATCAAGATTGAGTCCAAATGACGCGGTGGTGCCAGAAGGATAGGTAACAACGCCACTCGAACCCAGAACCAAACCGCCAGTGGAAACCCACCCTGTACCCGAATGCGTGATGGTGCCGTTGTTAGTGAGAACCCCTCCACTAACTGTCCAGGTGCCAGAAGCTATTGTAAGAGTACCATTGTTGGTGAATACTTGACCGCCAGTACTAGATCCGGCCGTTGTGGGACTGTCTCCAAGCGGTAAAGTACAATCCGAAGAAATAGTTATGTCGCCAGGCGGGGAATTATTTTTACTAATAGTAACTTTGTTAAAGGCAACTGAATTACAACTAATTGTAGCATCGTCGGTACTCGCGTCATCATCAAGAATAATCGTGCCGCTGTTATGGGTAAAAGTTGGAGATCCGCTAACAGTGAAGCTTCTGTCCACATTCATGTTCCCGCCGGGTTCAGTGAAAGCTCCGGAGGAGAGAGTAAACGAACCATCGTTAAAATTTATATGACTCGTGGAATCACCCCCGATGAAAGTGCCGGCGGCTTGGTCATAGCCAGTGGAGCCAATAGTAACGGTAGTGCCGTTAGTTTGGGTGATGGTACTCGCATAGCCAGCATTTATATCAATACCCTGGACACTAATGGAGACATCAATGTCGGCTGAACAGTTAGAGACACAGGTGCCGTCAAAAGTAGCCACGTCTGAAGCTCCGGGTTCTGCGTCAGAAGACCAGTTGGCATCGCAAGTCCAGTCGTCCCCGGTTCCGGCCCCTCCGCAGGCGCCGTCCGTGCCTCCTCCATCCCAGGTGCGAACAACGGCTTCAGTTATCTGAGGATAGATAAAAAAAGTTGCGAAAAAGATTAAACAAAAAAATAATAAACTTAAGTAGCCACCATACTTGCTTGTCATTATGTTCATAATTATACTAAATAATCTTTATTTCCAAAAGTGCGCGTGGATGGAATCGGACCATCGGCCTCTGTCTTATCAGGACAGCGTTCTACCACTGAACTACACGCGCAAATTTTACTTCTGAGATCGGGACAGCGTTCGGATTTTATCCGCCTCTGGAGGGGCTGAACTACACGCGCAAGATACACCAAATAAATATAACAAAATTAAGGATTTTAGACAACCTCGAACTAGAGCAAGACTTGATACGGAATCGGCAAAAAACCAAAAAGCACCCCTAGGGTGCTTTTTGTCTCAAAAACTAATTTAATTAGTATTCTCGGCGTCCACCTCCTCCACCCCCGTATCCGCCTCGGTCATTGCCACCAGAACGTGGTGGGCGAGCTTCCATTGGGCGAGCTTCGTTGACAGTTAGTTTGCGTCCTTCGAATTCTTGGTCATTGAACATTGAGATAGCTTTTTGGGCCTCTTCCTGTGTTGACATTTCTACGAATCCAAAACCTTTTGAACGACCAGACATCTTGTCCATGATAATCACAGCTGATACAACTGTTCCAGCTTGCGCGAAGAGCTCTTTCAGAGCATCTTCTTGAGTGCTGTAAGGGAGTCCCCCTACGTATAGCTTTGTAGCCATAACTTATTTCTTCTTCCCTTTTTACGAAAAAGGACAAAAAACTATTTGTAAACGTAGAAACTCGATTTCGCTAAATGAGACCCTACTTATCTAGCATAGCAAATGTAAAATAAAAAGCAATTTAATCTGAAACACCCTCCCATTTATCAATTGTGTCTGTTGTATGTTGAAGAATATCGGGTATTTTTACAACTAAAAATTTTTTATCGCCTTCTTTAAAATAACCCTGCACACGACCCCTAGTTCTCGCAATCTTGTGAACTACAAGTTGATTTGGTTTAAAACCAGTTTCTTCTTCTATGCGAAAGATTGCGGGGGGGTTGGGTGTTTCTGTAGACATAATTTATTTTAGCTATTTTTTATCCCGACTTTTACTTCTACAATATCTACCCGTGCTTTTAGTTTATTATGGTCTTCGTATTTCACCCTGGTCACAACAAAATCATCTATTCTTTTATTCACTCCGTCGATTTGACCTTTGAGTCCTTCAACTTTTATATCAACTGCATCAATTTTTTCTTCTACTTTGGAAAAACTTCTGTTTATTGATTTAAGAAGTTCTGTATTTGTTATTGTTTTTTTCTTAACCATATTTCATATTATACCAAACCCAATTTTTTATGCAAATAAATTTTAAATTTCACACCCATACACAAAGACACACCCTTGCGGACGTGCCCTTGTGTAAAATCTCTATTCGTTTGTATATCTTATCTCTCAATAGGAGAATTAGATATGAAGTACTTCTGTAAGAGGAGACGTACACGGGGAAAAATTATTACAGAGAAATATTTTTACTCATTTTCATCCTTCTCACTCCCCACTGCGCCAGAATCAATCCCGTTAGAAGCAGGTCGCCCCAAGGTGACCGTAGCACTCTCGTTTTCGAGAGGGCGGCTTCTAACGGAATCAATATCAATAATAATATCTCCAATATCCCCTTCCATTATTTTAGGTAAATTATGCCAGGACTTTTTTATACGATGATCCGTCACGCGATCTTGCGGGAAATTATAGGTGCGGATTTTCTCACTGCGGTCGCCAGTGCCTATTTGTTCCTTGCGTTGCCCTGCGTATTTTTTCGCCTCTTTTTCTTCTTCTAGCTGTGCCAGCTTGGCTGTCAAAATCATCATAGCCTTCTCTCGGTTTGCCAGTTGACTTCGTTCATTCGTCGATCGAACATCAAGCCCAGTAGGTTTATGAATAATTCTTACGGCTGTTTCAACCTTGTTTACATTCTGCCCGCCCTTTCCTCCCGATCGGGAATATTCTAATTCGAAATCAGCTGGATTTATTTCAAAATTAACTTTTTTTCTAATCGGCAGAACTGCCACCGACGCAGCTGAAGTGTGCACCCTGCCGTTCTTTTCAGTCGCCGGAATTCTCTGGACTCTGTGCACTCCCGTCTCATAACGCATTTTTTTAAAAACATTCTTGCCTTTTATTTCAAAACTGGCCTCTTTGTAGCCGTTCAGATCGCTTTTCGATTCATAATTTGTTTTCCATTGCCAACCTGAGCCTTCAGAGAATTTCTCATACATGTGCGCAAGCTCCCAGGCGAATAGCGAGGCTTCGTCTCCCCCCGCGCCTGCCCGCACTTCCAGCACTATCTCGTTTGGAAATTCCTCCGCCTCTTTGTCCCCGCCTGCGCGGGCAGGTTTACTAAGAATGTCTTCTATTTGTTTCTCAATTTTTTCCCGCTCTTCCTGTATGAATTTGAGCTCTTTGGCTGCCAATTCATGCAGGGTGTCATCTCCCGCGAGCATCTCCCGCACTTCGGCTTCTTCTCGAACAAGCTTCTCTAGACTTGCAGCTAAATAACTCGTGCGATGATCTTTTTTAAGTTCGGTTAAGTCCATCATGGTATTATACAATATAAAATAAATCGTCGCAGGCATACTTTTTAGAAAGCCTTGCGCAGGAGCTTAGAAAATAAAAGTGGTAATCCACTTATTATTTTCTTGAGTGACGAGCAGAGCAATCCGCCAGCTGGCGGATATGTGTGCTTTATAAAAAGTATGCCAAGAAAGATTTATTTCTTAGCTTTCACTGTCGCAGCACGACGCTTGTTGAATCTTTCAACGCGCCCAGCAGTGTCCATGATTTTTTCGTTTCCAGTATAAAAAGGGTGACATTGGCTGCAGATTTCCATTCGAATTTCCGGCATAGTTGAGCCCACTTTGAAAACCGCTCCGCAGGCGCAGGTTGCAATTGATGCTATATTATATTGTGGGTGTAAATCTTTTTTCATGGTTCGGTTCCACTCACCATGATCTCTTCGAGCCTGAGCCTCAGAGCGAAGGCCTGAGTTCTCTGTCGAATGGATCACAGTTCCGAAATAATATCATAATTTTTGTCTTATAGCAAATCTATATTTGCTTGAATAGCCGCCGCCTTTTGCATAACACTGTCTCCATAAAAAGCATTCTTTTTTAGACTCCAATTTCCGCCAGCATAATACTTGAGTGCCGCTGTACGTTCAGCAGTAAAACCACCGACTGAAGCACCCAGATCTGCTAGATAAATAGAAGAAGCCATGATGGCATCCTCTGGATTCCAGGGGTCAGCTATACTTTTGCCTAAGGCACTGGCGATTCTTGTTTGGAAACTATTCCAAGTCGATGGAATAAATTGTGTCGGCCCCATGGCTCCGCCATAACCCCCACTCGCCAGAGGGCAAGACACTCGCGTGACCAAAGAATTTCTGCCAAGTTTTTCCACTATGCTTTGGAGCAGAGGCAGGTCTCTGGTGGGATGGATGCCATTTGGAAAAATAGTTCCAGAATTAACACCTTTCGTTTCTCCTGTCGAAAGATTGGTAATAACACACGAACCGACATTGGCTCCCATGTTGGACTCTTGTTGTAAAATTGCCAACACAAATGCGGGACGCACTCCTGTTTCCTTTTGTGCATTTTCTGCATACATTAAAGCTGTTCCGAACGGAATCGCCTGGCTGTCACGAAGCGGAAAAAGCGCGGCGCGGATTCTGTCGGCTCGAGCTTTCTTCTCTGCGGCTAGCTTCTGATAAGCGGCCTCTGTCTGTTTAGAAATAGCCAGAAGCTGCTTTTTTTCAGCTTCGGACAAGGCAACTTTCTTTTGTGCGTTTTCTAGCTCGACTTTAGCATCTATTTCAGCATTTTGTTTTGTTTCAAGATCGGTTTTAACAATTTCTGTTTCTGTTTTTATTCCCCTGATGATATCTGCAGATTCTTTTACGGCTTGCTTGATTGAAGCGTAAGATTCCAGGTCGCTATAGAAATTAGAAATACTATTATCAGAAAGAATTAAATGTACTAGGGTTCCGTCATCAAATTCGTTAGTGTTGCGAATCAGTTGAGCCAGAGATTCATGTTCTCGTTCTATTTTTTGAGAAAGGGAATTAATCTTTGTAACTTTTTCAGCAATGTTTACCCGCAGTTGCGCGATGACGAGCGACCGAGCTTTCACCTTGGCTTTCAAGGCATTTATCTGGCTGGTTAAATAATTCACATCACCAGTCAGCGTGCCGGTTGTCTTTTGTTGTTTTTTCTGCAAATCAAGCAATCTAGCTAGTTCTGCCTCGATCTGCGCAAGCTCATTTTTGCAATAATCCTTGTCCTCTTCGTTGGAAGTCGTTGTTAATTTTAGACAGTCAAAGATAGCGGAAGCTTGATGCGTTGCAATCCCCGTAAATATCACCAATATAAAAACAAAAACTATGATCGCTCTCCGAATCATAGCTCCATTATAGCACACCTTAATTTTAGCCTTATTTTTTCTCGCTTTTTTCTTCTTTAGTTGGAGCAGCTTCTTCTGTCCCCGCCTCTGCGCCTTCTTCCCCTGCCTGCGCAGACAGGTCTTTCTTGCCCTTCTTCTCAACTTCAATAGCAGACAAATCAACCGGCGCAACCACTTCTTCCTTCTCTTCCACTTGGGCAACGACAGAAGCCACAATATCAGCGCCGTTAGTTATGAAGATGACTCCAGCTGGTAATTTTATTTCAGAAACAACAATATTGTCTTCCAAAGTTTTGAGTTTAGATATATCGACAGAGAGATTGTGCGGCAGATCAAGTGGTAACGCCTCAACCTCAACTTCGTGAAGCACTTTTACGAGATTTCCTATTCCGCTCTTAACTGCTTCTGATATGCCGTCGAATTCGAGAGGTACCTTGACGCGTATTTTCTTTTTCATATCGATAGCTAGAAAATCCACGTGTATTGGCTCATCCGTTACAGGGTCAACCTGCACTTCATGGATAAGCACATCGATGTCGCCCGTGGGCATTGAGATCTTAACAGCTGAAGACTCCCCCGCTTCACGCCATACTTTCTTGAATGGGGTAGTGTCTATCGAGATGGGGGTCGTAGTCTTGCCCATTCCATAAAAAACAGCCGGAATGCCACCCTTCTTCCTCAACGCACTTGATTTTATATTCAAATCTCTTTTTTGAGCTTTAATTGAAAACATAAGAGCATTCTACACAAAAAAACCAAAAAAGCAACGATACTAAACTTTATGTATGGCGGAATGCTCTATATCAACATGTGAGACAATATAATCTTTAGTACCACCCGCGTTTTGCGTGGGTACTTTTTTTCCAGGGTTAAAAATATTTTTAGAATCAAAAATCCTCTTGATTTCGGAAAATAAAGAAATTATTTTAGAGTCATACATTTTGTTTAAATATGGCGTGCGAATCAGGCCATCATTGTGTTCAGCAGTAATAGAGCCGTGGTACCTGGAAACTAAATCATATACTGAATTGCCAAGTTCCATTATAATTTTTGCCGTATCAGAACGGGAGAAATCCATCAGGGGAATAATATGAAAGTTTCCATCCCCCGCATGTCCAGCCAGAGTGTAGATTAAATTATACTTTTTCAAAATCGTATGGAGCTCCGGCAGGAATTTTGGTAGAAATTCTGGACGCACAATTATGTCGTCAATAAATGGGGCAGTGTGTTTGCCCCTCACATGTTTGCGTAGTAGGGCGAAGCTTTCTCTCCGAATATCCCAATATTTACTCGCTTCCGCCTGATCTTTTGTAATATGAACTTTCAGCTTAAAGTCCTTGATTGCTTCTTCTAGTTTCATACACTGTTTGTGAACTACCTCATCATCGTCTCCAGCAAATTCAACTAGGAGAATTAGCTTCGGAAAGCCGGAGGTCGCCATCATAAAAAATTCCGGCAGAAAGCTCTTCACAAGTTTCAATATCCCGAAGATTCCCCTATTTTTGAGAAAATCAGGAAAAAATTTAACAGCCATCTTCATCGTCTTGTCATCATAGGCTTCTAGCGTTTCCGGATTAAACTTTAATATTTCTTTAACCAGACGCCCTAATAAATTTAAATCATCCACAAAGATAGCCATGAGTTTCGAATATTTTAGATTGGGTATAATTTTGAAAGTTATTTCCGTGGCAATTCCTAAAGTCCCCTGTGAACCCACGAGAAGCTTATTTAAATCGAACCATCCTTCTCTTCGCTCAGGATCTACGACATTCCAAATATAATATCCTGCTGAATTTTTATGCACTTTTGGTTTTGCGTGCTTTATTTCTTCTTCGTTATCAACTATTAATTTATAAATTCTTCTGTAAATCTCTCCTTCGAAACCTGCCCCGTAGGAAGCAAGATTCCCTTCGGGGTTCTCCTGGGCTATTTTCTTATTCAACTCATTTCGTGAAAGCGGTTTAATAATATATTCATTACCATCACTCAATATTACTTTAGCTTCCAACACATAATCTTCAGTCTTTCCATATTTCAAAGTTCTCTCTCCGGCAGAGTTGTTGCCATACATTCCGCCCATGGCATTAAGACTTTTTGAGGCAGTGTAGCAAGGCAGAATTAATCTTTTTTCTAAAATTATCTTTTCAAAATCCCGATAGAACATCCCCGGTTGTACGGTTATATATGACGGCACCAAAGGATAATTTCCGAATTTCTGCGACTTAGTGGTCGGACTACCAAGTTTACTTGGTAGTCCGACCACTTTATCCAAAGGCAGGGGTCCCCCGATTAATTTATTCATATGCCGGGTGAAATCCATTATTATAGACTCTCCAATAGCCCCGCCAGACATATCTGTGCCAGCGCATCTGCAGGTAATGGAAATATTTCCATACTTCTGCGTTAGGTCTTGCCTAGCGCAATTCTCACTCACCCACTTCACCAAATTTTTTACATCTTCCGAATCTTTTGGATACACTACGAGCTTCGGCCGCACCTCTAGTAAACTCGCATCGTGCGAATATTTAAGAAGTGTCGCCTCATCATCCTCCACTTCTCCCCTAAAAAATTTTCGTATTTCGGATTTCATAATTTCATTCTAACATTCTATAGAACATTGGAATGATATTTTTCCTTACTTCATTCCGTTAAAAAGTTTCAGTCGGTCTTCGACGACTTTTTCTATTGCTTCTACGGCGGGCTGTAATATTTTATAAGGTGCAACTTCGTTGGGTTTATCAGCTAGGGACTTTTCCAGCGCTTCGTCGTAGGCAAGACGAATTTCGGTATTGATGTGGATGATAGAAATTCCTGCTTTGATGGCATTTATAAAGTCCTCATCGCGAAGTCCCGACCCGCCATGGAGCACGAGAGGAATCCCGGTTGCTTTTTTGATTTTTGCCACTAAATCCCCGTCTATGTGCGGTTTCCCGCTTTTTATGAGCCCATGTATACTGCCGACTGACGGTGCAAGCATATCTACGCCCGTTAACTCCACAAATTTTTTGGCCTCTTCTGGTTTTGTTTTTATTCCTGCGCCTTCAGGTATTTTATCTTTTATATCTGACCCGACGCCAATGTAACCGATCTCGCCCTCAACCAAAATTTCTCTATTTGTCTCATTCGAGACTTTGCGGGCATAATCCACACATTTCTTTGTAATTTTCACATTTTCTTCAAAACTCAAATTTGCCGCATCGATGATTACTGCGTCAAATCCAGCATCAATGCATCTCTTTACGCTCTCAAATGAAGTGTGGTGATCGGCATTTAAGAAAATAGAATAATCGTCTCTCTCCCTGATTTCTCGAATCAGGGCTACCGCTTCATCCCCACCAAAGAATTTTTCTTCTCCCGGAGAAAGCCCAATGATTACTGGGACATTTAATTTCTTTGCGGCACTGTAAATGGCATGCAGGGCCTCTAAATTTGAAATATTAAAATGTCCAATCGCCACACCCTTTGTTTCCGCTTCTTTTACGCACTCACGAAATATTTTCATTCTTCTATTTTAACATTTCTTTGAGCAATTTAATAACGATTTGGGGATTAGCGGAGCCGTTTGATTCTTTTATGACTTTGCCGACGAGAGACATGATGGCGTTTTCTTTCCCGCTTTTATAAGAAGTCACTGCATCTCCATTTTCATTTATTATTTTCTGCACAATTTCCTTGAGCGAGCCTTCATCGCTTTGCTGAAGTAGATTTTTCTCGGTAGCAATTTTCAGAGGAGACTCGTCTTTAACCACAATCATCGCTAAAATATCTTTGGCGACTCGAGAAGAAATTTTTCCCTCATTGAATAAATTTATTAATTCGGCAAAATTCCCCTCACTTGGACATCGGATGTCCAAGTTGGTCTTTTTGAGTCCAAGGTAGTCTGTAGTAATGTAGTTTGAGGCTGTTTTTATTTTTTCTTTATCTTTCAAGATTTCTGCAACTTTTTCAAACCACGCGCCCAGAGCGAAATCGTTAATAAAAACTTCTATATCTTCTTCTTTAATGCCAAAATCTTTTTTATATCTTGCGCGCTTCGCTTCTGGCAACTCCGGCAATTCTTTTTTCATTTTTTCTAAATCGAAAGCCTCATGCAATTTCAATTTCGGTAAATCGGGATCTGGGAAGTATCGATAGTCCTCGCTTGATTCCTTTTTCCTCTGAGAAAAAGTTTTCTGCTTGCCCTCATCCCATCCACGAGTTTCCTGAATTATCTCGGCCTCTTTTCCATTTTCGAAAAGTTCGGTCATTCTATCAAGCTCATACTTTATCGCTCGCTCTACGCTCCGGAAAGAATTAAGATTTTTCACCTCAACTTTTGTACCCAGTTTTTTTGAATCAGTCGAAACAGAAATGTTTGCTTCTACTCTCATCTCACCCTTTTCCATATTCGCTTCCGACACATTCAAGTACCCTAGGATGAGTTGTAGCTCCTTAGCAAAATTTGTGGCGGTCTTGCTGGCAGTATCCGCGCTTTCAAATGTGTGTGGCTCCGTCACGAGCTCCATTAAGGGCACGCCGGAGCGATTGAAATCTATCAACGAAAATCCCCCTTCACTATCAAAATGTTTATTGTTCGCTGTGTCTTCTTCTAAATGCACGCGAGTTATGTCCATGCCCGCTAAATGTCCACCAGAAACTATTGGAAATTTATATTGTGAGAGCTGGTAGCCTTTAGGAATATCTGGGTAGAAATAATTCTTGCGGTCAAATTCGGTAAAGTCCGCAATAGTGCCTCCGACAGCTAAGCCAACTTTTATCACATTTTCAATGGCTTTTTTATTTATAACGGGCAGTGCTCCCGGATGCGCCATGCACACTGGGCAGATATTTACGTTTGGTTTTTCTTCGTCGGGATCATTCTTACAACCGCAAAACATCTTTGTCTGCGTCTTTAGCTCTGAATGAATCTCTAGTCCAATTGTGGGGTAATATTTATTCGTCATTACTTTTATATATTATCATATTTATAATAAATAATAAATTACCACTTTCTCACACTAATTTTCATACACGAATTCATAATTCTACGTTCTTGATCATATGGTCAAGATAGTAGAAAAGTAGAACAAAAAGTTAGTTTTTTGATTTTAAAGTTCCATTTTTTGTAACCTCTAAAATTTCTACATAGTCAATAATTCTTAGTCTGCCTAAATCAATGATGAATCTCTCCGGTAATGCAACCTTCCCCACCCAGACACTCTTATGAACTAAGTTGAAACCAAGTGTTCGTAAAATATCTCTTAAAATTCTTCTTTCTTTATTAAATACTATCGGTATATCGTAGCTAACCACCGTTACCTTCTCGCTCGTTTTTTTATTATGTAAATACTTATCAGAAGAAACCTGATTTTGAAAATTATTTAATTTTTTCTTTCCCATTTCGCTTAAGTAAATTCGTCTCGATTTACTCTCAAAAATCAGCCCGTCGTGTTTTAATTTAGATAAATATTTTTGAAGTTTGAGTATTCTATTTCTTTGTTGTTCCTTTTCTGATCTCTTGTTTTGTATTTTACGTAGCTCATAATTTATTTTCCCGCTCGTTGCACCATACCCAGTTCGTAGAAATGCATTTGCAAAATCAATTTGATTTCTTGCTCCGTTTTTTAAAAAATTTAAAATTTTATAAATTATTTCCCCTCTCATACTTCGCATAATAACACATTCCTAATAATTCTACCATCTTGACCATATGGTTGAGATAGTAGAAAAGTGGATAATGGAAAATTGATAATTTGGCACAATTATACCCCAGTCCGAAAATCGAAGCTGGGGTTTTGTGGTGGACATTTTATTTCGCTGGAGAGAAAAATACGCAGCCGGGGGTTCTTGGATGTTTCTTTTTTTCATCGGCAAGAGGTACTGCAAGGACAAGCCATTCACCCTTGTGTTGTTCCTGTCCAGGACGATTTTCTTCTTCCCGCCCTAAACGCAAACGAACAGATATAACTTTATCATTTCCTAGATCAACATGAAAAATATTAGTATTTCCATCTTCAATATCTAGACCATCATCTTTTTGTTCTCCATTCGATTGCGCTTCCAGTATCATTTTAAGCTGAGCTAAGAATGTTTTTACTGGTATTACCGGCGGCGTAGAAAAGTCTGTTTCGATCTCACTGTCATAAGCACGAACTTTGAGAACATCTCTATTGAGTTTTGATGGAGGTAATGATATTTTCATATACTTTTGGGGTTCTACGATTAATTTCATAAAATCTTCCGACATGCGAAGTCTCACTCCTGTGTCTGCGAGTTGTCTATAGAATCCGGTCACAACAAATTCACTTACTTCTGCAAGTTCAATTTGTCGCGCAAGGTCTGGATTTAGAAATCGTAGTTCCTTCTTCTTTTCTGGAGTTTTAATAAACTGTGGCGGTTGTGGAGATCCTGGATACACATTTTGATATTATCATTGTTTTATAATCAGTGCAACTATATCTCTTTGTCATTAAATAATTTTTTTAATTACCTTATTTTTGTTTACTCTCTTTCACTATCTTCCCGTCTTCGAGGTGAATTATGCGATTGCAATATTTTGCATATTCTTCTTCGTGCGTGACCATGACGATGGTCTGCCCCCGCTGGTGTAAATCTTTGAAAAGTTCGATGATAGAATGCCCTGAAGCAGTATCGAGGTTAGCGGTGGGTTCATCAGCAAATAAAATTTTCGGATTGTGCGCCATGGCTCGCGCGATGGAGACCCTCTGCTGTTCCCCACCGGAGAGAGCACTCGGCTTATTGTGGGTGCGGTTTGAGAGTCCGACTTTGTCTAATATATTTTGTCCGATTTTTTTCGCCTCGTCGAAAGATTTCCCCTGCATTAAAATAGGGATCATCACGTTTTCGCTGGCAGAAAGCTCAGGAATCAGCGCATAGTCTTGAAAAACATATCCCAACTCAAAAAGTCTCAATTGCGTCCTTTCTTCCATTGATAATTTTTCTGTATTTACATTATTTAAAATAATTTCTCCAGAGGTGGGATGGTCGAGAAGTCCTATCTGATACATGAGCGTAGACTTCCCTGCGCCGGACTTGCCCATGATGCCTAGGAATTCCCCCTCTCCCACTTCGAGGTCAATACCCCGCAAGACTGGAGTCTCTAACTCCTTTGTTCCGTATGATTTATGTAAATTTTTTATACTGATTATGTTTTTTGTCATCCCGGTACTAAAATTTTAATTGTTAATATTTATTGTTTTGCCCCGTAATCAAAAATTTAGTACGGGACAGGTAAATTTTAATTATCATCTTCCTAAAATACTATCCAACGTATTCTTCTTCACGATCTGCCTAGCGGGAATATATCCGGCGACAATAGTGACGAAAAGCAGAAGGAAGAATTTAAATGAAGTTTCTCCGACTGGAGCAACCAAGATACCGTCCGAGAATGGAAAGTTGAGCGGATGCGCATAGAAAAACGGAACGAGCAGTCCGTAGACAACGATGAGCCCGAGTAGTCCCCCCAACAATGCGTAAAAGATTGATTGAAAAACATAAGAAACCTCAATGGCTCTTTCTGAAATCCCGATGCCTTTCATGATTCCAATATATTTTCTGCGGGTAACTGCGTTTATAAAAATAACAATAAAGATTGTAATCGAAGCGACGACGATGCCGATAAGTCCAATCACGTTCCCCAGCAGTCCAAAAGCAAGCGTAATCTGATTCAAGAAATCCGGAATAGCTTCTGTCGCGGTTTGAATTTTGCCATCGTCTCCAAAGCCCGCCTTTATTAAATTGCTTTTTATATTGTCTGGAGTAAAACCTGTATTGGGCGAGATCTTGATTGCAATTTCATTCGCATTGAGTCCCGTCCTGTCCACTAAGCGCAGGAAATCCGCCTTGGTGACGAATGCCCGGAGTGAAACTTGGTCCACCTTTGTATCTAGGATTCCTTTGACGATAAAAGTTTTAGTATTATCTCCGACAGTAACCCGCACTTCCTCTCCTGGATATACGCCTTCAAGCGAAGCAAAGAAATCACCGAAGTCGGCAGAATATCTGTGCAGTAAATTTGCTCCAATTAAAATATATCCGCTTTCATTTTCGTTCAAAAAATCTCCTTCAACCACGAATCTAGAAATCCCAGATAGAGCTTCTTCGTCTTCCAGGGTAAGCCCAGCAATCTGAGTGCCCGCAGTATCGCGCAGTACGCTGAAATCACGCCTGGTTTTGTAATTGGCCTCAATCGTTACTGGCTCCAGATATCTGATACTCACATTGGAAATGCCTTGCATTTTCTCGAGTGTACTTCTAAGTTCGAGAGTATGCGAGATTTCTGGCTCGCCGGCTATGGTGGTGATGATGACATCTCCGGTGTACTGGTCTTTGTTCGCGCGATTGCCTCCTTCTATAAGCCCGACCAAAATACCCGAGACCACAACGAGGTTCAGGAAGGTCAGCATCATTATAAAAACGATTAGGAAAGTCGTGGATTTGTTGGACCCTTTAACCTGCCTTTTGGCTAAAAACCATCCGACCGAAATCACATTTATCCATTTCTTTAGAAAAGATTTTTTTTGTGGCATCGCTCTATTGTTTTAATTTTATTTTTCAAAAACAGAAATAATCTTGTCCCCTTCTTCTAGGCCAGAAAGCACTTCCACCATATTGTCTGTCCCGGTAAAGCCAGTGGCAATTTGCTTCTCTGTCGTGCCACCTTCTTCCATAACCTCTACGACGCTCTTATCACCATCCTTTTTAATAAGATAAGAAGGAATTGCTATAACGTTATCTTTGGTTGCAAGCACTACGGTGCCGCTGACGCTCATCCCTGTTTTTATCTTCTCGGCAGATTCCAACTCAACAAACGCTTCATAGACCGGCACCCCATCAATTTCTGTTTCTCGAGAATTAATTGTTTTTAGAATACCGTAGAAATCTTCGCCCGAAAATGCGTCGAAGGAAAGCTTGATGGATGAATCTAGAGTAAGCCGGGAGACATCGAGCTCTGAGACCTGGAGAATGATTTCTAATTTTTCCTCTCCTAAAACTGAGATAACACGCTCGCCGACAGATGCATTCTCTCCAACTTCTTTTTCAATATTTGTAACCCGTCCACTAAATGGCGCATAGATCGTATTCTTGCGAATTTCCGCATTTATTTTTTGGATTTCAGCTTGGGCTATGGCTGAGGAGGTATTATCTTCGCCTGATTTCAGAGCCGAGTCCAACCTTTTCTTCGCCTCATTATACGCATTATAATTTGCAACGTAAGAAGAGCTTGATTTATTAGGAATGTCTAAATACCAGGTAGTATCATCGAAATCCTCAACATCAGCATCGCCAAAAGAAATATATAGACCTTTGGTGCCAAAAGGCGTGGGCGCGCTTTCTTTCAATACCCTTTTCGTTTTTTCTAAACCAAAAGTTGAAATGTACATATCTATATCTTCTCTGTTTAGAATTATTTTGTAACGGCCTTCCGCGCCCTCATAAATACCGCCTATTATCGGAGTTTCTAAATTATAATCTTCTCTATTCGGTGTAGGCACCAAATCGCTTGAGAGCAATGTGCGATACGTGTTCTCCACATTAGATTCTAAATCTGAGTCTGAAATTTTATAGCTTGCCTGTTTGATTTTCAAATCCGCTAGGAGATCATCGACTTCCAGCTGGGCGAGCATCTGCCCCGCAGAGACTGATTGATTATTCTTTACAAAAATTTGCGAAAGTCTGCCAGAAACGGCGAAGCCCAAGTCTGCTTTGTCGCTTGTTTCAACTTTTCCAGAGAGAACTACTGATTGCTCCAGATTTGCCCTCCCTACAGCATAGACTTCTTTATCATCCCCCCCTCCACGAGATATAAAAAAAATTATAATGACAAGCACCCCTCCCCCGATCAAGAAATATTTTTTGTGTCGTTTAAAAATGTCTTTTATTTTATTCATACAGTTCCACATCCTAACACAAAAAAACTTGCTTGGCAATTTAGGCCATGGTGGGTCGTGTTGTCCACCATCTAGAACATATGTAAAAGATAGTAGAAAAATAGATTTTTATGTTTTCTTTAAAATTTTTGCTAATTCGTCACTGAATTTTTTCACAGACTTATCATCAAACAAAGACAAGGTGAAAACCTGTTTGGTAATTTTCTGAAATTTTTTAACTTTTTTTGCAATAACTTTTTGATCTTCCACGACATCACTTTTTGTGAGAATAATTATTTCTTCTTTTAAAGAAAGTCCTTCCCCACCTAAATTTAATTTCTTGTCATATTTCACCAACTCCTTGCGGATTTCTTTGTACGCCTTCATCATGCCCGTTGCTCTATTTAATAAATTTTCAAAAGACACTAAATGTGCTAGCATCTTGGTGCGTTTGATGTGCCGTAAGAATTTCACCCCCAAACCCCTCCCCTCCGACGCGCCCTCAATGATCCCGGGAATATCCGCAATGATGTATCCATAAAAGTCTCCAAGATTCGGATCAAGGGTGGTGAAAGCATAATCCCCAACTTTCGCATCTGCATTAGTAAGCGCGTTTAGGAGTGAGGACTTGCCCGCATTTGGAAGTCCAATCAGTCCAATGTCGACAAAAAGTTCCAGTTCTATTCTGAAATTTCCTTTTTCACCTTCTTGCCCTTCTCGCGACTCTTTCGGGGTTGTATTGGTAGAACTTTTAAAATGTTCATTGCCAAATCCTCCATATCCACCCCGAAGAAGCATAATTTTCTCCCCCTCTTTCGTTAGCTGCCATTCTTCGTCAGTTTTTAGATTTTTAATGATTGAACCAATCGGCAATTCTAAAACATAATCTTTTCCATTCTTGCCATGGAGACTTTTATTCCCGCCGTCCTCACCCCGCCCGGCGATAAAACTTTTTTTCGCTTTATATTTTGAAAGTATATGCACATCGCGAATAGCCTTTACGAAAAAGTCCCCGCCCCGTCCGCCGTCGCCCCCCGCCGGTCCGCCCTTTGGAATAAATTTCTCTTGACGCCAGCGCACCACTCCGTCCCCGCCTCGTCCGGTTTCCGCATATATATTTATCTCATCAATGAAAGCCATAAATTAATCTTGAAACTTGCGAAATATAATTTTTCGAAGGGGTTTCGAGCCCGACGGGGCGAGAACTTCAGGATTTTTTAAGCTTCAAAAAATCCGTACCAAAGAAAAAATTGATATTTCGTAAGTTAATTATGATTCTACCGCAATTTGCGCCAATTTAATAGCTCCTTCTTTTGACTTGGCAACAGCCATGTAAAGTCCGCGGTGGCAAAAAATGGCATCCGGTACATCAGTAATTTTCTGCAATTCTTCATCTTTGAGTCCGCCCCAGGATTTTGGAAAATCTTTCCTATTTTTAAAAGTTTTAGGATCGTCTCTTACTGCTTCTACCCCCCAATCTTGAGTAATTTTTCTGGGGTAAATCACAAAAACTGGTTCAGGGAAATCATGAAGAGCGTATTGAAATGGATATTTATTATCTAAAATAATAATTTTTTTATTTTCACTATTTTGATAAATATAAATTATTGTTTTTTCCGCGAGAATTGAATCTTTGACTTGAATTATTTCACGTGCTAAAATTTCTTTCGCCATTGTCACACATTTTAAAAACATTTCATCCTTTGTTAAATTTTCTTCCTTCCAGGTAGGTCTCATTGAAAAGAAAAGATGCTATATAAAATACGGAGAAATTTTAAATTTATTTTCAACCAAATCCAGACCATTATCGAAAGCATCAATCGGCGCAACTAATTTTTCATCAATTAAGTCAACTGCTTTTTGGTCTCCGCAAAGCCCTATGCCAAACTTTTTCCAGACTAAACCAAAAGAGGCGTATTCAATACCATTATCTCTTTTTCCCGCCCCGCCCTTCTGATGATGATCAAATCTGTTTTTTTCTTCGTCGTGGACACCTCCCACATCGAAAACATAATCTCCAGATTTAATAATTTCTTCATCGCGCGTGCGGATTATTTCGAACTGCTCGCCCTTGCCCTCTAGAAGTAACGCTAACGTGGCACAGGCAAAAATGTCGTCTGCGTGAAACGATCCGTTGTGCGTGACTAAAGTTTTGGTTGATTTATTCATAATGGGTGGGAATGGTCATGGTAAAATTCTTCGAAAATCTCATAGAGCCAGCCTACTAATTTATCAAAAATAATAAAGATAGCAATCAAAACTAAAACTATCATTGAGAACCTCCAGATTTCATTGGTAATATAAAGCGCGGTATGACTGAAAATATAGCCGATAGATAACAAAAGAGGCGCCCAGATAAGAGTGGAAATGATTTCTGCTTTTAAAAACTTTTTATAATTGATTCTTTCAAATCCGGAGAAAAGAATTACTAAATGGTTCGCTCCTATTATAAATTTCGAAATAAAAATAGACCAGAACGGCTTGGTTTTGAAGTGCGGCATATAGTGATTGACTCGTTTCTCAACATATTTGAAAAATCTATTGTGGTTATATTTAGTGTATAAATATTTTCCTAGAGAATATCCTATTACAGTCTTTGCCAATCCACCTAGAAGAACGAAAAGGAGGGCGAACCAGAAATTAAATGCCCCTAAATGTGCAAGGATTCCAGTAGAAATCAAAATAAATTCTCCTTCAAAAATCAACCCGAAGAAAATAATTATATAGGCGAGGACAGCGTGACTTTCAACTATATTTGTAAGGAGATTAACAGTATGCATATTAAAGTTTAGAAAAGAGAATCCACAACTTCTTTAACCAGTGTGCCATCTGCTTTTCCCCTCAAATCCTTCATTAAAGCCGACATGAGCAAGCCCTTCTTCGCTCCATCCGTTATAGACAATTCTTCTTTTTTGGCCCTGGCGATTTTCAGAACCTCCGACCTGTCCATCATTTTCGGCAGATAGGTTTCTAGAATTTGAAGCTGTGCTGTTTCTTCCTTCACTAGATCATCCCTATTGCCCTTAGTATACTGTTCTATTGAATCTTTTCTTTGTTTAGAGAGACGGGTAATCACTTCTAGAACTTCTTCGTCAGTGAGCTTCTCGTCCGGCTTTCTACCTTTGGAAACTAAAAAATTAGTAAAACCCGCCACAATTGCTCGTATCGTCTCAAGCCTTACTTTGTCTTTCGCCAGCATAGCTTCTTTTAAACTACTTTTTATCTGGTCGTGTAACATAGTGAAATAAATATTGTGATTAAAAAGACTTGCGAGCGCGACTGGCGCGAGCACGAGGAATTTTTTAGTAAAAAAATATCCGTGCTTTTTAATTACAATATTTATGTAACGCATTATACCAAAAATATGTTAAAATAGCACTATGAGTAACCTTATATTTTTCGACACAGAGACTACCGGCAACACAGAAAAGGATTTTCTGTGCCAAATTGCTTACAAAACGGACGGTGAAAATTTCACCGGTTTATACAAGCCCCCAATAAAAATCCCACCAGAAGCTTCTGCCGTTCACCATATAACCAACAAAATGGTTTCTGAGAAGCTAAGCTTCTCAGAAAGTGGAGATTTGCCAAAAATTAAAAAACTTTTTGAAGATGAAAATTCAGTCGTCGTCGCCCATAACGCGCCTTTTGACCTGACAATGATAAAAAAAGAAGGCATCGAACCCAAAAGATTCATTTGCACTCTTAGACTCGCCAGACACCTAGACCCTGAGGAGAAAATTGATAGGTACAATCTTCAATACTTGCGATATCTGCTTGAAATAGAAATAGATGCGACAGCGCATGATGCGCTGGGTGATGTACTGGTACTAGAACAGCTTTATGAGAGGTTGAGAAAGAAAATAGAAGAAGAAATAAAAAAAGACCCCCTCGCCCTAAAGGGCACTCCCCCTTCGCAGGCGGAAGAGGATACAGTAATAGAAAAAATGATAGAAATCTCGGGGCATCCTTCCCTTCTTCGATCTTTTAAATTTGGCAAGTACAATGGCAAAAAAATAGAAGAAATCGCCAATATGGACCGAGGATATCTGGAATGGCTTTTGGCGCAGAAAGAAAACGGAGATGAAATAGATGAGGATTGGATTTATACCTTGAGGCATTATTTGGGAAAATTACAATAAAAAAAGACGAGATTTAAAAGTTTTTCATTTTGTCTACTATCTTGGACACATGTTTGAGATAGTGGATGGGGGGGGGAATCGACAGAATTGTGGGTGTGTAGTAACTTTTTTAGTGAAAGGAGGTTCCGCCATGAAAAAGTTTTTATGGCATACCCTCTGGGATGGGGCCAGAGAAATCGAGTCCCATCCCGGTGGAAGGAAGGGTTGCCCACGATGTTCACGATGAGCAACAACCACTAACCATCTGACAAGATGGGGACTTATAGTCCTCATACTTGTTCATTTGGTGTTATTCTCGGGAGGTATCGTGGCGTACCTCCTGCTGAAGTAACCCGCTGCCGATTAAGCACACCCGCTGTTCGGTGACTTTTTCGTTATAGGGGAATTTTTGTGATAATATTATTTTTGGAGGATCTTCTTGTGAGAGAATTTTGGAAAAGTTTGTGGCAACATTATGAGATGTGGCCAGGCGGAAGGGCCCGGAACATGATGGCAAAGAAACACCCGGGAAGGTCTAGAAGCTGCCAGCGATGCGGCTTCTCAGACTACGACAACAACGAGATGACAGTCAGGGGGCAGGTTGTCTCGTTAACTCTGATAGTAATCCTGTACGTGGGAGGTCTCTACCTCCTGAAGTGGGTGGCGTGAGTATCACCGCCAGAAGGAGCCATGTTCCTCTGGTGATTTCTTCGTTATAAACAATTTTTTTACAAACTCTGAATTACTTAACTTTTCCGACCGGTAGACTTAAGTAAATTGAAAGATCTACGTAAGTGCCAATCATTTTCTAATTTTTCTACTATCATGTACAATACGTCTTTGCCGATTTTGAAATCCGCCTTTAATAAAGAAATCAAGTCTTCACAATCATAAGGATAAAGCCAGACACTATTTTGAAGTCGAACGAAGCCAATTTGAGCAAGTGTCGTCCGTAAAAGAAACCTCGTCTTACTTCTAGATTCTTTTATATCAAAAATAACCACTCGCCAGCGACCGTCCCATTTTTTCGGAATTTTTAATTTAAAATTATGTTTATCAAGAAAGTCTAGCTTGCTTTCCCCTTTCTTGGTAATACGCGCAACCTTTTTCCCATTTACTTCGACTATCTCTACCAGACCTCTTTCTCTAAGGCGTGTAAAAGAATCATTAATAGAGTATTTCACATTCTTTTTTCTTTTAGAAGATCCTTCGAGTTGTTTAATTATTGATAGAACATTAGGTGCAACAAGCGCTACACCAATGATGCCAGCGGCAAAAATTGTGTTTAGAATTATCTTCTGAATATTTTTGCGCTTGTCTTTATTTTTTACTTCTTGTTCTAGAATACCCATATAACGAATTATAGTCCATAAACTAAAAATTACCTAACTATTCCGACCGGTATAATTGAGTAATATGCCCTGGAACTAGAATTCGGGAAAGAAAGATTGACAGACTTGTGTGTGTGTGTAGTAATTTTTTTAATGAAGGAGTACCACTTTTATGAAAATGGAAGCTGGGCAAAAGTTGACTTTTTCAATGGAAGACGGAGTGCAGAAGGTCGGACTGTACGAAGGTCCGGCGTTCGGCAACCACATCGGGGACTTGGAGAATGTGCCACAGGGTCTCATGGGAGCCGATGGTAGCATGCAACGGTTTGCAAACGAGCAGGCGGCCAAGCACGGATTGGTTGCCCACCCGCGAGCATACCTCCCGTGGGTCTTCGACCTTGTGCGAACGAGATAATCATGTGCGCATAGCCGCCGGAAGAGCTACGCTCCGCCCGGTGGTTCTTTCGTTGTGGGACAATTTTTGTTTATGAATTTAAAATGTTAAAATGGGTATATGCAAATTCTTTGGATAATATTGGGTGTGGTTGCTGGAGGTGTTTTGGTGTACTTAATTTTAAATAAGAAAAAAGAAGAAAAAAAAGATGACATTGGACTTCAGCTTATTCTCCAACAATTAAACGAACTCGCGCGAACGGTGGATAATAAAATCGGCGAATCACACAAGCAAGTAAACGAGAGTCTAAAATTTCATTCCTCTGAATCTAATAAAATTATAAAGGAAATTACCGAAGAACTGGTGCGAGTCAACGAAGGACAGAAACAAGTAGTAGGCTTCGCAGACCAGTTGCAGAGCTTGGAAAATATTTTAAAAAATCCAAAACAGCGTGGAATTTTGGGCGAATATTATCTGGAAACGGTTTTGAAAAACGTCCTGCCACCCGGAAGCTACCAGATGCAATATGAATTCCCCGACAAGACCATCGTGGATGCGGTGGTATTTGTGAAAGATAAAATTATTCCGATAGATTCGAAATTCTCACTGGAGAATTATAATAAAATGGTTGAGGAACGAGACACCACAGAGAAAAAGCGGCTAGAAACAATTTTCGTCGGAGATTTGAAAAATAGAATTGTAGAGACCGCCAAATACATCCAGCCGACAGAAGGCACGACCGACTTCGCTTTTATGTTTATTCCACACGAAGCTATCTATTACGATCTCCTGACCAATAAAGTTGGCTCTCTTGAAGAAAACGCTGAAAATTTAATCCAGCGAGCGGCTGGAAAATATAAAGTTATCATTACCTCTCCCACCTCGTTCTTGGCATATCTTCAAACTGTCTTACAGGGACTCAAGGCTCTGCAAATAGAAGAATCCGCTAAAGAAATAATTAAAAAAGTGGAAGACTTGGGAAAACATTTAAAATCTTATGATGAATACCACAACAAACTCGGCAATGCTCTGGGTACTGTTGTGAACCACTACAATGCCTCAAATAAAGAACTTAAAAAAATAGACAAGGACGTCCTGCGCATAGCTGGCTCTTCGCCGGAGCTATCTCTCTTAGAAGTAGAAAAACCGAAGATTGAGGAGTAGAAGAAAATATGCTAAAAATAAAAAATAGGCTCTATCGTCTAACGGTTAGGACGAATCCTTCTCAAGGATTAAATCGCGGTTCGATTCCGCGTAGAGTCACAAATAGCTTCTTTAAATCTCGATCCGCGCATTCATCACTCCCTCTTTGCCAACTTTAATATTTTCACTTTTAATGATTGCGTTTTTTGTTTCACTAATTTCTCTGATCGAGAGCACATACTCCCCCGGGCTAGCTTTCAGGAAGAACTTCCCTCGTTCGTTGGTAAGAGCTTTGCCAAAGACGACTCCAGGCGATTCGGGTCTGGAGAGTTCGAGGA
>Ga0209542_10005989_pt1 | contig 23945 bp, 28 predicted proteins | sample RifCSPhighO2_01_FD_184028 | JGI IMG/M metagenome (GOLD analysis project Ga0209542, IMG submission 184028) | Soil microbial communities from Rifle, Colorado - Rifle CSP2_plank highO2_0.1 (SPAdes) (version 2) | ecosystem: Environmental > Terrestrial > Deep subsurface > Rock core/Sediment ...
TCGAGTGGGCTACAACAAAAGACGCTGAGCGACTGTTTAACAAAAACACAGGCCCGTGCTAATCTGAAAAGAGATGTATACGGGCTGACACCTGCCCAGTGCTAGTAGGTTAATATTTCAAGTGACCCCCGCCTCGGCGGGGCGAGCCTGGGGTTGAAGCCCTAGTGAACGGCAGCAGTAACTATTTTGGAGTTCACGAAGTGCAGCGAGAAAATATCAGAGGAGCGCCATTCCGATCCTATCGGAAGGCGACCTGCTGATATAACTGTTCTATTACTTCAAACAAAGTAGTTGTAAAAGTCGACTAAATGCTGGAAAAACTCTGTATCTGATGGTACTCGTAAAAGTGACAATCTATTCAGTGGAGTCAATCAGCAGGAAAGATCCATCTATGATGGAAATCCTCAGAGACTATACGTCGACTCCCGATTAAATCGGGAATGATATAGTCCGACCTCATGGGCGACCATGAGAGCTTGGTAGAAATATCCAAGCTCCGGCAATGCCGGATAACAAAAGTGAACTGTTCTAAGGTAACTATCGTTGCTCTAGAAATGTATATGTGTTTTTGAATCTGACTAAATGCTGGAAAATCTCAGAATCTGATAATACTCGTGTTACGTAAGTAATGCAGTGACAATTTATTCAGTGGAGACAATCAGCAGGAAAGATTCCCGATAGCCATCGGGAGAATCCTCAGAGACTATACGTCAGAGTCCCGAGACATCGGGACAAGATATAGTCCGAACTCTTTTTAGTGATACTCACAACAAAATCACTGAGATCCCGAAGAGCGAAGCTCGCAAGCTTTGCTTATTTTAGGGGATGGCGACATAGAGAAGTTGGGGTTTACCACCCTAACAATAACATAATCGAGCGAAGTTCCTTGTCTGGTGAGTTCAGACCCGCACGAAAGGTAGAACGACTTAGCGACTGTCTTGAGGATAGACTCGGCGAAATTGCAATGGCTGTGAAGATGCGGCCTTCCCATGCTTGGACAAAAAGACCCCGTGGAGCTTTACTGTAGCCTGATTCTGATTTAAAATTTAAATTGTATAGTGTAGGAGGGAGATTCGTCGACAATGAAACACCTCTCTTTTTAGCTTTTAGGTCTAACCGTAACCCTTATAAAAACAGGGCATGGGACAAGGTCTGGCGGGCAGTTTGACTGGGGCGGTCCCCTTGAGAAATTGATTCTTACACTCCGTTCGAATCTTTTGGGGGCATCTAGAAGTAATTTTAGATGAATGACCGCGATACAAATGAAACCAACTATATGCTGGAATATCCGAGAATGCAGCGATACTTGACAAGTTAATCCTTATAGGTTAATATATGCAAGTGAAAATTCGACTGCTGCGGACAATCAGCAGGGAAGATTAGAATATGGAAGTACCAAAAGAAATATCTATTTCTGAGTTAGAAAAAATCTTTATAGAAGAAAGAACAGATATAGAAAGCGACTTAGCTAATAATTCGCGAAGTAGAATAGCGTATCATGATAATCAAGCTGAATATTTAGCAGCTCTTCTACATAATAGAAGTATGCTAGACAAATTAGCTGAATTAATAGAAAATAGATTTGATATTACGCTCAGAATTGGTAGACAAATTGAACTTGACAGAGATCATGATTCAAAATAATCTAATCCCCTCAACGACTACATGTTGGATCCCAAATTGGGATATAATATAGTCTGAACTCTGTAGCGATGCAGAGACCTAGACAGAAATTGATCTAGGACTTTAACGGGAAGTTAAAATGCGTTCAAGAATACTAAAAAACGATTTAGTACTTTCAGAATTTCAAAAAGAAGTTTTGATAGGATTACTTTTAAGTGATGGTTGCTTGGAGAGAACTAAAAACTCATCTGGTGCCAGATTAAAAGTAAGTCAAAGTGGTAATCAACATGAATTTGTTGAATGGTTGTATGAGGTGTTTAAAAACTTTGTACAAACCCCACCAAGACTAAAACAAACTCATCGAAATGGTAAAAATCATAGTGAAGTAGTGTTTAATACACTAACTCATCCTGGCTTTAAGAATTTTCATGAAATGTTTTATCCTCAAGGTAGGAAGATAATACCTGAAAGTATTAATAAATCCCTAACTCAGACAGCTTTTGCTGTTTGGTTCATGGGAGATGGTTCTATTAAATCAAAAGAGTGTCGAGGAAGAATTCTTAATACTCAGAGTTTTGATAGAGATGAGATTGAAAGGTTGATTGTTATTTTAAAAGATAACTTTAATCTAAAATCTAGTATTCGAATGCAGAAAGATGGGTTACAGATTTATATTTCAGCTAAAAGTGCTGAAACATTAAATTATTTATTGGGAGATAAAATACTGCCATCTTTTTCATACAAACTTCCAATTAAAAGTTAACAATATTGCCAAAAACGTAACGGAGGGGTACAAAGGTACACTTAAGCCGAATGGAAACCGGCTTTCAAGCGTAATGGTATAGAGTGTGCTTGACTGCAAGACAAACAGGTCGCGCAGGTACGAAAGTAGGTCATAGTGATCCACTACTAATTCGTGGGAGTGGTAGTGCTTAACGGATAAAAGCTACCCCGGGGATAACAGGCTAGTCTTGCCCTACAGTCCACAAGGACGGCAAGGTTCGGCACCTCAACAAATCGGGGTGCGACAGGAGTAATCCTGATGCACTGTTAACCAATAAAACGGTCTTTTAAATAATATCTAGCTAAAATCGGTGAAGCCCTAATCAGTAATGATGGGTAATACCGAGGGAAGTCGCCTTAGGCGACCCTGTAACGACTTTGGTCATTTGACCAGGATTCAAGGTACCAGACATTCTGGATAAAAACTTGGATATAAGGCTAGCCCCGCCAAAGGCGGGTGAAGGTATAGTCTGCGCCATAAGTAATTATGGAATTTGTACGATGTCGGCTCATCACATCCTCCTGCTGAAGTCGGTGGGAAGGGTCTGGCTGTTCGCCAGTTAAAGTGGTACGCGAGCTGGGTTCAGAGCGTCGTAAGACAGCTCGGCCTCTATCCAGCATGGGCGTTTTGATACTTGAAGGGAGTTGTCTCTAGTACGAGAGGACCGAGATGAGGAAACCTCTAGTGTGCCTGTTGTGAGTAAACTTGCAACGCAGGGTAGCTACGTTTCTACTTGATAAGTGCTGAAAGCATCTAAGCACGAAGCAAACCCTAAGATGAGGTATCTTTAAGACCCCTGGAAGACTACCAGGTTGATAGGTTACCAGTGTAAGCACAGCAATGTGTTTAGCTTAGTAATACTAATGGTCATAGTTGAGATTTTTTGACTAATGCCTTCAAAATATATATTCGTATTCACATTTTAGAGTATAAAAGATTCTGAATAACATAAATTCATCCATTGGAAAAACCAAAAATAGCCATTAAAATTCCAAAGATAAATCCGATAACTCCAAGTGCTATAATAAAATTTGCAAAAGTACCCTTCTTCTCTAATATTTGAGCTACAACAAATATTAGAACTGCCGTAGATATAAAAACTCCCAGCCAAGAGTAATCGTTGAAGGTGGATCGTAGGGGAGAATTTGATTGGTTATGTATAAACCCTCCATATGCTGATACTATTACCTCGATTAACCATAGCAAATACATAGTAAATGTGAATGCTATTAGTAGCGCAAGTAACCATTTACCCAAAGTATTCATCTTTTAAGTCTATCAACTAGATTTTTTAAATACAAGGATTATTTTCTAACTCTGTGGTCAAAGGATTTTTCAAATGCTTATACAGCCCCATAATAATTGACAAATGACCTATAATATGGTAAACTATACCTGTTATGTTTAATCTTGAACAAATGCAGCAATTGTTAGCCTTAAGAAACAAACTCGAAACAGAAGATCGAGCTAAAAAAGCTGCTGAATTAGCTGAGCAAAGAGCCCAGGAAGCAGCTAAGCCAAAAATCAAACCTGTAGTCAAACATCCACTGGTAGGCAAACTTGCTGAACGTTTTATTGCAGATAGAGTAGAGGTAGAGGGAAAACAATACGTTGTTTTGAATTTAGATGCTGATTTAGGACCTTGGAGAGCTACAACTCCCCAACAGGTTTCGGCCTATCATGGTGCGAGATATAGCGGTCAATTTCACGTTGTTACCCAAGGTTTCCGCCGATAAGATTCTTTTTTCAAAAAACTATTCTCTAAATCTGTGGGCACCGTAATCCCTCATAAAGTATTCCCAAGAGGGAATTAAAAGCTGTCTTAAATGAGTTATTAATCAATTATTGACAAAATATATACCGATCGGATACTATTTTGTGTGATGAGTAAGAAGATTACACTAACTAATGCAATTCTCTTTTCCTTAGAAAAAGCTATTGATGGATTTGTTAGTCTGCAGGATTACAGGCAACATCCTATGGCCTATTTGAATGGTAGATACCTAAAACAGTCTGATCTTTCACAGGCTCTAAAAAGGCTTCGTGAGGGTGGGTTTATTAAAGAGGAGAAAGATGAAGGGGAGATTATTTTCAAGCTAACCCAAAAAGGTAAAGATCGGGCGATATTACTAATGGACGAAAGTGAGATCGAGTGGGATGGGAGATGGAGAATCGTCATCTTTGATATTCCGGAAAAACGACGTGCTGTAAGAGTTGTTCTGAGGAAGAAATTGCTAGATTGGGGATTTAGGAAATGGCAAAGATCAGTCTGGGCATCAAAGAAAAGTTGTACTAGTCAGCTCCGGGATTTTATAAAGAGTGTTGGGATAGAGGATTGGGTTCTAGTGATTGAATCAGACAATATTGGTTTTAACACAAATTAACTATCGATCGGATACTGTTTTGTGTGGAAGGAGGAAGGGGTATGAATGTAAAAATAAGTGACCAAATGAGTGATTCTTTGAAAGTAGGCGCTGACATGAAAGCGATTGTTGGTTTACTGCTTGTGGGCGTGTTGATTATTGGAGGTGGGATGGTTTTATTCTCTTTATGGAATTTGGACAGCAGAGCAAAATGGTAAAGCCGAACTTGCTAATGCTGAATATTCTAAAAGAGTGACAGTAGAAACTGCTAAAGCAAAAAAGGATAGTGCTACCTTTGAGGCTGATGCCGAAGTAGCCAGAGCAGAAGGAGTAGCTAAGGCTAATCAGATTATCGGCGATTCCCTTAAGGGCAAAGAAGAATATCTGAGGTATTTATACATTACTAATTTGGCAGAAGGCCAAAACAGGGAAGTAATCTATATTCCAACTGAAGCTGGAATCCCCATATTAGAAGCTAATAGGTTCATTTCGGGCAATCAGTAAGGGATTGACTGATGAATTCTTTGAGATTAAGCTATAGATATGCATATGAAAGGGTTCACTTTGGTTGAGCTGCTAGTAACCATTTCCATTGTTGCAATTATAGCCTTAGTTGCCAGTGTGCTCTTTGGTGGAGTTGCTAAAAGTGCTAATGATGCTACCAGGTTTACCGATGTGGGAATGATTGCTAAAGCGTTTGAAGCTCATTACGATCCGAGTAGTGGTATCTATCCAGGAGTTGTGGATTCATGGTTTACTTCTGGAGTGCAACCCGTTGATCCAAACGGTTCAAACTATTTAATTCAATATTCTTCAGGTAATACCGGATTTCGAGTTTGTGCTGCACTAGATTCTCATATTGGTGGTGTGTCAAATTGTGAAGACGATGACCCTACATGCAGTTGCAAAGAGTCAACACAAGGAAGATTTGTAGCAGCAGCTTCTCCCAGCCCGTCTCCTATTCCAACAGCTTCTCCGCCATTGCCAAGTCCTTCACCCTCAGAGGCGCCATTGCCATCACCCTCACCGGTTCTTTGTACCATCACATCAGCCTTGTGGGGTACTACTTCTGAAACAGAAGGAGTATCGGTAACACTAACTGTCACCGGAACCAATGAGTGTCTTGGCAAAACAGCTGATTTTGTAGTCAAGGAGGACGATGTTTCTTTTGGGGAAGATGTTGGTGATGATAATGTTCTAATAAATCCTAGTTCAGTAACTTTTGTGACGAATACTGTTAATAGATCCTGGGTAGCTGAATGGCAATCAGATTGTGGAGGTTTTTGTAACCCGCCGGAGTATTATTTTGATGCCACTGTTGTTGGGGAGAGTACCATGAGAAGTGGATTGTTAACAGTGACTCAGGCGCCTCCGCCCAATCAACCACCCAGCTGCGTTTCTGAGCCAACTGGTCCCGCTTCTTTGAATACCAGTCAAGCCGGTGTCTATACTTCAACAGCGACAGATCCAGATAGCAATATCACCGGTTATAACTGGACTACTTCTCCTTCTTCGGGTACTCCTACTAGTCAAAACAATGCGACCTCAACCTTCAACTGGACTGCGCCTGGCACATCTGGTAGTGTCAATATTAACTTAACTGTGACTGATGCTGGCAGCTTGCAGGCTACTTGTCCGGCAAAAACAATCACTATTATAGCTCCTTCACCTAGTCCTACTCCAACTCCTAGCCCCAGTCCTTCCTCGATCACTATTGATTTTGAAAGTCCCCCAGTAGGAGCGCTTAACGGTCAATATCCAACTGGTGTAATCAATTGGGGGTCAACAGGTCAGTGGCAAGTTGGTGGACCATATCAAGCAATGACCACCAAAAATGTCTGGTATAGTTCAGGCACAAGTAAGACCTTTACTTTTGTGACACCTAGAAAAGTAGTAAGCGTATTAGTGCATACTGATATAGGTTCTTCCTCAACAATTACACTGAATTGTCCGGGTAACTTCTTAGTAAGCCAGGTAGTTGGCTCCAATGCGCTAGTCACAATTACTACTAATTGGACCAATAATTGTACTGGGGCTGTGACTGTTGGTAGTAGTGCTGGCGGGGATTCAGAATTTGATAATTTAGTGGTTCAGTAATTTCTCCCTTTGACTTTTAGCCATTGAAGATTTATAATATAAGCCTCGGTGGTTAGAGCGAGCTGGTTCACCTGATCCCATACCGAACTCAGTCGTTAAACAGCTCAGCGGGGACGATAATGTATCCGAAAGGTTATGTGAAAATACCTCGCTGCCGGGATTTATACCTTAAGTCCTTATCCTAAAATGAAAGTAAGGTGATTATGCTTGGCAAAACAAACGACTAATTTAACAAATACCCCTCAAACCATGGAGGAGCTGTTAGCTTCTCAGCCTCAAAAAACTACTTTAGACTTAACTCGTGGCCAAGAAATTGAAGGAGAGGTAATTCTAATTACTGATAAAGAGATTACGCTTGACTTAGGTGCTAAATCTGAAGGTATTATTCCAATCCGTGATTTTGATAGCTCAAAGACCAAAGTAGGAGATAGGATTAAGGGTTTTGTAGTTGAATCAGAAAATGAATCTCATCAGATAGTGCTATCAATGGCTAGGTCAAATAGGGTAGCCCCTGATGGTAAACGGGTTCGACCTGAATCTAACCTAGATTTTGAGAAAATCAATCAAAAATATGCTGATCAGATCGTTAAAGGGACGGTCACAAAAGTTACTCAATTTGGGGTGTTTGTACAGCTTGAGGAAGGCTTAGAGGGGTTGATACATATCTCTAAACTTGGACCTGATGATGATTTTAAATCAGGAGATTCCATCTCAGTTTCAGTTGACTCCGTTGATACTGACAAAAAAAGAGTCGCCCTGTCTCCAGTAATTACTTCAACTAAAGGCTTGATATACAAATAAATTGTTAAATTGTTTTATTGTTGAATTGTTGTCTTTAACAATTTAATAATTTAGCAATATAACAATCGCAAAATTACCCCATACTCCAAGTTACACCTGGCTGTTATAATACCCCTATGCCAAAAACAACTTCTGTATATGTGTGCCAGCAGTGTGGGTTTAAGAGTCCGACTTTTTTAGGAAGGTGTCCTGAATGTGGCAGTTGGAACTCGTTGGTGGAAGAAGTCAGTGGTCAGGGGAGAGCCAATAAAGAGAAATCAGCTAGGAGCGCACAGATAGTTAATCTTTCCGATATTGATCAATCTCAATTTAAAAGGGTGCCTATCGGTATGTCTGAGGTTGATCGTGTATTAGGAGGTGGGGTAGTAATTGGTTCAATTATTCTAGTTTCTGGTGATCCGGGAATTGGTAAATCAACTCTGCTAACTCAAGTAGCCATCAATATAGTTAAAACGCTATACATAGCTGGCGAGGAGAGTGCACAACAGATTAAGATTAGAGCAGAGAGGATAAACCCTAAGGCTAATATTCCCATTTTACAGGAAACTGACGTTGATGTAATCCTGGCAGTTATTGAACAAGTCAAGCCCCCATTAGTGATAATTGATTCTATTCAGACAATCAAAACAGATGACCTAAATTCGACTCCCGGATCAGTTGGTCAGGTTAGGGAATGCGCTTACCGTCTGCAACAACTGGCTAAAAGAACCCATGTCCCAATTATCCTAGTCGGCCACGTCACCAAAGATGGTAGTATTGCTGGGCCAAAGACCCTAGAGCATCTGGTGGATGTGATTTTATCGCTTGAAGGAGATTCCAGTACTAACTTTAGAATTTTAAGGGGGAATAAAAATCGTTTTGGGACTACTGATGAAGTCGGTATATTTGAGATGGAGGAGACTGGCATGGTGGAAGTTTCAAACCCCTCAAAACTTTTTCTGGAAACTCGCCAAAACGCTCCGGGGTCGACAGTAGTGCCCATCATTACTGGTCTTCGGCCGATTTTGGTGGAAATACAGGCCTTGGTAACTAAAACTAATTTGCCGATACCAAGACGAACCGGTTCCGGGATTGATAACAACCGTTTGCAGCTTTTGGTGGCCGTTTTGCAAAAAAGATTGGGTTTACATCTTTTTGATCAAGACATTTTTGTCAATGTTACAGGAGGCTTAAAAGTCTACGAGCCAGCAGCAGATTTGGCTATCTGTATGGCCATTATCTCCTCATTTAAAGATGCCGTGATCCCAGCAAAAACTGTCTTTATTGGAGAAGTCGGCCTGCTTGGAGAGCTGCGCTCAGTCAGAAACTTAGATAGAAGAGTCAATGAAGCCACTAAACTGGGATTTACCAATGTTATTTCTTCTGACAAAGCTAAAAGCTTGAGTGAAGTGGCTAGATTAACAATACCTAAGCCAGCCTAGGCTTCTTTTGGAGCAGCAAAATCAATCTTCAATCTTTCTAGTACATCAAAAGGATTATTCTCCTCAAGCGTTTTTAACAATCTTAAGCGATCATTGTCTACAACTACCGGTATTGTACCAAATTCAGCCGCAATTACTGTTGTTGGTAGATTATAATAATGACCCAAGAAAATATACTTCAAATATTCTGCATTTTGCGATAATTCGTCGAGTCTTAGAGAGCGAATATTAGGGGGTATCGTGAACCCAATAGGTTCGGCATCAGGATGTTCTGCTCTCCATTTACTTCTCTGTTCGCGCAGCTCATCCAACCTTAGATCTAAAATTTCTCTAGCCATCTTTTTAATTATACAGCTTACTGTCAAGATAAATTTTTACTTATCAGTAGAAGCCAATCAAAACATAGCAAGTGCCGATCGGAACATAGTATGTTATATTGGATGAATGGTTAAGTATATAAAGAAAAAAAGTTTAAGCTACCACATTCTTTTAGGTTTAGAAAAAGCAGTTGATGGCTATGTTAGGTTAGAAGATTTGGGGCACAGAAGTTATCGCTATACTTATGGCTATCCTAATGTGCCAGCCTCCCAGCTATCCCAAGCTCTAAAAAGACTAAGGATAAGAGGTTTGCTAATCCAAGATAAAATTGATCAGAATAAGGTAATTTTTAAACTAACTGAGCTGGGAAAAGATGCTTTAGGTGGAACCTGGGATGCAGATGAATGGGATGGTAAGTGGAGACTAGTTATCTTTGATATTCCTGAGCAGAGAAGAAATGTCAGGAAGGTATTAAGAAGTAGGCTCAAAATCTGGGGTTTTGTGCCTTGGCAAAAATCAGTTTGGGCAACTAAACAGGATGTTATGTCAAAGCTAACAGCCTTGATTAAAGAGTTGAAGATAGAAGACTGGGTAGCCTTGGTCGAATCCAACAATGTGTTTATTCCAAAAAAACAATAAAAGTGCCGATCGGAACATATAGTGTTATTTAATGCTTAACTCCAATGAATGTGTGAAAGCTTTGTGGATGACTTGTGGACTTTCGGGTTTCGGTTCGGGTCAGGCACAGTATTGACTTTCTAGTGCTAAAGTACTATAGTACATTTTATGATAATTGAACTCGGTAAAGAACAAACGGGTCAAGATTTTCTCAATAATATGGATAATCTTGTGGGAAGTAATAACGGGGTATATTCATGGTCTATGCAAAGAGTCTATGAATGTCAGGAAGTAAGGTATAAAATTGATGGTTCAAGAGAGCAGGTAGGAAATGGTTATGCTTTGCTTTTTAATTTAAATAAGATCAAGAAAGGGTTTTTTGAAAGTACCGAGATTAGTCTGGAGACTCCAGGGCCGAATGAGGTAAGCAATAATTCATTTGGGGGATCTTACTTTAAGTGGCCAAGGTTCAGAACAAGAGCGATTAGGCCGGATCAATTATACAATGAAGTTATCCTTGGAATTGAATTTTGGAGAGGTGGTGGAGATTCTCACTTCCACTATAACTTTGTAGCAAATCCTGAGGACTCAATACTCAAACTTAATTTACAATATGCACAAGACTTAATCGGAAGAATTCAAGCTCTAACTAGTTAATTATGCTAATATTATATTAGCCATGGGGAGTTTTACTGTCTTAATCTTTTTTCTAGCTTCAGGCATCTCGCTGTTTTTAATCTTAGCGAAGGTTCCCACTACTACTTTACTCCAGATTAATGCGGCTTTGATCGTAGTTTTACTAATTGGTTATCGCCTATTTGGTAGTAGTAATCATGAGAATAAGTTACAAAAACTAATCACTGGGCTACTGCTTCTAATTAGCTCTTCTTTGGTTCAGATTCTAGTTCTGGCCACTGGTGGCTTTTTCAGCCCCTTTTTGATCCTTTTGCATCTTTATACTTTGAGTGCTAGTTTCTTGCTTAATTTAAGCTCATCGATAAGCTTTTTAGTCTTTTCAGTGATTATTTTAGTCGCTAATATTATCGTTGACCCCAGGGTAAAAGCCATTTTCCTAGATGACCCTTGGTCGGTGATTTTGCTGTCGATCTCATTTTTGGTCATTGTTCCATTAGCTCAGTTTTTAATGAAGACTTATCGGATCAAAGATACCCTGTCAAAGCTGCTTCACCAAAAAGTCCAAACTAGTGAATCGATCTTAGGTGGGGTTAGTGAGTTAATTGTTATCACCGAGACCAATACCGCTATTGTCAGCATAAATGATGTTGGTGAGCGGCTGCTAAGAACTGACAGCTCGGTGGCTGCTGGCCAGCCACTACTGGAGATTGTCCCGTTTAAGAACAGTTCTGGTAACCCATTAACTTCTCAAACTCTGCCCATCGCAAAAGTTTTGGAAAATAAGATTAACTATATAGTTCGAGATGTCTATCTAGAGAATGTCTTCGGTCATTTTAGCAAAGTTAATCTACAGATTAGACCAATCCAAACTGAGGATGGCACTATTAAAACCTTAGCATTTGTGATTTCAGAGAACCTGGACAAAAGTTATAGACAACATGATAATTTAGAACCTGTCCAGAACAACTACACATTAGCAAAAGAAAGTTTGCGCAGTGCTTTACTAAAGTCCAGCGACTCTAATTTACTGCTAACCTATACCCGCCTTGGTCACATCGAGGAAGATCTTAACATCGCTAAGGAATTGTCTGACCATACTTTCAAAGCAACAATCAAGAATACTGATCTGCTGGTTTTCTGTCAAAGCACAGTTGCGACGGAGGCAAACTTTCTTAAGGAGTTGAAGGTCTCCCTAAGTACTAATTGGCCAATGGAGCCGGCTGAGGAGTCACTGCTTCGGCTTAAACAGAGTAATGTGGCTAAAGAACTTTTGCCAGTTTCCACTTTCAGTACCCCAATTGATGAGAACTATCTGAGATTAATTATCCGGAAGCTAATTGAGCTTTCAGCAGTAGTCAGTTTGAAAACAGCCCAGCCAACAGTTGAGTTGAGCTTGGAAAGAGTCGGTAGCGATAAGTTCAAAATTACCTTCAAGGCGATTAACTTAACTGAAAATCTGACTGACCAGGAGGCTAAAAGTCTCTTAACAGAAAATTATGGTAACCCTTCCTCAAACCGATTCATTTCGGGTAGCGGGTTAGAGGGCTATATCGCTAAGCTGTTGTCATTGCAGCTGCATATCCCGATTAAAATCACTTTCAATCAATATTCACACCAGCTAATTATTGAATTAGAGATTTCTAAATCTCCATACTGATACAAAATAAACTTTTTCTTCGGAATGGATTCGGGAAACTACCAGAAACTGGGTTGGGATTTTGAAAAACTTGACCCCGATTAAATCGGGGTTGACAAACATAGCCAAATAGGTTTAAATATGTAGAGTATGGATGAGGAACAGTCGAAGCAAGCAGAGCAACCTGCACAACAACTAGAGGGTCAATTTACACCTAATCTGAATAATAAAAAAAGTTCAGGAGTTAGTAAGATTGTGGTTATTATAGTTGGTGTTATAGTTCTAGCCCTAATTGGAGTTTCAGGTTATTTGCTTAGAGGTCAGTTCACTCAAACCAGCGTAGAGCCTTCACCTACACTTACCAAAACAGTAGTTAGCGAGCCCTCACCTTCGCCAACACCTGATTTTGACCGGAGCCAATACACAATAAGGGTTCTAAATGGCACTAATCAATCTGGATTAGCTGGAACTATTTCAGCCAAACTGGTTGAGTTAGGTTACACCGCTGGAAAAACCGGTAATGCCACTAGCTCAGCGATTGCACGAACCTATGTTAGAGTCAAACCAGATCTGAGTGACTTGCTAGATCTGCTAATCAAAGATTTAAGTCCAGATTATGATGCCTCAGCTGGCGCTGAACTTAAAGAGTCAGATGTAGTTGATGCTGAAGTGGTTTTAGGTGCTAAATGACGATTTGAAAACCGACTCAATATTAGTGTAATCTCAAAGAGTAAAATTAGCGGTATCGAGAGGAGCGCATCAGCGAAAATTGACTCTAAGGGTAGTAGGATAGTAAAAAATAAAGCTCCCAGATAAACCCAAAGACGCTGTTTTTTTAACTGTTCGTACTTAACAATTCCAATTCGAGTTAGCAGTAGGGTGATAACTGGTAACTGAAAAGCAACTCCCATCAAGGCTGAGACCAAGAGGACGGTACTAATTAGCCGGCTAATATCTAAAACATTACCAATCCCCAGGGAAACTGATTTGGCCAAAAATAGCTCAATTTGCCACTTCATGACTATCATGCCAAATGAAAATCCGGTTATAAAAAGTAGGATTGAAAAAGGTAAGAAGCGCATTAACATTTTGAACTCTTTGACCTTGAGAGCTGGTTTCAAAAAAGAGAGAACCTGGAAAATTAGAAGTGGTAAAACTGTGATTAGTCCAGTAACTAAACCACAGCTAATAGCCAGATTGATAAACTGAAAAGGTGAGGTAAAAACAATATTAACACCACTAAGGCTAAGAATATTAATCAGGAATTTGATTATTCTTTCATAGAAAACAAAACCAACTAACATCCCAACAGCAAATAAGGAGAGTGTGAAGAGGATTCTTTTTCTAATCTCGATTATGTAGGGGGAGTATTTTTCGAAGTTTTCCACAATTACTCCTTAATCTGAGTCTTTGGCAGCCTTTTTAAATTCTCTGCTAGCTTCAGCTAAGCCTCTGAAAAGTTCCGGGATTTTCTTGCCTCCAAAAAGCAAAATTACTATTAAAGCAATGATAAGCCATTCTGTTACCCCAATTGATTGCAGCATATATTATTTTGACACCCCCCTTCAGTTTTAGCTAGGTTTCTTATCGTCTCCGACCGCTTCGGTAAAATTATTTTTGATTTTCTTGATCTCTTTAACAGTTTCGCCGCTAGTCTTTGCCAGGTTAGTCATAGCTTTCCCACCAAAAAAGATTACTAAAATTAAAACAATGATAATGAGCTCGGTGGTGCTGATATTTTTGAGGAAATCAAACATAGTGATATCTTCACTATAACTACTTGAAGAAGTTCTGTCAACCTGCTAATTTGAACTCATTCGTGCTCCGTACCAATTAGTGCCATCCCAATATTCTAGACTCTGAGTTTGGGTATTAAAGCCAAAAGTGCCCGCCCGAGCATTTTTAGGTCTTTCTTCATTGTTCCAAGATGCGATTGTGGGCAAGCCTAACATTAAGGAAAGCCCTTGGCCAATATCGATCAGTAGTTGAGAATTTTTTGCCATAATTTCTTCAAAGATTATTATAACAGTTTAGAGTTTTTTCATAGGCAACTTTAACCAAACTGTGCCATTCCAAAACTCCAAATTATTAGTTTGGAAATTAAAACCAATTGTCCCAACTTCAGGTTTTTGGGGTCTGCCCAGTGTATTCCACGAAGGTATTGTTTTTCGAATAGTCCCACCAGCATCGGATTGAGTAATAGATGTACCCCGGACAAGAGCAGGGTTTCTAAAGATTGCTGGTTGTTCTTCTGTTACAGCTGTTGTAATAACTGTGGTGAATGGAGCTAATGAAGGGCTGGTAGAAGCAGAGGTTGATAGTGAAGGGCTACTAACAATCAAAGGAGAAGACGAGGGGGAAGCGCTGCTGATTCTAGATGAGGGAGAAGCACTTGGGCTGGCTGACGGACTTCGGGAAGGTGAGACTGAGGGAGAGCCGCTTGGAGATGCTGATGACGATGGACTGATACTGGCTGAAGGTGAAACAGAAGGTGAGGTGCTGCCGCCAACTGAAGGAGAGGCGCTTGGTGACTCTGAAGCTGATGGACTTTGGGAGGGAGAGGTGCTCGGAGATGCTGATGGTGAAACAGAAGGTGAAATGCTGGCTGAAGGTGATTGGCTGGGTGAGGCGCTAGGAGATAGAGAGGCACTAGGACTTTGGGAAGGAGAAGCAGAGGGACTGGTACTGGGAGAAGCTGATGGGCTGATAGAGGCACTAGGAGACTGACTTGGGCTAGCTGAAGGACTCAGTGAAGCTGATGGGGATTGTGATGGGCTGGCAGATGGGGATGTTGAAGGAGAAGCTGATGGACTGGTTGACGAAGAAGCTGAGGGACTTACTGAAGCTGATGGGCTGGCAGAAGGGCTAGCTGATGGACTAGCAGAAGCTGAAGGACTGGCTGAAGGTGAGGCAGAGGGTGATACTGATGGTGAAGCACTGGGGCTAGCAGATGGACTAGTGCTTGGAGATGCTGATGGTGAAGCAGATGGACTGACTGATGCAGATGGCGACTGACTAGGGCTAGCTGATGGTGAAGCACTCGGTGATGCACTTGAGGAAGCCGAGGGACTTACTGAAGCTGAAGGACTAGCAGACGGACTAGCACTTGGGCTAGCAGAGGGAGAGGTTGATGGACTAGTAGAGGGACTAACTGATGCTGAAGGGCTAGCTGAGGGGGAAGCACTAGGACTCGCACTTGGACTAGCCGATGGCGAAGAAGATGGACTCAGCGATGCGCTTGGAGATTGGCTAGGGGAAGCTGAAGGACTAGCAGACGGACTAGCACTTGGAGATAGGGATGGAGAAGCTGAGGCAGAAGGGCTCTGACTTGGACTAGCTGAAGGGCTAGCTGAGGGAGAAGCACTTGGACTAGCAGAAGGAGAGGCCGACGGAGAGACAGAAGGAGATTGACTTGGTGAAGCACTGGGAGATGCACTAGGAGAAAGTGATGCAGACGGACTCTGGGACGGGGAAGCACTGGGGCTTGCTGATGGGGAAGCACTGGGACTAGCAGAAGGGCTGAGTGAGGCGGATGGGGATTGACTAGGTGAAGCAGAAGGTGAGGCACTAGGTGATAGTGATGCAGATGGGCTCTCGGACGGAGAAGCTGAAGGTGAAGCTGAGGGACTGGCTGATGGACTTAATGATGCAGAAGGACTTTGGGAAGGTGACGCTGATGGGCTAGCCGAGGGACTAGCACTTGGTGATGCACTGGGGCTAGCTGATGGACTAGCACTAGGAGAAGCAGATGGACTGGCTGATGGACTGAGCGAAGCAGAGGGACTTTGAGAAGGAGAAGCACTTGGTGACGCACTGGGACTGGTAGACGGAGAGGCTGATGGACTAGCAGAAGGTGAAGCGCTAGGACTTGCACTAGGTGAGGCAGATGGAGAAAGTGATGCTGAAGGACTTTGGCTGGGACTAGCACTTGGTGATTCCGATGGGGATGCACTAGGTGAAGCAGAAGGGCTGGCAGATGGAGATGCACTCGGGCTAGCTGATGGAGAAGCTGATGGAGAAAGAGAAGCTGAAGGACTCTGTGATGGGGAAGCGCTTGGAGATTCTGATGGACTAGCTGAAGGCGAAGCAGATGGAGACGCACTGGGGGAAGCAGAAGGGCTGCTACTTGGTGAAGCAGAAGGAGATAAAGATGCACTAGGACTCTGTGATGGAGAAGCGCTAGGAGATTCACTAGGTGAAGCAGAGGGACTAGCACTAGGTGAAGCTGATGGTGACTGGCTTGGGCTAGCAGAGGGAGAGGCAGATGGAGAAAGTGATGCTGAAGGACTTTGGCTGGGACTGGCCGACGGACTGCTGCTTGGACTAGCTGAAGGGCTGGCAGATGGTGATGCAGAGGGTGAAGCACTTGGACTTTCGGAAGGTGAAGCAGATGGTGAAAGTGAAGCTGATGGGCTTTGACTTGGCGAAGCACTTGGGCTAGCGCTAGGTGATGCACTAGGACTAGCAGAAGGGCTAGCTGAGGGTGATTCACTTGGACTAGCTGAAGGACTTAGCGATGCTGATGGGGATTGACTAGGAGAAGCTGATGGACTAGCACTTGGTGAGGTACTTGGTGAGGCAGATGGAGAAAGTGATGCACTCGGACTCTGGCTGGGACTAGCAGAAGGGCTAGCTGAGGGTGATTCACTTGGACTAGCTGAAGGACTGGCACTTGGAGATAGTGAAGCACTTGGACTTTGTGAGGGTGAAGCAGATGGACTAGCAGATGGACTTTCGCTTGGAGAAGCCGAAGGACTAAGAGAGGCGGATGGAGATTGTGAAGGACTAGCGGAGGGCGAAGCAGAGGGTGAAAAACTGGATCCTCCACCGACTACTTTAACAATAAAAGAAAACATGATGGCTTTGTAAAAAGTGCCGCCCGCTGTATAAATATCTGTTACTTCTACTGAAGTTGAAGTCGATGATTCCCGCCTAATTAGAGCAATTGTGGCGCCTCCGCCAACCCCCCCATTGTCATAAATTGTTGTCCATCCAGCTGTTAAAGTAGGATTGGCCGGCTTATTATCTGCATCGTATAACCAAGCACTTAAGGTGACATCTTCAGTAGTAGGTGTGGCTGCGAGTGTTTGTGTCTCGGCGCCATCGCCAATATTGGATGTGTTTGAGGTAACAAAACCAGCAATTGGGGTACCGGTATTGTAACCTCTATAGGCTAATACATACACTGTATAGTTATAGATAGCATCGTTATCATCGTCATCAACGGTAATGGTCATCGAGGAGGGAGAAGGCCCGACTGGAGCAGTAAAAACGTTTAGTCTCATGCTCCAAGCAACTTCTGACCTGGCCTGTCCTTGAAATGTGTAAGATAAGCCACCGCCTGAGATAGTCGGTTGTCCGATATCTCCTGAGCCGTTATTAGTCATCATGGAGACGAAAACTATCAACAGTGAGTCTGCAGGTGGGGTGAAGGATCCAGTTTCAAAGCTAGCAGTCCCATAATCTGCCCCAGTCGTATAAGCCCCAATTTCTGTTCTTTCCAGGCTGACGGCCACTGATGGGGAAGCACTGGGGCTAAGAGAGGCAGATGGGGATTGTGAAGGAGAAATTGAGGCAGATGGAGAAATTGAGGGAGAACCTGCGGCTGCCTCTGCAAAATCACTGGAAAACTCTACCCAGCCCGGATCCGTGCCGGTATCTCCGTCTGCGCCATCCAGATCAGTGGAGCCGGTACCACCATAGGTTATGGTTCCTGTGCGGGATGTAGAAGCATTGTCAGCAGACTGATAACCTATCTCCACAACAATCCTATCTCCTGCCTGAAGAGCAACATTATTACTTAAATTTTGAGAATGAAACCGACTGGCTGCAGTAGTTATCGGCCATTCTGTAGTATCGGCCACAGAATTTGTTAAAAGTGGTAGGCTATCTCTGACATTATCGGTGTCTCCAATAGTGGCATAAATATGGATATGGGTATTCTGATTAGCAACAGAGTTACTCTCCAATGCCTTAAAGCTCCAGGAAACAGTGGCGGAGGTTGTTACACTGATCGCGTCGAGAGGTGCAGAAATCCAGCGTCCTAAAAGCACATCAAAATTAGCGACCGTCGATGTTTCGGCAATTCCTTTAGTTGTTTCTGCGCCGGCCTTAGCTCCTAACCGCATAGCGACAGGAGTACCGGAGGTTTGATCCCAGGCACCGCGAATAGTGGCCGGTGTATAGCCGGGAGTATCATTAGAAAGATAAAAGCGTTTGGCCATATTATTTAAAACAAACTAAAGAGATCTCTGTTGGGTCAAAGTGGTCATGTTTGGGAAATGTAAAGCCTTCGGCTGTTAAATCTTCTTTTAATTTCTCGAGGGTAAAGCCGTTTCTATGAAACTCTCCTTCCGCTTCCTGGGAACCATAAATAGTTTTTATCCAGTATTCCCATTTTTTGCCGTGATAATTTCTCAAAAAATTCAACATACAATACTCAAGATCAGGGCAAAGAATTTCTAATTTTCCGCCCTTTTTTAGCACTCTTGCCCAGTCCTGCTTGGCTTTCTGCCACTCCGCTCGGGAAAGATGTTCTATAACGTGAGAAGCGTAAATCTTATCAATTGACTCATCTTTGAAAGGTAAGGGTTGAGATAGGTCATGAATAAGATCGGCTACGGGACAATATAAATCTATATTTAGATAGCCTTTCTTATGTTCGCTACCACATCCTAGATTGAGTTTCATATATTTGCCCTATGCTTAACATCCAGAAAGTTGTGAAATTCCACCCAATGTCCTCCGGCTAAGCGGATCCTTTTAAGTAGCCGATGCTCTCCGCCATGATAATTTTCGCATTCATAAAGAAAGGAGAAATCTTCAAACCATTTTCTCCTGATTATTGTGCAGCCAAAGCCCCAGACCTCTTCTGTGGGGTCATCTCTTGATGGATAATCGTGCATAATAACGTCAAACTGGTCGTCAAACTCAATCAGTCTCTCAAAAGCGTCGGGGGATAAGATAACATCAGACTCCCAAAAGAAGAGATGAGTATAGTCTCCGCTATGGAGTTCTTTTTTCATCTCTTCGCGGCAGTAGGCGACTCTTTCTTCAACATTGGCTCGATCATGCTTAAAATTGCCGTTATCATAGACGGCCAGGTCCAAGTGAATTATTTTGTAATTGATGATGCTAAGTTCCGCGCAGAGCCTTTCAACTTTTTTTTGATACTCCAAGTTAGAGGAGTTATCGATTAAAAGTAGATCAAATTTTCCATCAGGATTTTTAAAGCTCATTAGGTTTTTGACGCTAGTCAACCACTCCTTAAAGCAGTAATCCTTGACTTCATGAACTGGAGTTCCGATCAGTATTTTCATATAGTTATTGATCTTTGCTTTAGATCCGAAGGATCGCAAGCATCGCTTATTCATTTAAATGATAAATTGGATTAATGGCTCCGTAAACTTCAACATAATTACCACCACCCTTGATAACCTGTTTCTTGAACCAAACATCACCGCCATGCCAGATGTTGGGCATATCCGGATATTCTAGCAGGAAACCATATTTCTCCAGCACTTTTCGACTGATTAAAGCACAACCAAAGGCGGCCATTGGTTCAGTCGGAATTTCGCGGGACCAGGAATTATGGCTGATCATCATATAGTTGCCAGCTTCCATGATCATAACCAGCTTAGTTAGGGCATCTGGCGGTATCAGCTGATCAGATTCCCAAGAAAACCAGGCATCATAATTCTGAGTCAAAACCTCCTGTCTAATCACCTCTCTTGAACGTCCGATCCGCTCATCTGCCCCGTTATCATGAGTCATGTCCAGGTGTTTAATCTGGTAATTTTTGATACCATATTTTTTGCAATAACCTTTGACCTTTTCCACATAACCTAGTCCCGGAGAATTGTCCACCATCAAGAAATCGGTTGGGGATTCCTTTAGGAGTTTGGATACATTTTCTAACCATCTTTCCATGGCATAATCTTTAACTTGGTGTATTGGGGTGCCGATTAATATTTTCATTGCTTATCCGTCTAAATGATAGATAGGGTTAATTACTCCATAAGCCTCAAGATAGTTGCTGCCATTTTTCAAGGCCCGGATTTTGAACCAGGCATCATTGCCGAAAAAACGCTGACCATTATTTAGAAAACTGGTCTTTTCCAAGCACTCTCTTTTAATCAGAACGCAGCCCAAATCGGTATTATTTTCAGTGGGATTTTTTCTGGCCCAAGAGTTACAATTAACTACGGTAAAATTTCCTGAATTCATCATCTCAATCAGTTTGTTTAAGGTGTTGGTTGGTACAATTTGGTCACACTCCCAGCTAAACCAAGCATCATAACCCCGGGCAAGCACCTCTTGCCTGATTAGCTCTTCAGACCGTTCAATCTTCTCATCAGGAATCATCGCTGGGTCGAATTCAACATGTTTTATCTGGTAGTTTTTGATGCCGTATTTCTGGCAATAACCTTTGACCTTTTCCACATAATCTAAGCCAGTGGAGTTATCTACCATCAGAAAATCAGCCGGATATTCCAATCTGGACACATTTTCCAGCCATCTTTCCATGGAATAATCTTTTACTTGGTTTATTGGGGTCCCGATTAATATTTTCATAATGATGTAATACTATTGAAAAAACTATTTCAATAGTAATGTAATTATTACCAAAAGACAAAGTCTTTTATTCTTACACAATATATCATAATATTCTAAGCAGATATCCGCCTAGATTACTAGATACTCCAAACTTTTCTCTACTTTTATCCACTTTAAAATTTTTATGACTTTTTAAAAATCTCTCCACAGCAAAGGCAGGGCCGTTTTTTCTATCCGGCGCATCGGTATCTTCTACAATTATATATTGACCAATAGATACCAAAGCGGAAAATTTTTCCAACTCTTTGTAAACATGTTCCGCAGAGTGGTCGCAATCTAGAATTACCATAGTTTTACCAGTCTGCCGGGGAATTTCTGCACTCAAGCAATCAGAATGAAGATATTTAATTTTAGGATGGGTGGGTAGAGGTTGGTACAATTTATACTCAACATTAACCATTTTTCCACCCATATTGATTAAACCGTTTTCAAGATGAGGGATTGTGGGAAATTCTTCAGTATCGATGGTGATTATTTTGCCGTTGATATTCATTAGATCCATTAGGTGCGCCATATAAAAGGCCGAACCACCATAGAGTGTTCCACACTCGATAATAGTTTCCGGTTTCTTCTCAAATATTATTTCCTGCAAAATCATCATGTCTAGCGGGGTTTTTACAATCTTAACGCCCATCCAATAGTTCCAAGGGGTACCCATAAAAGAGTGACTGATCTCTTCCATAAAATCTTCAAGGTTAATTTTATCTGCAGAACCTCCAGAAAGCTTAATTATTGATTTTATTATGTCATTAAACATATAACCTACTCATCTATCTAAGTGATAAATTGGTGTAATTACCCCATAAACTTTGACATAACCACCCCCATCCTTTACCGCCCGCTTTCTATATCTTGCCTCTCCTAGCTCCCAATCTTTAGGCAGATAGGGTACAGTGCTGGGTTCAAGAATAAAACTATATTTCTCTAAAAGTTCTCTTTTAAACAAAGCCACGCCCCCATCAGTATTTGGCTCATCAGGAATTTCCCTTGCCCAAGAATTAACTTCAACTATTTCAAAATTGCCAGATTTAATAATATCAACAAGTATCCCTAGGCTATTTGTTGGTATAAGCTGGTCACACTCCCAGCTGAACCAGGCATCATAATCCTTAGAAAGCACTTCCTGTCTGATTATTTCTCTGCTTCGGGCCACCCTTTCAAAGACCTCTTGCTCCATGGGAAGTTCCAGATGTTCAATTTTATAATTTATTATTCCGTATTTCGCGCAGTATTCTTTTACTTTTTCTACATAACTAAGGCCGGGGGAGTTATCTACCATCAAGAAATCAGCCGGATATTCTTGTTGAAGTTTGGCCACATTCTCCAGCCACCTCTCCATGGAGTAATCTTTTACTTGATGGATCGGTGTTCCGATTAAAATCTTCATTTGATCTTCCCAATAATATCATGAGATTGGTTAGCAGTGAAGTATAGCTTGAATTATTATTGGCAGAAACTTGGTTTAGTTGAGGAAGCGGTCAGTACTCCATCATTTGCAGTTACATAAGTGACCCCGTTGCCATCGCTATCCGCTATCTCTATGCAAGCTGGTGATAAAACTTGGATATTATTTAACGATCGATTCATATTTTTTAACCACAGCTATAACTTTATTTATTTCGCGATCGGTCATTGTGTCATATAAGGGCAAGCTGACTGTTATTTGATAGGCTTTTTCGACTTTTTTCTTGTCTGCTTTAGACATTGGTATATTTTTAAAAGGTGTCATTAGATGCAGGGGTTTAAAATGTACCCCACACTCCACCCCGTTTTCCAAGGCAAACTGAATAAATCTGTCTCTGTCCGCTATATTTATTCTGTAAAGATAGTCGCTCTTATTCTGGTAGCCTAAAGCTTGATTATAGATAGCGATAATCCTCTTCCTTTTGGCACTAGTCTCATCTAAGCGTCTTAACTGCTCCAGGCAAATTGCTGCTTGAAGGTTGGTATAGTGCCTTTTGTAGCCAACTATCTGGACTTCGTAATCCCATGAGTTTCCTCTGTTGGGTTTTTGATCTCTACCATAAGTTGAGATTGATCTAACCCAATTGGCAAACTCACTGTCGTCTGTGGCGATAGCCCCGCCATCTGCGGAACCAATAGTTTTAGTTGGATAAAAAGAGAAACATAATTTCTTTCCCCTATAAGCTTTGTACTGACCCTTTTGTAGTTGATGAGCTGAATCGATGACATTACTGCCAATTATTTCGTAAGCTGATCCTATCCAATCAGTCTGATTGTTGAATTTAATTTTCAAACCTGCTTCGAGACAGGCATTGGCAGCAAGCGGTACGGTCATTGAAGGAATTGTTACTTCTTTAAGCCCTTGCTCTGCCTCATATTTAAGAGACAGGAAAATGGCTGAGGCGCAAGAATCTACCGCTACAACATATTTTGCTCCCAGATATGCTGCCAGCTCCTTCTCGAATTCAAAGACAATATTCCCTAGGCCAATAAATCCAGACTTGAGCAATGGTTTGATGTTCTGGTAGGCACCTCCGAGATTAATTTTCTTAAATGGGATCTTCATTTTTTATTAGATAATAGCTTGTTCATTTTTGTAATATCCATGGATGTATCTCTTGGTACCCAGTTCGGTTTAGGAATAGTTTCAATATCGGGGCGAGTTTTTCTAGCGTATTCCTCTAAACTGATTCTTGGCCCACCAAGGTTTAGTACTCCTACAGCTTTGGATTTTACCACACTTAAAACCAGCTGTGCCATCTCGGGCGCATAGAGTTTAGAAACAAACTGATTTCTGTAAACTTTTTCCCAAGGAAAGGGGCTTGGTCCAAAGTCTATTCTTAGAATTAGTGAATTACCGAGCATCCGAACAGCACACTCCGCTCCTAATTTTGACCAGGCGAACCTGGAGGGCGGTAGTAGAGCTTCCTCTTCTTTGTGAGGTCCTTTTCCGGTATACACAAAGTCAGTTGAGACGTGAATCAGTTTTAGCTTTGCTTTATCACAAGCTAGAGCTAAGTTTGCAGTGCCGATGATGTTGACAGTTAATCCAGGGATCGGATCTGTTT
>Ga0209542_10005992_pt1 | contig 23940 bp, 27 predicted proteins | sample RifCSPhighO2_01_FD_184028 | JGI IMG/M metagenome (GOLD analysis project Ga0209542, IMG submission 184028) | Soil microbial communities from Rifle, Colorado - Rifle CSP2_plank highO2_0.1 (SPAdes) (version 2) | ecosystem: Environmental > Terrestrial > Deep subsurface > Rock core/Sediment ...
TTATATCATAAAAAGAGGATTGGTGGAAGACATACTGAAGAAAAAAATTGCCTTAGATGGATTAAAGATTTGTCGCCAGAAAAACATAAATTAGTGTTAAAAGAGTGGCAAGAATGCATCAAAGAAGGTTTGATTTTAAAAGAAATTAAAACAGGAGAATTTCATGTAAGTATTAATCCGAAAAAAATAAAAGAAATACATGAAATTATAGATTAAAATGGAACCAAAATGGGGAGACTTTTGTGAAATATTTGGAGTAAATCCAAGAAATAGAATTTTAGAGCATTTCTTAGAAATGAGAAGTTTAGATTTTAGTATTGGTGATGTTGCACGGGAAACAGGATTAAATAGAGCTACAACTTATAATGTAATGGAAGAGTTGATTAAGGAAAAATTTGTTATAACTACAAGAAAGTTAAGCAGAATACAATTATACAAATTAAATAAAGAAAAACATGAAGTAAAAATTTTATTAAAGGCTTTTAGTATGGTTTTAAAGAAGATTTTAGATGAATATGAAGAAAAAGAAAATATTTATGCTTAAAAATAAATTAAGAAAAACTTTCAGGAAGCACATTTACAATTCGACTGCGTATGAGTGCATTAAAGTTTTGAAGAAAATGCAATTTAGAAAACAAGCTGTAATAATCTTGCTAAAGAAGTTTAGTTTTTATTAAATAAACATAATTAATTAATAATTTATGAAAATGCATTATTTATATTTATTTTGACATAAATATGGAGAAACAGATATAAAGAGAGGAAATTTATTTTTTTATATGGTATTAACATTAAAAGAGTATACAGCAATAGGAGAAAGAGGACTTTATGTTAGTTCTAGAAGAGAATGGAGAAGAATAAGTCCAAAAGAGGCTGCAAATGTTAATAGAATGATTAGTTTAAAGAAGTATAGAATTCCTAGTGAAGATGAGGTTGTAGATTTAATTGTAGGAAAAGCGTATGAGCTAAAGAGAAATCCAAATAAAGAGGAAAAAGAAGGGAGTTTAGAGAGTGAATTAAAAAAATTAAATAGTATACAAGAAGGAATTCTAGAAGATATAAGGAATAGAAATGCAGAGAGAATAATATTTATTAGGCAAAATACAATAGCTCCTGATGTAAAAGATGGTGAAAGAAAAGAAACTATTATGATAAGATATGTTGTTTTACCTTATCAAATTGCAGATCAAATAAAAGAAGCAGATGGAAATATAAATGAAGAAAAAGTATTTATGGATGAAAAACTAAAAAAACTTGGGTTAGGACATAGAGGGTATTTAAATCTTTTATTAGTTAAAGGCCTTATTCCTAGCAGAAAAGTTATGAGAACTTTAATAGGCTGCAAGGCCCCAATTTCAAAATATCATGAGATAAATGGCAAAGATTTCTTAATTGATGAAGTTAAGGGCATTATAGATACTTTATATGATTCTGTTCCTACTAGGGATAAAATTAGAGAAATAAGAGATACTTCAGAAGCACATCTAGAATATTTAGCTAAAGAGCCTATTCAGAGAATAATAGCAATTGAAATGGACAAAAAAGGACATAGTAAGGGAATGCCTGGAAATATGCAATTTATGCCTATTAATATACCTAATTAATTTTTTTGTGTTTTATTTCTTCTAAGAATCTTCTGGCTGTTTTTGGAACAAATTCTGGCTGAGTCTTAAATATTAAGGCTGTCTTTTTCAATAATTCCTGGTCTGATCCTTGTTCTTTTTTAGCTGAAGTCAAGGCAAAATCTTCAATTGAAAACTTTCCTTTTTTAATAACATTTTTCCATTTATTAAAAAGTTCTTCTGCTCTTCCAGGAACCTCTTCTTTAGAACAATTTAATGTTGAAGCAACTTCTTCCAGCAAAGTAGATTCTTTACTTAACTCTAACAATGCTGCTTTTCCTGATTTAAATTCTATTCTTACTATGCTGTCAGAAATCTTATTTGATTTTATTATTTTAATCTGGCCTGCTTCTTCTGTGTTATCTAAATGAGTTCCACCACAAGCTTCAACATCTATGCTCTCTATATTTACTATCCTCAGATTCTTGCCTATTGGAACACCGCCTTGATAGATTAACATACCATATTTTTTTTCTGCTTCTGTTCTTGGAATAAAAGATTTTATTACTTTGATTTTTTTATTTACAATTTCATTTGCCCTTTCTTCTATTTTCTTTATTTCTTCTGAAGACAAAGCATCATAATGAGTAATGTCAATTCTTGCCTTGTCTACATCTTTAAATGCACTTGCCTGATTTACGTGAGAACCCAAGACAAATTTAGCTGCTGCATTTAATATGTGTGTAGTTGTATGATGCTGCATTAGTTGATATCTTCTATCCCAATTTATTTTGCCTTTTACAATTGAATTTACTTTAAAATTTGGCTTTTTATTTAATTTATGAACAATAACATTATTTTGCTTGAAAACATCAATAATCTCATTATCATTTAAATAACCTATATCATGCAATTGCCCTCCTGATGTGCCATAAAAACAAGTTTTGTCTAAAATTACATTATTTTCAATAATCTTCAAGACTTTAGCTTCAAATTCTGTCTGCTTTTCATTTTTGTAAAACAACAAATCTGTTTCTGGAATTTCATCTAAATTTAATTTTTCTTCTTTTTTTGTTGCGTGAACTTGTTCTTTTTTTTCATGTAATTCAGAGACTTTGGCATAGAAATTATCTGGAATTTTAATTTGCTTCCCTATATTCAAGAATTCTTCTTTTATTATTTCTGGAGGAATTCCATCAGAATCATATAATTTAATTAAATCATTTTGAGTTATATCTTTTGTTATTAATTTTGCAACTATTTGTTTTGATTTCTGCTTTGTTGCTTCATATTTGTTTTTTTCAACTTTCAGTATTTTTTCAACCTGCCATAGATTTTCAGACAATTCTTGATATAATGGCTTAAGATAAGAAGCATGGATCCCTAATATTTTATTTATATCTATATCCCATTTATATTTATCCATAAAACTAAAACACCTTCTAGCCAGAATTCTTAAATTATACCCGCCGCCTACATTTGAAGGCAAAGCAGAATCTGAGATTGCAACCAACAAAGCCCTTAAGTGCTCTGCTATAGAATAAAGAGCAGCCAAAGGCAATATTTGATTTTTTAATTCTTCAGAATCTATATTTAATTTTAAAGCCCTTAAGTGCTCTGCTATAGAATAAAGAGCAGCCAAAGGCAATATTTGATTTTTTAATTCTTCAGAATCTATATTTAATTTTTTACCAATAAATTTCCATGAATTTTCTATATTTCCAACTTCATCTGCATTCAAAAAGGAAGAATAAGGCAAGAATTCTCTTATTAAATTTGAATTTATCTTTATTCCTGTTTGTTTTTTTAAATAATCTAATACTGTTGGGAAGGTTACATCATAAGCTGTTGATGCACCTTGTGTAAACCAAGCTGCTCTTTCCTGGCCTTGACCCATATCAAGAACTTTTATTTTCAATTCTTTTATTTTCTCATTTTCAATTGAATACTGCATGTAAACTTGATTACTTATTTCAAGGCCTCTTGAAAAAAACTCCAAAGAATTTCCAAGATTTCCACCGCCAATCCAGGCATCTTCATGAATAGTCAAATCTGTATTTAAAATTCCCATTCCTTTATTTATCCATGTAAAATGATCCTGCAAATATTTATCTTTATTATAATATTTTGGCTTTACAAAAGCATGCTGGCCCATCATGCAAAAATTCGAGAAGTGAGCACCTGTTATTCCCACATTATCTATATCATTAAATCTCAAACATAATTGTGGAATTACCAATGGGTTTGCAGGTGGTTCAATTTCGCCTGAAACTACAAATGGTTGGAATGCTGCAATTGATGCTATTGTATACTCTGTTGTAGGATTCCATTTTGCTACTATCGGGTATCTTTTAATTGGAGTATAACCTAGATCTTGATGAATTTTAGAGAATTTTTTCCATGTCCCAATATAGTCTAACTTATTTTTTGCTGGAGAATTTCCTATAAATCTAAAACCACCTGAACAAGAAGGATCTCCGCATACTTCCTGTTTTTCTATTGACCAAAAAAAATTTTTGCATTTCTTGCATTGCTGTCTTTGGAATTTTAAATCTTTTAAAGTTTTTATTGGAAAATATTTTTCAGGATATTTAGTTATTTTTTTCTTAAAATTCTGCTTTATTTCTTTTTCTGATAACATATAAAATTTAAAAAGAAAAGATATTAAATAGATATCGTTTTTATTAGTTTTTATGGCTAAAAAACTAGAGACTGCCACTTTCGGGGCTGGATGTTTTTGGGGTATAGAAGAAAGTTTCAGGGCAGTTAAAGGTGTAATTGAAACTGAGGCTGGATATTCTGGAGGAAAACTAAAAAATCCAAGCTATGAGGATGTTTGTTCTGGAGAGACAGGATATATAGAAGTCAAGAAAGTTTCAGGACAGTTAAAGGTGTAATTGAAACTGAGGCTGGATATTCTGGAGGAAAACTAAAAAATCCAAGCTATGAGGATGTTTGTTCTGGAGAGACAGGATATATAGAAGTCGTAAAAATAAAGTTTGATACTTCTATTACTTTTTATGAAGAATTAGTTAATATTTTCTGGGATATTCATGAACCAACAAGCATTGACAGACAAGGGCCAGATATTGGGGAACAGTATAGAAGCGTAATATTTTATCATAATAATAAACAAAGAGAAACAGCTGAAAAATCGAAAAAAGACTTAGAGAGAAATGGTTTTATTATTGCAACTAAAATTTTGCCTGCCAAAGAATTCTATAGAGCAGAAGAATATCACCAGAAATATTTGTATAAAAGAGGGATTAAAGTTTGCCATTCGTAAAATTTAAATAATTGACTTTTTACATTTTTTTTATTCACATTGGAGGTTTACAGAAATGATAAATAAGTATTGGAGCAAAAATCATCAAGGAGAATGGATAGACCAAACACCTGATATTCCTGCAAAAATAAATTTTAATGGAAAATTTGCAGTTTCAACAAGAAGATATGGTGCAGAAGCAGATTTAGGAAGATCTTTATATGAAACAACCAGAAGAGAATCTGGAGTAGTCGGGGTTTTAAAAGCAGCAAAAGATTTTCATCCAGAATTTTTAGCTGAAAATTTCTTACCTTTAGCAGACAAAATAGAATTTGGCAGAGTGAGAATTCTTCCTAAAGACCAGAAATTTGATGATGATGTGTTTTTTGAGTATTCAGTTGAAAGAGGAGGATCACAAATATATGTTTGCAGAGTTGTTGCAGGAAAGAAAACAAAAAACAAAAATTTATTAAAAACATTAGCAGAGATTGACAGAAGAAGAAATTAAAATTTTAAAGAATTTAATTTCTTTTCAATTTCTTCCAAATCCATTGTCAACTGGTCTTTCTTTTCATTAATTATTTTTTCTTCTTTTTGCTTCTTATTTAAATTTAATTTTTGTTCTGCTGTTTCTGGTTTTTTGTCATACCAGTCTACGCTTGAAAACTGCAAAGAATCAGATAAAGACTTTATTTCTGATAACAATAATTTTAACTTAAAATTTTCCTTCTTTTTTTGCTTAAGAATAAAATTTACCCCGTCAAAATCTTTCAATAATTGAGTTGAGACTTTTGCTGCTTCCAACATGTCTGTTCTTAATGCAGTTTCATTTGGAAGTCTTACAAATACTTCCCCTGAATTATTTTTTGGATTGGGCATTTTAAGCTTCAAACAAATCCTTGTCTATTTTAAGAAGTTTCTGTCTTATTTCATTCAAAGAATTTTGCCAGTCTTCTAATTCACGCTCTTCATCTTGTCTTAATTTTGTCAAATTCTTTAATAATTCATCTGCTTCTTCTAATTTTGACTTTATAGAATCCAAAGTTTTCATTGACTCCCTATATTTGTCAATTTTTACAAAAACCGGCTTTTCTTCTCTTCTTTCTAGTGTTAATGGTGATTTTCTTTGTGGAATCTCATTATCAAATCCAAAATCATCTTTAAATGAAGGTTTAATCACTTTTTTTCCAAAAAAATCTGAGGTAGCTGAAGATTTTGCAAAATCTGGCTTTGCTAGAGGTAGATCTACTTTATTTTCATGCAATTGTTCATCATAAAAAGGCAAATTATCACCAGGCAATTTTGGAAATTCTGGCAATGGAAGAAGTTTATTATCCTCTTTTTTCTTTCTGCTAAATAAACCCATTAAATATTCACCCTAAATAAGAAAATTTTTTATATTTATTAATACTTTCTTATTATTTTAGAGTAGTTATAGTTATATTGAATAAATTTTTATAATTAGAAATAATTTTTATTAGTAAAATGGAAGTTTTAGCAGAAAAAGAAGCAGAAGAATTTCTTGAAAACAAGGGTTTTCCTGTTGCAAAAAGGGTTTTTGCTTCTAATTATAAAGATTGCTTGAAAGCAGCTAAAAAAATTGGTTTTCCCATTGCCTTGAAAATTGTTTCTAAAAAAATTTTGCATAAGTCTGATGTTCATGGAGTAAAATTAGATATTAAAAACAATGAAGAATTGAAAAAAGCATTTGATGAACTTAAAAAAATAAAATATTTTGAGGGTGTTTTAGTTCAGGAATATTTAGATGGGAGATTTATTATAACTGGATTGAAAAAAGATCCAACTTTTGGACATGTGATTGCATTTGGAGTTGGAGGAATTTTTACTGAGATTATTAAGGATGTAGTTTTTAGAGTTTGCCCAATTTCTAAAAAAGACGCTATTGAAATGATTAAAGAAATAAAGGCTTATAAAATTTTAGAAGGAACAAGAGGAGAGAAGCCAGTTAATTTTTATTCTTTGTTGAGAGTTTTATTAGCTCTTTCTGAATTGTCCAAGAAATACGAGAATATTGAGGAACTGGATATTAATCCTTTGATTGTAAATGAAAAAAATGCAAAAATAGTTGATGCCAGAATTGTATTTACTTAAAATCCTTTGAAAAGGAGTTTACGGAAAAATATAAAAACACTTTAGCAAAAAATAATTGCAATATTTACGAAAATTTTATCATAAGAAATATAAAGAAATCTGCATTATTAATTTCTATGAAATATAAACTTAATTTTCGGAATTATGTATTTTATTTATTGTTATTAGTTATTCTTATATTGCTTATTCTCAAAAGTTTTGGTATTATATAGAGGTGATATCACTCTTAGGAAGTATTATATATTTATAGAAATTAGAGCTTATTTATGTTAAAAATAGATTTACATACCCATTGCAATGAAGATCCGGTTGATATCTGGATTAAGCATTCTCCAAAAGAATTAATAGACCATGCATCTAATTTGGGTTTTGATGTTATATCTATTACATGCCATAATAAAGTAGTTTATTCTGAAAATTTGCAAGAATATGCCAATGGAAAAGAAATTTTATTAATTCCAGGGGCTGAAAAAGACATTGAAGGAAGGCATGTCTTGTTATATAATTTTACACAAGAAGAAATAGACCAAATCAACAATTTTGAAGATTTAAGGAGAATAAAAAAAGCACATCATTTGGTTATTGCTCCACATCCATTTTATATTTATTTGAATCCATTAAGGCCAAGACAAATCTCATTGTTTTCAAAACTAGAAAAGAACATTGATTTATTTGATGGAATTGAATTTTGTCATCTATATACAAAAAGAGTAAATGGTTCTAATAAAAAAGCAGAATTAATTGCAAAAAAACATAACTTACCTTTAATTGCTGGATCTGACGTGCATAATTTAGAACACATGGGGACAAATTTTTCTTTTGTTGATTGCGAAAAAAATATTAATTCAATATTAACATCTATAAAAGAAAAAAACATAGCTATATATTCAAGACCGAGAGATACTTCTGAATTAAAGAATATCATAATTTTTTTCACAACTAGTTCTTTAAAACAAAAAATATTTAATAGGTAAGATTTTGAAATTTTAAGATGGCTTTTATATCTTTATTAGAAATTTTGTATTTGATTATTCTGACTATTATAATTGGGTATATTTTCTCTGGATTTATCAGAAGACCTGCTACTGAACATGAAATTTATGAAAAAATATTTAACTGGGGAGATTTTAAAACCTCAATTATTGTTGCTGCTCCTGCTGTTATTTTGCATGAATTAGGACATAAGTTTAGTGCAATTTTATTTGGTTTAGATGCTGTACTGCATATTTTTTGGGAGGGCTTGGGATTAGCTATTTTTTTAAAATTAATTAATTCGCCTTTTTTGATTATTGCTCCTGCTTATGTTTCTATTTCTGGACAGGCAACTGCTTTTCAAGGATTTATAACTGCTTTTTCAGGACCTTTAGTTAATTTAATTTTATTTTTAGGAGCCTGGATAGCTACAGAAAGAATAAGGTTAACAAGAAACCAGGCAATAATTCTGTATTTAACCAAGCAGATTAATTTATTATTATTTATTTTTAATATGATACCAATTCCGCCTTTGGATGGATTCAAAGTTTTTACAAGCTTATTTAGAATTATTTTCTAGATTTTTTAACTTTCTTTTGATTATCTGATTTCTTATTTTCTGGTTTTTTCTTTATTAGTATTTGTTTTGTTTTTTGTTTTAATCTTTCCAATCTCTTTTTTTTCTTTAATTTTCTTTCTTTCTCCTTTTCCCTTTCTTTTTCCAGTTTTCTTTCCTGCATTTTTTGAACTTTCTCTTCAGATTCTTTTAGTTCTTTTAATTCATTTTCTATTGTTGTTATTTCTTTCTGGATTTTTTCAACATTTTTTTTGCTTTCTTCTTTAACCAGAATTTTGCCACATTCAGGACACTTAAACTGATATTCCATGACATTTACTGAATCAAATCTTACACAACTAGAAGGGCAGACAAAATAAAGCTCATTAGATTCTTTTTCTAATCTTTTTCTAAGAATATTTATCTTATTATTTTTCATTGAAACTGCCAATTCTTTTGCAAGCTTCAAGTTGAATGTCCAGAAATAAATATACCATCCCTTTGTCTTGTCTTTTTGTCTTGTGAAATCAACTAAATTATAGCTATTTAACCTGTAAAGCATATTTCTTACCTGGTTTACAGATAATTTCAGTTTTCCAGCTATTTTAAATTCAGAAACATCTGTCTTGTTCTTTATCAAATTAACAAGAGGAACAACTTCTTTTCCAGTTATTTCAAGAATTAAATCATCTATTAATTTGTCAACAATATTCATGGATTTTTTAAAACAAAAGCCGAATATATAAAAAGGTTTGTATTATTATAATTTTTTATTTATTACTAAGAGATAATTAAAAAAACTAATGTTTTTTATATTAGAAAGCATTTTTAAATTATAGATTATTGAATTATTAAGAGGTGAATCACATTTTTAGGATTTTAGCGATAATACTACTGTTAATTCCCTTTGCATCTGCCCAAGAGAATTTTAATGAATATCAAGACTTAAATTTAATTCTTTATTTAGGAAGCAACATAAGCATAAAGGAAACTGGCAATGATCCTAAAATAGACTATATAATTACTGATGTCTTGCTTTTTCCAAGAGATGAAGAAAGATTAAAGATCTTAGAGATGGATGCTTTCGCTGAACCAAATGCCTCTATAAGCCTGAATCACAAGGCTACATTTAGGTGGGACAAGGTAAAAGAAAAATATCTCAGATTCGGAATTAAATCAAAATTAAATGTAAAGAATGACATAGCAAAAATAAAGACAAAGGTTGATTTTCCCCTGAAAGATCCTGTTTTTAAGGAATATTTAGAATTTACAAAATTTATTGATATTGATGAAGACATTTATACAAAGGCACATGAATTAGTTGAAGGAGAAGATGATCTTTATTTTGCTGTATTCAAGATTGCTGAATGGACAAGAAACAATATAAAATATGACTTAAGCACAATGACTGAAAAAGCTATACAAAAGTCTACTTGGGTCTTTAAAAATAAAGTCGGAGTATGTGACGAGCTTACAAATTTATTTATTTCTATGCTAAGATCTGTAGGTATTCCTGCAAGATTTGTTTCTGGAACTGTCTACAACAATGTGATTAATAACTGGGGCGGACATGGATGGGCAGAAGTTTATTTTCCCAACTATGGGTGGGTTCCTTTTGACGTTACATTTGGACAATATGGTTGGGTTGATGCTTCTCATCTAAAATTGTCAGATACTGCTGATTCTGGAGAAAGTTCCCTAGAATACAACTGGAGATCAAGAGATATTGACTTAATTATAGAAGATGTTACATTAAATACTTCTTTAGAAAAAGCTGGAGATAAAATTAAAAACATTATTGAGTTAGAGATTAACACATTAGAAAATGATAGATTTGGCTTTGGAAGCTATGTTCCTATTGAAGTTAAAATAATAAACCTAAGAGACCATTATTTAAGCACCAGCATTATTTTAACAAAAGCACCAAAATTAATTGAAAAAAATACAAAAATCATATTATTAAAACCAAAAGAAACAAAGAGCATTTATTTTACAGCGCAAGTTCAAGATGATTTAAATGAAGATTTTGAATACAGCGCAAGTTTAGAAGCAAAGGACAGTTTTGGAAACCTGGCATCTTCGAATATTTTCCTAGGTGGAGATTATGAAATATTAAGTTTAAAAGAAATAAATGAAAAAATCAAAAATTTAGCAAAAAGAGAAACAAAAATAATTTCAACTTCCTTAAATTTAGAATGCCAAACTGAAAAAGAAAGATATTATTCTGATGAAGAAATAAACATTGAATGCAAAATAAAAAACAATGGCAATGTTTTATTAAAAAATATCAATACTTGTTTAAAAAATAAATGCAACTTAATTGATTTAAGAATTGGCGAAGAAGAGATTATTAATTTTGTTTCAAATAATGCAAAGGAAATTGAAATAATAACTGAAACTGATCAAATAATAAGGAGGGAAAAATTAGATGTTGAGATTATTCAAGTTCCAGATTTATTTGTTTCTGGCATTACCCGCCAAAATGTAAATTATATTGAAGAGATAGATTTTGGATTTACTTTAAATTCTAATTTTAAGGCTTATAATGTCAATATAAAAGTAAACAAGAGAAATATTGATATAAAAGATCTTGAAGGGAGCAAAGATATTATACTGAAATTGAAGGGAAAGAATTTAGTTAATGGCTTGAACATCAAAGCAGTTTATTATGATATAATTGGAAACAAATATGAAAAAGACTTTAGTTTTGAAATAAAAGTTGAAGAACTGCCTTGGTATATCAAACTACTGAAGATAATTACTTTTTCTGATTAAATTTTCTGGCAAGTTTTTAGAAAAAGTTTAAGCAAAAACGATTGAAAGATTTTTACTGGTTTAAAATTCTGAAAAATCGAAAATATTTCGAAAAATTCTGAGTAATTATTATTAAGAATTAAACACTTTTTAGAAAAGAGTATAAGGTAAATAAAAAATAAATGGGAAAAGGAGCTGCAATTTAAATGGATAAAACAATCGCCCTACTAACAATAAGATGCGGGTTCGAGTCTCGTCGACGGCTCACAATAGCTAAAAGCTATCAAAAGTGAATTAGCCTTTAGAATTTATAATTTTTTTTTGGAAAATAAGTTTAAATAGAACTGAATTTTATTTTTTTAAATGTACAAATATATCATCTTTGATTTTGACGGCACTATTGCAGATACTTTAGATGCTGGGCTTCCTATTTACAATGAAATGGCAAGAAAGCATGGATTTAAAGAAATAAGAAACTTAGAAGGATTAAGAAGCATAACCTTAAGAGAATTTATCAAGAGACATAAAATTTCTAGATTAAGATTTCTCTTTTATTTAAGAGAATTGTTAAAGAGATTAAACAAAGACATGAACATAGTAAAGCCATATAAAGGAATGGATAATGTAATAAAGAAATTAAACAAAAGATATAAATTAGGAATTGTTTCTGCAAATTCAAAAGAAAATATTCTAAAATTTTTGGAATTAAATGACCTGAAGTATTGTTTTGATTTTGTTTATAATTATCAATTATTTTTAGGAAAATCACAAGCATTTAAGAAGATAATAAAAGGGAAAAAATTGAGCAAAGATGACATAATATATATTGGGGATGAGGATAGTGATATTATTGCTGCAAAAAAAGCTGGAATAAAAATTATCTCTGTTACATGGGGCATGAAGAACAAGAATATGCTTAAGAATAATGAACCTGATTTTATTGCTGAGAAACCTGAAGATATTTTATTATTTTTGGAAAAAGAAAAAGCTTTATAAATAAGTAAAGATTAATAATCTTTTAATGAAGAACTTTAAAGTCATTGTTAGTGCATTGATAATACTTATTTGGAGTTTTGCCTTTGCAAGCATTGACATCACTGGAAAGGTAGTAAGAAATTATTCTGAAACTGGTGGCGTAGGGTTCTTCCCTGTTTTATCGTTATTATTTTTAGTTGCCAGCTTTGTATTTGTATGGTATTATTTAAAGGATGAAGAAAGCTTACATCCTAAAGTGTAAACTTTTTAAAAAAGTTTAATCAAAAAGATTCTTAAAATTTAATAAGTATTTGCAACATAACCTATTTCATTAGAATTTTCTTTACAAATTATACATTTCCCTTTAGATTGCTTTAAATCTGTCCCAAATAATTCTATCCCATCAGTTATTTTTTTAATTTTATCCCAGCATTTATTAGAACCACACCAAGAAACTTTAGCCATTTTTTTATCTTTTATAATATTCTCTACCTCTTTTAATGACAAAGCTTCTTTTGTTAATTTTTTGTTTAATCTTTTACAATTTTCATAAAGTGAATTATGGATTGAATCAAGCATTATTGAAATTTCTTTTATTAAATTATCTTCTTTTATCTGCGTTTTTTCAGAAGTTAATCTATTTGCTAAAGTTATCTTATTATTTTCTATTTCTTTTAATCCTAATTCTATTCTTATTGGAATCCCCTTAATTTCCCAATTATAAAACTTTTTTCCAACAGGAATTTCCCTATTATCTAAATGAGCCCTAATATTCTCTTTTTTTAATAATTCATTTAATTCATCAGCCTTTTTAAGAACCTTATTTTTATTATCTTTATTAAAAATCGGCGTCAATACAACTTGAATAGGGGCTATTTTAGGCGGCATTATTAAACCTTTATCATCCCCATGAATTAATATTAATGCAGCTAATAATCTTGCACCATTTCCTGTACATACCTGCCATGCGTAATTTTCTTTTCCTTGTTCATCTTTAAATTTAATATTAAATTTTTTAGCGTATGCCTGCCCAAGATTATTTAAAGAACCATTTTCCATTGCTTTTCCATTTGGAATAATAGAATAATATTCAATTGCGCCTACAGCACCTGGAAAACATTCCCATTGTGGTTTTTTTACCCTTAATGGCTCAAGACAAAGATTTTCCCATATTTGGTTATTTAATTTTATATGCAATTCAACTTCTTTTTCTGCCTCTTCTTTTGTTGCATGAACTGTATGAATTTCATGCCAGACTGTTATTTCTCTATCCCTAATCAAGGGTATTGTATGTTTTGTTTCATGCCTAAAACTTGAAACTGTTTCATAAATTCTAATTGGCAAATCATTTTTTGTTCTAGTCCATAAAGCAAACATAGGATACATTGCTGGCTCTCCTGTCGGCCTTAAAATATAGTCCGCTTTTTCTTTATTATATCCTTTTACCCAAAAAGCTTCTTCTTTAAAACCATTAAACCATTGATCATTTTGTTTTGCATATTCAACAGGAACTAATAAAGGAAAATAAGTTTCTTGGATTCCTGCTTCTTGAAATAATTTATCCCAGATTTTCTTTATTTTCATTATTGCCTTATAACCATAAGGCAACCAAACATAACAACCCTTTACAATATACCTTTTATCTATTAATTCAGAAACTTGCAGAACTTGATTATACCACTTAGAAAGATCTTCTTCTTTTTTTATATTTAATTCATTTGCCTGCTCAATGGACTCTTTTTTCATATTAAAATTATTTATATGGCTTTATTTAAAGTTTTTTATACGTCTTTTACTACAAATCTTTTTAAATTCCTAAATATTATAGTTTTTTAGATGGAATCTTTAATATTAGGCATTGATCCTGGTTCTACTATTGGTTATGCTGTACTTGATTTAGATGGAAAACTAGTCAAGTTAGATTCATTAAGAAATTCCGATTTAAATAAGACAGTTTCAAAGATAAATGGATTGGGGAAAGTAGTTGCCGTTGGAACTGATGTAAGTCCTGTACCTAAATTTGTTGACAAATTTGCAAGCAATTTTGGCGCTAAAATAATTGAACCTAAAAATGACTTACAATTAAGATATAAGAAAAAATTAACTAAAGAATACTTAAAAGATAAAAATATTAAAGTAAAAAATAAACATGAATTAGATGCTCTGGCTGCGGCTTTAGTTGCTTTCAAACATTATCAGCCATTATTTAATAAAATCAATAATCATTTAAATCAAATAAATAAAGAATATTTAAATAAAGAAATTAAAAATACTGTTTTAAGAAAAGAAATACCAATAAAAAGAGCAATTGATGAATCATGATAAGTGAAGAAATAAAAAAAGATGTATTTTACTTACTTTGTTCTTTTCTGTTCTTTTTTGCATTCTTTTTTATGAACAATGAAATTCCTGATGTTCAAGGAAGCAGAGAAAATATCAATCTTACAGATGTTGATGAGCCTTCCGAAAGATGCGCTCCAAAATATGAAAATCGAATTTTTTTAAATGAAGAAGGAGATTCAGTAACGAGCTGTGTTAAAATTGCTATTCCTGATAATTTTTATTATGATAAACCTTGTGAAGAATTAGGATTAACAAATGAAGATTTTAAAGAAGAATGTTTAATTGAATAATGCTTTTAATTTTAATTCCTTTGAACAAATTTCGATAAATTTCTTTAATAATTTATTTACATCCATTTTTAAACCAAATATACAAATCTTTTTAAATATAACTTCTAATCCAGAATTCTGAAATGGCATTAAAGTGCAAGGAATGCGGAAAGGAACTAAAAGTAATTATTGATAACAGCCCGTATAATTCTGATGTCTATTATATTGGTTCTAAAGTAGTTTGCGGTGAATGCTTTAAGAAACATAAACAAAAAGACTAGTAATCCCTGTTTTGATAAATGCCCTTTCTTACTCCGTTATCTTGAAGATCTGAGACTTTTTCATAATTATCTCCAAATTTCAATTTATCTGGAGCATTATCGAATAACTTTTGCAACCTTTCTGGCTCTTCCTTCTTAGGTTCTATCCAACCTGAAGAAGAGAAAACATGCAACACTTTTCCAGAAACAACATCAAAAGAGACCTTATTTCCAAGGGAAAATCAAAGAGACCCTTATTTCCAAGGGAAAATCTCCTTTTCTTTTTTCTATAACCAACATACAACGAAAAGGAATTTTTGTGTTTTTAAATATTATTATACGGGCCTACGAGGATTCGAACCCCGATCAGAAGCTCTCTTCTAAACTTTTGAAGAAAAGTTTACCGAAGGCTACTGTTCTATCCATTAAACTATAGGCCCAGAAACTTTTAAGAAAAGTTTCATCAAAAATTAATAGAAACCTATTTAAAAAGTTGTTCCTTCTTTTTTATGAAAAAATATGGGTGATTTAGACAATTTCTTTTATCCAAAGAGTGTTGCTGTAATTGGGGCTTCAAATAAATTCGGTAAGGTTGGAAATGCTTTGATGCACAATTTAAAGATGTTTAAAGGCAAAGTCTTCCCAGTGAACTTAAATGAAAATAAAGTTTTGGGCATAAAAGCTTACAAAAGTGTTTTAGATATAAAAAAAAATATTGACTTGGGGGTAATTGCTATTCCTGAGAAGGGAGTTTACTCTGTTTTAGAGGAATGCGGAAAAAAAGAAATTAAAAATGTAATAATTATAACTGCTGGATTTGGAGAAACTGGAAATAATGAAGGACAAAATAGATTAATTCAAATCTCTAAAAAATATAATATAAGAATATTGGGTCCTAATAATTTTGGCAATGTAAATCCATATATTGATTTAGATACTTCTTTCTCAAAATTAACACCTGAAAAAGGAAATATTGCTTTAATTTCCCAGTCAGGAGCTTTGTGGGTTTATATAAGTCAATTAAGTTTGGGGCAATTTGGATTTTCTATTTTTTCGAGCTTGGGAAATATGATAGATGTAGATTTTGCAGACATAATAGAATATTTAAACAATGATAAGAATACTAAAGTAATTGTATGCTATATTGAAACTTTGAAAGATGGAAAGAAATTCATGGATATTTGCAGAAAAAGCAAGAAACCTATAATCGCAATTAAAGCTGGAGCAACACAAGCTGGACAAAAAGCAGCTTTAAGCCATACAGGAAGCTTAGCTGGAGAAATTGAGATTTACAAAGCAGCTTTTAAACAATGCGGTGTTCATTTAGTTGAAACAGTTGAAGATGCTTTTGACAAAGCACAATTTTTAGTAAATCAAAATTTAAAAGGAAATAAAACTGTTATTATTACAAATGGAGGTGGATTAGGGGTTTTATGTGCTGATTATTGCGCCAAGAATAATTTAGATGTTGTAAAATTACCTGATTCTTTGATAAGGCATTTAGATTTAAGCCATAACTGGAGCAGAAACAATCCCATTGATTTAGTTGGAGATGCAGATCATACAAAGTATAAAGAGATATTTCTTAAATTAGAAGAAAATCATTTCTTTGACAACGTAATTATAATATTAAGCCAGCAGGAAATGATTGATGTTTACAAAGTTTCTAAAGAAATTGTTAATTTTAGAAAGAGAAGCAAGAAAAATGTTGTCTGCTGTCTAGTCGGAATTGGAGAAAATATTGATAGGGCAAAAAAATTACTAAAAGAAAATGGAATTTTAAGTTATTTTGAGCCAGAGAGATGCGCTAAAGTTCTGAAAACTATTTAGAACTTTCATTTAATAAAAATTGAATCAATAATCTTACTCCAAAACCAGTTCCACCAGGAGTTAAATAATGGGAGGCATCTTCTATAAAAGCTGGTCCAGCAATATCTAAATGAGCCCATGTCGTTTTCTCTACAAATTCAGACAAGAAAGCTCCGGCAGTAATAGCTCCAGCATAACCCTTAGGATTTCCTATGTTTTTAACATCAGCTATAGAACTTTCAACTTCTTTTTTAAATTCATCATATAAAGGCAATTCCCAAATTCTTTCGCCAGAATCTTCAGATGCTTTTAACAAGTCTTTTACTAAATCTTTATTTTTTGACATTAATCCAGCTATATTAGTTCCTAAGGCAATCACACAAGCTCCCGTTAATGTTGCCAAGTCAATTATCTTGTCTGGCTTGAAGTTTTTTTCTGCAAAACTTAATGCATCAGCCAAAATTAATCTTCCTTCTGCATCTGAGTGAAGCATCTCAATATTTTTTCCAGAATATGTTGTCAAGATGTCTCCTGGTTTCATTGCACTTCCACTAGGCATGTTTTCAGTTAATGGCATTAAACCAACTAAATTAATATTTAATCTTAATAAGGCGGCTGTTCTCATTAAACCAAGAACTGTTGATGCTCCAGCCATATCATCTCTCATATCTTTCATTCCATCCCATGGCTTTAGATTTATACCACCTGAATCAAATGTAATGCCTTTGCCAACAAAAGCAATTGTTTTTGCTTTTTTATTTGGCCGATATTCGAGAATTACAAATGTTGGTGGTTGAGTAGATCCTTTTGCAACTCCTAACAAAGCACCCATTTTTAACTTTTCAATTTGTGGCTTTTGTAGAACTGTGCATTTTAATCCAGATTCTTTTGAAACTTTTTTTGCAATCTCAGCAATATATGTTGGGGTTTTTAATGAAGCTGGATTATTTACCAAATCTCTTACTAATAATACTGAATCTGTTAGTATTATTGCTTTTTTAATTGAGTGGGCTATTTCTTTATTGCTGGTAATTATTGACAATAAATTTATCTTAGATAATTTATCCTTGTCTTTTGTCTTGAATTTATTAAACTGATAAGAACCTAATCTTGCACCTTCAACTAATACCTGGGTTATTTCCTCTGGCTTGAATTTTTTTGACTTTAATAAAATAGTTGAATAGTGTTTTATTTTTAGTGAATTTGCATATTTTGAACAAGAACCATAAGCTTGCCTTATTTTTTCTAATGTTAAATCTTCTTCCTTACCTAAGCCAACTAAAAGAATTTTTTTATGTGACAGATTATTTAAAGTATTTAATGAGTATAATTGATTTGGTTTAGCCTCAAATTCTTTGTCTTTTATTGCATCTTTTACAGCATTATTTAATTTATGATTAACTTCGTTTAATTCACCATATTCCTGGCTTTCTATAACCGGAAGAACTAATAACTGGCTTTTTGTTTCAAAAAGACTTCTGTTTAATATCTCTATATCCATATAAAAAGAGTAATCCCTATATTATTAATAAAGTTTTTGGTGAATTTGTAAGTTGGATTTTTTTATTGTTTTTATACATAAAAACATCCTCTATTCTTATTCCAAAATCATTGTAATAACCAGGCTCTATTGTAAAGACCATATTATTCTTAAAAGCATCAGTTGAAAAAGAAGAAATTATTGGAGTTTCATGCACTTCAATTCCAATACCGTGACCAAGACTATGATTAAATGATTTTCCTAAAGTTTTTTGTGCATATTCATGCATTTGTTTTGGTTGTAGATTATTGTTAATAGAATTTTCCTGGACTTCTAAAACTTTATTGTAAATTTCAATTTGTTTTTTATTTGGTTTTCCTATAAAAACAGTTCTTGTAATATCTGAACAATAATTTTTGTATTTTACACCTAAATCAATAACTGTAAATCCTTTTAATTTTGTATTATTGGAAATATGGTGGGGGTTTTTTGAATTTTTAGAAGAAGCGACAATTGGATCAAATGAGGGATTTAGATTTAAATCCAAAATTTTCTTTTCAATAATCTTTTTAAGATCTAATTCTGTCTTTGCTATTTTTGCATTAGCAACCGCTTCACGCATTAAAATATCAGCAAAATAACAGGCCTTTTTTATTAAATTAATTTCTTCTTCTGTTTTTATTAATCTTAATTTTTTTATTTGCTCTGAAATATCTTTAAATTTTATTTTCTTGAATTTAGATTTTAAATTTTTAAACTGATTTAAAGTTACAAAATCACGATCAATCCCAATTGTATTTGGCTTTAATTCTTTTAATTTTTCATAAAATGTTTTATCAAATTTCTGGATATTTTTTATTTTTGAATTTTCTTTAGCAATTGACAATTCTATAGGAGAAACAAACAAACCAGGATCTTTTTTTAATATTAAAATTGAATTCATATGGTCATTTTGAATAAAATAAACAAAATTAGGATTTATTTTCTCTGTAGAATTTGACAATAAAGCCAGATCTATGCTTTCTTCTTGCATAAAAGCCTGGAATTCCTTTAATTTCATTAAAATAGAAAATCTTTATTAAGTATTTAAATTTATATTTTACAATATGAAGAAAGTAGTTTTAAGTAGTGGGCTGACAATAATTTCGAAAAAAACCAACAGCAATTCAGTTACACTAGGAATTTGCGTCAAAACTGGTTCTAATAATGAAGATAAGCACAACAAAGGAATTTCTCATTTTATTGAGCATATGGTTTTTGAAGGAACTGAAAAAAGAACTGCCCAGGAGCTTGTTAGAGAGATAGAAAAAGTTGGCGGTGAATTTAATGCTTTTACTGATAATGAGATTACATTTTATTATGCAAAAGTATTAGGCAAATATTTTGACAAGGCCTTGAATGTGTTAGGAGACATGCTAAAGAATTCTGTTTTTGATGAAAAATTAATTGACAAAGAGAAAAAAGTAATTTTAGAAGAAATGAATTTATGGGATGATGATCCAAAAGCACATCAATGGGTATTGTTCCAGAAAGTTTTGTATAAAAATCATCCTGCAAAATATCCTGTCATTGGATTTAAAGATACACTAAAAAAAATTAACAAAAAAGATATTTTGGAATATTTTAACAAATATTATGTTCCAAACAATATAATCATAGTTGTTACTGGAAATTTTGATAATAAAACAGAAGAGAAGATAAAAAAAGAATTTGGGAGTTTAAAATATAAAGAACTTAAATTAAAAGAATTTAAAGAGGATGAAAAACAAAATAAAATTATAAAATACAAGGAAAAAAAGGATGTAACTCATTCTTATTTAGTAATAGGACACAAAACTGTAAACAGAGAACATAAAGACAGCTATGTTCTGGATGTAATCAGCGTTATTTTGGGATTGGGGCAGAGCTCAAGATTATTTAATGAAATAAGAATGAAAAGGGGATTAAGTTATAATTTAGGGATGAACCACGAATGCAACAAGACATTTGGATTTATAGGGGCTTTTGTAAATGCTAATCACAAGAACATAGAAATATGCAGGAAATTAATTTTAGACTGCTTTAAATTAAAAAATTTAAGTGAAAAAGAAATTCAAGATGCTAAGATCACAAGAACATAGAAATATGCAGGAAATTAATTTTAGACTGCTTTAAATTAAAAAATTTAAGTGAAAAAGAAATTCAAGATGCTAAGAACATGATTGAGGGAATCTTACTTTTAAAAAGCGAGGATACAAAGGATTTGGCAATTTCTTTAGGAAGATGGGAATTTTTTAAAGATGCCAAAGATTTTTATGATTATGTTAAAAAAATAAAAAAAATAACTAAAAAAGAGATATTACAAGTTGCAAAAAAATATCTGAATAAGAATTATACAGAGGTTTTAATTTATAAATAATATAATGTTTACATCATAATTGAAAATATTTCGAGAATTTAACGCAAGAAATATAAATAGAACTGCATTTTATACATTTATGAAAAGAAAATTAAATATTTATGATTATTTGTTTTATTTATCTTTATTAGTTATTTTTATATGGCTTATTCTTAAATCAACAGGGATTATTCAAACTCCTTTTTGGCTAGAATATGGTGTACCTATAGGAAGTTTTGGTATTGCTGTTTTAACATTATACCAAAATTTATTAGATAAGATTGGAAAATTAGGAATAAATTTATCAGTTTTAAATACTAACTTTAATCATTTAGACAAAGAGTTTAAGGATTTTAGAATTGAAGTAAGAGATGATATCTCAGAATTGAAAGATAATGTTGGAATCTTAAAAACGGATGTTGAAATTTTAAAAAAGAAATAAATTTACTTATTTTTCTGCTTCTTCCAAAAGTTTAGCTAATTTCTTTCTATATGTTATTACTATTAAGGAGCATACCTTATCATTGTCCTTGGAAATGCTATTGCATCTTTAATATTATCTAGTTTGCATATCCAGGTAATTACTCTTTCTACACCCATTCCAAATCCAGAGTGAGGAACAGAACCAAATTTTCTTAATTCCAAATACCAAGCATAATCTTCAGGTTTTTCTCCTTGCTGCTTAAGCCTTTCTATAATTTTATCTGCATTAGATTCACGTTCAGAACCGCCAATTATTTCACCATAACCTTCAGGAGCCAAGCAGTCAAAACCTAGAACTGTTTTTGGATTTTTAGGATCTTCCAGCATGTAAAAAGCTTTTATTTCCTTAGGATAATGAGTTACAAAAATAGGAGTATCAAATAACTGGACTAATTTTTCTTCTTCTATTGTCCTAAGATCTTTTCCCCACTTTACTTTCATATTTTGTTTTTCTTCCAACAATTTTAAAGCTTCATCATAAGTTATTACTGGGAATTTTTTATTTAAAGTTATTTTTAATTTTTCTACATCTCTTTCCAGTATTTTTAATTCTTCAGAATTCTTTTCAAGAACTGTTTTTACAATATGTTTTATCAAACCTTCTGCCAAGCCCATTAAATCTGCAAAATGAAGCCATGCTGCTTCTGTTTCTGCATGCCAATATTCTGTCAAATGCCTTGAAGTTTTGGATTTTTCTGCCCTAAATGAAGGAGCAATACAATAAATCTTTTCCAAAGCAAAAATTACTGCTTCTGCATATAATTGCCATGATTGAGTTAAGTACATTGGTTTTCCAAAATAGTCTACTTTAAATAATGTTGAACCGCCTTCACAAGCATTTGGAGCAAATGAGGGGCTTTGATGTTCAAAGAAATTATTTTTTCTGAAATATTCATGAATTGCACCAAAAACTGTTGATCTTATTTTTAAGATAGAAGTTAATTTTCTTGACCTTAACCACAAATGCCTGTTATCTAGCAATAACTCTTCACTCTGATCTTTTTTTATTGGAAAAACATCTGCAAAACCAACAACATCTAATTTTTTTACCTGGATTTCATAACCAGTAACTGCTCTTTTATCTTCTTTTATTTCACCTTCTAATTCAACAGAGCTTTCAACTAGAATTTTATTTGCATCTCCCCATTCTTTTTCAGAAACATTCTCTTTTTTAATTACAGTTTGAATAATATTAGAATGATCCCTTATAATTAAGAAAACTAAATCTTTTTGCTTTCTTTCCCTATAAACCCAGCCATGAATTTTTACTTGACTTGATTTTTTTTCCAATGCTTCTTGAATTGATATAAATGACATTTTTAAGCTACTCTTTTCTTAATTGGTCTAAAAGGACCAAAAGGTTTTTCTGGAAAATTTCCTTCTAATACTTTAAAATAAACATCAGCACTATATCCCAAAGAATCTTCTGCTTTTGTTAATAAATTACTAACTTTTAATGAAGATTTATTTGGAAAGCTGATATAATATATAGATAAACCTTCTTGGTCGATAGTTTTTTTATTGTTTAATATAATATCTGGATTTTTTTCTAAAAAACTATCTAATAAATCTGGTAAAAAACGACCAATCAATTCTAATTCAATTTTTCCATCTAAATCTGTATTTTGCATATAAAAATAGAAAGAGGTTAATTTTTAAACATTACTCTATAAATTCTTCTATTAATGGATTTACTATTTTTAGATAATCTTGGGTTTTCATTACAATGCTTTTGGTCATTAAACCAGCATTAAAGGCTATTTCATCATTTTTTAATAAGGATTTATCTACAAATGTTTTAATTTTAAAAATATTGCCGAAGGGTGGAACTTCTCCGGGAACACAATTTGTTACTTTAAGGACTTCTTCTTTTGTAGCTAAGCTTAAGCTTTTTTTATTTATTATTAACCTTAATCTTTTAAAATCAATTTTTTCATTTCCTGGAAGAACACAAAGAAAAAACTGGCCTTCTGATCTTAATATAATAGCTTTTGCTCCTTGCTCTTCTTTAGTACCACGTACTCTTGCTGCATCTTTTGAAGTTGGCGTTGGCTCATGTTCAAATATTTTGTAATTTATTCTGTTTAAATCTAGAATATTCTTTATTTCATTGAAAACTTGATCCATATTTTTGGCTTTATTTATTGATTTAAAAATTTTAGCAATATTTTTAAAAGAAAAGATTTGTATAAATTTAATGAGATATAAAGAATATTGTCCTGTTTTAGTAAGGATAGGTCTTTCAATAGTGTTTTTATGGTTTGGAATAAACCAGCTTTTATTTACAGAGAATTTTTCAGGCTATGTTCCTGAATTTATGAAGGGATTTTTTGAGCCTTCTTTTATAATAATCAGCAACGGGATATTTGAGACTATATTTGGTGTGCTTTTATTAATGGGAATATTTACAAGATTTGTTGCTTTTTTGTTAGGATTACATTTAGTCGGCATAATTATTGGTTTAGGTTATAATGAAATAGCTGTAAGAGATTTTGGATTAATGCTTGCTATTTTTTCTGTAGCTTTAAATGGACCTGATAAATTGTGCCTTTATAAAAAATTTTAAGAGAAACGTTTATAAATAATCTGTTGGAAAAATAAAAGATATGCCCGGATAGCTCAGACTTTTCCTAAAAAATAGGGGAGGGAGCAACAGGTAGAGCGCATGGCTGTTAACCATGAAGTCGGAGGTTCGAGTCCTCCTCTGGGCGTTTATTTTAAAT